>Ga0180435_10003657_pt1 | contig 15322 bp, 15 predicted proteins | sample SS_ome_3_FD_132467 | JGI IMG/M metagenome (GOLD analysis project Ga0180435, IMG submission 132467) | Hypersaline lake sediment archaeal communities from the Salton Sea, California, USA - SS_3_S_1 metaG | ecosystem: Environmental > Aquatic > Non-marine Saline and Alkaline > Hypersaline >... | reverse complement strand
TGGCCATGTACTCGAGCACCACGTTCGACCCCCCCTCCGAGAGCGACGCCTGCACCGCCACGTCGATACGGCCCAGCAGGCGCGCGGCGGGCGTTCGTCCGAGGAAGTGGACGCGCCCGTCGATGCCCAGCGCGCGGGTGCGTTCGATCAGTTCGAGCTGGGTATCTTCGAAGCTGCCGGTGTCGATTGGGCTGAAGGGGATGTCCCAGTAGCGTTTGGGCTCGGGCAGATTTCCCTGGGCCTGGTCAATCAGCAGGGTATGCCCCATCTCCAACTTGTGTACACCGCGCAGGATGCTGCGAGGTTCCGGTACGTAGCCGTAGGTGAAGTAATCCTCGACGGCCAGTGGATCAAGATCCCGTGGCAGGGCAGGGTGGGCCAGAAGCACCTTCAATTCGGAGCCAAACAGGAACTGTCCGTCATGCAGTTTCGTATAGTAAATTGGCTTGATGCCCAAGCGGTCACGGGCAAGGAAAAGTTGCTTACGGTTCCGATCCCAGATGGCGAAAGCAAACATTCCACGGAAGCGGCTCACACACGGTTCGCCCCATTCTTCCCAGGCATGCACGATGACCTCGGTGTCTGAATGGGTGCGGAACTGGTGACCGGCTCGCCGCAATTCTTCGGCCAGTTCACGGAAATTGTAGATTTCGCCGTTGAAAATGACGGCGACCGTGTTGTCCTCGTTGAACAGCGGCTGCTGGCCGGTGGCAATGTCGATGATCGACAGGCGGCGGTGGCCCAGGGCCACGCCCGGCTCGATGTGGATGCCGCCTTCGTCCGGACCGCGGTGGGTGATGATGTTGTTCATGCGCTCGATCAGCGCACGTTCTGTCATCACGTCTGAGCGAAGGTGCAGAATACCGCTGATACCACACATGCTCAGCGCCTCATGTTGTGCGCGTTGTACACGGCTGCGTAGTTGTCCAGCATGTGTTGCAGGCTGAAGTGCTCATGTATGCGTTCCAGGCCGGCACGGCCGTGCCGGGCTATCAGACCGGGTTCGTAGACATAACGGGCCATCGCTTGCGCAAGCGCCTGCGGGTTGTTCGCGGGAGGCAACAGTCCGGTATGCTCCTCGTCGACCAGTTCCGGGTTGCCGCCAACCCGCGTGGCAACGACCGGTAACTGCGTGGCCATGGCTTCCAGGATGGTGTTGGAAATACCTTCAGCCTGCGAGGGCAGAACGAACACGTCGAATGTTCTGAGCATGTCCGGCGTATCGTAGCGGGTGCCGGGCAGCCAGGCGTAATCCTGCAAGCCGGCCTTCCGCAGTTCGTCGAGGCATTCCTGGCGCAGGGGGCCGTCACCGATCATCACCAGGCGCAGGTTTTTTGCCTGCTGCGGGCGCAGCCGATGCAAGGCAATGAAGGCACGTGCCAGGTTGAGCTGGTCTTTCACCCCATGCATGCGGCCCACGGTGCCGAACACCAGGTTGTTGTCATCCAGGAAGCCCTGCCTTAGTGCGTCGTTGTTGCCCGGGTGAAATCTCCCGGTGTCGACGCCGTTATAGATACGCCGGATCTTGCGTGAGTTGATCCCAGCCTTTTTCTGGAGGTAGTCGTCCAGATGTCCTGACAGGGGGATGAAGCGGTGAATGAGCGGGGCGTGCAGGCGGCGCAGCCATTGGTAGGTGGTGTTGGTGCCGTCTGGATCGTTCACATCCCAGCCATGCTCTCCGTGGACACGCAAGGGGACGCGTGCCAGCCAGGCCGGGATTTGGGCTTCAAGACAGCCGATATTGCGGGTATGCACCACGGCCGGACGCCACTGGCGAAACAGCTGGTAGAGCCTGCGCAGGTTGCCGAAATCCTGCCCCGGCTTCTTGTGCATGGCGATCACAGGTACATCATCGCGCTGGATACGTTCGCGGAACTCGGTGAAATCCGTCATGCACACGATGGCATGGCGGAAACGATCCTGCGGCAGGTTGTTGACCAGGTTGACCACGCCGTTTTCCAAGCCACCTACCTGCAGGCGATAGATCACGTGCACGATGAGCGGTCGCGGGTCGGAGGTATCGATAGCGGGTTCGGGCGGCGTATCCACCAGCTGCTTCCATGGAACCTGAAAACCCGGATTATCGCAGCATGCCGGGATCAAGCCCAGCCCGGCGAGGGAAGATCAGGAAGAGAGCATGTTCCTGACTTCGGCAATTTCCTCGGCGGTTCCTTCAGTATCGAGAATGATTTCCTCGGTTTCCAGGCCGGCCTTGGCAAATGCAGGGTATTCGTGCCAGCGCTCGATGGCCGAGTCCTTGTCGGCCCGGCCGGATGCCACCAGGTGTTGCAGACGAGCGACCAGGACCAGGTCCGTGTAATCAGGCTGTGCGGAATCCCGGGTCAGGTCGGTGCACTCGCACGGCACCCGCATGAGGGAGTCGGTGAAGTGCCAGTGCTCCAGGATCAGGCACCCGATTTCAGGGGACAGCTCTTCCGTGTAGCGTTTCACCATAGCCGGGTCGGCGTCAAAACCGAAATCATGATCGAGCTTGGTGAGAATCGGCAGGCTGCCGATATTGTGGATCAGGCCGGCAAGCATCGCCTGCTCCGGTTCCAACCCGTCGATATGGCTGGCAAGAACCCGCGCGATGGCAGCGACTTCGATACTGTCTTCCCAGACCTTGCGGAATGCGGCGTCCAGCGCGTCCGAGGTGGCCTGGAAAATCTGCTTCATGGCGAGGCTGACGACCAGGCTTTTTACCATTTTCAGACCCATGCGGGTGATCGCCATTTGCACGTTGTCGATGGCAACACGGCCCCGGTAAAGCGGGCTGTTCGCGACCTGCACCAGGCGAGCGGCGAGGGCAGGGTCGTGGGACACGAGTTCGGCGACCTGTGCCGCGTCCGCACTTTCGCTTTCAACCGCATCCCTGACCTTCAGCGCAACCTCCGGCAGCGTCGGCAATTGCAGTTCCTTGCTCTCGATCTGCTCGCGAATTGAGGCGGCCAGGTCCTGGTTTTCAAGCGCTTGTTGCATGGGGTGTCCAGTGGTCAGTGTGATGGTTTGGTTATCGGTTTCAGTCGGCTTTTCTTAAGCCTTGGCACCCGACGGGCTAATCGCGGTGCGTGGTCTGAAACTGTTGCACGATATCCTGCAGCTTGTTTGCCACGACTGAGAGTTGCTCGCTGGCCAGCGTGACCTCGGAAGCGTCATCGGCGGTTTGCGTGGTCGCTGCCTGGATGCTGGCCATGTGCTCGTGGGTGTGGTTGGAGACCTGGCTATGCTGGTGTGCGGCCTGAGCAATCTCCTCGCTCATCCCGGAAATGCGTTCAACGGCTGAGATAATGGTGTCGAGGGAGGCTCCTGCCTTGGCTGCCTGCTCGACACTGTTGTCTGCCTGCACCTTGCCCCGCATCATCATGTCGACGGCTTGTTTGGTGCCGTTCTGCAGGCTTTCGATAATGGTCTGTATTTCCAGCGTGGAACGTTGCGTGCGTTCGGCGAGAGTTCTTACCTCGTCAGCCACGACCGCGAAACCACGTCCTTGCTCGCCAGCTCGTGCCGCCTCGATGGCGGCATTCAGCGCCAACAGGTTGGTCTGGTCGGCAATGTTACGAATCACCTCGAGCACCACGCTGATATCGTTGCTTTCCTTTTCCAGCGAAGCGATTGCCTGGGCAACCTGGTCGACTTCGCTGGCAAGGTTGTTGATGGCCTGGATGGTGTTGTCCATTACGGCTTTGCCGGCCTGGGCCTCGTAATTGGTCGCATCCGCGGCGTTGGCGGCTTCTGCCGCGTTGCGGGTCACCTCGTTGACCGTTGAACCCATTTCGGACACCGCATGCGCTACCTGTTCAATCGTGTCGCGTTGGCGTGTCACGCTGGTATCGGTCTGTTCGGTTGTATGCTGAAGGTGTCCCGTGGCGGCATTGAGTTGGCCAACATTTTTGCGAATATCTTCGACGATGTTGTTGAGTTTTCCGACAAATATATTGAACCAATGCGCCAATTCGCCCAACTCGTCGTTTGATTTGAATTTCAGGGTTTGGGTCAGGTCGCCATCACCGGCTGCGATATCGCGGATTCGGAACATGATTGAACGTATGGGGCGGGCAATCACACGGTTGAGCAGCAGCATGAGGGCAACCAGACCAACCGCAAAGGCCGACAGCATTACAGCCAGTTCCTCGCCGATGCGTTTCATCGCCAACGAGTCGACTGAAGCCAATGAATAGTCGATGCGCACCGCACCACCCACCGTACCGGATTCGATTCCACGGTGACACTCCAGGCAATCCGTCCCGCGGGTGTCCTGCGTAAGCAGGTAGGGTGTAACCACCGTCAGAATGCGATCTCCGTCTTGCTCGCTGACTTCGAGTACCGCCTCTCCCGCCAGTCCGCGGTGGTCCAATTCGTCTACCGGGCTTTCCGTGGGGAGGCCTTGGCCGAACTTCTTGTTGATCGCTTCACTGCGGTTGATGCGGACATCGAGAATGCCAGGAAGCTCAAGCATCTTTTCTCGAAGAAGTTCGCGCTCTTCCATGACGTCAGCCAGCATCAGTGTGTTGAGCGAATCGAAGTAAAAGGCATTCATGCCTTGGACCTGCTCAATGGCAACCTGCAGATTGTTATCGCGGGCTGAAACGTAGGAGTAGGACATCAGGGCAATCACGACCAGCAACAAAACGCCGCTGATCGCGACACTGATCTTCGCCTGGATCGATAGTGTTTTACCGGGTTCCATGTCCATGATTTCTTGCGACACTTGGCTTCTCCTTGGTGCCAGATGGGTATCGGTGCTCACCCGCCATCAAGGCGAATTTCGTTTCCCCAGTGCCAGGTAGTAGCTGGCGAGCGATTCGATTTCAGCGGTACTCAGTGCTTTGGCCACTTCTTGCATGATTGCGTTTTCATCGGTCGCCCTCGAGCCATCTGCGAAGCTGATCATGCTGCTGGAAAAATAGGTTTTGGGCATTCCTGCGAGTGCAGGGGCGTCGTAAGTGTCTTTTTTCCCAAGCCCTTCGTCGCCATGGCAACTGGCACAGGAATCCAGCTTCCGCCCGGCGTCGCCCGTCGAGACCAAAGGCGGTGCCGGAGGAGGGTTGACGCCACCCTGAGGAGGAAGTTCTTGAGTGGAATAGTACTTGGCGAGATCCGCGCGCATTTGTTCGTCCAGTTTCCTCACCATTTTGTTCATGCGCCCACCATCGCGTCGGTCTGCAACGAAATGCTGGATCTGCGTGAACAAGTAGCTGGCGGGTTGTCCTGCGAGGTGGGGTATCTCGGCATCCTCACTGACACCATTGTCCCCATGGCACCGGGCACACTTTTTCAGTTTGGCCTGCGCACGTTGCGCGTCAGCCTGGGCAAGTGGATTTGCTATCGTTGAATGGCTGCTGATCATGATGCCAATCAAGAGGAGTGGGGCAATCAGAGCCGTGGTTTTGGTTGGCTTTTTGCCGAGCATAGGTGTTGCCTCATGCGTAAGTAACTGTCACGGGCACTTAAACGGCAGGTCAGGACATTTCCTTAGCCGGGACGCGAAGCTTTCATTGGAGAAAGGTGGGGCAGATCACAATGATGCCAGCCTCGTCTAAAGATAAGCATTTCATTAAGGTGTTATCCGCTAATAAGTTTTCATCCAGTTTATTTTTATGCGGATTAAAACTGGTTGTTTCAGAGTTTCGCGAGAGCGGTGCTATCTTCAACCTATCGGTGATAGTTAACCGGTGATAAGAACGATACCTAAGGAGAGATGGAGATGCTGGCAGCCGAACTGGTCAATCAGCCAGGGGTTATCGCCGCGGGGGAGTATTCCTATCGCGGCGACAGATTCAGTTACAAGGGCGAGATGAACGACGATATGGCACGCATGGCAGCCATTATGTGTCGCGCCACCACCATGAGTGAGCACATGCAGGTTGCGATGCTCGAAGAGCATTGTCCTGATTGTGGCAGCTCGCCACCGCAGGGGTGGATCGTCAAGGGGCCTGTATTCACCGTATGCAACGTGGCGAATGTGTTCGCTTTTTTGCAGAACGATACCGCCTCGCTGAACGACATCATGGCACTGATGCAGAAACGCCTGGCCGATGCTTCGCACGACCTGGTCTGATTACAAGAACGAAGCGCCGCGGTTGCGGCAACACTGAATCTGGAGGAAACAATGGCGGATTTGAATCAATTGATGGCCATTCCGGGCGCCATCGCCGCGTTTAACATGAACGATCGTGGTGAACTTGTCGATCACACGATCGCCGAAGGCAGTGACCTCAACGAAACGTCGCTCGACCTGTTGGCCCACATGTGTGTTGCCAATATCGCAATAGCCACCATGCAGGCGCGGGGGTGGGAGGCTTCATCCGACAGCAAGGGCTTTTACCCGATCAACGGCTTTACCATGATCGGGATGGACTGGTCGGCGGTTACCAACGACGGCTTGGGTGTGGTCATTGCCAACGAGGGTGCTGATTACGAGAAGGCCTACGAGGTGCTCGCCGCACAGGGGGGCGCCGCGTGATCAAGCAGTTGTTGGCGGTGGATGGCGTGATGGCCATCTGCCATTTCCGCGATGACGGGGCCTTCGTCGAGGGCTACGGGCTTATGCCGGACGAGCAGTTGGAATCGCTGGCGCATTTCGCACACGAATACAAACGCATCGTGCAGGGCAACGCAGACCAGCTGTCGATGTTCACCGGCATGAAGGGCTGGACACCACCGGGAGGCTGGGTAGTACGAGGCAGTGGCATGACCGTGTGCAGCGTGGCGAACCTCGTGTGTATCGTTAAGGACGAGGAGGCGAACCTCACCGAGGTGATGCGCGAACTCAGCGAAGCTGCACACTACTGACGGGCTTTTTTTCGGGTGAAGAACAACGGCCGTTTGGGTGCCCAAACGGCCGCTTGCATATAAGGTATGATTACGCGCTTTCAGCGGTCATTAAACCGATAACCCAAGGATTTGCGCCATCGTTAAGCCGGTCATTATTTCCCGAGACGAGCACGTTATCTCGCGTGCCAATATTTCCCAGGCAGCGTTGAAGGTTTTGTATCGCCTGAAGGACGCGGGATACCAGGCCCATCTTGTTGGTGGTGGTGTACGTGACTTGCTGCTGGGCCGGGAGCCCAAGGACTTTGACGTCGCCACCGACGCCACACCAGAGCAGGTCAAAGAAGTTTTTCGCAATTGCCGTTTGATCGGCCGCCGCTTCCGCCTGGCACACGTGCATTTCGGCCGGGAGATCATCGAGGTCGCCACCTTCCGCGCGGCCCATTCGCAGCCCTCGCCCGATCACCGGAGTGACGACGGCATGCTGTTGCGTGACAACGTTTACGGGAACATTGAAGAGGATGCCCTGAGACGCGATTTCACCGTCAACGCCTTGTATTACAACATCCAGGATTTTTCGGTCATCGACTACGCGGGTGGAGTGGCCGACCTGGAAGCGGGCGTCCTGCGTCTGATGGGTGATCCGGAAACCCGTTATCGCGAAGATCCGGTGCGCATGCTGCGGGCGGTGCGTTTCATGGCGAAGCTGGGCTTCGTCCTTGACCCGCAGACAGAGAAACCGATCTGGGAACTGGGTGACCTGATGCAAGGCGTGCCGGCGGCGCGCCTGTTTGAGGAAGTGCTGAAGCTGTTCATGGGTGGCACTGCCGCCACCGCGTTCGAAAAGCTGCGCCACTATGACCTGTTTGCACAATTGTTTCCCGATACCGAAGTGGCACTGTCCGAGCAGGAAGAGGAATTCCCGCATACCCTCGTATTGCAGGGGCTGCTGAATACCGATGCACGGGTACGCGACGGGAAGCCGGTGACGCCGGCGTTCCTGTTCGCTGTGTTGCTCTGGGAGCCGGTAAGGTTGCGTGCGCTGGCTTTGCAGGCCGAGGGGTTGGCACCGTATCCGGCTTTGCAGCAGGCCTCGGCGGAGGTCTTGGAAAGGCAGTTGCGCCGCGTGTCGCTGCCAAAACGCTTCAGCATGCCGATGCGCGAGATCTGGGCCCTGCAATCACGATTCGAGCACACTCGCGGCAAGCGCCCAGCGCGCCTGGCCGCGCATCCGCGTTTTCGTGCCGCTTACGATTTTCTGTTGTTGCGGGCACACGCAGGCGAGGTCAGCCAGAAACTGGCGGATTGGTGGACCGAGTATCAGAAAGGCACGGAAACCAGGCCGGAGCAAGAGACGGGCGAAGGCACCACGAGAAAGCGTCGCAGGCGCGGCGGCAGGCGACGCAGGAAACCATCCCAGAGCCCTGCTGAATGACCCAGCGGGAGACGGCTTACGTCGGTATCGGGAGCAACCTGGAAGATCCTCGCGAGCAAGTGTGCACAGCATTCGCTGAACTGGACTGTCTGCAGGAGACTCGATTGGTGGCGAAGTCGTCGCTGTATGTATCCGCCCCCTTGGGCCCGGCAGGACAGCCTGATTACATCAATGCCGTTGCCTGCCTGTCCACCTCGCTCGAGCCACTGGTGCTGCTGGATGAGCTTCAGAGTCTGGAAGAACGTCATCGTAGGGAGCGCAGGCAGCATTGGGGGCCGCGGACGCTCGATCTGGATATCCTGCTTTATGCAGACCAGTCGATCGACCTGGAGAGGCTGCAGATTCCACATCCTCACATGCATACCCGCAGTTTCGTGCTAAAACCTCTGTTGGAGATTGCGCCGGAAATACGGATCCCGGGCCGAGGGCGGGCCGCAGACTGGGCGTCGCAATGCGACGACCTGCAGACAAAGCGCCTTAACGATTAAACTTGAACCAACTGAAAAACTACGGGGTTGAGTGTGAGCAAAATCACCATTACGCGGCTTAACCAGATGAAACGGGATGGCGAGAAAATCGTCATGCTCACCAGTTATGACGCCAGTTTTACCCGCATTGCCGAACAGGCAGGTATCGATGTCCTGTTGGTGGGGGATTCGTTGGGTATGGTGGTGCAGGGACAGGAAAGTACCTTGCCGGTGAGCGTCGAGGATATGGTTTACCACACAGCGTGTGTATCGCGCGTGGCGGAACGTTCCATGGTGATCGCGGATATGCCGTTCATGAGCCACGGTACGCCTGGGCAGGCCCTCGATACGGCCGGTCGCCTGATGAAGGAAGGTGGCGCGCACATGGTCAAGATCGAGGGCGGGGCTCCCCAGGTCGATACGGTTCGTCACCTGACCGAGCGTGCCGTGCCCGTATGTGCCCACCTGGGCTTGCTCCCTCAATCGATTCACCAGATTGGCGGATATCGTGTGCAGGCGCGCGGGGAAAGAGCGGCAGAGAAGCTCTTGAAGGATGCCGTTGCCCTGCAAGATGCCGGGGCGCAAATGCTGGTGCTCGAGTGCATCCCGGCATTGCTGGCAGCCGAAGTCTCGCGCGCGCTGGATATTCCCGTGATCGGCATTGGCGCGGGTGTGGACACCGATGGCCAGGTGCTGGTGCTGTACGACATGCTCGGTATCAGCGTGAACAAGGTGCCCAGCTTCGCGCGCAATTTCCTGGAAGAAAGCGGTGGCAGTATCGTCGGGGCCATCAGTGCCTATGTGGACGCGGTGCGCAATCAGCGCTTTCCTGCAAAAGAGCATACCTTCGAGTGATTACCGTCGAGGATGTCGGTCAACTGCGGGACAAACTCTCCTCGCGCCGCCAGCAGGGACGCGTGGCGTTCGTGCCGACTATGGGGAATCTGCATGAAGGCCACCTGACCCTGGTGCGTGAAGCGACAAAGTACGCGCAAACCGTTGTTGTCAGTATCTTCGTCAACCCCATGCAGTTTGGTGCCAACGAGGACTTGGATAAGTATCCACGTACCTTTGAAGCGGACCGCGCCGCCTTGCAGGCAGAGGGCGTGAATGTGCTGTTTTTCCCCAGCGTGGATGCCATGTATCCCAAGCCGCTGGAGCAGCAGACGCGCGTCGAAGTCCCGAACATCAGCAACCTTTATTGTGGTGCTTCCCGGCCCGGTCACTTCGTTGGCGTGGCAACCGTGGTGTGTAAGCTGTTCAACATGGTGCAGCCGGATGTCGCGGTATTCGGCAAGAAGGATTTCCAGCAGCTACTGGTGATACGTCGCATGGTGGAAGACTTGGCCATGCCGATCCAGATCGTCGGGGTGGATACGGTGCGGGAACCGGATGGGCTGGCCATGAGTTCGCGCAACCAGTATCTGACTGAACAAGAGCGCAGCAAGGCCCCGCTGTTGCGCCAGCAGCTGGAAATCCTGGCAAACCGTTTACGTGGCGGTGAACGGGATTCTGAGGGTCTGCAGCAGGCATTCAATTCCGCACTGAGCAAGGGGGGATTTATCCCCGACTACGTGGGAATCGTGGATGCGGACAGCTTGTTGGCTATCGATCAGAGCACCACCCATGCCGCGGTGCTGGCTGCCGCGCAGTTGGGTAGAGCACGCCTGATTGATAATATCGAGGTGTCGCTGGATTGACCTTTGCGGGTGAACCTGACGTTTCCAATGGTCCACCAAGATATGAAGTGAGCACAAATGTTGCGTGTTTTTAAGCTGTTCGCGCTTTTATTCAGCCTAATCCTGCCTCTACACCTCATGGCGATGGTTCCCGGCGAGGAAACCAAGGAGGCTGCTTCCCCGGCAATAGAGGCTTCTGCCCCGATTCCTGCGGAACTGGCGTCGCCTCGCGATACCCTGCGTACCTTTCTGGCGGGGATGAATGACGTTAAGCGAGGGGACCAGGAGAGCATTGCCAATGCCCTTGCAACGCTTGATCTCAGCGAGGTCAGCGCGATAGTCCGGCAAGAGCAGGGTGAGCGCCTTGCCTGGTTGCTGCTGGAGGTCATGGATAGGACCCGTGTTATCGATCTCGACAAAGTGCCGCTGAAAACGGCTGAATCGTCCTGGACTTTCGAGACTTACGAGAAAGGCGCGATCCGGATTCGACGCCAGGAGGATGGGCGGTGGTTGTTCGATGCGGCCACGCTCCGGCAACTGCCGGAGATCTATCAATCGGTTTCCCGTTTCAAGCGAGTGGATGGGCTGAGCGACAGCAGTGAGTACCTGCCGTGGGATATACGGCTGCGCAACATGGTGCCGAGCGTGCTGCAGCAAGAGGTTTTCCTGCTCGAAAACTGGCGCTGGCTGGCCTTGCTGGTGGTTATCGCGCTGGGCGTGTTCGCCGACTGGCTGGTCAGCCTGAGCCTGCGCCGCAGCATGAACCGCTGGTTTGCGCGTCGATCGGAAGATTATGCCGATGTAAAGGACCGTAACAACCGCTTGCGCCCCCTTGGCATCATGGTGATGTCGCTGATCTGGTGGGTCGGTCTGAATGCGATCGGCCTGCCGGAGACGGCCTTGTTGATTCTGTTGGTGGCAGTGAAGGCGCTGACCAGCATTGCGGCTGTCTGGGCGGCATACCGATTGGTGGATCTGTTGGCGGCGTGGCTTACCGCCCATGCGGACCGAACGGATAACAAGCTTGACGATGTGTTGTTGCCATTGATTCCGCGAACGCTGAAGTTGTTCGTGACGGTCGTTGGTATCGTTTTTATCGCCGACAACCTGAATATCGATGTCACCGGTTTGTTGGCCGGCCTTGGCCTGGGTGGCCTGGCATTCGCCTTGGCCGCGAAAGACATGGTGCAGAACCTGTTTGGCTCCATCACCGTGCTGCTCGACCGGACGTTCTCCGTCGGCGACTGGATCGTGGTCGAAGGGCAGGAGGGCACGGTTGAACGCATGGGTTTTCGCAGCACCCGGATACGTACTTTCTACAATTCCCTGGTCACGATTCCCAATTCAAAATTCATCACTGCCGAAGTCGACAACATGGGCGAGCGCCGCTACCGTCGTTACAAGGCCCATTTCGGTCTGGCCTACGATACCCCGCCGGAAAAGATCGAAGCATTCTGCGAAGGGCTCAGGGAACTGGTACGCCAGCATCCCTACATGCGCAAAGATTATTTCCATGTCTACCTGAACGACTTGGGCGCCGACTCCCTGAGCGTGTTGGTGTATGTTTTCTGGGAAACTCCGGACTGGTCGACCGAGTTGCGCGAACGTCATCGCTTCCTTCTCGACAGCCTGCGCCTGGCCAAGCAGTTGGGGGTTGAATACGCGTTCCCCACACAGACGCTGTATTTGCGCCAGGAAAACACCCCTGAACACGAGGCATTGGCACTGGATGCCGCGCAAAACCGCGGAAAGACAGCGGCCCAGCAGATCGTGGCAGAGACCACGGGAACCGGCGTAACGCCGCCACCGGTACAAATACCCTAGGTTTTTACTGATGCTGAAATGGAAGTTGTTTTTCGTGTTGCTCATCGTCGCCTTTCCCACCTGGGCGGCAACGGTCGATGACGGGTTGGACGTGTTCCAGCAACGCGATTTTGAGGCTGCCAGGGATATCTGGTTGCCCTTGGCCGAGCAGGGGGATGGGCGGGCTGCCTATTACATCAGCTTGTTGTATGCGCAGGGCAAAGGGGTACCGAAAGATTCCTCCCAAGCGATGGAGTTCCTCGTTACCGCCGCGGAAAACGGTCACGCCATGGCCCAATTCAACCTGGGTAATCACTATAACCAGGGCAAGTGGGTCGACGAAGATCCGGAGAAGGCGGCCCGGTGGTGGCACGAGGCCGGTGAGCAGAACATGAGACGTGCGCAGCACAATCTTGCAACGCTTTACCTCATCGGGCGTGGGGTGGCTCAGGACATCAACAAGGCGCGTTACTGGTATGAACGCGCAGCAGAGAATGGTTCCACACCGTCGGCCCTGATGCTGGAGCAGATCGAATCGGATTTTGTAGCCGGACAAATACCCGCATCTTCAACAGCAGAGGAATCGCGGACAGGGGCCTTGGCTGACGCCGCGGAGCCGGAAAAGATTCCTGCAACGACGCCTGAAGCCCCTTCGAAGACTGAACAAGCGATCAGCGCAGAAGAGCCGAAAGTTGAAGTTTCGCCTGCCGAGCCAGAAGTGGTCTCGCGAACGACTCCTGTTTCTCAGGAAGTCGGTGTGCTAGGACACGACTGGATAAACAGCAGGCCCGAAATTCACTACACTTTGCAGCTGTTGGCGGGTGATTCCGAGAAAGCTCTCCGAAAGTTGTTGCAGCGCCATGAGTTTGATCGCCCGGTCGTCATCTATCATTATCCGGCCAAAGGGACGACATTTTATGCGCTTGCATATGGCGATTTCGACTCGCTTACATCGGCACGCAGTGGTATTGCAGAGTTGCCCAAGCCCTTGGCAGGTAGATCTCCCTGGATCAGGCAATTTATTGAAATACAGCGGTTGATCAATAAAACAGGTGACTGAAGAAAGTGTTGATTGTCCACCTATAGATAACTTGGCGACGGTTTATGGCATCAGATGACGAAGAAAAGTTAAGTCTCATGCAGGTTTTCGGCAGCGTGGTGGCGTCGTTTATCGGAGTGCAAAGCAACCGCAAGCGTGAGAGGGATTTCCAGAGAGGACGCGCCAGGGATTTTATTATTGTCGGCGTGGTGTTGACGGCGCTGTTTATTCTGACGGTTTGGGGATTTGTGAGGTTGGCGATGTCTCTTGCTGAAAGTGCCTGATTAACCATATGTCGCCGAAAAAATAAAAGCCGCCTCGGAGGGCGGCTTTTATTTTGTGTGACCTGGTTGTTCAGGCCATGGAATATACGGAACGTTGCGGGGAAGTGATCTTCCCCTGCCGCTTCAGGTAAGCGAGGGTCTGGCTGAGATTGTTTGCCACAATGCCATCCGATGCCAGTTTTGCGTTGATTTCCTTGGTGCTGAGTTTCTTGTGCGCAGCCAGAATATCCAATACTGCCTGGCTGACATTTACGGAACTACGTCCACGGCCTCCGCTTGCGGGCTTGCCACTGAGCTTCTGGATTTTACGGTCAATGGCCGCCAGTTCTTTGCGGTGCGCGGCAACCAGTACGCGGCGCTCTTCGCGCAATGTGGTCAACTGTTCACGTACCGCTTCACGTTCCTTTTCTTCTTCCTGTTCCTGGCGAGCCTGCGCCAATTCGAACAGTTCATTGGACGACATCTGGTCCAGGGTTTTCTTTTTTGCCATATCAACTCCGATAGCAATACATACTTTACAGCCTGGAAATAAGTAAAGCCAAGCTACAAATAGAATTTACGATAAAGATGATAGCAAAAGAGAAAATAAAAAACAGTGCGTCGACTTTTTCTATATGTTTCGCGGACTGAAATATGTAGAAACAAGTCACTGAGATTGTTCAGGCTTGGTGTATTTCATATTGAGTCTTGAGGAAATCGAATACTTCGGTGCGGTTACCGGAAAATACGATGCGGTCCCGTTTCTTAGCTAACTGGTAGGCATACATCGAATCGTAGTAATCCACCAGCAGGGCCTCGATCCAAACCCTGTGCATCTCTGTTTCACCGCGTTCACGATGTTTTTCAATCGCAGTCAGTAGATGACTGAGGATGACCTGATGATTGGCGCCGCCCAGGCGTTTGCGAATTCGAAATAAACTGTTCTCGAGATTTTCAGCCCACGCGTCGAACCCGGCCGATTCCCCCAAGAGCTCTTCATACTCTTGCAGGGCATCGTGCACATATTCCTGGAGTGTCACCTCAATTCGCTCCTCCTGGGTCGCTTCCAGCACGACCACGGGTGCCTGGCTGAGCGGTTCAAAGAACGACATCGGCATATGGCGAGCACCGATATTGCGGCTTTCGTCTTCCGTGGCGAAGTAGGGGTTGCCATTGTGCAACAGTTTCAAAACTGAGATGGACAGGGCATTTTCAAAACCGATTTGCGGGGGTTGCGGCGTCGCATGGCGTCCAAACGCGGATCCCCGGTGCCAGGCCAGGCCTTCCAGATCAAGATGTGGCGAAAGTTTGTGGAGCAGGCGGGTCTTGCCCACGCCGGTGCGACCACCGATAACCACGGGGCGGATTTTTGGCGAATTCTCTTCAAGCTGTTCGATCAGGAAGCGCCTGAGTGCCTTGTATCCGCCGCGCACGCGAGGATAGACAGTCCCGGTTTCTTCATAGAGCCATTGCTGGGTGACCTTGGAGCGCATGCCCCCTCGAAAGCAATAGAGCACACCGTTGGGGTTTGCCTCGGCAAATGCTTTCCACCGGCGGACACGCTGTGCCTTCGATTCACCGCTGACGAGGGTCAAGCCGAGTTCCACGGCGGCATCCTGTCCCAGATCCTTGTAAGTCTTGCCGATCTCGTGGCGCTCCTGGTCATTGATCAGCGGCAGGTTTGTCGATTGAGGGAAAGCCCCTTCCGCAAATTCAACAGGTGCGCGCACATCCATTAGTGGTGTGTTGTTCAGGAAAAGCGATGTCAGGTCGTCGATTTCGGGGAGGGTGGCGTCAAGTTTCACGAAGGATCTCTGCAGATGGTCAGAAGCAAGGCCACGTGGGCTGCAGTATGGCGGCAAGTG
>Ga0180435_10003656_pt1 | contig 15322 bp, 12 predicted proteins | sample SS_ome_3_FD_132467 | JGI IMG/M metagenome (GOLD analysis project Ga0180435, IMG submission 132467) | Hypersaline lake sediment archaeal communities from the Salton Sea, California, USA - SS_3_S_1 metaG | ecosystem: Environmental > Aquatic > Non-marine Saline and Alkaline > Hypersaline >... | reverse complement strand
TACAATAAAGGGATTCATAGAAGAAAAGGACTTAACTGTTTATCTGGTATTGTATGACAGCAAGAGCTTTTCCATAGGCAAGAATACACATCCTGATATACGGGAATATATATCAGAAAGATACATGCCTGAGCGTGAAATCAGGTACAGAAAAACATATGATTTCAAGAAAGTGGAAGTTTCATCTAAGCCGGAAGAAGATGAAGTAGATACTGTATTTAACCAACCGGTTTTTAGTGCTTTTATAGATGAATCATTTGAAAAAAAGCTTAAGGAACCTTTCCGGGAAATGCTTTTCAGGAAAATTGATGAACTGGGTCTTAAGGATCCCGATGTCTATAAAAGAGCCAATATTGACCGTAAACTATTTTCCAAAATAAGAAGCAATAAGGACTATTCACCCAGTAAGGATACAGCCATAGCCTTGGGTATAGCATTGAAACTCAAATATGTTGAAATGCAGGAATTCCTCGGCAAAGCGGGGTATGCCTTGTCCGGAAGCATCCTGTCAGATGTTATCATCGAATACTGTCTGGAGAAAAATATATACGATATTCACGAAATAAACGAACTTCTTTTCAACTATACAGAAAACTGTCTGGGATACTGAAACCATAACTACTTTTTTATTTTTTCCGGGTGTACAAGTTGGCCCGGGGCTGGTTGCACCGTGCAATCGGCCCCGGGCTGGTATGTACATTTGTAGAATGTCGCTTCCGGGGCGACCTTTTGTGTAGTTAAAAAACATATACTGCGTACATCAAATAAAGCAGGAGGATACAAAAGTGAAGAATAAAAAGATGGAACTTATATTTATTTTGGACAGGTCGGGATCCATGGCCGGACTGGAGTCTGACACCATGGGTGGATTCAATTCTATGATTGAAAAGCAGAAGAAGCTGGAAGGAGAGGTAAGGGTAACTACGGTATTGTTCGATGACAAGTACGAATTGCTTCATGACAGATTTGACTTGATGGACATTGGAAAACTTACCGGTGATAAATATTATGTAAGGGGTTCCACTGCTCTTTTGGATGCTATAGGCATAAGCATTGAAAAGACGGTTAAAGTTCAGCGTAACCAATCGGAAGAAGCCAGGGCGGACAAAGTTATGTTTGTCATAATAACAGATGGAATGGAAAACTCCAGTACTAAATATAACTACGGTAAGATCAGACAGTTGATTTCCCATGAAGAAGAGAAATATGGTTGGGAATTCATTTTCCTCGGAGCCAACATAGATGCGGTTCATGAAGCAGGAAAGATGGGAATCAAAAAAGACAAAGCATCCAACTACCATGCAGATAGTTTGGGGGTGGAATGTGGTTACCACTATATCGATATGGCAATAGCCGATGTGCGGTCCGGGAAAAAACTTGATAAAAAATGGAAGCAGGAACTGGAAAAGGATTTTAACGAAAGGAAATCCAATCGCTGAGAACCATTTTTGGTACTACACTCTTGATAATATAAATATGTAAATCAGTTAAATTCAGCATTTTGAGCCTTTTTTACTACTGCATTACCCCGGTAAATCCGGGGTTTTTGCATGCATTCAATTATGATGTTAGAATAGTGTGAGTGATATAGATATAGTGCTTCAGAAACACGAGGCTTATAAATAAACGGAAACATACGGAAGAGAGACAGATGGAAAAGAAATTCACAGACCTTCAGCTTGATGAAGAAATACTGAAGGCATTGGGAGATATGGGGTTCGAAACTCCTACTAAGGTGCAGGAACTGGCAATCCCAGTACTACTTAAGAAAAAAGATGTAATAGTAATGTCAAAGACGGGCAGTGGCAAAACCGCTGCTTTCGGAATACCAATGATTCAGCAGATTGAAGGCGATTCAGCCTCTCCGAAGGGGTTGATTCTAACACCCACAAGGGAACTTGCAATCCAGGTTAATAAGGACATCAAGGCCATATCCAAGTACAAGGATATGCATACCACCGTAGTTTATGGAAAACACAATATGGATACAGAAATCAATGCTTTGAAAAAAGGAGTGTCCATTGTTGTCGGTACGCCCGGCAGGATGAGTGACCATATAAAAAGGAGGACCCTTGATACAAGCAAGGTGGAATTCCTGGTTCTTGATGAAGCCGACAGGATGCTGGACATGGGATTCATAGACCAGGTTTATGATATCGTAAAGAAAACTCCCAGAACACGCACGACAATGATGTTTTCAGCAACAATGCCGACTGAGATAAAGAGACTCAGCAAATCATATATGAACAACCCTGAAAGCATTGAACTTGAATCGGATACCATGACGGTTGATACCACTGAGCAGCTCTATTATAGGGTTGCAAGGAACGAAAAAAGAACCCAGCTTGACAGAATACTAAGATATGAGCAGCCGGATAGCTGCCTGATTTTCTGCAATACAAGGGATGAAGTTGACAGAGTATACAATTTTCTTGCCAAGAAAAGATATTTCGTCAATTCAATCCATGGACAGAATGCCCAGGGAAGGCGCATAAAGACCATAAACCGCATCAAGGAAGGCGAGGTGCAGGTTGTTGTTGCCACTGATGTTGCTGCCAGGGGACTTCACATTGAAGATTTGAGTTTGGTAGTTAACTATGATGTTCCTGACTATAAGGATGCATACGTGCATAGAATTGGAAGAACCGGCAGAGCTGGTAAGGAAGGCAAGGCTATATCCCTGGTTACCGGCAACGATATAATGACCCTATATGAAATAGAAGAACATGTGGGTGCAAGGATATTTGAAGAGGATTTGCCTACAGACGAAGAAATTGAAGCAGCAGTTGCCAACTCAACGTGCAGGTGGGCAGGCAAACAGGCTCCTCCTGTAAAGCATCATCCAAAATCTGATTCAAGGTCCGGGAAAAGCGCTCATCAGAAACATCATCTAAGAACAAGGCAGACCTCCCATAAGTCAGCAGGTTCCAAGAAATCACATAAGCCCAGAAGCAGTTCTGTAACCAAATATAGACCTAATGAAAAAAGCAGACCAAAGAAACCATATTCCGGAAATAGTAAGTCAGCTAGCCCGAATAGGCCTGCAGGTGAAGTAAATAAAAAAAGTACTCCTGTTAAGGAGAACAAGGTTGTACAGAAAGAGTACAAACCTAAAATCAACAAGGCTGCAATCTCAAGCAATAACAAATACAGAAAGATGGCTGAAGAAAAGAAAAATACTGCCAAAAAACGCAGTAAACTATTTGGGATATTCAAAAAGTAAATGAAATATAAGAACTTGGGCAGTTGTGAAAACTGCCTTTTTTATTGCTCCGAAACTGAAGCTATTCACACCTGTCCCCCAAAATTGAGCACCTGTACCTCAGAATTGGACACCTGTCCCTCAAAAATTGACACCTGTCCCTCTGACACCCAAAAATTGACACCTGTCCCTCTGATTGTTGCGTTGATGTTTCAGGAGTAATAGAATTATGTATAGTGGGGGAGATATTATGAATAGTAGACCGAATATTATATTATTTTTCAGCGATCAGCAAAGATGGGACACCTGTGGTTGCTACGGACAGAAACTTGATATAACACCTAATCTTGACCAAATGGCATCTGAAGGTGTTCTTTTTGAAAATGCATATACCAACCAACCGGTTTGCGGACCTGCAAGGGCAATCATCCAAACAGGTGTGTATGCAGCTGCATTGAATTGTTTCAGAAACGGCATTGCTCTTCCTGAAGGGCAAAAAACCATTGCAAATTATCTGAATGAAGCTGGATATGAAACTGCATATGTAGGGAAATGGCATCTTGCAACCAATAGAAATCCAGCGAATATAGATATCGGCCCCCGATTCAATTATGAGACAAGGCCTGTCCCTGAAAACAAGAGGGGAGGTTACAAGGACTTCTGGATTGCATCTGATGTATTGGAGTTCACTTCCCACGGATACGACGGTCATATGTTTGACGGAGACATGAACAAAAGGGAATTCAAAGGTTACAGAGTTGATGCGACAACCGATTTTGCGCTTGAATATCTTGAAAACAGAAAAACAGACAAACCATTCTTTCTTATGGTTTCATATATTGAACCCCATCATCAGAATGACCGTAATAGATATGAGGGTCCTAAAGGCTCAAAGAAACGGTTCAGGGACTATGAAGTACCGGGAGACCTAGTAGGTACGAGAGGAGACTGGAGAAAGAACTATCCGGACTATCTTGGGTGCTGTCGGAGCCTTGACGATAATCTTGGAAGAATAAGGGCAGAACTTGAGGAACAGGGAATACTCGACAATACTGTCATTATATATACTTCGGACCACGGTTCTCATTTCAGAACAAGGAACAGCGAGTATAAAAGGGCTTGCCATGACGGATGCACGCGTGTTCCACTTGTAATTACAGGACCCGGTTTCAAAAGAGGTGAAAGAAGAAGCGAGTTTGCAGCTACGATTGATTTGGCTCCAACCATATTGAGTGCTGCAGGTATAGAAAAACCAGGATATATGGCAGGTCTTGACCTTGAAGGTCAGATTGACAGGGAATCCGTCTATATACAGATAAGCGAAAGCCGGGTCGGAAGGGCGATAGTTACAAAAGAATGGAAGTATTCAGTCGAAGCTCCTGAACTGGATGGCACAAAGGATCCTGCATCAAATAAATACACTGAAAAATACTTGTATAACCTTAAGGATGACCCACATGAAAGGAATAACCTGGTTGATGATCCAGCGTATAGAAAGATAAGAGATGAATTAAGGGAAATACTTCAAAAAGACATGAAAGAAGCCGGAGAGGAGACGGCAAAAATATATCCTTACAAATGATTTTACAAAAATATATGAAGTATTCACAGATTATTCATAATAATATCAAGTTTTCTTTATAAACCATGGGTAAAATTTAAATAAGAAAATGAATTATGCGGAAGGTTGAGTTAAATGACAGAGAAAATTAGAAATAGTAACGCTAAATTTTGGATTGCCGGAATTGCCATATTACTGGTAGGTACCATGATTGGTTCTGTAATAGGGTTGGTAGCTTCGGGAATATTCTTTACCAATAGGATAGAAGACATTGGTGATCAAATACTGGATGAGGCAAATGCCAACTCAAGTTCACTGGTAGAAAATGAAACAGAACTACTTGACAACCGTTTGGATGGATTCGAAGGTAATCTGGACGAATATATGGAATGGCTTTCAAATATTGAAAACGGCATGAGTGATATGAGCGCTGAAGTTGACCTTGCGAAGGAGCTGCCCGAAATGCCGGAGTTCCCTGAAATGGTTTTTACTGACGCATATTCTGAGACCATAAAAGCTCTTTCAGAAAAAGCACTGCCGTCAGTTGTCGGTGTGAGAACATTGGAAACCGTTTATGGCATGTTCCGTGGCAGCTATGATATTGAAGGAGTGGGGACAGGTGTCATAGTAAGCAGCGATGGACTTATATTGACGAATCAGCATGTTGTGACAGACAACCCTAAATCCGTGACAGTTACACTCATTGACGGTTCTGAACACGAGGCAGAGGTAATGTACACAGACGAAGTAATGGATCTTGCTGTCATAAAGATTGAAGCAACGGGTCTTACTCCTGCTGAACTAGGCGATTCTGATACACTTACAGTCGGTGAAACTGCCGTAGCCATAGGAAATCCTCTCGGACTTGAGTATGAGAGAAGTGTTACAGCAGGCATCATAAGTGCTCTGGACAGAAGTCTTCTCATCAGTAGTTCCCAGATAGCAGAGAACCTGATACAAACTGATGCAGCCATTAACTCAGGAAACAGCGGCGGACCTTTGCTTAATGCAAGGGGACAGGTCATTGGCATAAACACCTACAAGGATATGCAGGGTGAAGGACTTGGGTTTGCAATTCCCATAAATGTAGCAATACCTTTTGTTAACCAAATACTTGAAACCGGAGAATACCAGGGCGTACAGCTGGGTGTAATAATTCTCGACAGGGTCATTTTGGAATATTTTACGAATGATGAAGGTATTGTAATAGAAGAAGGAATTTATGTGTATGAAGTAAAACCGGGTTCAGACGCAGAGGACAAGGGATTGAGTGTCGGGGATATTATTCTCAGCATAAATGATGAAGTAATAAATACAAACACTGAGTTCAGAAGCACACTTGGTAATTATCTTCCCGGTGACACAGTTATACTTGAAGTTCTAAGAGACGGCGATACTTTTGATCTCGAGGTCGTACTTGAAGCCAACGGAAATTGATTATCCTCCCATAAATTTGGGGACCGGTTCTGACAACCGGTCCCTTTTTCTATATAATAAATATGCAGAATCACTTTAACGGAGGATTTATGAAAAAATACATGATTTTTGCCTTCAGAGGCGACCCCATGTGCTTCATACACGTTCTTTTGAACGCAAAGGACATGAATGAAAAGGGAATAGAATGCAGGATAGTAATGGAAGGTGAGGCAGTCAAGCTTTTGAAAGGGCTTGAGGAATCCGGGAATCCTCTTTACAGGAAGGTCAAGGAAGCAGGATTATTCGAATGTATCTGCAGGGCATGTTCTGCAAAGCTGGGGTTTCTTGAATACAATGAAACCACCGGCATACCGGTGACAGGTGATATGGCCGGTCATCCATCAATGTCAGGATATATTGATGATGGATACAGCATAATAACGATGTGATGGCTGATCTGTCAAACATGACCAATGAAGAACTCTGGCAGCTGTTTCCCATTATACTTGAGGAACACAATCCTTTATGGGAAAAAAGGTTTGAAGAAACAAAGAAAAGGATTCTTGGAATCATTCCCGCTGGTTCAATAAGCAGGATAAACCATATTGGAAGCACTTATGTGCCGGGTCTTGTTGCCAAACCTACGATTGATATACTTGTTGAGCTGAGCCAGGGAACAGATACGGATGAAATTAAGAGCCGTATGGAAGCAGAAGGTTTCGGTTGCCTTCTGGTTCCTTCGAATCCACCGCCCCATATGATGTTTTTAATGGGTTATACTCCGGAAGGTTTCAAGGGACAGGTGTATCATGTTCATTTCAGATACAGGGGCGATTGGGATGAGCTCTATTTCAGGGATTTCCTTTTTGATAACAAGGAGACAGCAGATGAATATGCGGAGCTTAAAAAGATTCTTGCGTTAAAATTCAGAAACCATAGAGACAACTACACCGGAGCAAAAGGGGATTTTGTTAAGGCAGTTACCATGAAGGCACGAGAAGCTTACGGAAACAGATATACATAGGCCTTGACTTTAACAATATTAAAGAGTAACATTATTAATGTTAAAAATTATGTTAATGCTAATATTGAAAAGGAGAGGTTATGGCTGATGTAATACCCGAATGGGTAAACAATCTTGAAGACGAAGAACTGAGCTTCATAAAAAAATTCATACTGGCCTCAGGTTCCCTCAAGGAAATGGCAAGACTTTATGACGTTACTTATCCCACGGTCAGACTGAGGCTTGACAAAATCATTGAAAAAATAAGGATAATTGACAAGGAATCATCCGAGCCCTATATTGCACTCATAAAAAAGCTTGCAATAGACGACAAATTAAGTCTAGAGACTACCAAGCTGCTTATCAATGCATACAAGAAACAGAAAGGAACACAGTAATGTTAAAAATAATATTTTTCGTTGTATTCAATATCGCCCTAATAGTAATCCAGGTAGTAATAACCCAGGGAAAGCACTGGAGATATGGTTTGATAATACCTGTTTTCAATGCGTTTTTAGCACTCTTCATTGCTTTATTCACAACCACTGCATCTGTGTCGACCACAACTTTCTTCAACGGCATACGTTTCTTTACAAATGCATTCAGATTCGGTGGTTTTTTCTGGACCTTCAGCTGGAAGATTCTCTTATTCTCAATTCCTGCAGTGGTGAATTTCATTTTGTATTTCACTGCAAGGGACAGGTTCAGGAAAAAGGAAGCTGAAAACATAGACAGAATGAAGATAAATGACCTTGACTAATGAATATATAATTCCTCGAAATTATGTTAAAATAAGCCTGTACCAATCGGTGCAGGCATTTTTATGAGAGGGTTAAGTCTGACCTCTTATGTTGCATTCCCGCTCAGCTTCAATGGATTTTCGATTTGGAGGTGAGAGTTATGGGTGGTTCTTACGAAATAGTATGTGATGGTTGTGGTTACAGGGATGTATTCAGGTTCGGGCTGGGTTTTCTCTATTCTGATGAAATGCTGTTCAGTGTATCAAGGAAAAATGAACTTCTTGAAAGGTTGGTTGTCACAAAATCAAATTATGACATGATTAAGGACCTGTTGGAAAACCACCATGCAATGCCTTTGCATGATTATGGACATGATATCTACAGATGCAGGCACTGCGGGACTTTTCATGAGGGTTTCTACATCAGACTGGATTATGAAGATGATTATTTTGAACCTTCATATGAATGCCCTGAATGCGGACTTGAACTTGACAGAACGGAGTTTGAGGAATCGGATATCTGCTCCCGATGGCACCTTGATATGCTTCACGGTAAATATCCCTGCCCCATGTGCGGGAAGTATTCACTTAAAAGGAGCTTTGACTTTCATTCATAGATAGTCAGGATATCCCTGCAATGGGTTCTGATATCATCCCTCAAATGATCAGGTGAGACGACTTCTATCTTATTGCCGTAGGATACAATCCATGATAGTAGCCCTTTGTCCGTCACTGCTTCCGTATTGAGATATGACTTTCCCTCACCTGCAGGTATTAGGTTGATATCCATTCCGAACTTGTCGAAGATCTGGCTGGCAATGGAGTTATCAACTTTAAGGCGGATTCTTTCCGGGGGACCCGAAAACATCGATACTGCCTTGTTAAGATAGGCTGCCAGGTCAAAACCATCCGGAGCAATTTCCCGGATGGGTCGTCTTTTTTCATCCAATATTTCAATTTCAGTCATTTTCTCAATCCTGTAATGGGAAAAGTTCATGTATTCCTTTGTCGTGCAGATCATGTAATAATTCTCGTTGTACCAGGTAGTGAAATATGGGCTCACACGGTAGGTATATCCATCTCTGCTCAATACTTTTTTCCCGTTCTCATCATATTGGAAGTATCTGAAAGTGAGCTGTCGGTTCTTGACTATGGCAGTATTTATCTTGTCCACGTTGTAGTAAATGGATTCATTATCGTGTTTGGGTCGCGAAGAAAGGGAAATCTGCTTTCTTAATTCGTGGGCAATTCCTGTACTTGTCAGTCCGAGTAATTTATCAAGAAGTTCCTGGCTTTTTCTTCTTGTAAGGAAATGGGCCTGCTGGACCGCATCCATCAGGATCTTAAGCTCAGCAGTTTCGAGTGTGCGGCTTCCCATGAACCAACCGGCTCTGCCGGACATGATTATGTCAAAACCGGCTTCACCGAGGGACTCTATGCATCTATATACTGATCTTCTTTCAGTATCAATTCCCATTGAAGTAAGTTTTTCGAGGATGTCAGAAGCATTGAGAGGATGATCCTCGTCAGAGTATTTTTCCAGAATTTCCAATATAAGGAATGCTTTTGTAGCCAGTGTTGACATGAATGGTACCTCCATAGATAAGTTTACATCAATAATTGTACCATAAATGGTACGCATAATATGAGAATTACAGGGACAGGTGTGAGGGACAGGTGCGAGGGACAGGTGCGAGGGACAGGTGCGAGGGACAGGTGTGATGGACAGGTGTTAGGAAAAGGTGTTTGGGAATTATATATTTCAAAAATACGTTAAATCTGATATCATATACAACGGTTTAAGGCAAAAACCTGAAAAGGATGAAAATATGAGTAAAAAAGTTTTGATAGTTGGTGGAGTGGCCGGTGGTGCAAGTTGTGCGGCAAGACTCAGAAGGCTCGATGAGAATGCAGAAATAGTGATGTTTGAGCGCGGTGAATACATATCCTTTGCGAACTGCGGACTACCGTATCACATCGGTGGCATCATAAAGGATAGGGATGAACTTCTGCTGCAGACACCGGAAAGCTTCAAATCAAGGTTCAATGTTGATGTTCGTGTTTTCAGCGAAGTCAAAGATATAGACAGAAAAAAGAAAAAAGTTAAGGTTTTTGACAGAATACGGGAAATCGAGTATGAGGAAAGTTACGATGTTCTTGTTCTTTCCACCGGTTCAACCCCTATGAAGCCTCCTATTCCCGGAATAGATGGCGAGGGGATATTCTCCCTTTGGAACATCCCTGATATGGATGAAATAATTGAATATATGAATAACCACACCGTTAAGGAAGCCGTTGTTGTGGGTGGTGGGTTCATTGGCATAGAAATGGCTGAAAACCTTATGGACAGGGGTATTGAAGTTACTCTGGTTGAAATGCTTGATCAGGTAATGGCACCGCTGGACTTTGATATGGCTCAGATTCTTCATAGACACATGGCTGAAAAAGGGCTTAAGCTGGTTCTTGGAGATGGCGTAGCTGAATTCAAACAAGAAAATGACGGACTTTCTGTGACAACACAGTCAGGAAGAACTATTGAGACTGACATGGTTGCCCTTGCAATAGGCGTTGTTCCCAATTCAGAGCTTCTGAAAAAATGCGGACTGCCGTTAAACAATCGTGGTGGTGCAATAATTGATGATTCACTACGTACTGAAGATCCTGATATTTATGCCGTAGGAGACATGGTTGAAGTAACCCATTTCGTAAATGGTGAAAAAAGAATGATTCCTCTTGCAGGACCTGCAAATAAAATGGGCAGGATGGCGGCTGACAATATATGCGGAATGAACAGGAAATACAAAGGATCCCAGGGGACAGGTGTGGTCAAGGTATTCGACATGACCTCTGCTTCCGTCGGTCTGAATGAAAAGGATATGAAGAGCTCAGGTATGAAGGTCGGGAAGGACTACAGGGTTACTATGATACACCCCGGGTCCCATGCAGGATATTATCCCGGAGCATCAACCATCTCCCTTAAGATGCTTTTTACACCTACAGGAGAGATATTGGGTGCTCAGGCTGTAGGGTTTGAAGGTGTTGAAAAGAGGATTGATGTAATTGCAACTGCTCAGAGACTGGGTGCAACAGTTTACGACCTTGAGGAGCTTGAACTCAATTATGCACCTCCGTTCTCATCAGCCAAGGACCCGGTCAATATGGCAGGCTACACGGCTGAAAATATTTTATCCGGCACCGTTGACAATATTACCTGCAGTCAGCTTGATGAAATGAACGGAGCTGTGATACTTGATGTGCGTACTCCGGGGGAGGTAAAAATGGGTGCGGTTCCCGGATGTATTAACATACCGGTAGATTCACTTAGGGACAGGATAAAGGAAGTGCCTGAGGGCAGACCGATAATCGTATACTGCAGGGTAGGAATACGTGCATACATAGCATGCAGGATACTGAAACAGAATGGTTTCGAAAAGGTATATAATCTCGCCGGCGGATATATCACCTACAGTACGGTAAATTCCGACTATACATTAAAATAATATTTGATTTTATTGAATAATATGAGAAACAGTACTAGTATTAAACAGTGCTGTTTTTTTATGCGCGATGGGGGAGTTATGAGTTTGAAGAATTTGTGGAAAAGAAATGTGGAGGAGTACAGCAGGGACTGTGTCTTCAGGCATAGGTTTGCTATATATTCAGAAGAGGAATTCAAGTTATGGAGTGAAGCCCTCTATGAGAACAAGATTGTTTTCAAGGGAACTGACAAGGCATTTCATATACCCGATTTTTCAAGAATTGATTACAGCGGCCCGGAAACAGAGCATCCGGAATGGGTTCAGCAGCTGAACCGGTTCAGGTGGATTATATTTGCCCATGCAGATTATTTAAGAAATGGTTCTGACCATATGGCCAGGCTGGTGTATGATTCCATCAATGCATGGATGGAATATTGGCCGAATTATGAGGACAGGACTGATATATATCCATTCAGACAGCACGAACTCTGGGATCCCATGATGAGTACTCCCATACGCATTGGTTTCAATGAAGGCTGTGGTTGGGTAGGTTGTCTTCCGGCCTTCTTCGATCATCCTCTTTTTACTGAGGAATTTGTCAAAAAAGTATACGACAGTGTGATATGGCAGCTCAAACCCATGCTGTATAACAACATGGAAAGAAGCGGTGAGCACAACTGGCGTCCCAATGAACTGGATTGCCTTTTGTTTGTATCATCGGTTTTCCCTGATGCGGCCGGTTACATGGAATATGCTGTAAACAACATTAATGACACATTCAAAGCACAGTTTGAGAATGACGGTTCCCACATTGAACATACACCTGATTATCATAACTGGCTTACTGATAATTTTGTTTTGTTTTATTTCATGTCAAAGAACCGACCTGAACTGGGACTTGAAATAGATGGCAGCAAGCTGGTAAGGGCCATAGACTATACCCTGGATGCACTTGCACCCGACGGCAGGTCCTTCGGTATACATGATTCCTGGCCATGGCATCCGGACAATGCAATAATTGATGATACGAAAATAAGGATGCGCAGGAAGATTGCAGAAGAAGAAGGTATTCAGCCTCTTGAAGAATACCAAACAGTGATGGATTCGTATTATCCCGATGCCGGCCACTTCTTCATGCGAAACGGCCGGGAAGCTGATTCAACAATGTTTTTCTTTGATGCAACCAGGTGGGGATCATGGCATTGCCATCTTTCAAGAAATTCAGTGAACATGTATCACGGGGGACGGATGCTTCTTATGGATAACGGTTCGCTGAACTATGGGAAAAATGCCATAAGAAGTTATGGCAAGTTCACTACTTCACATAACACAATTACCATCAACGGACTCTCACAATGCATATATGCCAATCCTGAGATCCTGGAGTACAGCATAAATGGTGATGTAGCACTGGTGGTCAGCAGCTATCAGGGTGGATACCAGGCAATGGAAGGTGAAGCGACACCTGTCCCCGCAGAACATGAAAGAATATTCATTTGGGTGAGGGACAGGTTTGCACTTGTTTTTGATTGTGTCAACATTTATAACAACAATGCCTTGAAGAACATTGCATGCCATTGGCAGCTTCCGGAGGGACAGGTGCTCCATGATTCGGAAAACAGGAGAGTAAATACACTGTTTGATGATGCAAACGTACTTTTGCAATGCATATACTCAACACCTGAAGCAGAAAGTTTCATACATGAAGGGGAAGAAGATCCTCTTCTTGGATATGTTTCAAGAACCGGCGGAAAGCTGAGCGGTGGAAAACCTGCACCTTTGTTTGCTTCTGAAATAAACACTGATGCTGAATTTTCAAGATTCTGCCACATCATCGTTCCATACACAGGGACAGGTGTACCGAAAGTGAGTGCTGACCATGATAAGACAAGGTATGCGATGAAGTTCAATATTAAAATTGACTCTGAGGAGTATGAAGTTGCATCCCACTATTTTGCCAGGGAATACTTCAAGAGCAATTCGGCAATCCGCCGCATCGGGGATTTGGATACTTTTTCCAGGGTTTATGTAAAGGGGAAAAGAAATGGGGAACAAATACTTGAATGGAAATATAGGGGGGAATGAAATGGATTATTTAAAGAAATATGATTTTTTGAAAAAGAAGGCGTCCGGTTATCATGCAGGCAGGATTCTTGCACAAATAGGATTCGCACATAAAATGTCTGTTACAAATGGCAATGCTTACAGTGAAACGCTTGAAGAAGTTTTGGATGGCTTGTGTGATGCTTTTCAAACAGAAGGTGCATTGACACAAAAAGCGGCTGAAAAAGCAGAAAAACAACTTTCTGTGCTGGCGTCAAATGCAAAGGAATACAAGATTATCTGCGCAGGTCATGCTCATATAGATATGAACTGGATGTGGGATTTTCCTGAAACAGTTGCAATAACTGTTGATACCATCAGAACAGTACTGGATCTTATGGATGAATATCCTAAATTTACCTTTTCGCAATCACAGGCATCAATCTACAGGATTATTGAGGAACATGAGCCTGAGATGCTGGATGAAATAAGGAAAAGGATTGCAGAAGGACGATGGGAAGTAACCGCATCAACTTGGGTTGAAGCTGATAAAAACATGGGTTCCGGTGAAAGCCAGGCGCGTCACCTGCTTTATACAAAGAGATATATTGAGAAACTTCTGCACCTGTCCCCGGACAAACTGGATATTGATTATGAGCCTGATACTTTCGGGCACAGCGCAATGGTCCCGGAGATTTTGGCCAAAGGCGGGGTCAGGTACTACTATCATTGCAGGGGCTATGAAGGGCATTTCATTTACCGCTGGAAGGCACCATCGGGCAGATCGGTGCTGGTTTACAGGGAGCCTGTCTGGTACAACGAATTCATTGAGAATGACATGGCACTATTCATACCGGAATTCTGCAAAGACAATGGAATAAAGACAGTCCTCAAGGTTTATGGTGTCGGTGACCACGGCGGAGGACCTACCAGAATGGATATAGAACGAATTCTGGATATGATGGATTGGCCGGTTTTCCCAAGGATTGATTTTGGCACATATGGTGAGTTCTTCAGGGCCATAGAGGAAGAAAAAACAGAGATTCCGGTGGTTGAAGGAGAACTGAATGCTGTATTTACAGGTTGCTATACTTCTCAGTCACGTATAAAGAAGGCAAACAAAACGGCTGAAATAAAGCTTGTTGAATCAGAGGTAATAAGTTCAATGGCTGCAGTTTCGGGAAGCTATGGAAGAAGCCAGCAAAAGTATTTCAAGGCATGGGAACGAGTTCTTTTCAATCAATTCCATGACATTTTGCCGGGATCAGGCATCATTGATACAAGGGAGTTTGCCCTGGGTAATTTTCAGAAATCCCTGGCTGAATCCAACTCTCTTGCAAAGAGGGCAATACGGGATTTGGTTCAGAGGATTGATACATCATGGATTGAAAAAACAGAAATTGATGAGATTGGAAGCAAGTCGGAAGGTGCAGGTGTCGGTTTTGCTTTGAATAGTTTCAGACTACCGGCGACGGAACGGGGGAAAGGTCTGGAAAGGGTTCTTCATCTGTTCAATCCAACCCAATTCCTAAGGAAAGGTGTCGTTGAAGCAACGGTTTGGGATTGGAAAGGTGATTTTTCCCGTATTTCAGTGAGGGACAGGTGTGGAAATTCCTCGAAAGTACAGGTTCTTGATAAAGAACCTCAGAACTATTGGGCACATGAATATGTAAGGATACTGTTTGAAGCAGAGGTGCCTGCCTTCGGATATTCAACATACTATATAACTGAAGAAACCATGGATGATATCTGTGTGAGTTTTCCTGACTGGCCAAGGCTTGAGGAACAGCAGGGATATGTACTTGAAAATGAACTGGTGAGGGCAGAATTGAATCCAATCTCACTTGCTCTTTCATCATTTACTGACAGAGAAACCGGG
>Ga0180435_10003654_pt1 | contig 15328 bp, 10 predicted proteins | sample SS_ome_3_FD_132467 | JGI IMG/M metagenome (GOLD analysis project Ga0180435, IMG submission 132467) | Hypersaline lake sediment archaeal communities from the Salton Sea, California, USA - SS_3_S_1 metaG | ecosystem: Environmental > Aquatic > Non-marine Saline and Alkaline > Hypersaline >... | reverse complement strand
CTTTTTGACCTTGGCGAATTCGTCTGATTGTTGTTTTAATTGTTCGAGCGTTTGATCAATTGCATTGTGCAGCGCTTGAACATCCAGCGTCTTCATGGCATTCTCCTCTAATCCTTTTCGTTACAATCAGTATATAGTTTACCACTTTATAGAAAGGACTTGGTGAATATATCCTGTTCAACCATGAAAATGAATCATTGGACTTAGGTCATTACTTCTATTAATTCATTTCGATTACCGTAAACAAGTTTGTTATAGCATTCTTTAGGCTCTGTGACTAAACCAAAAGCCATTTGTTTTAAATCTGTCTTTCGGTATCACGAAAATCTCATTTTTTGGGATGATAGAAGTTTTACAATTATGAATTGTATGTTAATCTTTACATAAAAAGGATGTTAGCTGGAAGGGAATGATGGCAGTTGGAGACTATCCCGTCTTCTGAAGTTGGAATCAAAATAAACCGCTGGTACAACGAAATTCAAAAATTAAACGTAATAGAAGCAGAACAATTAAAGGCGGAAGTTCACTTAGCTATAGAAAGAATGGAAGAAGATCAAGACTTGCTTTCCTATTATCAGCTTATGAATTTTAGACATGAGTTAATGTTGGAATATCTTTTCCCGGCAGAAAAAAAGCTGAGCAAATCGGATTATCTTAGGGAAATTGAGGGACAGGGAAGAAAATTGTCAGGCTTGCTCGAATACTATTTTTCCTTTTTCACCGGAATGTATCATTTTTCACGAGGAAAATACATAAAGGCAATTAAGGGTTATAGAGCAGCGGAAAAAAAGTTGACGAAAGTTTCAGATAAAATAGAAAAAGCAGAATTCTATTATAAGATGGCTGAAGTGTTTTATCATATGAAACAAACTCATATGTCAATGTATTATGTGTCTCTCGCTTATGATATTTATAAATCCTATGATGCATATGTGATTCGAAGAATCAATTGTCTATTCGTTGTTGCTGGGAATTACATTGATTTATCAACGCATGATCAAGCTTTACCGCATCTTTTAAGCGCTAAGGAATCCGCGGAAGACATTCAAAACAAGGCGATCGTTGCAAAGGCTCTTTTAAATGTCGCATATTGTTATAATGCAATGGAGAGACCAACAAAAGCTATTGAATACTTTCATAAGGCGATTGATGTAGCAAAGGAAATAAAGGCAAAGGAACTGACTCAGGCTTATTATGATTTGGCTTTAATTCACTTTCGAAATAACGAAAATATTGAAGGACGAAAATTTTATGAAAAGGCGCTTGAAAGTGCGCGGGTATTTGAAGATGAATTATTCCTGTGTCTGTTGGACGTTTTAGAAGTACTGTATATAAAATCAGCTAATAAGTCAGAGGTACTAGAAACAATGAAACCATTACGGGATAGTCGTGGTTACCCCTATCTTGAGGAACTGGCATTAGAAGCAGCTCTATTCTATACTAGGAATGAGCGGCCAAATGATTCCATATTTTTTTATGATCAGATGGTGCAGGCTCAGAAACAAATCAAAAGGGGCGACTTTCTGTATGAAATCTAAGCTGTTTCTTTCGCTGACCCTTGCATTGGGCTTGTTGGTCGTGTCGGACGCTTCCATTCACACATCTGTTGAACAACAACATGCAGAATTTTCTGTGGCATCTAGGCTCGCAACATAATTGTGTTTGGGCAGGTCATTTGTTGGCCTGCCTTTTTGGTGAAAGAATTATTTTAGTTTGAAAACGAACCTATGCCAAAATCTTGGACGACTTGTATAAAGCAGAACGAGAACGATTGTGTTGATACTCATTTTTCTTCGCCCCTTGTGTTGGAATTTTCATCATATCAATCTTTGAATATGTACGGTCCGCATTATTAGCAATTTAAAATTTTTCGCGCAAATTTTGTACAAAGGCAGACAAAAACCTTGATATATCAATGGTTCTCTGGGTATATTCACCCTGACCACTGATATCGCTGGAAACCGTATTGCCAAACGACGAAAGAGCGTTCCATATAAAAGGAACGCTCTTTTTGTTTATTCCTCATCAAAAAGGAGAGCCGCCAACATAAACGCAATGACCAATTGTTGTCCGCACTCTTCATTCATCGCACCGTGAAATAAGGCACCTTGTCATCAGCAAGGTGCTTTTCTCTATGCAATGATATGTTCCGATCCTCCGATCGCCTTTTTACGTTTTGTTTACAAGTTGATCAAACTTTAGCGACATCTGCCCGCTATATTGAATACACCAGATCTCATCCAGATATAGACAAAGGAACAAAGAAACACGTAAAGGATTAATTTTTTGAGGAGGAATACAGTTGTCAATTCGCATTAAATTGCCTGACGGGTCCGTCAGAGAATTTGAGGAGGAAGCAAGCATTGAAGATGTCGCTGCTTCTATTAGCTGTGGCCTGGAAAATGCGGTTGCAGGTAAATTAAACGGAAAGCTTGTAGATTTATCAACTCCGCTTCAGGACGGTGCGCTCGTTGAAATTGTCACCCGGGACTCGGCTGAAGGTCAGAAGTTCAAGCGTGAAAAAGCGCGGGGGACAGGGCGTATTGTGGCACTTGATGCAGCTCGGGGGCTGGCGGTCATCGGGATGTATTTGCAGCACTTCGCCTTGAACGAAACGAACGGTTCAATCGTTTCCGGGAATACGACGCTTCTATTTGTGCTTTGCGGCGGCATCTCCTATTCGATCATGGCCGGGCGCATGTTGGATCGAGGAATGGAGCCGGCCGCATTTCGGACGCGGATGCTTGCCCGCGCGGTATTTATCGATATTATAGGATACCTTCTCATCATGCTGAATACTCCGTTCGGGGTGATTTTGCCAGCTTATGCGGCACTGTTTGTGCTGGCGTTGGTGCTGATTCGTCGTTCGACACGTGTGTTAGTTACAACAGCAGTTGTTTTGCTTGCAGTGAGCCCGCCGCTGATGATTCTCGGAGGCAGCGTCCTGTCGAAAGCATACTTACTTGGTGATATGGCAGGCGGCCCGATGTCGGCGCTCGCACTTGCACCCGCTTTTGTCGCCGGTATGGCAATCGGGCGCTTCGATTTGACCAGGATGCGGACCGCACTCTCGCTAGTGGGCAGCGGCACAATCATGGTTATCGTCTCTAAAGTTTTGGGCACTTTCGTTCTTCCGGGGCTGAGCCGTTCATTCGAAGAGTGGCTCGTAAGTGTTCAAGGCACCGCCGGCGCTGAGCCGGATCAGTATGCAATCTGGCCGCACAACGTGGCACCGCCGTTGTGGCACAATCTTCTTTCGATCGCTCCGCACAGTGCGTCAACTTTCCAGACGATGCTGGGGCTTGGGGTTGCCTTTCTGGTGCTTGGATTGGTATGTCTCGTGCCGCAGAAAAACTCTGCCGTGTTAAAGCCGTTCGCGGGAGTCGGACGTGTGGCGTTGACGATGTATGCAGCTCAGTTTGTTGTTATATGGACTCTTGAAATCTCGGGGGCCAAGTATGATATCGGGGCCATTCCATTCAGTGATCTGTTCGTCGCGGCCATGGTGACGGTGACAGGGTGGCTGATTGCACGGCTTCCTGCCGGTCCGCTTGAGACAGCGATGCGCCGCTTTGACCGGGCCTTCAGCACCTTGGGACCCGTCACGGGAACGACGACATCCAGGTAGGCGGTCTTTAACATTTTACCAGAAGAAACCGTCTAAGGAGGCAGTTCCTTCAGGCTGTTAGCCTGTCGGGAGCTCCGGAAGATATCGGAGGAGGAGGGCATGCTGAATCAGAGTGTGAGGCAGGCAAATGAAATGCAGCCAGAACTCCTCACTCTTGTAATGGTTTTCTCTTATCAAGTTTGCAATTTGAAAATATCACGAAATGGGGATGGCATTTTTCTATGTTTAAGAAATCGTTCACAAAGTGTTATCTGATCTTGGTTTTGTCGCTTATGATGCTGCTTGGAGCGATAACCCCCGGTGTTGCTATGGCGCAGACTGGCAAGGGGACGGCGTCCGGTCAGCAGACAAAAGTAAAGACTAAAAAATCTCAGAAGCTAAAACTGGACAACAATGTTGCTTCGATGACAGAGAAACGAACGCTTCATGCTGCGTTTAAGCTTCCGCAAGGTGTTGATGTGAAGAGCTTAAGCTGGACGTATGACGGCAAACCGCTGTCTCAATGGAAAAAATATAAGGTCCGTGATTACAGCGGTGCACCTTTCATTACTGTTAGCCATGTAAAAGTGACCAACGGCAAGGTTCATGCTAACATCAATTTCGATCTTCCATACGATACAGACAACCTGTCAGAGCCGCGATTGCAACGTCCGCTATACGCATCGCTGATGGGCACATATGATTTGGCGGCAACAGTGAACGGACGAGTGGTTGCCCATGCTCCCGTAAAATTGACGCCATATGACAGCTTCCGCACTTACGATGAGCTGAAACCGGAGATCGATGCCGTTACAGCAAAAGCTGCGCAAAAAAACAACAGATATATCAAAACGACTTCTATTGGAAAATCGGTCGAAGGCCGTGATATCTATTTGACAGTGCTTGCCAAAGATAAAGCCGCTGTCGATAAGTATCAGAAGGTGACTCACCCTGCCATGCTCAATGACCCGAAGAAATTGCAGGCCGACATTAAATCCGGCGCATTTGGCGACTATCAGGTGCCGATCTGGTTGAACAATATTCATCCGAATGAAGCGCCTGGCGTCGATGCGATCATGAATTACTTTAAGTCAATGGCATTGGATAAGAGCATGACGTACGATACAGTCCTGCCGAATGGCAAGAAAAGCAAGACAACGTTGAATATAGACGATGCATTGGAACATGTTTTTTTCCTGTTCGTTTATACGGACAACCCGGATGGCCGGGTTCATACAACACGTTCCAATGCTGAGGATTTCGATTTGAACCGGGATAATTCTTATCAAACCCAGCCTGAAACGCGCAGCGTAACGGAACAAATCGCGAAGTGGTCGCCGCTGTCTTTTCTGGATATGCACGGGTTCGATGCCAATTTCCTGATTGAGCCTTCTACTCCGCCTCATAACCCGAATGTTGAGTATGACCTTTTGATTGACCACATGGTGGAACAGGCAAAGGCTATGGGTGAGGCCGGGATTGCTAATACGAAGTATGACTACTATCATATTCCTTATGAAGAACATCGGAAAACTGCGAAAGATCCAAATTATGTGTCAAAAGGCACGGCTTCGGGATGGGATGATGCATCTGCAGCATATACCGCTGCATTCGCCATGTATCACGGTGCGATGGGTCATACGCTGGAAACGCCCGAGTCGAATGAAGAGTCTACCAAAGCTCTGTATTACAGTTCTGCGGCAGCCACAAAATATGTAGCGGAAAAAAAAGAAGAACTGTTTCTGAACCAATTAAAAATATTCGAGCGCGGCGTGGACAATATCGATGATCGCGCTGTCGATCATTACTTGGTCAACGCCAAAAACGAAGAGATCGGCCGACCGCGGCAGGGCAATCAAAACTTCTTCCCGGAATATTACGTACTGCCGGTCGATAAAAATATTCAAAAGAATGTGTTGGAAACCTATAAGATGGTTGAGTACTTCCTTCGCAACGGCGTAAAGATTGAACGATCAACAAAAGCGGTAACCGTTGACGGAAAAACATATCCGGCAGGATCATTTATTGTAAACATGCACCAGGCAAACCGCGGCCTCGCGAACTTGGTCTTGTATGATGGAATAGATGTATCTGATTATGAAATGATAGCCGGTGAGATGATTCAAAATTTCCATGATATGCGAGGTTTTGACCGTTATGTAATTCGAGATGCCGGGGTGTTCAAAGGCAAGACTTCTGCCATCACCTCCGTGTCGTTTCCGGGGACTGAAATGCCAAAACGCTCAGCTTATGTGCTGATCCAGAACACAAGCAATGATGCGATAAAGGCAGTCAACGAGTTACTGGCAGCCGGCAAGACCGTTACAATGCTCACCAAGAGCGGATCAGGCTATCAAGCGGGCGACTTCGCGGTTGCCTACAAGGACCTGGCCCCATTGGCTTCCAAGTACTATCTCGACGTGAGCGCATCCGGCCATAAGAAACCAAGCGGCAAAGTCCTCAAGGCTTCTACTGTAGGAGCACTGGGTGAAGCGGCATATGTACTGAAAAATCTGGGCTTTAACGTCACCTCAGAACAGGCGGGCGCAGATGTGCTTGTCAATACGTTCGATTCTTCTAAATATGTTAATAAAGGAAAGCCTTACATTGCATTTGGAAACATGGGGATGACGAATGTTCAGAAGTGGATACCCGGATTTTCTTTTAAAGGACCTGAATGGGAGAGATACGAAGGCGTCTTCTTGGCAAATGTCATGCAAGATCATGCTATTACAGCTCCTTACAATAAACAGGAATACTTCTACACAGTCACTGGTTCTTATATTACCGCTGTTCCTAAAACGGCAAAAGTGCTTGCGGTGATTGCTGATGAAGATCACTTCTTCAAGGCAGGCTGGTGGCCTGGACATGATGCTGCCAAAGGAAAGATTATGGCTTTCACGTATAAAGATAACAACAAGAACTTAACTGTTTTCGCTAACGATCTAACCAATGACGATCATCCGCAGCATCAATATCGGTTGCTGGCGAATTCGATTTTCAATGCCGGTCCCGGAAAAACCGAAAATGCTCCATCATCAAAACGATGAGAGGCTGGACAGCTGAAGTGCAAGCGGCTCCCGCAGTGGAGGTGTCTCGTCTAAACAGCTGGATAGACAAGCTTTGGAACGAACATTGAACCATCGTTAGCAGTGCCATGATTTTAGATCATGCTGCCTTTCTTTTGAAGGGCAGTTTTTTCGTGTCTGACGGGTCTTCATCGTTTGCTTTGCTTCTAGTCAAAGGGCCGGAAGCTTCCGTAAGTGCCTGCTTTTCATATGCGGCCATATGCTTCCAGCCTTTCTTGAATCCTCCCCATTTTTTTATGCAGAAACTTAAGGTTAAAAAAGACGATAAGTGTTCCGGATATGGCTGATAAGATCATTGCAGGAAAACTGAATTTTTCTATCTCTGCGGCAGCGGTCAGCAGATAGCAACAAAATGGCAGCATAAAGATCGACGTTAATATGCCGGGTACATAATGTTTAAATGTGAACCATAGGACGATATGAACAAGGAAATGAACAGTAAAAGCAAAAAAGAAACCAAACCAGATAATATATTGATTAAAATAAATACTGAGAACAGTTACACCAACAGCTAGTATAAATTCTTCGAGCACAGCGCAAACAAAAGAAGCGGTTTTGGCATGTCCAAATGGAGCTTTTTTCAGTTGTTTCAGTTTGCTTCGATATCTTTTGCCCCATGCCTCGACCATCACCATCTCTTCAAAATCATGCAGTATAAATAATATCGGCAGCATCCAAGCCATAAATTGCATGTTTTCCATTTACATTCCCCCTCTTATGTGCCACAATTGTGACATTTCATAGAGAACAAAGTCAATGAGCCAACGAAAAGTGCTACATTGCCATAAAAAGTGCGACAGGAGAGAGAATATGAAGCAAATGCCCTCAAAAACAGCTCAGCAATCTAAAAGCTGGCTGACGCTATCATTGTTGGAGCTTATGAAGGAAAAAAGCTTTTCAGACATCACCATTACAGAGATAGCGGAAAAAGCGCAGCTTGACAGAAGAACATTTTATCGGCATTTCCATTCAAAAAAAGATATATTAGACCGCTATTTTGAGCAGCTTTGCAGTGAGTATTCCAATTACATTGTTCAGGAAAAACATATTGACTTATCCAGTCTTGGACATGCATACTTCAACTTTTGGAGCCGACATGCCGATTTTTTACAAGCCCTTTATCAGAACCATTTGTTTTATTTGATTGTTGAGAAATATAATGAACTTCTACCGGATCTTCATAAAAAATTTAAAGAAGAAACCTTTCATTTTAAAAGCAAAATCGACTTGGAGTACGGGCTTTCATTCAGCGCAGGGGGCTTTTGGAACATCCTTTCAAAATGGTTTGAGAGAGGCCGGAAGGAAACTCCTGAAGAAATGAGTCATATTCTGCAAGGAATAGTAGATTCATTTTTAAACAAGCAAGCTATCGAAAGGTGATCTCATGTTGGTATATGAGTGCTTTAAGTGTTTAGCCTTCTTTCTTAATTTCTGCTTGTGCTTACGGCCAATCTTCGGTACCGTTAATGCAAAGACCCTTGTAATATAGAGAACAGGAGTGAGGCCGTTGTTGAATACGGTGAAGATCAGAGGGGTGGCTATCGGAGAAGGAGCCCCGAAAATTTGCGTGCCGCTCATCGGAAAAACGCATGAACAATTGAAAGAAGAAGCTGCTTTTCTTCTATCGATTAATCCGGATCTTGCCGAATGGCGGGCGGATTTTTTTGAGGATGTCGAAGACGTTGACAAAGTGAAAAAGGTATTGGCTGACATCCGGGAGATCTTAAAGGATATCCCGTTGATATTTACATTTCGCAGCGCGGAGGAAGGCGGCGAAAAAGAAGTCAGTAAGGAATTTTACTTTTCCTTGAATCATGCCGTAGTCAAAACAGGGCTGGCAGATGTGATTGATGTCGAGCTGTTCAATGAAGAGCATCATGTGGAAAAACTGGTTCAAGCGGCTCATATGCAGCATGTCTTTGTCATTATATCCAACCACGATTTCGGGAAGACGCCGAGAGCGGAAGAGATCGTTTCCCGTCTCCGAAAAGCCCAGGATCTTGGCGCCGATTTCCCTAAGATCGCGGTGATGCCTGAAACACCGGCAGATGTGCTGGTGTTGCTTGAGGCGACTCATATGATGCATGAGCGGTATGCGAAGCGGCCGATTATCACGATGTCGATGGCCGGAAAAGGCTTGATCAGCCGGCTCGCCGGAGAGGTATTTGGCTCGGCCGTGACGTTCGGCGCAGCGAAAAAAGCATCTGCACCTGGCCAAATTGAGGCGACGGATTTGAAACATATACTTGATGTGCTTCATCGCAATTTATAATAATTGGGTGTGCCGCTATAGTGAAAAAGATTCATATATTTTTCCATCCTTTTCACTTGCCAAATCGGTGTGTTACGATAAAAAATGAATTGAATAGCTTTACTAGGGGTGCCCGACTGCGGGCTGAGAGAGAAACATGTGTTTCTTAACCCTTTGGACCTGATCTGGTTCGTACCAGCGTGGGGAAGTAAAAAGGATTCGGGAGAAGATGGGGAATGGGTATGGTCCGTCTGTCTTCCAGTGATTTTACTGACTGTAAAACCAGGTTCATCATATGAGCCTGGTTTTTTTGTGCTGGTGCTGTTCCGGAGTTTCGTCCTGATCAATTTTTTAGAGGGGAAGGATTTTTACATGAAACAGGAGTCAGTACAGCAAAAAAACATCTCGATTATGTCAAGTTTTTCAGGGAGCCGCAAAGTGTATGTCGAAGGGGCGCGACCTGACATTCAAGTGCCGATGAGAGAAATTTCGCTAAGTCCGACGACGGGTTCATTTGGCGCCGAAGAAAATCAGCCTGTCCGCGTCTACGACACGAGCGGTCCCTATACGGACGCGAATGCAGAGGTTGATATTCTTAAGGGGCTGAAACCTTTGCGGGCGACCTGGATCAGGGAGCGCGGCGATACCGAAGAATATGAAGGCAGAGAAATCAGACCGGAGGATAACGGCTATAAAAGCAAAGAGAAAGCGAGCAACAGCTATCCAGGGTTGAAACGAAAACCGCTGCGCGCGAAAAAAAGTCAAAATGTCACCCAGCTGCATTACGCAAGAAAGGGGATCATTACGCCCGAGATGGAATTTATCGCGATCCGAGAGCATGTATCTCCCGAATTTGTTCGTGATGAAGTGGCAAGCGGACGAGCGATTATTCCGTCAAATATCAACCATCCGGAAAGCGAACCGATGATTATCGGCCGCAACTTCCACGTGAAAATCAATGCCAACATCGGCAATTCCGCTGTCACCTCTTCGATTGAAGAAGAAGTAGAAAAAATGACATGGGCCATCCGCTGGGGCGCCGATACGATGATGGACTTGTCCACAGGTAAAGATATTCATACAACGAGGGAGTGGATCATCCGCAATTGTCCAGTTCCTGTAGGGACTGTGCCGATTTATCAGGCGCTTGAAAAAGTAAACGGCGTCGCGGAAGATCTCACTTGGGAGATTTACCGCGATACATTAATCGAGCAGGCTGAGCAAGGCGTTGATTATTTTACGATTCATGCCGGCGTCCTTCTTCGGTATGTGCCGCTGACGGCAAAGCGCGTCACTGGAATCGTATCCCGCGGCGGGGCAATTATGGCGCAATGGTGTTTGGCTCATCATGAGGAAAGCTTTCTGTACACTCATTTTGAAGAGATTTGCGAGATTATGAAAACATACGATATCGCATTTTCGCTCGGGGACGGCCTTCGGCCCGGCTCGATTGCGGATGCGAATGATGAGGCCCAATTTGCCGAATTGGAGACGCTCGGCGAGCTGACGGAAATCGCCTGGAAGCATGATGTTCAAGTGATGATCGAAGGACCGGGACACGTGCCGATGCATAAAATTAAAGAGAATGTCGATAAGCAGATGGAAATTTGCAAAGAGGCGCCGTTTTACACGCTCGGCCCGCTGACGACCGATATTGCACCGGGCTACGATCATATTACATCGGCAATCGGAGCGGCGATGATCGGCTGGTACGGCACGGCCATGCTTTGCTATGTGACGCCGAAGGAGCATTTGGGACTGCCGAACAAAGAAGATGTCCGCGAAGGCGTCATAACATACAAAATCGCGGCCCATGCGGCTGACCTTGCCAAAGGGCACCCCGGCGCGCAAATCCGCGATGACGCGCTTTCCAAGGCGCGCTTTGAATTCCGCTGGCGGGACCAGTTCAATTTGTCGCTCGATCCGGAAAGAGCGCTTGAATACCATGATGAAACCCTTCCGGCGGAAGGCGCCAAAACGGCACACTTTTGTTCAATGTGCGGGCCTAAATTTTGCAGTATGAGAATTTCCCAGGATATTCGCGACTATGCCAAGGAAAACGACCTTGATGAACAAAAGGCTATTCAAAAAGGATTGGAAGAGAAGGCGAAGGAATTTAAAAAAGCAGGCGGCAGCATTTACAGTTAAAAACGGGCAATACTGCAGATGAAAGGGGAACCTTTCATCTGTTTTTTTATAATATGGGGTTGACAGGTCGGAATAATATGAATTAGTATGTTGTTTAATATTTCGGAAAATTTCATCAGCGCTGATCGGTCAACCGAAGGCTCTTATCTCAATTGGGATAAGAGTTTTTTATTTTCAGTTTAGAAAAGAAAGGGGAACAAGATGTCTTTATCAATTCGTGTAAAAGAAAAAGCATTTGGAAACGGCAGCCTTAAAACAAGCGTGCTTCAAGACGTGAAACTGACGGTCGAAAACGGTGAATTTCTGACTGTCATCGGTCCAAGCGGATGCGGGAAAAGCACGCTCTTAAAAATCGCTGCCGGTCTTGACGGGAATTATGAAGGGCGAATCAGCATGAACGGAAGAGAAATCAAGGGCCCGGGGATTCAGCAAGGTTTTATCTTTCAGGAGCATCGGCTTTTTCCATGGCTGACGGTCGAGCAAAATATCGCCGCAGATTTAAGCCTGAAAGAACCGGCGGTGCGAAAAAAAGTCGATGAATTGATTGAAACGGTGCGGCTGAAAGGCGCGGAGAAACAGTATCCACGCGAGCTGTCCGGAGGTATGTCGCAGCGGGTCGCGATTGCCAGGGCTTTGCTCAGGGAGCCTGAGATTTTGCTGCTTGATGAACCCTTCGGCGCCTTGGACGCCTTTACGAGAAAGCATCTCCAGGATGTTCTGACAGACATTTGGCGAGAAAAGAAGATGACGATGATCCTCGTGACGCACGATATTGACGAATCGGTTTATTTAGCCAACCGGGTCGCGATTCTTACCGCAAAGCCGGGGAGAATCCACAAGCTGATTCCGGTCGATCTGCCATTTCCGCGCAGCAGAACATCGCCCGTTTTTCAATCAATCAGACAAAAAGTGCTGAAAGAATTCGAGACAACGGAAACATTCAGCTTTCAGGAAGGTTCAGGGATTTGAGCAGAAAGGAGCGGAAAAACGTGAAAAAATGGCCGTTGTATATGCTGGGCTGCCTGATGCTTCTTGCGGGCTGTTCAGCAGCCCAATCAAGCGGAGGGGGCGGAGATTTAAAAGAGATCAACATCGGAGTGCAGCAAAGCTTAAGCCCGTTGCTCCTTGCAAAAGAAAAAGGCTGGTTTGAAAAAGAGTTCGCAAAAGAAGGGATTCAAGTGAAATGGACAGAGTTTCAAAGCGGTCCGCCGCAGTTTGAAGGTCTTGCCGCAGATAAACTTGATTTTTCCCAGGTTGGAAATTCACCGGTGATCGCAGGGCAGGCGGCTGGCATTGATTTTAAAGAAATCGGTCTTTCGCAAGACGGTTTAAAGGCGAACGGCATTCTTGTGAAAAAAGGGAGCGGCATCGATGACATAAAAGATTTGAAAGGAAAGAAGGTGGCGGTGGCAAAAGGCAGCAGCGGGTTCGATTTTCTGTATAAAGTGATCGATAAAGCAGGTCTGGAGCCAACAGACGTCAACATCATTCAGCTTCAGCCTGACGAAGCAATGCCGGCATTTGACAGCGGCGCGATTGATGCATGGTCGATTTGGGAGCCGTTTTTGTCCCTTAAAACGATCAAAAGTGACGCGGCAATATTGGTTGACGGGGAACAAATCGACAAGTATTCCCCTGGTTTTACGCTTGTACGAAGCGAATTTGCCGAGAAGTATCCTGATGAGGTGATCCGTTTTCTGAAGGTGTATGACAAGGCCGTGAAATGGCATAAAAACCATAAGAAAGAAGCGGTTGAAGCGTATGCGAAAATTAAAAATCTCGACAAAAAGGTCGTTGAAAACGTGCTGAATAACACCGAACCGTTAAATGAGCCGATCACAGACCGCATTATTGAAACGCAGCAGGAGACTGCCGATTTTCAATTCAAATTAAAAGCGATTAACAAAGAGATTGATGTAAAAGAAGTGGTTGACAATTCATTTATTAAAAAAGCGCTGAAAGGAGGAGATGACAAATGAGGGCTGTTTCATCAAGCACCCCCTCGATCCAGCCGAAAGCAGGCGCAAAACTGAGACCGGCCGCTTTTCGGCTGGCATGGGGGAAGGGAATTGTATTACCTGTGATATTGATTTTATTATGGCAGCTTGTCGGGACATTTGAGCTCATATCAAAAACCGTGCTTCCGGCTCCTTTAGATATATTGCTTACATTTCGGTATCTCATCGTATCAGGAGAGCTTTTCACTCATTTAGGCATCAGCATTCAGCGCGCCGCGCTCGGCTTTTTCCTGGGAGCCGGACTCGGGCTCCTGCTGGGGCTTGTAATCGGCTTTTCAAAAATCGCCGAGGATTATCTCGATCCCTCTCTGCAAATGCTGAGAACCGTTCCGCATCTCGCCGTCACGCCGCTGTTTATCTTATGGTTCGGTTTCGACGAACTGTCAAAGGTGCTCTTGATCGCGCTCGGCGCCTTCTTCCCGGTATATATCAACACATTTTCAGGAATCAGGGGCGTCGATTCGAAACTGTTCGATGTGGCGAGAGTATTGGAGTTCCATTGGCTGAAGCAGGTGACTAAGCTGATTCTTCCCGCATCGCTTCCGAACATCCTCTTAGGCATCCGCCTGTCGCTCGGTGTTTCGTGGCTAGGCCTTGTTGTTGCCGAACTGATGGGATCAAGCGCGGGAGTCGGCTATATGATTATGGATGCCAGACAGTTTTCGCAAACCGATAAGGTGTTTGTCGGGATTTTGATTTTTGCAGCCGTCGGCAAGCTGACGGATTCATTCGTCAGAATTCTGGAGAAAAAGTGCCTTGGCTGGAGAAACAGCTATCAAGGTAATCAAAAGTAAAGGGGAGATCTTTTTGGACATTTTATGGTTTATTCCTACTCATGGGGACGGACGTTATCTCGGCACAGACACGGGAGGCAGAGCCGCAGATCACACCTATTTTCAGCAGGTAGCGCAAGCGGCTGACCGGCTTGGGTATACAGGGGTTCTTTTGCCGACGGGAAGATCGTGCGAAGATCCGTGGATTACCGCCGCCGCTCTGGCGTCAGTCACGAAAAATCTGAAGTTTTTAGTCGCTGTAAGACCCGGTTTGATGCAGCCGTCGGTTGCGGCGCGGATGGCTTCCACATTCGACCGGCTTGCAGAGGGCAGACTCCTCATCAATGTGGTCGCCGGCGGTGATCCGTATGAATTAGCCGGCGACGGCCTGTTTATCAACCATGATGAACGGTATGAAGCGACAAATGAGTTTCTCGACATATGGCGGTCGCTTTTAAAAGGCGAGACTGTCAGCTATTCGGGGAAACACTTGAAGACCGAAAACGGCCGCTTACTCTTTCCGCCCGCCCAACACCCTCATCCGCCGATCTATTTTGGGGGCTCGTCAAAGGCCGGGCAGGAGACTGCCGCCAAACACGCGGATGTCTATTTAACATGGGGAGAGCCGCCCCATCTCGTTAAAGAAAAAATCCAATCTGTCAAAAGACAGGCTGAAAAAGAAGGGAGGAACGTCCGTTTTGGAATTAGACTGCACGTAATCGTCAGAGAAACGGAACAAGAGGCGTGGCAGGCGGCAAATAGACTGATCAGCCACTTGGATGATGAAACGATTGCCGCAGCCCAAAACGCGATGAAACGGACGGATTCATCAGGGCAAAAGAGGATGGTTCAGCTTCATCAGGGAAACAGAACCAATCTTGAGATCAGCCCGAATCTTTGGGCGGGCATCGGACTGGTCAGAGGCGGAGCGGGGACAGCGCTCGTCGGTGATCCGGAAACGGTGGCCTGCCGGATAAAAGAATATGCTGATCTCGGCATCGAATCCTTTATCTTCTCAGGTTATCCTCATCTTGAAGAAGCGTACCATTTTGCCGAAAAGGTCTTTCCGCTCCTTCCGTTTCGCCCGAAACTTCAAAGAAAAGCGTCTGGCGAAGTCATCGGAAATGACCATTTTCCGACGAGGCAAAAGGAAAAAACGATTTAAATAAAAAAACTCCAGACATTCTGGAGTTTTTTATCTGTTTTTATAAAATGAAAACATATACGAAAGATGCTGAATAATGATCAGCACAAAGATGACGATGATCGGGAAATACGGGATCCTGGCTTGGAAAAACGGGTAAAAGATCAATAGAAGTGCTGCGACTGGCATCGCCACATACAGCACGATATAAGATGTTCTGCATGCTTTTGCGGTAATCATCTGTTCTCTTTCATCCTGTTCTTTAAATTCGTCAGGGACGAGCATAAAGCGCTGCTTG
>Ga0180435_10003652_pt1 | contig 15332 bp, 21 predicted proteins | sample SS_ome_3_FD_132467 | JGI IMG/M metagenome (GOLD analysis project Ga0180435, IMG submission 132467) | Hypersaline lake sediment archaeal communities from the Salton Sea, California, USA - SS_3_S_1 metaG | ecosystem: Environmental > Aquatic > Non-marine Saline and Alkaline > Hypersaline >... | reverse complement strand
GAACTGGTTTGGAGGTTGATTTCTGCAAGGCCCAAAAGCCCAATCCCGTCTGGTCGGGTATTCCTTCGTTTTTTAGTGATGGCCGCAAAAGAAAGGGGGAGATCGTTAAGAAGAAGACGATTTCTCTGAACGATCTGCTGGATCACTTCAATGCCCCCAAATGGATTGGTTATTTGAGCATTGATACTGAGAATTCTGAGTGGAAAATCTTGGAAGGGTTTGATTTTAGCCACACGTTTCAATGCATTACTGTAGAACACAATTTTGTATCAAAGAACAGAAATAGAATCAGGGCCCTCCTAAGGGAGCATGGATACAAGAGGGTGCGTAGGGTTTTCGTGGAAGATTGGTATTTAAGAGACATGCCGCTGCTATAGGAACATCTTCGCGTCTGAGAAACGTCCTTGTTTGTCTACGTTCAAAAACTCCTTCCCGCAGACATTTCTTGGCCACCAGTAGTCTCCCTGGTTATATCTCAGCCAGAATTTAGGACAGATAATGGTTTTGGCTTTTTCGTTGAGCCATGCTCCCCACCAACCGAATGAAGAGTTGGAAATTATCAGGTGCTTTGCATTACGCAGGAGGAATTGTTGGGGGCCTTCGCTTAACTGGGGCACTTCGAATTGAGGAAACCGTTTCTTGGCCGCTGGTACGTCTTCTGTGATGACTGTGTATCGGATGTTTCCGTAGAGCTTTTTCATTTTGTCAAGGCAGAAGTCGTAGTAGCTCTTTGGCAGATAGAAAGCTCCCCCGTAAAACCCTTTCTTGTAGTCGGTCCCTCTGAATTGAATGATTCCTTCTACGTCACCCAGGTCGGAGTAGTCTTCTTTAAAACGGAACCAGTTGAGGACGTTTTGCTTGTTGTTTCGGATATAGTTCTCACACTGGAAGAAGCCGTTTAGCTCGGTCCCATCTCGTATGGCTAGGAGTTTGGGAATGTATGCTTGATTGTACGGTTCTTTGAACCGATGCCTCACGGCAGCCGGATTGAACTCTTGTCCAAGATCGCAATCGAAGAGGGTTTTGCCCAAGAAGTTTCCATCTAACGCAAAGTCAAATCCATTGGTTTCGGCAATGGTCCTAGTTACGGCGTATTGCCACATTTGATTGCCCAGACGCCCTTTTAGTTTGACGGAGATCATAGCAGTTTGATCCTCCATATCTTTCTTTTCAGAGCCTCTTTGTCGATTCTGGGGGCCGGATTGTTTTTGCCAGATGGCGGTCCAAAAAACTGGTGTGATAATCCCAAGTGTTCGCACAGATAAAAGAAATGACCTCGGTGACCAAACTTGATTTCTATGACCTCGGCGTGTGATTGCATGAAGATGGTATTGGTCAAGGCACCCCCATGCTGGGCGACTACGCAATCGGCATGATGAAATAAACTGACGTTCTTCTTGAGAGTCGCGTTTTCTAACCGAACGAACCTAGTTGAGTCCATGTCTGCAATGTGGTTGTAAAACGCTTTCATGTTGGGAACAGACCTTCGCAGAATTCCCGAGCGATGATTTATCTTTTCGTAGCCCTCCCGAGGCAGTCCCCGATCAACGACAAGAACATCCGTTGAGTCAGAACTATCCGCAAAGTTTTCTATGAGGTGCTTTGTGGCTATCGATATGACCTTGTGAAACGACTTCTTTTTGTTCACGACATCTAGATTGTCCAGAACCACGTCGGCATCTTTTGGGGACAGGTTTTCGTTGAAAGAAACAGCAACATTATTGGCTTGTAAATATGGCAAGTCCAAGACGTGCCGGTTCATTGGCCCAAAATCCCGCAACTCAATCTTTTGGTCTTTGATTTTGTTGGTTATTAGGTAATGAATTAGCGGGCAAAAGGCTCCCAGCATAAAATGATAGTAATGCCAAGGGTGCCCTTTGGGATTGATCTTGGAAAATATAGCTGTCATTTCTAGTATATAGCAAATGAAGGCTTTAGTAACTGGCAGCAATGGGCTTATCGGCTCCGAAATTTTTCGGGAATTGGGTGGTCTTGGGCTAGACAATGACATGCGAAAGACGTTCTTCGGGCCCGAGGGCAGTACCGCCCAGAACGCATCCGACAACACGCTGAACTGCGACATTCGTGATTACGGTCGCATTGAAGCTCTCTTCAAGGCCGAACGATTTGATACAATCATCCATTGTGCTGCCCAGCCATCGCACGAAGCTTCTTTATCGAATCCCCTTCTAGATTTCTCCATCAACGCAGAAGCAACAGTTCATTTGTTGGAGATGACCAGGACATACTGTCCCGATGCTGTTTTCATTTTTGTTAGTACGAATAAGGTGTACGGGGACTATCCCAATAGGTTGCCTCTGGTGGAATTGGAAACACGCTACGAGTTTGCCGATTGTCAAGGCATAGATGAAAGCTGTCCGATAGACCAATCTACCCACACAGTATTTGGAGTATCCAAGGCTGCGGCGGATTTGGCTGTCCAAGAATATGGCCGTACTTTTGGAATGAAAACCGTGTGCTTTAGGTGTGGCTGCATCACTGGCCGAAGACAGTCGGGAGTGCCATTGCATGGATTTCTCAATTATGCTTGTAAGGCAGCCAGGGAGTCGAAGGAGTACACGATCATTGGTTACAAGGGCAAGCAAGTTCGGGATAATTTACATGCTACGGATCTTGTGTCTGCTTTTGTGGAGTACATCAATAATCCCAGACCGGGACAAGTTTACAATATGGGAGGAGAGAAACGAAACTCTTGCTCTGTTTTGGAGATGGTGGGCCGACTAAGTCTAAAAACTACCTATCAAGAGAATCCTCGGCTTGGGGATCACATCTGTTACTATACGAATATGGCCAAGTTCAGAAAGGATTATCCTCTCTGGCAGCCGCGAATGACTCTGGATGATATTTTTGAAGACCTTCTATGGCCTTGTATCGATGTCTAATCGCCATCAGTTAGGGAGCCGCGATTCCCAGCCACCCCAGAGAAGCACCAATAGTGGTTACCAGACCCGTTGTCGGGTGGACAGTGCAAAGAGTCCCCATAACAGACGCATCAATGCGAACCCCGTAAATCGTTCCACTGAGTTCACACATATCCCGAATTGGTCCGCTCGAAAGCGGAACTGGCGGCCCAAGTACGCCTGTGGCCAAAATGATGGGATAGATGTCGGTCCCCATGGAGTAGTAGGCCGGGCCAGCCGCCGTCTGAACGAGGGATTGACCCTTCAAGGTGCCAAAGTTCAACGTGGCGAGGAGGGCCGATGAAAGTCCCGTCGTCTTGTCAACAGCGTGATACCGGCCACTAGAGCAACCCGCACCTTCCATGGCGAACATCTGCCCCGTTGGGTCAAAGACACTCCCAGAGCCGGGACATGCACCACCACTAATCTGCGATGGGGCCGGGCTTGCCAATCCAGTGATGGTGTCGATAACCCAGATGCGACCCGTAAGCGGACCACCTCCATCAGGATAGCCAGTAACACCGTACAGAATGCCCGAGGTGGGGTCAACAGCGAGGGACCGCATGTCTGGCACACCACAAGGCCCGATAGGCGTCCTGACACCCGTAGTTGGGTCCACAGAGTAGAGGATGCTAGTGTCATCCGTAGCAAACAGCGGTGTTGGCGGAGTGGGCGGCGTTGGGGTTGATGAAGTGGCGACCGATTCAAAAGATGGCCTAGTATTTATATCCAACTCTATCTGATCTTCAACTCCTTCGTAGTAGATAAATTCACCCGTGTTGATGTCGTCCTCATCCCCATCTTTCATCTTTCTTGAGCCCAACAATCGGTCTTGGATGTAATAATCTACACGTTCAGCCATGTCGTCCCTATCGTCCCGGTCGAACGGAGGATTGCTCTGAGTCTTCACGCGGGTATCGGGACTCATTTTGCCGTCTTGTGGTAATGCCCCTTCAAAAAACCCAATTCCACCATCATAATCTGGTGCTGTTCCTGTTCTGCGTTGAACCGTTTCTTTTTCTAGATAAACCGAACCATTTCCATTGACATATCTTCCGTCAATCTCTATGTCAAATTTAAGAACAACATCGTCGTTTTCTTCTGCGACATAAAGAGATCGATTATGGAAGGTGACTCCTCCTTCAAGATCGGCACTTCCACTTAGGAGACTTTCAATTTCGGCTGTCGATATGTATGTTGAAATCGCTCCTGCTGGTGTGACACGCATAATTGCGTCGAGGGTGTCATCTGCAATGACAATGTCCCCATTATCGGGGTGAAAATCCATATAGACATCAGGATCGGAAAGGGTGTGGTCAATAACGACTGTGGGGGTTCCTGTTACGACATCTACTTCGAAAAGAGCCGGGGGTGTGTCATCTGATGCGACGTAGAGCTTTCCCTCATCATTGACAATGGGCCCCGAAACCAATGAAACCGAAGTTATGCCCGCTAGGGCCTCAAATGCGGCTTGGGTTGTTAGTGTATAGACGGCTCCTGTTTCTGGATGCATTTTTAGAACACTGTCACTATAAGATTCCACAGCATACAGCCAACCTTCGTGAAAGGCTATCGCTCTGAGGGTTGCGTCTGCATTTCCTGTCTCCGCAATGATCGTCGCATTTTGAATGACCACTTCCAATTCTTCGGTGGCAAATCCATATCTCAAAACCGAGGTTGCATCATTCGCACCATCCCATCCATCTGCGGTGAAATACAAAAACCCACCGTTTGCCTTGTTGATGGCTAGGCCGTTATTGTTGTAATTCAAATCCGACCCGTATCCCTCATCTTGCAAAGCTTGTTGGATTTCAAAGGCTTGGATGAGAATATCGACTCGTTGTTCGGAATTTGCTTGCAGAATGTGCTTGGACCCATGGTCCATGATTATTAAATCATTCAGGTTTATCATTTGGGTTCTCCCTTTAGACTATTTAGTCTGCTGCACTCTATTATCCTGGAGGTAACTAGAATGTATAAAGTAGCTGCTTATGACAACCAGGGTGTAACCCACTGGTACAGAAAAGAGGAAGGAAAAGAGAGGAATGACTGGGTCGATGACATGAAAAAGGCTACCGTTTTCGAAACCCAGCAAGATGCAGATTATGTGGTGATGAACCTGTACTCTTCAGTCGGTCGAGGCAACTATACCACAGTCCCAGTGCAACCGCCTGGCTATCTGGATCATAAGTTTCAGGTTGAGGTTGAGCTTCTTCCCAAGACAACCCTTAATGCTGGAAATTACTGTCCCCAGAAGCATTTGAAGGTGGGTGTGTCGATCATTTCAGAAGCCCAGCACGATGGCCGTTCTTGGACCGAAGCCTATGTTGAAGAACAGGAACAAATGTTAGTTGAGGCTATGCTGAATGATTTGCGGCCCAAACTTTTGGATGCCGTCAAGAAGGTCGCTCCTTTTGATTGCCATGTGTTTAAGGATGAACATGAATGCAAATGAAAGATTTCTAAATGAAGCTAGAGAGCTTGAAAAGCGTTGGGAGGCTCACTCCACGGCTGCTGGACCCGACACGTTTGACGCAGCACGGAAAGACTTCAGGAGGAGTGCGGTGGCTGCTGACTTAGAGTGTCATCGTTTGCCTGGAGAGGCTGTTTGTGAAGATTGCGAAGAACTCGCCAGTTTTTCTAGACGAACCCATGAGCCCAATCCCAGAGGAAATTTCATTTCGTACTATTGTTCCATCCATGCCCCAGAAGATGCTGGGTGTTTTGTGGTGAAGGAGGCTAGGCATAAATTCAAATGAAGATTCTAAAACCCTCAGAACAAAAACGTGAGTTGGATTATCTTGTCACTGGAGTAAGTCGTAGTGGTACGGTTTACATGGCAAAACTTTTGACCAGCCTGGGATTCCCTTGCACCCACGAGGCCGTGTTTACCCCGTATGGATTCAAGAATGCTAGCAAGACCAATAGTGCCGTGTCCATCCATGATGGTCCATGGCTAAACAACACAGACAAGATTGTCGCAGAATCCAGTTATATGGGGGCTCCACACGTCAAGTCCCTGAGATGTTTGCGAGAAACAAAGGTCATTCATCTCATTCGGGAGCCCTTGAGGGTTGTCTTCTCTATTTTAGATGGATTCAATTACTTCCAACATCCCCATCCTGACAATGACCCATACCAAATGTTCATTTATGTTCACGTCCCAGATTTGACTCAAGATTTAGATCCTGTGTCTAGAGCTTGTCTTTTTTATATGGAATGGAACGAAATGATCGAAAAACAGAACCCAGATTTCGTTTATCACGTCGAATCCGATGTTGAGCTTCTAGCGGAATTTTTAGGTGTAGAAGCCAACAACTACTTCCAAAACCGACGTGCTAATAGTCGTTCAAATGGGTTTAGTCACACTCACGACGATATTCCAGAAGGCCCAATCAAAGACCGCTTCATCGAGATGTCGAAAAGGTACGGTTACACTATAATAAGTGCATGAAGATAGCCTCTACTTTAATGACTCATGGTGACACGCCCTGTGTTAATGACACCATTGAAGCGATGCAACGATATCTCACCAACGACATCCTTATGTTGGTTGATGGAGCCTATTGGGAAGATTGGGGCAAAGACGCAGACGTTCCAGTCTACAAAATGTCTGGTTTTCATCACAACTTTTTTAGGGGTTGCTACAGGAACATTACGTTAGGACTCATGAAAGTAGTCGATCTGTTTCCTGACGCGGATTGGTACTGTCACACAGAGTACGATACGCTTTTTGTCTCGGATGCATTTAAAGAGGATCTAGAAAAGGCCGAAGCAGATGGTGTTTGGTGCATGGGGAATGATTGTCGAACCGGATACTTTGAGCTTCCCTTTTTGGAGTATATCGTAGGAGGCAAGATTTCTGTCACCAAGTACATGCTGGGCTGCTGTATCTTTTATCATCGTGATTTCCTTCACAAGTTGAAGAACATTGATCTTTTTAATCGCCTCTTGTATCTCACCAATGACTTTAGTCGAGGCTACTTCCCTGATTACGATGAACAAGGTGGATGGGAACTTGCAGAGCATCTTTATCCTACACTGGCCAACCTTTTTGGTGGACGGGTAAGAGGACAGGCATATTACAGCACAGAGGGGTGGCACGGGAATTACGAGCGATATGCCTTGAGATGGCAGCCGGAATTGACCATGGATGACGTATTCCCAGGAGCGTCTATTTTGCATCCGGTTAAGGTTTACGATTGTCCTATCAGGGCACATTTTAGAGAGAAGAGAAATGATTGAACGCGAATATGATCCTGTTTTGCTGGCCTTCATCCTTGATGTGAAGCCCATGATACTGCCCCAAGTTAAAGAGCAGTTGGTGGAAGCCGTGAGTCAGATGGAATCCGATGAGAAAGCATACATATATCATCCAGGCAATGCAAACATTCCCCGTTGGGTTGGCCAAGCTGTCGGTTGTGTTGCAAACTACAAGCCCGCTAAAATCGATTTCAAAACAGCTTATAAGACCGTCCTTGGTTTAATGGCAGAAGAAGACTATGATGCTCGTCGTTTCCTGTTTGTAGTGATCGATGGCTGTTACCTCCACAAGTCGGAGGCAATAAGACATAAACTGGACCGAATCATAGAACAAAAGAACTTGCCCGTTTGGGATCGACAAGAAATTAAGCCGATAATCTACCAAACAGAAGGGGTGAGTTCTGGTAATACTTGGCACGACTGTTTAACGATTAGCCTGGACAACTTGGCATCCTGTATTAAGGACACGTATAAAAATGGAAGAACCGAAACATCTGAGGAAGACGAAGCCGATAAGACCCGCGATATTCAATAGCGAACCGGTTGATATCATCATTCCTTTTCACGGAGCTTACAGGCACACAAGTAAGCTCATAGAAACGATTCTATTTGTAACGCGAAGCAATCCATACCAAATTTGTCTGGTAGATGATTGTTCCCCTAACGAAAAATACATCGAGCAACTGAAGAAAGCTCCCCAGACGGTCGTTTATCGCACACCGAATCACCTGGGTTTTGCCGGGGCTCTCCAATTTGGTTTTGAACGAACCGAACAGCCTTGGGTCATTTTTATGCATTCCGATTGCGTGGTTTCAGACGCGGGCTGGATGATTGAATTGGGTCGATCTCTTTTGCACTGGCATCACCAGGGAATTCCGGTTAGGATGGTGTCGGCTAGGTCGAATAACCCAGGAGGCGGCCCCAAGGAGTTGCGAACAGTCAGCAAATCTCACACAAAGGATGTGGTTGTAGAAGAAGGCCACTTACCATTGTATTGTGCGATGTGTCATCGAACGCTCTTCCAACAGATTGGGGGCTTTATAAAGAACTATCCGCTGGCTTTTTACGAAGACGAAGAGCTAGCTTACAGAATGAAAAAGCATGGTTTTAAACAGGGAATTTGCGGTAAAAGCTGGGTTCAACATGAAGGCGGCAAGACTATAGAGTACGTCTGCAAGAGGAATCCAAAGGCGAAGGAGATCATGGAAGGTAATCGAGAACGATGTGTGTTGGATATGTCCATAGTTAAAAACTCGTAATACGCATAAATACTATAGGAACATGTTCTAACATTAAGGAGGATTTCTCATGTTTTGTAGAAAAGCAGACGGGACTCTGACCGTGGTTGAATGGCGATTCTTCTTGGTCACATGCCCCAAGGTAAATCAGCTTTGTAGCACTACGTCTGGAGCGTGGGTTGCTGCGACTACGGTTTGCCAGCAAGCCCTGTTCTAATCGAAAGGACAAGAATCGGCCCGCCTACGGCGGGCCGATTCACTATTACTATGGCAGAAGAAAGAAAGGTTTTGGTATTCGGGCATCATCGGTCGGGCAATCACTACATGTGTGCCTTGGTGAATGTCAACTTTTTTGGTCGCGACGACTACCGATTTTTTTGCAACGGTAGGCAACACGCTCTAATTCGCGGCGTCCCCAAGAACAAAAAGTACATCTACATCTATCGAAATTTCGAAGATGTCTCGAAATCGATGTTTGCTATGCGGGCCCGATTCGGTCTGGAAGTGGATACCTTTGAGGACTTCCTGGCCCAGCGATATTGCGACATGTATACCGGCAAGATCGCGGTAAATTTGAGCGTCAACATCATGAGCAAGCAGTTCAAGGATCGATCCAGTTCGATCTTTTTCCACAACATCAAGCGGACTCCCAAGGAATGGCACGATTTTCATTTGGAGCATCATCTTCCCAAGGAAGGGACGGAAAACCTTCTTTTGGTATCTTACGACGAATTGAAAGCAGATTTTGACACGCAAATTCGAAGAGTTGCTGACTTTTTAGGTAGCGACAAAAAGGATCTGGTAAATATTGGCGAGAAGGTTGGCTATACTCCCCTTTAATGTTTGAATTCGTGTTTACAAACTTCGAAATCTGGTCTATAATTGGTGGCAGGACTTTCTATGGAAGGAGGGCAGCATGTTAGTTCTGTCGCGGAAGAAGAACGAGAGTATCGTCATCAACGACGATATCACCATCGTTGTGGTGGAAATTCGGGGGGACAAGGTAAGATTGGGTATCGAGGCCCCTAAAGAGGTGAGCGTCCACAGGAAAGAAGTGTGGGATGCGATTCACCCGAACGGGGTTGACAAGGGTTAGCCAGATGCTATATTCTCAGGTCCCCCAGCCTGAGAATCAGCATGATCCCCGAAAAACCTCCACTGAGCGTACATTTGGAAGGGCTTTTCGCCGTTTTGAACGAAGAGCTTTTCTACGGGAAGCTCTTGCCTCCCACGATTACCATTCGGCCCGAGAAACGGGCACCGTTCCGTTTCGATGCGGCCAATTACCAAATTTTAGTAGGTCGGCAGCTAGAAACGCTTCCACTCAATAACGTGTGCGAAGCGTTTTTGCATTGTATGGTTCACCTGAGACAATACAAAGGCACAGGAGAACTACCCAGGAAATACCATAATCGCCAGTTTTTGAATTCGGCACTTGCGGTTGGGTTTTACGTCAACAGTCACCCGTTTTTCGGTTGGAGTCTTACAACTTTCAATCCAGACGATGCATTGATGGAGCCGCCAGTTCACGCAAAGATCAGAAGGATTGCGGCTTTTGAGAAAGCGAAGTTTGATGAATCTGTTTTGGAGGAAGCGAAGGCTTACATTCGAAGTACAAAATCGGGCGGCAAAATATATACCCTCAAATACGAGTGCGGTTGCGAGCCACCGCACAACTCAATTAGATCTGGGAGGAGGCCGCATAGTTCACATCCTTTGAAGGCCCGGTGTGAGATATGTGGTTTGCCCTTCCGCTGCGTGGAAACCAATGATGGATCTAACAAAGCAGATTATTGAAGGTCTAAGGCAGGACTTGACCACCAGACGCAAGAAGATTGAGGTACTTAGGTCGAATGGCACCGTTACAATACAGGGCATAGTTGGCAGCTTCTATGAAAAACAGATCGCCCAAGAGATTGCATTACGGGTCATTCGGAGCCACGAAAACGAAAACGGCAATGGCAATGGAAACGGAAATGGAAACGGCCATATCAATCTAAGGGTCCACATTGATGTTCAATACAACAAAGGGAAGTTTACAAATGGCCGAAGTTAGACTATAAGAGGGGCAGAAAGGAGCCCCCGAATGTCTGATATTCTGTTTCCCCCACGTCCGAAGGGCAAGATCAACCCTAAACGATTGCCGAAATACGAAAAGTCTGGGAAGTGGATTTGCCAAAGAAAATTCAACGGGACGCATGTCGTCCTGCATATCACCCCCGAGAGGGAGGTGAGCATTCTTACAAGGCATGGGACTCCACCCAAGCTTTTCTCCCTGTCTCAGGGCCACATCGATCAAATCCTGGATCTCAATTTTGAAGATGGTCAGGAGTATTGGCTGGCTGGGGAGCTTTTGGACCACAAGACGACCGATCCGAACTACAAGCAGAAGATCGTTTTGTTCGACGTGCTGCAAGCTGGGCGGTATTTGATGGGTCGCCCCAATCAAATGGGCCGGTTGGAACTTCTTGAGCAAATTTGCCAACCCGACCCAAACCAGCTAGAACCCACCAATGGCATCGCTCTCCAGATTTCCCCAAACGTCTGGATGGCCGAACACTGGGACAGTGATTTCACTGCTCGCTTTAAGGATTTCCTGGATTTGGACGAAATTGAAGGGATTGTCCTTCGGAAAAAGAAAAGTGCCATTGACAATTTCGGAGCGGAGGAGTATGACGTAGATTGGATGTTAAGGTGCCGCAAACCTCATGGTGGCGGCAACTACAATTTCTAATCTCCGTTCCTAGAAACCATAAGGAGGGAATATGGTTTCTCAACCGTCCGAGATGGTCGAGTTGTTTGGTGAGGACACCGTTCAGCATCTCGACAGCAATCTCTATCGCGTCCGACTCTCAGCCATCCGGCTTGCGAATGCCGGGCTTCTAGCTGAGGACGGAAAGGTCGTCTACGGTAACCCACGATGGACGAAAGGCCCCAAAGGTAAATTGGTGGCCCGAGGCATTAAGGGCGAAACAGGCGAAATACAAAAATCCGAAACCAAGAAGATGGAGGAACTGCGAGCGTCAATTCAAGAAGAGGGACTTGAAAATCCTCTCCGTGTCCGACCCGTTCAAATCGATGACAAATGGGTCTTCGAAGTTATCAACGGAGAAAGAAGGTTCAGGTCCCTGGCTGATCTCTGCAAAAGAGATGTCATCGCTATCGACCCCTTCACGCGGGAAGAAAGGCCCGCAAGTGAAATCTATGAGTGGGTCCACTGTCGCATCAATGAGATGGATGATGAAACCGCCCTGCAATTGTCTCTTCGGCCCAACGATACGGGCGAAGCAATCGGGGACGTTGCCTCTGTCGAAGTTGTGCGTACTCTCCGAGCTTGCAGTAAGTCGGACGAAGAAATTCTCTACCTCACCGGAAAGTCGGTGACGTGGCTTAAAGAAACCGACTCGCTTCTCTCCTTAGACGACCAAACCTTCCAGGCCCTCCAAGACGAGGAGATCAATCGGAAGGTCGCTCTGTCCCTGGCCAAGGTCGAAGACATCGAAGTCAGACAGCAGAGGTTGGAAGGAGTGAAGCAGCGAGCATTAGAGAGATGGATCGCAGCCAAACAAAAACTGGCCGAATCCATTGACGAGGACCAAGTAGCCCGCGAAATCGCTGAAGCCGAAATGGTGGTGGCGGAATTCGACGAGGACGAAGAAGGTGTTCAAGAGGCTCAAGAGGAACTAGAATCCTTGGAAGAGTCCCTGGATAAAAAACAGGAGGAACTTGAAGACCTTGAAGAAGAAGGACCGAAAGGCAAAGGCCCCGACCTTCAAGAAACCAGTGATGATTTTAAGCCGCTGACGCAGTCGAAAATTCAAAAACGGCTGTACGAACCCGTGATGGAAATCATCGAGTGCGAAGACGATGATGAAGATCACGAACACCTCAGCATTCAACTTGAAATTGACATTGATGATGCAAGGTTGACTCAGACTATTCTGGAACTCATCATGGGGAAACTTGATGCGAGCGACACAGACGCGATCAAGAATATCCTGCAAAAGCACTTTGAGGCTAAAATGATGAAATAGCGAGAGGGGTTGCACCAGGGCCGCTCCCGGCTTTGCCGGGAGCGGCCTCTACAAACACTCTAAGGTAGGTGTACCTTTGCCCGCCCGGTTGGCTCGTAGCCAACCGGGCTTTTTCATTCTAATAGGCTTACATATTTTAGAATGATAAGACTGTGTCCCTACTGCGGTCGAAAACTTACACCTCCGTTAGAATGCGGAGTCGCAACATGCGACAACTGTGATCGTGTGTTCAATTCTTCTAGTCTCCATCGGGTTCTTTCTATGGCCTGGATGGTTCGCCGCTGGCACATCGATGATCCCTACGTGTTAAAATTCAAATTCGGCTTCCCCGACGATGAGATTGAACTAGTTTATCGGTATGTGGTCGAAGAGGGGTATTGTCACGATGAATTTCTGAGGGTTCTTGATAAAATTGACCTTGATATTTCCATCTAGGATTATTATGCTAGCAGCATGATGAAAGGCAAACTGGAAATTCTTGTTGGCCCCATTGCTTCTGGAAAAAGCACATACTGCGAGCAGAAAGCCAAGGATGGGGCCATCATCGTCAACGATGATGCGATAGTGACCGCCCTTCATGGCGGCAACTACACTCTTTATTCTGAAGACCTAAAGCCCCTCTACAAGCTTGCAGAGAACGTAGTGGTTCATGGGGCTTTAACGATGGGTAAACTGGTCATAATAGATCGACCGAATCATAGGGCTTCCATGCGTCGTCGGTACATCGGATTGGCCAAGAGCCTAGATCTTCCTGTGACGATTGTCATGTTCAAGCGTGAGAGCCCGTTGGTCCATGCAAAACGGCGATTCTTTTCAAACCATCGGAATCTGTCTCTCCAACATTGGGAGAAGACGTGTAAGATTCACGAAACTCTTTATGAGCCTCCTTATGCTGACCGGGAGGGCTTCGATGAAATTGTGGAGGTGGGTGATGTCCGGTCGATGGGATGAGCCGAAACCAGGGACACCGCAGCATTTTGGTGAATGGCTGCTAGATTATCAGTATGGAGCCCTTGAGTTTGTTCAAGAAAGGGGGCTTGAAGCGGAATACAAGAAGTGGTTTGCTGAAATTCGGAAACAAGGCAAAGGCTTCACCCAAAGACGGCGTCGGCAAGTTTTGGAGGAAGAAGGATGAAAGACCTTAGAATATTCGGCATGGAAGGTTCTAAGTGTTACGCTAGCAAGGTGGCTCGTTTGTTGGGGCTGCGTTTAACTCCCACAGTTGAAAAGACGTTTGCTGACGGCGAACCGTATATCAAAAGCGATGTCGGCCCAGCGGGCAATGTAAGGGACTGCGATTGCTACATTGTATGTTCCCTGTTCAGCGATTCCAAGGAATCGGTAAACGATAAGTTCGTAAAACTTCTGTTCTTCATCGGTTCTTTGAGGGACGCTTCGGCCCGTAGGGTTACAGTTGTCTCTCCCTACTTGGCCTACCAGCGGCAGGATAGAAAAACCGAATCCCGTGCGGGTATTCACACGAAGTATTGTTCCGACTTGATCGAGGCGGTTGCCAAACACATGAAGGTGCGGATGATTACGATGGATGTTCACAATCTATCAGCCTTTCAAAACTCGGCCCCGTTTTCTGTCGATCACTTAGAAGCCACGAACCTGTTTGCTGACTTTCTATGCGGAGGCACTGATAGAAAACATGGCCACGTTATTGAAGACCATATTCCCGATCCTCTGGCCGTAGGCGACGGTAATTTGGTAGTGCTTTCGCCCGATGCGGGCGGTTTGAATAGAGCCAAGGTGTTCAGGGCGGCTCTTGAAAAGCGGCTGGATCTTAGAAACCAGATCGAGGCCATGGCCTTAGATAAAGAGCGAAATGAAAATGGAGTCCAGGGTGGGCATATAAGTGGTAATGTTGATGGCAAAAAGATCATCATCTTCGATGACGTGATTGCCAGTGGGGGAACTATCCAGTTGTGTACCCAAACAGTTGAAAAGCTGGGAGGTGAGGTCTATGCGGTCTGTGTTACCCACTTCCTGCCGACCGAAGCTACAATGGAAAGACTGGCTTCCCTGAAGAGGATTATAGTTGCGGATACCGTCCCGGTCGCTGATATCTCAGCCTGGGAGGGCAGAATGTTTGTGGTCAAGACTACAGAAATGTTCGCAGAGGCGGTTCGATCTACCTACTATGCGGGGTCCATAAGCGATTTGCTTGATGCTTAGACCGCAACTTTGCGATCTACCAATTCCTCGCGTAAAACTACCACATCTTTTTCTGCCTCGACTCCGATTCTTACCTTGTTAGGACCATCAATCCGCACAACGGTGAGTTTGATGTCCTCCATACCGGGGATCTGCAAGACGATTGTTTCGTCTTTCTTGCGGCTTAGAACTAGCATGTTAGAGGGGCTCCTTTCTCTTGTGCTACGAAAATAACAGAGTTTATGCCAAGTTTTTTTTAAATGTCGATGACTTTTCACGTATAATCGAATAGAACAATCCCAGTAGGTGCTACCCTGAAGGCTGGACTCCCCTTAGGTGCATCAGACAACTTTGCTGGAGTCACACAAGGAGTTATTCATGACCGGTACGCTTTCTGTGGAAGACTTGAGGAAGGAATTGGCTTTTCACGAAGAAATGGTCGGCATCTTGACAAAGACGATCACCGACACCGAACAGGCTCAACAAAAATACAAATCCAACGGAGCAGAGCCTAGCAAGTCAAAAAGCACGGACAAACCCTCGATTCCCGCCAGCAGCCGCCCTACCGGCAGCCGTCGAGGAAAACGACGAAAGGGTGTGAACATGAGCGAAGAGATTCGCAAGGTTTACACCGACCATCCCAAGTTCACCAACAAGGAAGTGATCGCGGAACTTGAAAGCCGGGGCATCAAAGGTGTGAGTGATGCTCTAGTGAG
>Ga0180435_10003650_pt1 | contig 15335 bp, 12 predicted proteins | sample SS_ome_3_FD_132467 | JGI IMG/M metagenome (GOLD analysis project Ga0180435, IMG submission 132467) | Hypersaline lake sediment archaeal communities from the Salton Sea, California, USA - SS_3_S_1 metaG | ecosystem: Environmental > Aquatic > Non-marine Saline and Alkaline > Hypersaline >... | reverse complement strand
GGGTTGATCGTGGTAGCCGCACCTTTTAAGGTGCGCAATTGATTTGTGTTTAAGACATTATATCCACTGTCCGCGCAGACTAAAGTCTGCGGCTACAAAAATCGGCTTTATCGGACAGCCTCTGAAGGTCGCCGCTACGAGGTTGCGCCGAAGGCGCTAAGTTCAAAAATAATTTAGCCGGCCGGAGGCGAGGCTAAATTATTCCGGATGAAGTTGAGGTTGTCCTTCAGGAGCCGGACGGTTAACTCTTCATCATCCGAGGGAAAGTATTCCGGCATTATCTCCAGGCAGAATCCCCCGGTATATCCGGAATCTGTGACGTGCCGGAGAAAAGCGGCCATATCGATTATTCCGGTTTGGAGTTCCAGGTGCTCCCTGCCGTCGAAGTTGGATATGTGGATGTGTTCGACCTTGTCTTTGAACCGGTCGAAGACAGTTATGGGATCAAAGCCTCCGGTACCGAGGTGGGTGGTATCCAGGATGATATGGGGGAACTGCTCCAGCTTGTCCAGGTCGCACAAGGGGAAACAGAGAGGGTTAATAAACGATGGTATCAGGTTCCAGAACTTCTTCTTCCCTCTCTCCTGAACGTCTGAGATATTCAGCCACTTCCCCAGCCTCCCCCCGGGTTTTCGGTAGCAGGGCATATTCTCTACCAGGAGGATTATATCCGTTGCCTTCTGGAACTCAGCAAGATCGTCCTGGAGCCAGCGGAGGAAGACCTTGTCAATATAGAAGGGGGTATGGAGTACGACACTTCCTGCCCCTATCTCAGCAGCCAGTTCGACCGATCGCTTGGCCCGGGATATTTCGTCTTTCTCCCATCCGGGAGGATCGAGAAAGTTAAACGGCGCGTGGACCACCGGGACCGGTTGGTTATACCGCTCGATTAAAGTCCGGAGATAACCGGGATGGACGGTATCGGTTCGTTCATCGACGATCATCTCCACCCCGTCGAAGCCGCAACGGGCCGCGATCTCGAAGACCCGGTCCATCCCGTAATTCCGGATTGAACCGCTGGAGAGTATTACCTCATTTTTCATTATTCACGTTTATTGTTCAGAGAAGTTCCGCGCTAGGCGAGCAGCTTAGATCGCGGTTGCACTATCCTCCCATTGAAGGTGGAGAATCTACCTGAATAAGCCAGAATTGGAAGGAAAAAATATTTGCTAGACTCATTATAAATTACTATTATCTAGAAATAATCCCCTAAGGTATAGGTCTGATCTAAACTAAAAGGAGAATTGATATGAAAATATTATGTTCTTCATTGGTCGTTTTCTCAATCCTGGTCCCTCTTCTGGTTTATGCCGGTGACGGTAATTATCAGAATTATATTGTAGGGGAACAGGCGGCCGGAATGGGCGGGGCGGTGACCGCGCTCTGTCGATCGGTGGACGCCTGTTTCTTCAACCCGGCGGGACTGGCCGACTCTCCGGGGAGCACCATCTCTCTCTCGGCCAGTCTTTATGGCTTTTATCGTTATGAAGTTGATAGCGGCTGGAATCCGGATGAGGATGTGAAGATTAACTCTTTCGTGACTATCCCTTCCACCTTCGGGTCGATCTGGAAGGTGAGCGAGGCGATTTCGGTTGCCTTATCCGCTTTCGTCCCCGACCGGTTGAGCAGCAATGATCTGGAGGTTTTTCCCGACACAGACCATTACTTTAAATATAGTAAGGACGATCAGACTCTCTGGATCGGGCCTTCTATCGGCTTCCACATCACTCCCGACCTCTCGGTCGGGATTTCTCTATTCGGCGCCTACCGGACCTTCAGTTTCTTCCAGGAATATCACGCGTTCGCGGGAAATGTCGGGTTCAGCATCTCCAGGGATATTAAGTATTATGACCTGAGTCTGGTTGGAATTCTGGGTATCCGCTATTCGCTGAGCGAGGCTTGGTCCCTGGGATTACGTATCCAGGCCCCCTCTATCCATCTGACCGGTGATGGTGAATATCTCAATCAGGTAGTTTCTCCAACGATTACAGGCAAAAACTATATCGACCATGGAGAGACTGAAAATAAACTTCCAACCTCTATAACCGGCGGTATCGGATATGAGTCGCCTATGGAATATGCTTTTGGATTGGATGTCACCTATCACTTTCCGACCAGTTTCAACCGCTTCAGTGGATACGATCAGAATGGGTTATATGGCGAATACCGTCTCCGGCGACTGGGGACCTGTAACGTTAATCTGGGAGGAGAATATTACGTCATAGACCGTTATCCGGTCCGATTCGGCGTATTCACCAACCTCTCTTCCGCGCCCAAGGTCGATAGCGAGGATCCGAACTGGGATTATCCAGCCCATATTGATAAGTACGGGATTACCCTTAGCGTAGGCCGGGAGACGGAGAATACTTCTACGAATATCGGAATTAATTATGTATGGGGGGAGGGAGATTTTTACGGGTATGACACTAATCTGGAAGCTGATAAAGTCAGCGCAAAGGAGTCTTATCTTTATTTATTCCTCGCCTCCTCGTACCTGTTTTAACCCGGCCGGTTTTTTCTGGACCGGGCGGGTTATCTATTATAGAGTATTGCTTTCCAATTGGGTTGGTCTAATACCATTTTTCGATCCCTAAGCTCTTAATATGCGCCGCGGGTTTAATTAACAATAGGAGGAACAGGTTATGATAAAGAAGATTTTGTGGATATTATTGGTTGCGATATTTCTAGGCCCCGCCGTGCTTATGGCTCAGGTTTCACCCGATTCCAGGCTCCTGCAGAGACCGGAATTTGACGGAGCGGTTGTAACCGCGCCCTGGCTCAGAGGTGAAATGAGATATCAGCACTGGAAGCTGGGTGATGAAATTAAGTCCGACAGTTTTATGGTCGCCTCTACTTTCGCGATGCCGATTGCCTATGATCTGGTTGAGCTGGGCGGCCGGACTTCACTGAATTACTACGATCCGGATGATATGGATGATCAGTGGGGTTTCAGCGATATCGATCTCTGGGGAAAATACCTGGTTATGGATAATCCTTGCCTCATTACAATCGGCCTCCTCTTCACCCTGCCGACCGGAGCGGAGAAGGTTATCTACCCCCGGGCCAGCGGAGAATTCAACGCCGAACTCTTCTCCGGATTGCGGTATTATATCTCCGATAAGGTAGCCCTTATCGGTCATATGAATCTCCGGTATAACTCCGATATGGATGTTAAGGTAGAGGCCAGTGGATTCACATTCAGCGACGAAGCCGACGGGAAGGTCTCTTTCGGTCTGGGCGGCGGCGCCATCTTCGAGGCTTGTCCCGGCTTCAATATTCTGGCTGAACTAACACTCGAGACCGAGCGGTATAAAGATATGGATAATGATATCGAGCTCACCGGAGGAGTGGAATATTTCCTGAGCGAGATGATCAGTCTCAATGGCGGCCTGGGAGTTGGCATAGACAAAGGCGCCCCAGAGTTTGAGGTAATCACCAATATAAATATTATCTTCTAGTTTCTTCTTTACGCGGAAGATATAAGTTCACTTATATGGGCGTGATCGCGCGCATCAACCATAAGACGAATCAGATCCGCCGCGATTTTTCATAAATCAGAGATAAACTGTGAGAACGAATTATATTTATTGTTATTTTATCGCGGTATCTATCTTGTGCACGGTGGGTTGTCAGTCCATACCCGAGCCGTTGCCGATTCCGGAAGGTCCAACTATTACTCCATCATCATCTCCCACACCGTCACCTGTGGCCCGGGCAACCTCTTCTCCCACTCCCATGTTGCCTACTCCCGGAGTCCATCTCTTTAATCCTCCGACCGGGATGATGGCGGAGATGGTTGTCTTCTCTGATCGGGACGGTGATAATGAGATATATGTTATTGACTGTGGTTCCGGAGAGATCAGGCAGCTTACCGACAATGATGATTCCGACCTGTATCCGAGCTGGTCACAGGACCGGAAGCAGGTAGTCTTCGTCTCCGATCGGGATGGAAATTTGGAACTATATGCCATGGAAGTGGATGGCAGCGCTCCCCGGCGCTTGACCACGAACAAGGAGATGGATACTTTTCCGGTCTGGTCCCCGGATGATAATTTCATTGCCTATTTCTCCCAAATCGATGGGAAGGCTCACCTCCGATTGATGAATATCGATGCCGGGACTGAACGGACCCTGGCGGATTTTGAAGATGCCATCGGAGGAACGATCGTATTTTCTCCCGATGGAAAGGCAGTATATTTTTGTCTGGAGAGGATGGATAAGCACAAGATATATATCCTGGAACTCCCCGATGGATCACCCCGGGAAATTATCGGTCACGCTAAGGATAAGAGCCGCCTTTCAACCATAGCCGATCCCCAGGGCGTAGGACTGCTCTATGTTACCGGGAAAGGGAAGAAGGAGGATATCTGGTTCAGATATGTTGATGACGGAAGACTTACGCCGATTACCAGGAATGTTGCCCCAAACCAGTCGCCGTCATTCAGCCCGGATGGGGGGTTGGTTATCTTCTCATCTCTTCGCGATGGGGATAACTGGCAGATTTATGCTGTCAGCCGTGAAGGAAATCCTAGCGAGAATGAAGTGGTCCGGATTACAAATGATGAGTTTAATTATTATTATCCGGAATGTAAGTAGTTTCTGAACGAAAACCCTGAAACCCAGGTCATTCAGACTGTGTCCCAACCCTGAAAATGTCATCGCGAGGAGCGAAGCGACGACGCGATCTCAATTTATGAACAGAATGTTTTATCCTTCAATTGGTTGAGATTGCTTCGTCCCCCTCACTTCGTTCGGTGTCCTCGCAATGACAGATTTTATGAAATTCGGGGTTTTCAGCCAGAGACTAAGTAAAATAGGTCTCAGTTAGAGGTAATCAATAGATGGGTCGAACTGAGACCCCCCTTCCTGCTAGATAGTCTTTTGCTTCCCTGATCGAGAAAGACCTGAAATGGAAGATAGAGGCGGCCAGTACTGCCTGGGCTTCCCCGGTGACAATCCCCTGATAAAGATCTTCCAGGGTGCCTACCCCGCCGGAAGCGATAACCGGGATATTGACAGCCCGGGATATCGCCCGGGTGAGTTCCAGATCATAACCGGCCAATGTCCCGTCTCCATCCATACTGGTCAGCAGTATCTCTCCGGCCCCGCGTTCTTCGACGTCCCGGGCCCATTTTATCGCATCCCGTCCGGTCGGCGTCCTCCCCCCGTGAGTAAAAACTTCCCAGTTGTCGCCTCTTCTTTTCGCGTCAATCGCGACTACGACGCACTGGGAACCGAAACGGGAGGAAGCCCGGTCTATCAGATCCGGATTCAGCACCGCCGCGGTATTGATCGAGATCTTGTCCGCTCCGGCTCTCAGAATCGCCCGGATATCATCAATTCCCCGGATGCCACCGCCTATGGTAAAGGGCATGAATACCTGGTCGGCCGTCCTGCGGGCCAGGTCTATTATCGTATTTCTTCTATCCGAGGAGGCGGTTATATCGAGGAAGACCAGTTCATCAGCCCCCTCTTTCTCATAGAACTTGGCCTGTTCCACCGGATCGCCCGCGTCCTGGAGGCCGACAAAGTTTACCCCTTTGACCACCCGGCCGTCCTTCACATCGAGACATGGAATTATTCTTTTTGCTAGCATTATATATCTGCCACAAAGGCACTAAGACACTAAGAAATCATAAGGGGACCAGGAAAACATAATTGAGGTGCCTATAATTATTATCTTTGTATTGTATAGTTATTCAGTGTCTGAACGGAAAATCCAAACGCATAGAATTTGTCATTGCGAGGAACAAAGTGACGAAGCAATCTCCTCACAAACTAGACGGATTGCGGAGCCTGTCCAGAGCGACAGCGAAGGATCCCCTCCTCGCAATGACCGAAATTTTAGGGTTTTTGTTCAGGCAATATTTACCTTATGAATTAGCGAAGATTCGCGCGATTCGCGGTTAAATCCAGAAAATTTTTTAAAATCTTTAATCCAACCTCCTGGCTTTTCTCCGGATGGAACTGGAGGCCGTAGATATTATCTTTCACTATCGCTGAGACGAAATCTATACCGTAGTCAGTCGTCGCGGCCGTAACTTCCGCCACTTCGGGTACGACGTAATAAGAATGGACAAAATAGACATAGCTATCCCGGTCTATCCCGGAAAATAGCGGCGTGTCGGCCGCGAACTTGAGCTGATTCCAGCCCATATGAGGAATAATTCCAACCTCAGGAGGGAATTTAATAACCTTGCCCGGCACTATCCCCAATCCCGCGGCGCCTTCTCCTTCATCGCTCCAGTTGAATAAGAGCTGAAGTCCGAGGCATATTCCCAGAAAGGGGAGACCGGTTTCGACTGTCTTCCGGATCCACTCAACCCATCCTTCCCTTCGAAGGTTGGCCATGGCGTCACCGAACGCGCCTACTCCGGGAAGAATTACACCCTGATAGTCTTCCCGCGGTCCCGGTTGGGAGATAATCGAACAGTCTGCTCCCAGAGACTGGAGCGCTTTCTCCACGCTCCTCAGATTACCCATTCCGTAGTCAATTATCGCGATCATGTCAATTATTTTGGTTCTCAGTCGTTTTGTGTACGTAGAGATTCTTTAATATATATTGTAAGAGAAAACACTGTAAATACCAAATAACAAGCACCAAATTTCAAATAAAATTCAATGACCAAAATTCAAAATTTCAAACATTTTCAGGCGCAGCGCATTCGGATAGGATACATCCTATTGATCTCCTGTCATCTTAACTTGCCCGATAGTTAACGCCACCGGAGAGGCTGTCGGTGGGGGTTTGAAATTTCGGTCATTGTAATTTGGAATTTATTTGAAATTTGGTGCTTGTAATTTGGAATTTATCTGCTGCATTCAAATGCCAATATATTGCTTTCACCATCAATCCGAACCGAATGACTGAGTACCATTTTTAATAGCCGCCGCCTGGCAGGCCTTGATACAGACACCGCAGATATAGTGGCCCAGGTTCAGGCCTTTCTTAAACTGACCGAGCTTTTCATAGCATTTTATGTGATCGAAGTCGGTCGGTTCCTTCCCGATTGCGTCGGCCGGGCATAGCTTAACGCATTTATAACACTCGCCGCAGTTCTGATCAATCGGGGCATCGGATCGGATCGGCAGGTCGGTCAATATGGTTACCAGCCTGACCCGGGATCCGTATTCCGGTGTGACCAGGAGATTGTTGCGCCCGATCCAGCCCAGCCCCGCCCGCCTCGCAACCTCTTTATGGGAGAGATGGCCCCGCTGATTTATCCAGTCAATCGTCTGTGAAGCGGCTATCGCCATCGCCGTCGCTCCCATCTCTTCGATCGCATGGGCCAATTCCCAACCGTTCCGGTCTAAAAAATAGTTGGTCTGGCGGTAGTGGTGGAGATAGAGTCGGGTGGGGTGATCGGTAATGTCTTCCAGTACTCCATCGGAGAGTTGGACTCCCAGGGCAATGCCGGTTCTCAGGCTCCTGATAGTAGAGGGAGAGAGATCAAATGCCAGTTCCTCCAGATCCGGAAGCTCGGCTACGCCGAAGAGTGAGAACCCCAGCCCGAGGGCCAGGTCTTTAACCTTCAGATAATTTTCATCTTCTGTATTCATTGATTTTAGAGCTTAGCCCTTAGCTTCCCCTCGGGCAACTAATAAACAGCGAATCTAGCGAATATTCTGACATTTGGTAGCCGCACCCTTTAGGGTGCGCAATAAACCGCAGGCTAAAGCCTGCGGCTACCTTTTATTAAAAATTATTGAAATTTCGAAGTCGCCAATTACCTGAGCCATTGATCTATTAATCTTTCTCTGCGTTCTCTGCGTCTTTGCGGTTCAAATTTGTTGGGAGGTTAAGGTTAACTTGTCTCGTGATTTTTTCAGGTAGATCATCAGGATCGAGATGGCCGCAGGTGTGATTCCGGGTATTCTTGAGGCCTGCCCCAGGTTAATGGGTTGAAAGTGAGCCAGTTTTTCTCTTACTTCAGTCTTGAGGCTCTCGAGGTGAGAGTAGTCGAAATCGGGTGGAATCAAGATCTCTTCCATCTTTCTCAATCGCTCAATATCCGCCTCTTGTCTGGTCAGGAATCCTTCGTACTTTACCATTATCTCGACCTGTTCCGCCACCGTGATATCCAGGTTGAGGAGCGAAGGATCAAAGGCCGCCAGATCGTATAGTCTGATCTCCGGTCGCCGGAGGATCTCTTTCAGGCTGACCTTCTTCCGGATCGGATTACTTGGCATGGTCCCCAGCGTGCGGTTAATCGTATCCGTTGGGCTCAGGGTGAAATCTTCCAGCAGTTTCAGTATTTCTTTGATCGTCAGCTTTTTAACCCGGGTATCCTCCCAGGTCGCCTCATCAATCAGTCCCAGACGAAATCCTTTCTCCCTCAGGCGGAGATCGGCGTTATCCTCCCTGAGCCGGAGCCGGTATTCCGCCCGGGAGGTAAACATCCGGTAGGGCTCGTCGGTTCCTTTCGTCACCAGGTCATCGATAAGGACCCCGATATAACAATCGGCTCGTGATAGGATGAAGGGGGCTTCTTCCCGGCAGGCGAGAGCGGCATTGATACCCGCGATCAGACCCTGGGCGGCGGCTTCCTCATAGCCGGTGGTCCCATTTATCTGTCCGGCCAGGTAAAGCCCTTTGATCCGTTTGGTCTCCAGAGTGGGTTTGAGCTGGGTTGGAAAAATATAATCATGTTCGATCCCGTATCCGGGACGGACTATCTCGGCCTCCTCCAGACCCTTGATACTGTGGATCAGATCGAGCTGAATATCGATCGGGAGGCTGGTAGAGATTCCATTAGGGTAGTATTCATTGGTATCACGTCCTTCCGGCTCCAGAAATATATGGTGCCGGTCCCGATCGGAGAACTTGACCACTTTATCTTCGATGCTTGGACAGTACCGCACGCCGCGGCCTTTGATTACCCCGGAGAAGAGGGGTGAACGGGGAAGGCCTTTCCGGATAATTTCGTGGGTTCGCTGGTTGGTCCAGGCTATATAACAGGGGATCTGTTCTATGGCGACCGGAGGGGATGAGAACGAGAACGGTTTAGGGCTTGGATCTCCCGGCTGCGGTTCCAGGCGATGGAAGTCAATACTCCGCCCATCCAGTCGGGGACAGGTCCCGGTCTTGAATCGTCCCAGAGCGAATCCAAGTTCCTGTAATGACTCAGATAAAGCCGTGGCGGAGGGATCTCCCATCCGTCCGCCGGAAAAATGTTTCAATCCGACATGAATCAGTCCATTTAAGAAGGTTCCGGGAGTAATAATAATTTGACTGGCAGTGAAGCGCTCTCCCAGTTCGGTCTCTACTCCCCTAACCCGATCTTTTGAAATGAGTATCTTCTCAACCATTCCCTGATGGAGATGGAGACCGGAAGCATTTTCCACCCGTCGTTTCATAGCCAGGCCGTATTGATGCCGGTCGACCTGAACCCGGGTAGCCTGGACGGCGGGACCTTTCCTGGTATTGAGCCTGCGATATTGAATTGCGCACTCATCAGTCACCCGCGCGATCTCTCCGCCCAGGGCGTCGATCTCCTTAACCAGCTGCCCTTTCCCCAGGCCCCCTACCGCCGGATTACAGGAGAGCATCCCTATCCGGTCATGGTTCATCGTAAGGAGGAGAGTTCTGCACCCCATCCGTGCCGCGGCCAGCGCTGCTTCTATGCCGGCATGACCACCCCCGACGACTATGATGTCATATTGTAGATTTGTAGACATAAAGAACTTAGCCCTCACTTCGTTCGGGCAACTTTAAACAATTCAGACAGGATAACAGGATTGACAGGATTCGGCTCTGTGACATGGGCACAAAAGGATTTCGTGCCCATGTCAGGATTCGACGCGGGGAAAAACATGTTTTTCCCCGCGTCGAATCCTGACGTTAAGGATCGGGGTCAAAGACTCCGATCCTATGGCACAGAGCCGAATCCTGTCAATCCTGTTGATCCTGTTAATCCTGTCAAAACAAAATTATTGAAATTCCGAAGCAGCAAGTTAGCGCTAAGCGCTAGCTTATACCATAAAATGATAGAAGCTCTTAATTTTTTATGCAACTATTCCAGAAAAATGATAATGTATAAAGGTGGTTCTAACCTTATTGGTTAGCAAAAGTACAAATTAATATGGAATATAAAATATACAATATTTTTTACGAAGTAAAAAATAAGAGGTAAGTGATTATGTGCGGTATTGTCTGTTACATAGGTAAACAGGAAGCAACACCAATCCTGATGGAAGGTTTAAAGAGGCTGGAATACCGGGGATATGATTCTGCCGGTCTTGCCGTCTGCTCCGGTGACGAGACTTTCCTGATCAAGGAAGTGGGGAAAGTCAGGAATCTGGAAGAAAAACTTCAGGACCTTTCTCCCCATGGGAATATGGGGATAGCTCATACCCGCTGGGCGACCCATGGCCGTCCTACCGTTGAGAATGCCCATCCCCAGACCGGAGAGACCGACAAGATCTTCCTGGTTCATAATGGCATCATCGAAAATTACCGTTTCCTTAAGGAAGAACTGGAAGAGAAAGGCCATACCTTTAAATCCCAGACCGATACCGAGGTCCTGGTGCATCTGATTGAAGAGTACTACGACGGGGATCTGGAGAAGGCCGTAAAGCAAGCCCTGGGCCAGGTACAGGGGACATTCGGAATAGCTCTCTTTCATCGGGATAGCCCGGACAAGATAGTACTGGCCCGGAGGGGCTCACCCCTGATCCTGGGTATCGGAGAAAATGAGTTCCTGGCCGCGTCCGATGTAAACGCATTGATCCGCTATACCAATAAAGTTGTCCATCTTAATGATAACGAATTGGCCGTTTTGAATAGCGTCAATTATCATATTACTGATTTTCAGGATCGTCAGATAACTCCGGAGATGAAGACTATAGAATGGGATCAGGGCGCGGCCGACAAGAAGGGATTTGATCACTTCATGCTCAAGGAGATATTTGAGCAGCCCGAATGTGTCAAGAACGCTCTCCGGGGAAGAATCGTGGAAGGGGAGGGTGTCCCAAGATTGGGAGGCCTGGAAGGAGTACTCGATCGCTTGAAATCGATCGAAAAGGTTCACTTTGTGTCCTGCGGAACCTCCTATTACGCCGGTCTTCTGGCTCGCTATGTCTTCGAAAAATTGACCGATCTCAGTGTCGAAGTCGAGTATGCTTCGGAGTTTCGTTATCGGAGCCTGCGTCTCGATGAACAGACGGCTATTCTCGCTATATCACAATCAGGTGAAACTGCCGATACTCTGGCTGCGGTCCGCGAAGCCCGTAGAAAAGGAGCTCTCTGTCTGGGACTGGTTAATGTAGTAGGTTCGACAATCTCGAAAGAGACCGATGCCGGAGTCTACAATCATGCCGGTCCGGAGATAGGGGTGGCATCGACCAAGGTATTTCTCTCCCAGTGTGTGATATTAACCCTGATGGCTCTTCTGATAGGGCGGTATCAGCGCCTTTCTCTTACCGATGGCCTCTTCATAACCAGGGCGCTCAAGGATCTCCCTGACCAGATCAGGAAGATTCTGAAGCAGGTGGATCACATTAAGGATATTGCCATCCAATACGCGAAATATAATGATTTCCTTTTTATCGGACGCCTCTATAATTTCCCCATCGCCATGGAAGGAGCTTTGAAGCTCAAAGAAATATCCTATGTCCACGCGGAAGGATACGCTGCCGGAGAGATGAAACATGGGCCGATCTCATTGATAGAACCGAGTTTTCCGACTGTCGCTATCTCTCCCCGGGACTCGACCTATGACAAGATGATCAGCAATATCCAGCAGATCAAGGCTCGGGATGGACATGTAATAGCGATCGCGGGAGAAGGGGATGACCATATTAGATCACATGTGGATCATGCTATATATGTCCCTCAGACGATCGACATTATCCAGCCGCTTCTCAATACTATTCCACTCCAACTCCTTGCTTACTATATCGCGCAGGAACGAGGTTGCAGCATTGACAAGCCAAGAAACCTGGCTAAATCAGTAACCGTCGAATAGTAAGTTGGCGCCCGGGTCGCCAACTTACCGTGGTATCGCTATGCTTTGATCCTTTTCTTTTAACAAGTCCCGCATACTTGCGGGACGGTACAGCATTTCCAACAATTCCTCCAGGTTCGAAACGGAGTGAAGAACGATACTACATAAATTTGCGAGCGAAGTGAGCTAATTTATGATAAATAGTGAAGTCGGAAATTTAATACGTGAGTTCAGCAGTCCTGTTCTGACTTCCGCCGGGAAAAAATATATAGGACTTGATCTGAGTTCAGCCCGTCGGGTGGCCTCTGAAGTTGGGATTTCAGTGAGAGAGGTCGAGATAGCGGCTCTGGAATTGGAGATTATCCCGGTTCGGTATTTCAGAAACATAGATTCTCTGGGGGTCTCCGGGCAGTCTCGGCTGCTCTTGTCATCGGTCGCGGTTGTAGGAGCCGGAGGTCTGGGAGGGTTGGTAATTGAGCTCCTGGCCCGGATGGGTGTCGGGAATATCATTATTATCGATGGTGATCGTTTCACGGAGGATAACCTGAACCGGCAGATACTCTGCCGGGAAGATGATATCGATCGTTTAAAGGCCGAGGTGGGTGCGCAACGGGTTCGGGCGATCAACTCGGCAATAGAGGTTACGCCCCACCCGATATTCCTCACTGGAGATAATGCCGTAGACCTGCTGGGAGCGAGTCAGGTGGTGGTAGATGCTCTGGATCGGATCTCGGTCAGGATCTTGCTGGAAAAAGTGATCGGTGAAATGAATATACCTATGGTGCATGGCGCCATAGGAGGTTTTCTCGGGCAGGTGACGACGGTTATGCCGGGGAGTAATATCCTCTCGTCTCTTTATGATGGGCAGACCGCCGAGCTGGCCCGGGGGGTGGAGTCGGTTCTGGGGACTCCGACGGTTACGCCGGCTGTTATTGCCGCTCTGGAGGTAATGGAGGTTATCAAATTAATCCTCGGCAGAGGAACTCTCCTTCAGGATGGACTCCTTTATCTGGAACTGGAGAATGCGATCTTCTCCCGGATAAATCTTAAGATGTAAATCTCGAATTATGAAGATTCAAGTTCATCTCTACGGTGCTTTCAGGTCATCCGCCCCTTCCCCTTCATTTAGCCGGGAAATATCTGAAGGGATGACGGTAAAAGATCTGATGAATAGCCTCCATCTCCCCGATCCCGTATATCGGATGGCCCTGATCAATGATATTCGAGTAAAAGAGGGGACTCTTCTCAGGAATGGAGATGAAGTCCATATCTTCCAGCCGGTAGGAGGAGGGTAATCAAGTGCATCTCGTTCACTTTATGTGCGAGTTAACAGTCTCTTCGGGACGGATGTTCGGTCCAAATTACAAATAACAAATCCCAAAAAATAAATAAATTCCAAATCACAAATTCCAAAACCGCCTGGTGGAGCCTGGGATTACTAAGGTGCCCCACAGGATAGCATGAGCTTTACAATGGGGTTGAGAACGCCCCCATATGTTTTGATGATTTGTTTGAAATTTTGGTCATTGAGATTTGGGATTTATTTGTCATTTGGTGCTTTGGATTTGGAATTTAACAATAGATACTCCTTGTTATCCCCATCTTATCCACCATAATCCCCAATTGTTCCTAGATCGTAGAGAATATGAAGCTAATATATGTGGATAAGTTGTGGACAACCGGTGAAAAACGGTGGAAAACTTGTTGACAACCATCTCTTATCCGCTACAATACGCCACCTTTATAGTTACAAAATATTTTCTTACGAATTCTCCTACCATTTACCACTAACAAGGATTTAATACTATGCGCAAGATACCACCCAGTCTTAACCTCCAACCGGGAGAAGAGATTAATCTCTGGCAGGATATTTCCGATTCTCCCGATAGGATCTCTCTATACCGCAAACTTTCCCGCCTTCTGGCCAAGCGTAATCGTCCCAAAGAAGCCATTGTTCTTCTCCGGTTAGCCTTGAAAAAGATGAAACCCGAACATTTCCGTGAAGCCAGAGAGATTGGAAAAAGGATTGCCCGTCTCCATGAAGATGCCGGCGACATCAATCTGGCTATCCGTGCTTACCGTCGCCTGATAAGAGAGTACCCCGATGTGGGTGTCCTCTATGAGCGGCTGGAAAAGATCTATCGTGAACTGGGGCGGGATGAAGAGATGATTAAAATCCTGAAAGGGTTGGATCGGGAAAATTCCCAGCGTGAACGGCTATTGAAAAGATTGGTAAGACTTGAGACCAGATTAGAGCGATTCAAAGCCGCCCGCCATGATCTGAGAATACTGATTAATGAATACGGTGAGGATTATACCCGCTTGAAAGATATGGGACGACTCTACGAGAAGACGGGTAACCTCAAGCAGGCGATTGTTAACTATAAAAAAGCATTGAAGTTTAAGCCCCAGAACCCGGATCTGGGTTTGTTGATAGGGGTATCCAAGCGCAAAGCCGGAATGCGGAAGAAAGCCCGGCAAGTATTCAAAGATATCCTTGTTTATAAGCCCGGTTGGTATGGTTCTTATATAAACTTGGCCGAAATGGCCATTGAGGATGGTGATTTTGCCGCAGCGGAAAAATACTTTAAGAAGATTGACATTACTTTTCCCGGAAACTCCCGGGTCATGCTCAATCGCGCGAATATTCTTCTGGCTGAAGGAAAACCGGAAGAAGCTCTTAAGATAGGTCTCGAGTTCGCTCCCACCACTCCGTTCTACTATACCGACGAACTGAGCCTGGGACACCAGGTCCTCGGGGCCGCTTATGCAGCGCTGGGTAATAAAGAAGAGGCTTTTTACCAAAATCTGATGGCAGAACGAATCAAGGGCTGCGGTGATTTCTTCGCGACTACCATTGAGGTTGCGGATGAGCAGATAGAGGCCGGAGATCTGGACCTGGCGGAAAAGATAGCGGACGGACTCCTCTCCCGCTTCCCGATGAACTCTCTGGCATATGTAAAGAAAGCGGAGATTGCCCGGATCCGGGGCCGGATTGATGAAGCTATAACTTTCGCGCAGAAAGCTGCCCGGGAGGAAAACCCCAAATATTTAAAAGATAAGATTAAAGGATTGGAACTGCTGGCCGAGTTATATGGAGATAAGGGCATGGCTGATAAGGCAGCTGCCTATCTTCAGCAGGCTCACGATCTTACTGCCGGGTAGAGTTCTTAAAATTTCGTTTAAACACTAATTAGCGCCTGACCGAAAACAGCGAATCTCATATAATTTGTCATTGCGAGGAACGAAGTGACGAAGCAATCTCCTAACAAACTAAAGAGATTGCTTCGTCGTTCCTCCTCGCAATGACCTGGATTTCGAGGTTTTCGGTCGGACACTAATTATCTAAATTCCTACTTCAGAATTTAAATAAAACTATAAAAAAGGTAT
>Ga0180435_10003649_pt1 | contig 15338 bp, 11 predicted proteins | sample SS_ome_3_FD_132467 | JGI IMG/M metagenome (GOLD analysis project Ga0180435, IMG submission 132467) | Hypersaline lake sediment archaeal communities from the Salton Sea, California, USA - SS_3_S_1 metaG | ecosystem: Environmental > Aquatic > Non-marine Saline and Alkaline > Hypersaline >... | reverse complement strand
GTTTGAACCGCAGAGAGGGAGGAGGCCGCGGAGGAAGCAAGAGTGAGAAAGGCTTGTTGGCTACACTCGCAAGAAAAGCTTGTCACGAATACAAGCTTTCACGAGTGTGTCATACGGAGGGAAAGCGGGCGAAAGGCGGTGTATTGGGTGGCCACCGAATCGCGCAGGTCAAATCGGCAAAAAAAGTTGCTTTATTTTCTTCTTTGCGCTCTCTGCGTACTTTGCGGTAGCCGTCTTTCTCCGCCGTGTTCAGAGTCTCAACACCCGGTTGCCGCCGGCGCGACGGACGAGTCGTCGCATCTCCAACACACTGATCGTGGCCAGCACGTTCTGCACGGGTAGACCAGTCTGGGCCACGACCTCGTCGATGGAGGTTGGTTCGGTTTCAATCGCTGCCAGGACCTGCTTTTCCTGGCTGTTGAGTGACAGTTCGCCCGGGTGCCGGATTGTTTCGCCGTCATCGATCGGTGCGGCGTCGACGAGTGGTCCCAGTTCTTCGAGCACATCATCGGCCGACTCGACCAGCCTCGCGCCGTCACGAATCAGCCGGTGGCAACCACGGCTGTTACGGTTGTCGATGCGACCGGGAACGGCAAAGACCTCCCGTCCCTGCTCCATGGCGTGGCGAGCGGTAATCAACGCCCCCGACCTCTCCGCTGCCTCAACGACGATCACGCCCAACGTCATGCCGGAGATGATCCGATTGCGTTGCGGAAACGTGCCCGACAGCGGCGCGCTGCGAGGCGGCAACTCGCTGATGACGGCGCCCGATTGAGCGATCTCCTCGGCGAATCGATCGTGTTCAGGCGGATAGATGTTCATCAGCCCGCTACCCAATACGGCAATCGTTCTCCCGCCAGCGTTGAGCGCCCCACGATGTGCGGCTGCGTCGATCCCGCGCGCCAATCCGCTAATGACCGTCATACCGGCTCGGGCGAGGGCTCCGCCCAATCGCTCGGCCTGCTGCCGACCGTAATTGGTGCCATGCCGCGTGCCGACGATCGAGATCGCTACGGCGTCCTGCGGTTTCAATTCGCCGCGAACGAACAACACGCCGGGCGGGTCGGGGATCTCTTCGAGCAGTCGCGGATATCGGTCGTCTGATTCGGTCAGGATGTCGATGCCGTTTTGATTGCAAAGTTCGATCTCAGCTTCGGCATCGACTTCGCGGTCGGCGGCCACAATCCGCTGGCACAGCTTCGGGCCCACCCCCTGAACCGTACGCAACTCACCGGGCGCTGCCGCTAAAACCGCCTCGGGCGAACCAAATCGCTCGAGCAGCAATTGGCGAATTCTCGGCCCTACACCGGGTACGAGAGCGAGTCGAAGAAGTGCGATCAATTCTGGATCGGCCACAATAGACACCGTCAAATCGGGGGACACGAACGATATCTGCATTGTATATTGGTGAACCAAAGATTTCCTACCATGGCGACTCAGTTTCATAGTTCCCCGTGATGTTCACTTGCGTCAACAAATCGCTTTAACGCGTAAGATGCTTATAAGTAAGCACTTATAGCTGTTTTCGACGACTTGCTTTAAGGTCCGGAAATCCATTAAAATAATTGGGTGGAAATTTTAATGGTCGGCGACTGTTATAAAGATCGCTTTAACAGGGCAGTCCGGTGGATATCAACCAATTCTCAAGCGTAAGTCCGGGCAAGCTGGTTCCAATTGAGGGGAACGACCACGCGTTTATCCCTCTGCCTTTGCCGCCAAGTTGGGAATTCCCCAACCGTCTCTGGCCTCTTTTATCCGACGCAAAACACAAAGTCGGGTTACTGGAAGGTATCGGACGCTATTTGCCCAACCCCGATATCCTTCTTGTACCAGCCGAAAAACGCGAAGCGCTCACATCGTCACGCCTTGAAGGAACCCATCTGACTGTTCGTGAAATGCTGCTGTTCGATATCGACCCTCAACAGAGCAGCCGTCGCGACGATTCTCCCGGCGAAAACTGGCGAGAAATCAACAACTATCGGCGTGCAATGCGGGCAGGTATCGCCAGCCCGCTACCACTTTCACTGAGACTCCTTCGCGATATGCACGCCGTTTTGATGGAGGATGTGCGAGGACAAGACCGAGCCCCCGGCCAGTTCCGTCAAATACAAGTTCAGATTGGTCGTCCAAGCCGCTTCGTCCCTCCTCCTCCGCGCGTGCTACAAGACTGCCTATCATCGCTTGAAAAACATCTTCACGTCAACAAGTCCACCTTTGATCCTCTGGTCGATTGTTTTCTAGCTCACTACCAGTTTGAAACAATCCATCCATTCGTTGACGGGAATGGTCGAGTCGGTCGACTCCTGCTCGCATTGATGCTTCTGAAAAAGTGCGGATTATCGCGCCCCTGGCTCTACATGAGTGCCTACTTCGAGGCACATCGCGAGGAGTACGTCGAACGACTCTTCAATGTAAGCGCGCGAAACGACTGGGAAGGCTGGGTCGAGTTCTGCCTGAAAGCCACAATACATCAAGCTGAAGACACCTTCCAACGATGCGAAAGGTTGTTGATGCTAGAAGCGACGTTCAAGCAAAAAGTCGAAAAGGCTGGCGGTAGCGTCCGATTAAATCGAATCATCGACCACCTATTCAATTCGCCCTTCATCAATGTGACAGAGATGGCGAAATACTTGGATGTGAGTTACCCCACCGCCAAAACCGATATCGAGCGTCTTGTGCAGGTCAAAGTACTCCGAGAACTGCCGGACTTTTCGCCAAAGACGTATTACGCTCGGGGAATCTTCGAAATCGGATATGAAGATCTGTCTAGGGGTGACGAATAGACCTGTCCACGCTGCCAGGAGTGACACCGAAACACCGCAAGCCACTACGCCGCCCGGCGACGCGGGTTTTTCAGCAGCCAGAATTCTTCGTCTTCGACCTTGTGGCTGATCGGTCGCCCGGCTTTGACGGCTCGCACGCGACGGCGGATGCCGCGTCGCACCGCCCGATGGTAGCCCACCGATGCCGCGAAGATCGAAAGCAGGTCGAGGAAGCGGCGGTTCTTGGCCAGCGACGGTTCAAGCACATGAATGTGGGCGTTGTAGCCGAGGCTGATTAACTTGCCGTCGATCACGGCGATGCGCTTGCCGCCCGATTCGAGCACGAAGTCCGCCCCAATCGAGATCCACTTCCGCTTCAAACTGATGTACCAGGTGCGGTCTTCCTTGTCGTCGTGAAACGCAAAGGTGAACAGTGACGGAATACGAAACGTGCGGTGATTCTGCTGCACATGAATCATGTATTCGTGGCCTTCGAGAATAATCACCAGCGTCAACACGGCCCGACGCGAACCGATCGTGTTGTGGATCTCGCGGGTTGTGAGCTCTTCCACGGTCGCCTGCCAGCGGATGTTTTTGCTGGTCGACTTGAACATCTTTAAAACGAGGCGACGGTCTTCAGCGGCTTCCCAGGCGTCGGCTCGAATGCCGACGATGTGGGTTTTTTCCCAATCGCCCGTGTTCAGGTCTTTCTCCGAGATCGTGCCGCAGACGTCCATATTCGCGCCGAACTGGCGGTCATCGGCCGTCTTCAATTGCTGCAGCAAATCGATGTTTGTCGGATGGACGCTGCGCAAAGCCCACATGTCGACGTAGCGCGTCGCCTCGATCGTCTCCGACTCGGGTTGGGCTGAGAGGATTTCCTGGCCGCTGTCTCTTTCGTCAGACGATTCCGACATGGCTACTCCTTTGCCACAGACGGGAAGTGCTAGCACCGCGCTACGTGATTGCGGAGTAATACTTGACTAGCGGGAATCGCACAAGATCAACGCGATAAACAGGCCAAGTTCGTCCACCGCAGTCGCCGGTTGTACGTCTCCAAAGCATACCGACACGGCCCGCATCGGTGCCAGTGTTGTTGCCCCACGGCATGTAGGCTCAACCGGATGGTCGGCAACTTCGAGTCGCAAGAAGCTTCGTGTCGCAAGAAACCGCGAGTCTTCTGCGATGTGCGGTCAACTACCCCGCACACAGCGGCGCGGGCGACCGAGGTGCGCAGGGGCGCGTTCTCGGACTATTCACGAAGTGAAACCGACTCTCTCGCTACGCCCTTTGCAAAGTCATGCTCGAAAGCATCGCGACTCATATAGGCTGAATACGAACGAAGCATGGAGCTCGCCATTGGCTCTTTGACGCGCCCGATACGCTTGAGATCGTACACAACTTCCTTGCGCCGACCACGAATGATTCCAGAGACTATACCTTCTACACTTTTCGAAAGAGCGCATTGTGCGACCCTGCCGGCCTGCCCGGGCTTTCCGTTTTCAGGGGGAAACATCTTCTCGAATTGCGAAATGATTCCCTTGTAATCGTCTTGCAATAAAGTGAATCGATTCTCCCAGGCTGGAATCAGGCGGCCTGGAACCGCTTGCTCTACGTTTGCCCTGCAAACTCCGTCGTCCTGGAATACGGCAAGATCCAAAATCTGAACATCTACTGGTGATGATGTGTGAAGCCGAACCCATCCGCTGGAATAGTCTGTTTCGTCGAGGTAAGGAAGCTCGAAAAAGGCTCCACTTTCGTTTGGTTTGTCGTGGAAAATCTCTGCAAGAAACACATGACCGATACTTTGCCTCCGTCCATCGCTTCGCACCATCAGTTCGCACGGTTGGGCTATTACGACAAATCGTCGTTTTCCTTTGGTTTTTTGAAACAACTCACCAAGTTCGATGGGAAAGTGATGCCCATTGAGGAAGTCGCCATTTTCGTACAGTTCGATGCGACGAATCTCACACGATGTTGACTTTGGAGCGTCGTCAGGTTTGTATGGGTATCTTACTACACGGCGCACGTCGCGAGCGACATCAGAGATGCTCGCGTGCTTTTTTGAAAGATCCCTCGCCGAATGGCGTTGGAAAAGCCCGAACAGTCGAATAACCGTGTCAGCCTCCCACACTCCTTCTTCAAAGGATGATTGAAACACGATCTGTTCAAAGTCGTAGATACTGAGCTCGCTTAGCTTCTGCTTCGCCGCGGCGTGGGCACCGTCAAGTACCTCAGTGACCATCGATTTCAGATCGTCGCATCGTGCGGTTATCGCAACACGCTTTAAGCGACAAGCAAATGCCCACGGATCATCGAGTAGGTGAGCTTTCGCAAGCACTACGAATCGATGTTTTTCGTTTCCCAGTTCGTGCTGCTGGGACAGTTCATTCCACGTATTGTATTCGTGGTTTGCAGGAACGGTGTGGCTAAACAAACCGCAGTAAATGGCGGGTGCGTCCTTGTTCTGAAGAATGTCACGAATGATTTCCATACCCTGATTCTCTCGCCCATCGCCAGCGCTCATGTCTTGATCAAACAAGAATAGGGTTTTGGCCGCAGATTCCACGGTCAAGAGTGATTCTCTTTGTTCCAACCAATCAGCAAGCGACAACTGAAGAACTTCGTATGCTTCCAGCAGTTCTTCGAGGCCCGTTCTTGTTGCGTTCTCGTGATCGTCTTTGCCGTCTGCAAAATCCGCTAGCTGGACGGCGACTGATTTTCGAGTTGGCTCGTCGGAACTCTCTAAACGGGACGTGATGAATTTTCGCAACACGTCTTGGTCATCTTCCTCGACATCCATGTCGCTGAGGCACTCGATCTGCTGAACAATACTTGCTTTCCCATCATTGATGAGACTGATGAAGACTCCCAGGATGTCCTCCACGCCAGAGGACGCAGAATACTTATCATCGACGACGACAACCCGAGTAATCCCGATCATGTCAAAGAGATTCGAGACTGCTTCGCGCGCGTCTGCTAGTGGACTCTCGGTTTCAGTCATTGCCATCGACAAGGCACCCCGACAAATCGATTTCAAAGATGTACAGCCGCCCCACATCGTTTCGGCGACGCTTGACACTGATCGAACAACCCTCGGCGTCGAGAAGTTGCTGCGCAACGTATAGCCCTAATCCTCGTCCGTTCTTTTTATGTGAGACGAATGGTTCAAACAGCGATGTCTCGACCGAAGGATCGATTCCCATGCCGTTGTCGCTTACTCGGACGAATGGTTCCGAAATGCGCAGGGTAATAACGCCTTCGTCGATAGACTCCGATTCAATGTCTTGCCTTAACCAATAGTCGGAGTTCAAAATGAGATTATCTAGGACTTGTGTCAGTTTCCCTTGATTGATCCTTACTGTGAATGGCGACTGCTCCTGAACACGCACTTGAATGTTTCGATCCTGCAATCGCGTGTTATGATAATCTGCTAACTCGCCACAAAAGTCTGGTAGATAAATCTCATCGCGTCGGGTTCGGGCGTACTTTAGTGAGGGCGTGAGGTGCCCTAGTTGCCTCCGCAGGCCATTGGCTGTGCTCCGAACGTGTTCGACATACGAAAGCAACTTCACATCTGTGATCTTCTTACGAGAGAGATGACTGGCAATAGCCTTCGTGCGGTCCGCCAAACGATCAACAATGTTCGCGATTTCGTGAACGAGCGTTTCAGCGGTTAGGCCCAGGCTCATTGCCTCGACGCTCAGTTCGAGCTGGTCTTGAATTGTTCCGATTTGCCCTTGGAGGACTCTATTTACGTCTTGGAGATTTGAAGTGGATTCAACCTTGCTGGTCAAATCGGCAGCCATCTCCTGGACTTGATCAATTCGCAGGTCCAAGTTGGACTGGGCCTGTTCAACCTTCTTTGCCAGCTGCGAATTGTTTGGTGCAGAATCACGAATCGATTTGAGTGTCTTTTCAGATTCCGAGCGTGCTTGGTCCAACTTAGACCGAATGTGTTCGAGCGGCTTCTTATAGCTGGCCACGTTCTTGAGGCCGGTATTCACCTGCTCCGCCAGTGACTCAGCAGTTGCATCCGTCGCAACGCCGGCGAGTTCTCGCTCGTGTTCCTTGCGATAGTCATTCCAACTTCGCCTCAGAAATTCCTGAGCATCATGAGCAAACTTTGTAAACTCCTGAAACAAGCGAACGAAGTTGCGGTACGCTTGAGTGTCCTTGAATCCTTCGCGATCCGTCGTTTCGACCAGCGCTGCATTGTCTTTCGCGGTAATCGCGACGAACCCAAGCGTGTTTTCCGGCTTAAGTCCGTAGTAAGACCCGCCCGCAGTCCATTGCTTTCCAAGCCCTAGCCAATCCTGTTCGGCTCGCACACCAAACCCGTCTCGGTATATTCGGACGCCGCTCAAATCTTTGATCAGCTGGCGATACTCCGACGCAATATCAAACGTGTTTTGTCGTCGCACCGATTCAGCACCGAGATCGAAAGCGTCGATCTCGGCAGAAAACGGACCAGGCGAAACGGCTCTTTTTTGACCACCGCTGTTGGAAATCTCACGTTCGATCTCTGGCATTTCGTCGAACTTGCGCCGACAGCCAAAAGTAACAAACCAGCTCTTGGCCTTATCGAGCCGGACTCGGAAAAGGTCCGCCTTCTTCTGCTTCGCCAAAAAGGCGTAGAATGATTCCCCACCATCTTCGCCTACGAGTTGCTCGAAGGCTGCCGCCTCCTTCTTCGAGTTTGGCCGTATGAAATCTAGCCGCGCCCGGCCATCGATGCAAAAGTGTTCCTCATCGAAACTGAGAGTGTATCGAAGCTGCGCACCTGCACGAACGCGGTTTGACACCTCTGCCAACTCAATTTCTTTGCCATCGAATGATCCCAGAATCTCGAAGTCGCGAAACTGCGAATATGGTGAGATCATTTGCGATAGTTGCGTTTCAATCTTCCTGAAACCCTCGGATTTCCATTGTTCCGGTTCTCGAATATCGGAGATCAGTATTCGAGTTTTCCGCGTTCCGCGGGCATCGAGCTTCTTCCATTTCACTGGCACCGTACTGAGCGTTGCCTCACCACGAAAGTCATTCCAGCTCCATCCCACATGGTAAATGCACTTCTCGGACTTGGGCTGCGTAAAGATCTCAATGTTGAAACCCAGCCTTTGAGCCCCAAGTCGGCCGAGCCCCTTGTCGCCCAACGGCGTTCTGCCTCGCCCAGTGGTACCGGCAGCCTTCTTCAGTGCTCGCTTTGGCGATTTGGAGATTGTCAGCCACCCTTGCCGCAGAGTCTTTGCATCCATTCCGACGCCATTGTCTTCTATCAGAATGTAGCCCTTGCCATTCGGAAAATACGATCCTTCGTCAGGAACAGTCCCTTCGGTGTCGACAGTTACTTTGGCATGTGTAGCGTCAGCGTCATACGAGTTCTTGACTAGTTCAACAAGCGCCTGTACCACGTCGGTAATGAGGTCTTCCCCGAGTTGAAATACGATTGATGCATCGATGTCAAAATGTTCTTTGGCCATTACGTCTATCCCTTGCGCAATACCAAAATTGTTTCACGGCCCATCGTCTCAGCTATGTCGTTACGAACCGCCATGCGTTTACTCGGGATGACGCGTTTGATACGTGATATGCGTTTCGCGCCCCGGGACACCAGAAGGTCCGACAGGATGCGATCTAGTGGAAACGGCCTTCCTGCAACGCGCCGATTTCCCACAATCCAGATCATAAACGCGCCCTTCCTTAGATGGCTGAGGACGGGTTCAATGCACCGATTCAAGTCTCGACTGAAGGCAGTCACGCGCTTCTCACGATCGCTCGGCTCACTTCTTAACTCGCGCAAGCACTCGGCGAAATTCCGAGACATTGCACGTAATTCACTTCGGTCTCTTTCGGATACTGCTCGTGACCCACCAAGGCTACGAGAATCAATTTCATGCGTGCTACGGAGGTAGCTGTCGTCCACACCGCAATCAATGTCCCCCAACTCGATCCACTGCAATGGCAAAAAAGAGTGCTGCCCGTAGGGAATCGTGGTCGCATTGTCTCCGTAAGGCGGCGATGTGATGAGCAAGTCACATAGGTTTTCGGAGCGAGCCCGCTTCGATTTCGATGCATCGCAAAGATCGACCGATACGTCCCCGACATAACGGCCTTGGGAAATTAACTTTCGTTCTGCCAATACGTCTTTCGCTGATCGAAGATGTTCAAGATTGCGGGTGGCGATGCTCTCGAACGTCGCGATCGGCGAGATATCGCGGGTTAGACGTTCATCTTCAGGGCGAATGTGCAGCTTGAATGTTGAGGTGCGTGAGTTACTACTCATGCGTACAGTTTCTGCAAGGGCTACCCAGAAAAACTGCCTCGCCCACCTACTATCATCAGACGCAATGCTACGACGAATACGCGAAAGCGCGATCGCGGCATCGCGTCGAAACCACTTATTCCATCCCTTAAAAGTCGTTTCAAGTCGACATCCGCCATCAGTTCGCACACGATCCATCACTTCAGCGAACCTTCGTTCGAGCGACTCACAAAAGAACGGTATAGTCTTTGCGCGACAAAGGAGGATTGCAAGAGGGTTAACGTCAAAACCGAAAAAGTCCATGCCATTCATCATCGTTTCGGTTAGCGCGGTTCCCGAACCGACAAACGGGTCAAAGACCCGACGAATACGAGGGTCGGCCTTCTTGGCAGCGCGAATGAGGTCGCCTTGCATTCGCGGAACCATCATCGCCGGGTATTGAAAGTACGCATGTCCGTGGTGACGAGCAGCGTTCCCTCGAAAAGACCAATAGTCCCTATTTGACTTTCGCAAGGAGTTTAACTCGAACTTCAACTCTTCTTCAACTGCTGTGGTTGTTCCCAATTTCTCGTCCCTCAACGTTTCGTCGAACTGCCACGTCGTCTCTATCCTATCCAAAGTAGCGCGATGACACCATCGCATATGGCTAGTTATTCTATCTGTTCGCGCCGACGGAATGAAAGGCATCTGCACGAGGACGATCGCATCCGTCACGAGCGTGTTGGCGACACCGTGCGTGACGACCCGCCCTCACTATTCAGCACCATAGGAAATGGCACGGGCAGATGCCACGTTCCGCCTGCAAGTACTTTCAGCAACTAAAGAGACAGCCCCTGCGGGAACATCGGATTTGTTCCGGCGACTTGCTTCTCAAACGTCATTTGCGGTTCCCGTTGCGCGCCTCGGTGGCGCACGCCGATGCACGGAAAGGGGTGCTTGGTCTATGATGATGGAGGCCCAAGTTGCGCAAAAATGAGATGGGTGCAAAAACCCCCAACAGAATCAGGACCAAATTGAATCTCGAAATACTGGCCTACGAGGAGAGTCCGTTGGGGCTTTTGTGCTTGCGGCGACGGGAATTGCTCTCGCAGCCCGGCACGATCGTGACCGAGGTGACGCTCGACAACGAGTTCTTGATGAGCAGCCTGTATACCGATTCGGAACGGGCTTTGGCGGAGACGGCGCTCGACATACACGCCGGCGATGCGTTGCGGGTGATGGTCGGCGGGCTGGGGCTGGGTTACACGGCGTACGAATCGCTGCGATCGGATCGGGTCGCGCGGATCGAGGTGGTGGAACTGCTGCCTCAAGTGATCGCTTGGCTCAGGGACGGGCTGGTTCCGCTCTCACCCGAGCTTTGCGACGAGCCGCGGCTGGTTGTTACCCAGGGTGACGTCTATGGTCGGCTGGCTGGTCCGCCGAACGAACCGTTCGACCTGATCTTGATCGATGTTGATCACTCGCCTGACGAACGTCTCGGCGAGGAGAGCCTTGGGTTCTACACGGAGCAAGGGTTGCGCGCCGCACAACAGCATCTGACCGACGACGGCGTTCTGGGGGTTTGGTCCTACGAAAAAGCTCACCCTTTGCCGACGCCCTGCGGACCGTCTTCAACGAAGTCCACGTCAAGCCGGTCGCCTATGACAACCGCCTCATCGACGAAAGCCGCACCGACTGGCTCTTTTTCGCCCGCCGGTAGGCAACGTGCGGGCAACGCCATCACCTGCGAGTCCTGGCCTACGCGTCTTCCTCGAATTCGATATCCAGCAGAATGGCGAAGCGGATGAGTTCCGCCAGGGAGTCGGCTTGCATCTTTTTGAGAATGTTGGCGCGTCGCAACTCGACGGTGCGCAAGCCGATATCGAGCGCCGCGGCGATCTGTTTGTTCGGCAGCCCGGCAATCATCTTTTTGAGCACATCGATCTCGCCCGCCGAAAGCGTTTTCAATCGCGTGCGCAGCTTTTCCGTCAACTCAAACTGCCGGTGGTCAGATTCGGATCGCCGCAGTGCTTCCTCAATCGCGTCGAGCAATTCATTTTCGGCGCATGTTTTTTCGAGGAACGTGACAGCGCCGCGACGGAGTGCCTGCACTGCCATCGGAATGTCGCCGTAGGCGGTAATGATGATGACCGGCAACTGCACGCGTTGCTCTTGAAGATGTCGCTGCAGGTGCAGCCCGCTCATGCCGCTGAGGCGAACGTCAGCGATCAAACACCCGCGAGCGGTAGGATCCAGTTCCTCCAAAAACTCCTCGGCCGAGGCGTACGGGCTGGTGTTCCAGCCGTTCGACCGAACCAGCGCGCACACTGAATTGCGAGCTTCTTCGTCATCTTCGACCACATACACAACGAGGTTAGCAACCACGGTTGGCCCTTTCTCAACGTTTCTTGCACAGAACAAGCGCAGATCTCGCGCGAGCGCGCAACCCGTGCGCCGGCGCATGCACCTTTTTTGTTTGAGCAACCAGACTTAGAGAAAGACTACGGCAATGCCAAACTTGCCCTGTTTGACCGTAGCAATAAGTCCGGAAGCCGGCCCGTCAAAATGTGAAGCGACTGCTTCCTCCGGTAAATCGAGAAGACAAGAGCGTACTCCGTTCCCGATAACCGACCGCCCCCGAAAGCAGCAACAGGCAACAACTATAGCGAACTAGATACTTGACCGCCACGCCACAGTTAGGGGGAGCGCCACCACCCCTGTACAAAGAAAACAGCGATCCACAGTTGTTCACTGTCGCGGTAAGGTATTTTGTCGACTTGCCTATTCGCTAGCGCACAGCGATGCCAACGCATCGCCTGGACCGACATCGCCAACGAGTTCGACGGCGCCAATCTTCGAGGGCAATATGTAACGCAGCCGACCGTGTTCCACTTTCTTGTCGCGCTGCATGATGGCAAGCAGTTCCTGGTGGTCTGCGTCTGGCACATCGACGGGTAGCTGCAACGCGGCCAACAGATCGAATTGACGCCGCGTCGCCTGTGCATCGATTCGTCCCAACCTTTCGGCCAATCTCGATGCACATAACATTCCGATCGAAACGGCCTCTCCATGCAGAAGCTCACCGTATCCACACGAAGACTCGAAAGCGTGAGCAAAAGTATGGCCGTAGTTTAAAACTGCACGCAATCCAAGCGTCTCGCGTTCGTCCGCCTCGACCACATCCGCCTTGAGCCGACACGACTTGGTGACGATCTCGATCAACACCTCGGGATCGCGATTGTTCAGCTCATCGACGTTTGTTTCCAGGTAGGCGAAAAACTCAGCGTCGAGAATGACGCCGTACTTGACGACCTCCGCCAGACCGGAACGGTATTCGCGGTCGGGCAGGGTTTTCAGGGTGTCAACGTCAATCAATACGTTCAGCGGTTGCCAGAACGCACCCACCATGTTCTTGGCGCCGGGCAAATTGATGCCGACCTTGCCGCCAACGCTGCTATCGACCTGGGCAAGCAATGAGGTTGGCGCCTGTACGAAGGAAAGCCCTCGGCCGTAGGTGGCGGCGATGAAGCCTGCCAGATCGCCGACAACGCCCCCGCCTGCTGCAACCACGACCGACTTGCGATCGGCGCCCAATTCGAGCATCTTTTTCCAAAGCTGAAATGAGGTTTCGACCGACTTGCTCGGCTCGCCGGGTTCGACGACCACGAGGTCAACCTCCGCCCCGGTCGCTGCCAAACTCTCGCCGACGATTTGTGCGTGCGGTCGTTCGACGTTGGCGTCGGTCATCACGATCGCGTGCGTCACCCGCGTGCAATCGGTCGTCAACCGGCCGATCTGGTCGAGGTTGCCGGCGCCGATCTCGATATCGTAGCTACGTTCGCTGAGGGCGACGTGGACTTTTTTGCCGGCTGTGGACATGAATGCGTCCTTCTGTATATTCCGTACGCCAGGACCCGTCCTGGCACTCATCACGATCAAATTTCCGCCGTTGCCAGCAACAGGCCCTGGCCTACTCATCGCCGCTTCCGCGAACCCAGCCAACTAGGCAGCGCCCCGAGCACCAACCCCACGGCGATGCCGACACCATGGGCGACGTTGCCGACAGGGATTCCTATCTCGTCCAACACACCGAAAAAACCTGCGAGCAACCAGGCTACTAGGATGAACACCGTGGTGTCCGATACCTGCAGCCCCGAATCGTACTCGGTTCTTGAACGGACCCAGATATACCCAAACAATCCGTATACGACGCCCGAGAACCCCAGGAAATACCCATGCACGAATTGCGCCTGTGCGACATTGGGGATTACGGCCATCAAGAACATCATCCAAATAAATCGCCACTTGCCGACCGCCTGTTCTATCTGCACGCCGAAGCGGTGGAAGAGCAGCATGTTGAACGCGAGGTGCAAAATGCCTGCGTGCAGGAAAACCGGCGTGACAAGTCGCCAAAGTTCGCCTTGGCGGATATCACAAAACGGGTCGTATGGCGTTCGCGAGCAAAAGAACAGGAAGCGTTGGAGAGCTGTGCCCGATTCGTTCCCAAACCAGTTGAAAAGCGTCGCCCCGATGCAAAGCGCCATGATCACGGCCACAACGGGCGCTCTCTGAAGGAGCGGCCGATTCCAATGGTCGCGTACGTCAACGACGTTCTTGGCCGCCTGGCGAGCCTTCTTCTCTTGCTCGCGGCGGATCGAATTCGCCTTGCGACTTGCGTCGCGATAACGGGCGTTCTCGGGATTGTGGGCGAACGATGCTAGCTCTTCCTTGGCTTGCTCAAGCTGGTTTTCGTCGCGCACCCAAATCACCCATTCGTCCCCCTCCTGTTCGACAAATGCGACGATATCAAGGGTCGTTAGGTAGTCGGTCAGCCGCTCGGCGGCCTGTTCAGTGCTAAGAGTGCCAGCTTGTCGCATGTTTTATCAAGGTCACTGCGTGAAAAGGGTCGGGAGTCATTTTCGGCCGAACGATTCCCCCCGTGGAACGCGAGTTGGCCGAAAAAGACTCCCGACCCTGTGAACTCCAATATCATAATGTTTCTCAGGTACTGGCGTCACCCGGTGCAAACAATTCGTCTGGAAGCAGTTCGGCAAACGAAGCTATAATCCGGCCAAATTCAGACGCCGAAACTGAACCCCGGAGCACACCCATGCGGTCCATCGCCATTCTCAATCAAAAGGGAGGCGTGGGAAAAACCACGACGGCCGTCAACCTGAGCGCCGCGCTGGCGGAGTCGGGCCAGTCGGTGTGCGTGATTGACCTCGACCCCCAGGCCCACGCCTCGCTGCACTTGGGCATCGCTGCGGAAAGCGGCGAAGATACGTCTTACGGCGTGCTAACCGGCGGCGTCCCGCTGTCGGCGGTGCGCCAGCAGGTCGACGAACGACTTTGGGTCGTGCCGTCGCACATTGATCTGGCAGCCGCCGAAGTCGAACTGGCCGGCGAACCGGGCCGAGAGGTCGTACTGCGCGAGCGGTTCCGCCAAGACTCAGAGGAGTTCGACTTCATCATTCTTGACTGTCCGCCCTCGTTGGGTTTGCTCACGCTGAACGCCCTGTCCGCCGTCCGCGAGGTGATCCTGCCATTACAACCACACTTTCTCGCCCTGCACGGCCTGAGTAAGCTGCTGCGCACGATCGACGTAGTCGCCCGCCGGCTCAACGCGGCATTGCGTATGACCGGCGTCGTGCTTTGCCTCTACGAATCCGGCACGCGACTGGCCGGCGAGGTGGCCACTGATGTTACCGAATTTTTCGGCAACAGCCGCAACACGTCGTGCCCCTGGGCCGACGCCGTGGTATTCGATACTCGCATCCGACGTAATATCCGCCTGGCAGAGGCCCCGAGTTTCGGCCAGTCGATTCTTCAGTACGCGCCGCCGTCAAACGGCGCTGCCGACTACCGTCGCTTGGCGCGCGAAATCCTCGGCCTGCCGCTTGAACAGGTCGCCTCAAAAGAAGCCGAAGCGGAGTAGACTCCGGATTTGCCTTCTGTTGAATCGTAACCTACCCTCCGCCAAACCGCCCTCTACTTTCGTTTTGTGCCGTTTCTGCGGCGAGGCGCGGTCATTCGGTTTGCATGCCGGGCGTCTGTGTTGACAAAAAACAACGTATCCGTTCCGGTTCTTCCTGCCGTAGGGATTGCCCGCCGTGCCGCCCAAGAAAATGTGGCTTGCGGCAACGAAAGTGCCAACCGATGCGAGGTCGATGGTCGATGCCCCTAATTGAGTAGTTACGGAATTGAGTGTGTGGAATGGATTCCATCTACGGAGAGCCCGTCTCTCCGTTGATTCCCCGGATCACCCCGGTGCAAGATCCTTCGCGCAAATGGATAGCGCGGCGTTGATTTTGCCATACAGGAGTCAGACGATG
>Ga0180435_10003647_pt1 | contig 15340 bp, 11 predicted proteins | sample SS_ome_3_FD_132467 | JGI IMG/M metagenome (GOLD analysis project Ga0180435, IMG submission 132467) | Hypersaline lake sediment archaeal communities from the Salton Sea, California, USA - SS_3_S_1 metaG | ecosystem: Environmental > Aquatic > Non-marine Saline and Alkaline > Hypersaline >... | reverse complement strand
TAATTCCAATATTGCATATCTTTTCTATTTTATTTTTTTTCGTCATCTCACATACAACATATTGGCCCGCAAAGGGTATCGAAGGTCGATATGCCCGACCAGACTGGTCTGCTCGTTTCCTTCGATCAAGAGCTTTACGGTTTCAATTTCAGGTATATTGACAATCAACGAGTTTACAATGGAATAAATGGTCATGAGTTCCGATTTGGCTCCTCCTGGATGACGGTCCCGGATCTCCATGGACAAATCCACATAGGCGGTACGGTTTTCTAAGATGTAGAATCCTTTCAGTTGCGTCCCCGCCGGGATCGTTCTTTCCAGTGCCTTCTTGGGTCCTTCCAGCAAAGCCTTTACGATCAAAGCCCCGGCCTCCTCAGGGCGAACAAGCGCTGGGAGAGATCTCTCTTCAGAAATCAGAAATGAATTATCGCTGTCCGAAAAATAGAGATGGGCGACAATTCTGTCTGCCGAGCGATCAGCCATGGGCGCCTTGTCAGGCGTCACAGCGTCCTGGCCCCCAGAGTCTCCGCAACCCGTCCATAGCAACAGGCAAAGGATGCCGATCAGGCAAATCCTTGTTGGATAGGCCGCTCTGCTGGTCTTAAACATCATTTTGCTTATCCGAGGCTGTCCCAAAAGGAAAATTATCCGAAGATCTGGATTTTTATGCCAATCTGATATCGATGTCAATATGTATAGCCACTGCCTTGGATTTTCATGTGGCGGCAGGCATCCTTGCATGAAAATTTATTATTGAAAGTTCCTTTGAGACGTATTATAGCAAACCAGACTTTTACAGACACGCAAGGGGGATGTGAATGACGACGTTTAAACTAATGTTGTTAGGGGTCGCCGTACTCGCTGTTTTCAGTTTCAGCCTGGGGATTGCAGAAGAATCCGAGGAGAGCATGTGTATTCCCATGGGCACCATTGTCCTGGAGCCACCCGATCAGGTTGAGTCGAAAAGGTCGGCCGTAGAATTTCCCCATGCTGTCCATTTCGACTATACATGCAGCACCTGCCACCATAAATGGGAAAAAGAGGCTGTCGTGCTGAGCTGCATGGCCGCAGGATGCCACGATGCAGCCGTCAATCCCAAAAAGACAGCTGAAGGCAGCGTGTCACCTAAAGAGGCCATACGATATTACAAAGCAGCCTATCATTCCGCCTGCATCGGCTGTCACAAGGAAATCAAGAAGCAAAATCAGGCACTTGAAAATTCATACCGTTCCAGCAGCACACCGATCCAGAGCAGTGGTCCCACGGGGTGCTCCGAGTGCCACCCCAAATAACATCGCCGTAGCGATGTTGTTTGTTAGGATGTTGCCGCATCTTTTAGAACCTTTTTCGGCATCATGTTCCGATGCGGGTGCGCTAGTGAGTGTTCAAACAAAGCCTATTTTTGACAGGAACAAAATAAAATCAAAAGGCCGCCGGATCATTGATCCGAGCGGCCTTTTTGCTGGGTGTCATGGCGCTGTCACCTGCTGCCTATTTCAAGGTGGGTGATCGCTATCCTTTCAATGAAAACTTCGGCAGGATGCCATTGTAGTATGCCTTTTCGGAAATACTGCCCCAGGTACCCACGTCCTTTTGGAACTTTTTAAAGGATTCGTTGACTTTTTTGGCCATGGGACTCTTGGCCGCCTCCTCCTCGAGAACTTCTTCGGCCAGCGGCATCATTGCGCTGAGAACCTTGTCAGGAAAGGGAACCACCGGCACCTTGTGTTTATTGATCAGGGTTTGCAAGGCCGCTCCGTTGCGGGCGTCGAATTGGGCCAACACCCAGTGTTCGTTTTCAACACAGGCAGCATCGACAATGTGCTGCAAATCTTTGGGAAGCGACATATATGCTTTTTTGTTGAAAAAATACTCCAGATAGGTTCCAGGCTCATGCCATCCTGGATAGTAGTAATATTTGGCAGCCTTGAAAAAACCGAACCGCAGGCCATGCAAAGGCCCGACCCACTCGGTGGCGTCGATGACCCCACGCTCCAGGGAAGTGAAAATTTCACCGCCGGGGAGCAGGACAACGGTTCCACCCGCTTTGGCAATGACCTTGCCGCCCAGCCCCGGAATTCTCATTTTAAGTCCCTTGAAATCATCGATTGAATTGATCTCTTTGTTGAACCAGCCACCCATCTGTACACCGGTGGAGCCGCCCGGCCTTGGAATGAGGTTAAAGGGCGCATAGACCTCCTCCCACAGCTTCAGTCCGTCTCCTCCATGAAACCAGGCGGACATTCCCTGGGCATTCATCCCAAAGGGTACCGCAGCAAACCACTGGGTTGCCGGTTCTTTTCCGGCCCAGTAATAGGATGCCCCGCTACCCACCTCAACAGTACCATCCGACACTGCTTGAAAACTCTCTAATGCCGGTACAAGCTCCCCTGCCGCAAACACTTGGATCTTCAATCGCCCGTTGGACAATTCACCGATCCGTTTTGCCAGGCGTTCACACCCTTCCTGAAGAACATCCAGCTTGGGGGGCCAGGTCGTGACCATTTTCCAGCGATATGTCTGCTGAGCCAAAACAGCAGGCGCATTCACAGTTGCCGCTGCAACAGCAGCCGCACCAACTCCAGCTTTCTTTAAGAAATCTCGCCTCTTCATTCACTACCTCCTTGCTTTGATGATTATACCGATTTTTCCACCTTATCGCATCTGCACAACAGAAAAATAAATTCTAAATGACATGGCACTTCCCATAGGTTCTCAAGGGCCGTAGACCAGCTTGGGGAGCCAGGTGGCAAGCTGGGGAAACAAAACAACAATAGCAAGGCCGATGAGCTGGAAGATGACAAAGGGAATAATGCCCCGATAAATATGGCCCGTCCTCACTTCAGGGGGCGTTACGGCCTTCAGGTAAAACAGGGAAAAGCCAAAGGGCGGCGTCATGAAGGATGTCTGCAGGTTGACCGCCAGCAAGATACAGAACCAGATCGGGTCATAACCGAACTCCATCATTATCGGTGCCAGGACCGGGACATGAATAAACGTGATCTCGATAAAATCGAGAAAAAAACCAATGAGAAAGATAAGCCCCATGACAATGGCCAAGACCATTCCGCGGGAATACTGGTCTGCCAGACCGCCCAGAAACTCTCGTACAAGCTCATCGCCGCCAAGACCGCGAAATACCAGCCCGAACGCTGCAGCTCCGCAAAGAATAATAAAGACCATGCAGGTAAGCTGCACCGTCGTTTGCATGACCTCTCTCAATATTTTAAGGGAAAACTTTTTATTGGCCAGCGTCAGCAGCGTGGCACCCACGGCACCCACAGCAGCCGCCTCGGTGGGTGAGGCAATGCCGGCAAAAATCGACCCCAGAACGGCAACCATTAGGAACAGAGGGGGGAACAAGGCTTTACCCACACGGGCGGCCATCTGTTTCGGTGAGATAGCCTGGAGCTCTTCCTTTGAAATAGCCGGCGCAATGTGGGGCCGAAAAAATGCCACGACAGCAATATAGACGATAAACAACCCCACCAGGATAAAACCGGGGATGACAGCGCCCACAAAAAGATCGCCAACCGAAACCCCCACAATGTCGCCAATCAAAACGAGTACGATACTCGGTGGGATGATCTGACCCAGTGTACCGGAAGCGGACACGGTTCCGGCCGCCAGCTCTTTCTGGTATCCACGCTTCAGCATGGTCGGCACGGCAAGCAAGCCCATGGTGACCACCGTGGCCCCCACGATACCGGTTGAGGCACCCAGCAGGGCGCCCACCACAACCACGGACATGGCCAGCCCCCCTCGAATGCGACCAAACAGTACACCCATGGTATCGAGAAGATCTTCGGCCAGGCCCGAGCGTTCCAGCATGACACCCATGAACACGAAAAGGGGCACGGCGATGAGCGTTACATTGGTCATCCGGCCCCAGATGCGCAAGGGCAGCAGGTTGAAAAAATCCCAGCCGAACCCGATCAAACCAAAGCAAAGCGCCGTTCCCAGAAGGGTGAAGGTTACGGGAAATCCGGCCATCAGCAGGATGGTCAACGCCAGAAACATCCATGCCGCAAGGTATTCCATCAGGACTCCCCCGCCTTTACTTTCTCTATTCCCATTATCTGCAGCAAACTGTGAATACCCAGAGAGGTCCCTTGCAGCAGCAGCAGACAGAAGCCTGCCGGTATGGTTCCTTTGACGATAAAACGGTAGGGGATGCCGCCCGGGTCTGGCGAACCTTCCATGATTGACCAGGCATTGTAGACGAACTTGGCAGAGGTCACAATAATCATGATACACCCCGGATACAGAAACAGCAGAACACCCATGAGGTTGATCCAGGCCCTTGCTTTGGGGCCTAACCGCTGGTACACGATATCCACCCGGACATGGCCATCGTGAAGCAGTGTATACCCGGCGCCGATGAGGAAGATAAAGGCAAATAAATGCCACTCGAGCTCCTGAGTAAACACAAAACTGATGCGAAATATGTAGCGCATCACGACATCGACAAAGATGACGATGACCAGGCCCAGGGTAACCCAAGCAACCCCTCGACCGACCCACTCATTGAGTGTGTCGATCCATTTTGCAATGTTTAATAACAGTTTCACGGTGATATGTATCAGGGCGTTGAATTGCTAGGATGTTTTTGTTCAAAAGATTCGATCGTGTTAAACTTGGACCCCTCTTCCAAACAACTCAAAAGCCGTTTTGAGCGTTGGTTTCAGGTAATCTTTTTCCTTGTTGATGACATGCTTGCTCGCTTCCCATAATATGACCCCCGAGAACAGGGACCAGAATATATCGGCGAGCGCGGTCGGATGGCGATCGATAAAAAATCCCTTTTCAATCCCTTCCTGAAAAATACCGGCAATTTGTTCAAGTGCTTTTTGCGACAGTGTTTTGATTTCCTTCAGCAATTCTGGAGAAAGATTTTTCAATGTCTCGCTGGATTGCAAATGGAACATATTGATGATGACCATGGGATCAAAATCATAGACTTCGAACATGGCATCCATAAGCCGGTCCAGCTTTTCAGGCGGGCTCTCCTCTTTTTCCTGAATAACCTGCGTCACGCGAATACTCAAAAACTGCAGGATCCTCAATGAAAGGGATGCGTATAGTTCCTCTTTATTCTTAAAGTAGAGATAAAGCGTCCCGGGACTCAGCTCTGATTCCTTGGCGATATCTTCCATGGTTGTCTTGTTGAGGCCCTTTTTTGAAAACACGCGCTTTGCCGCAACAATGATTTGCTGGCGCCTTCGTTCCTTTTCCCGTTCTTTTCTTTCTTGTATGCCCATATATGGTTCTTTCTTTAGTCGTGGCGACTTCGTCGCGTTCCATAAAATCGTACGACGATTTTAGTTCAATTCCTCGAAAATACTACCGCTTTTTTTTTTATTTTTGAAGGCATCCATTTTATCCCGCATCTCATCCATGAGATCCTCCATATCCTCCATGGACATTTTCATCCCTTCTTCGACCATGGCGTTGAATTCGGCATAAATGGATTCAATATCATCCAGTTGGTTCAGAATGTATTCTCGACCTTTGAAACGTTTTGAAATCTCAGGATCTTTTGCCAGATCACCATAGTGCGAAAAAAGACCAAAATGGCATTCCAGCCGCCGTCCCTCATAGGCAATTTTTTGGTTCAGCATCTTTTGCGCTTCGGTGATTTTTTGTATTTCAATCTGATACGCTTCATATGCTTCTGCATCCCCGGCTTCCTTGGCCTGGGATGCCTTATGCCTGAGATCTTCCTTTGTGGCTTTCAATTCTGCTGCACGGTCCACCAATTTCTTCAAGTCGTCCCTTCTTTTGTAAATCTCATCATGTACGTAGCCACCGTACTTTTCCCCGTCTCCCAATAATTTTTCTCTCGATGTTGCCTGGTCCTGCTCCCAGTCGGGCTGAAAATCAGATTCGACGCGAATATCTTTCTGTTCGAAAGAAACCTGGGTTCCCTGATTGGTTGCCAGTGTTTTTTGGACCGCCTCGGTATCCACTTCGACTTCTCCGGTATTGACTCTGATCAAAACAGTGCCGTCTTCATAAGATGCAGTTTCAAAATCAGTCCCCCGGACACCGCAAACAGCTGTGGGCGTCTGTACCTCAAATACTTTTTTGCGCAGCGCTTTCTTGCTGATTTTGTTCCACAAACGCCCAAAAAAAAGCAGCACCGAATTTTTCTTTTCCACAGGCGACACTTTGGTGTTCAATACGATCTTGCTATTGGCATGAACACGCATAATACTGTCGTCAACGAGCTGGATAACGGCCACAGCGTCTTCCCCCGTCGTCAGCGTGTCTCCAAAAAAGACGTCTGTTTGGCGGCGGGCAGTCAACCAGCTGGTCTCCCCGGATCGCTGAATCTTCAAAAGGCCGGAGAGCTTGACGATCTTCCCCATGGCCTCTTCATCAGCAAGAACCTCCCCGGATGAGAAACCGATTAAAAGCAACCCCATGAACAAAGAAAGAAAAAAGTTTTTGATTTTCATTTTTTGCACTCCTGTTTGGCTGCGTCGATAAATGTCATCGGCCATCAGCCGATGAAGACCGATACGATGCCGCTTCTGGCATTGACCTGCTGGATTTTGACCTGCACCAGGTCTTCGGGTTTCAAATCAATGCCAATGGAAAATGGCAGATCACATTCCAGCATATAGTCTTTGAGTAGGATTGCGTACTTATTCCGTCTTTTCGATAGAACGATCGCCTCTGTTTTTTGGCCGATCATGCTCTCCAGATATTTGAGCAGCCAGTAACGGTTTCGATTGTACTGAATCTGCGATACGGTGCTCATGCTCACCTCCAGCACCTGGATGAGATGATCAATTTCCTCTTTTGTGTAGGGTTTGTCAAGCCCCAGAACGGCTCTGATCTGCCGTTGGGTTGCCAGATCGAAATACTTCCGAATGGGCGACGTCGCGGTAACATAGGCATCAAGACCCAGGCCTGTATGGTGCTCGGCCGCATGCCTCAAAACAAACCGATTGAGTTGTTTTCTCTGGGTCCAGTTTTGATACAAAGTTCCTTCATTGTCTTTAAAGACGCGGCTTCGGGGCTCTGGTTGGGATCTGAAAATAGCAGGTATCTCGCGGTCTGACAAAAACTGGGCATTGAGCCAGTTACACATGATCATCAATTCTGCGACGAGCATCCGGCCGGGGCTCTCTCTATTGATCCTGCTGACCGCGGGCTCCCCATCTGAATTGATCCATATGTTGATTTCAGGAAGGGTGATTTGAATCGCCCCCTGAGCCAATCGCTTTTGCCTGAACTGTTTGGCGATATCGTAGAGTATCTGGATTTCCTCGTCGTCTTCGGTGACCGTATTGACATCATAGTATGTCAGTTGCCGCTGCACCCGAATCAGACTGGAAACAATATCTACATCAACCACATCACCACATTTATCTATCTTTGCGAATGTACTGATGGCCGGTCTAAGCTCGCCTGCTTTGAGGCTGCAGAGGCCCTCGGCCAGGCCCGGCGGTATCATCGGTATCTTTCGGTCCGGCGTATAAATGGAACTGGCCCGTTTGACGGCCTCCTGATCGATACGGCTGTCTTTTTTTATGATGTGGCCGACATCTGAAATATGGATCCCCAGCCGGTAGTGATCACTCAATTTTTCGATGCTGAGGGCGTCATCAAAGTCCAGGGTAGCCTGCCCATCGATTGTTATCAGGGGCAGGTCCGTTAAGTTGACGCGTTGACTCCCGTATGTGGTCTCTGTGTTTGAATAATAGGCCGCTTTCACCAGCTTTTCAGCACTTTCCTTGACGTCTTCCGGGAAATCCATCGAAATACCCGATCGAATGAGATCTAGATTTTCATCCTTTTCCCAGATACCCAAATCGACAAAGATCTGAAAAAGCCGACTGTCCTCCACACCGATCCCCGCCGTCTTGAGGATTTTCTTTCCCAGGGCGTAGTGACGGCTTTCTTTTTGGTTCAAATACGTTGAGGTCAGTATATCAACAATATCCTTCTGCTCCTCTGTGGAAAGATCCGTTTGCACCGCCTTCTGGTGCTCAACAAGATGCTGGAGCCACAGGCTGCCCAGTTTGATCAGTCGCTCCATGCGCGCATTTTCCTTCTCGCGCCTGTCCAGCTGAAGGACCTTTTCTTCTGAGTATGGGAAAAAACGGCTGCCATTGAACTTGAAATAATGCCTGTTGTTGAAAAATGCCCGGACAACGGCGGATTGGTGATCTGCCGTCGGGTTTTCGGGAAAGCAGAATTCAGTCATGGTTGCCAAATCGATCCATTCCTGTTCGGAGTTCAGAATTTCCCACAACTCCCTGACATCCACATGATCGATCAGGGCCCTTCGCTTGCTGGAAATTTCCTTGAGAATATCCACCAGCATCTCCCTGCTCATGGAAAGGTCCAGGTGACGGCCGCAACGATGATACAACCGGTTGGCCGAAAGCTTGACCTCTCGGTTGGCTTCAGTCAAAAGGCGTAACCTTAGCTTTTTTATTTCTAAAATGACCGCACACACCATCTTTTGACGGTCAATAAACTCCACCACGTTTCCTAAATCCATAAACATGCACCTTAACAAGCAGCCGCACGAAAGTCAATGTCTTCAAGAGGTTGATTCATTTTATTTAACCCATTCAAAGAACGGCGATTGCACCTTTTGGTGAATCATGTCATAACGGCAATGGCTCGAGCGTCGAGCAAGGCTTAAGTAAAAAAGGGAGGATGGGCAATAGGCTGTAGACGATTAGGCGCCTACAGCCTAAACAGCTAAATGTCTACCACCTTGGGCCCATGTCTTCTCCAACTTTTTTTTGAAGCATAGCCCAATAAGTGAGGGCACGTTAGGAAGCAGCCATGACGCCGCTGCAATTGATCAAACCGTATTTTGCTGAAAACCGATGGGTGATTTTCTTCGGTTTTATTTGTCTGATCCTGGTGGATCTGATGCAGCTCTTTATTCCGCGGATCATCAAATGGGCGGTTGACGATTTAACCGCGTTTCAGATCGACCGAACCGGACTGTTGGTTTATGCAGCCCACATCATCAGCATCGGGTTCGCCATTGGCGTATTTCGTTATCTGTGGCGGCGGTGCCTTTTGGGCACCTCACGACGTGTTGAAGAAGGTCTTAGAAATCAGCTATTTACTCACATAGAAAACCTCTCGGCCACCTATTTTGACAAGACCCAGACCGGTGATCTTATGGCCAGGGCCACCAATGACATCCAACAGGTTCGCATGGCAACCGGAATGGGCATGGTCGCTTTGAACGATGCCATCGTACTGGGTGCAGCGGCCATCGCGTTTATGGCTTACATCAATGTCCGTTTAACCCTGTTCGTTCTCATACCGATGCCGTTTATCGTTTTTGGCACGCGGCTTTTCGGTCGGCAGATGCACCGAAGATACCAGGATGTCCAAGGATCTTTTGCAGACATGACAGAAGGTGTCAGGGAGCGCTTGGCAGGTATCCGCATCGTAAAAGCATATAACACCGAGGTGCTGGAGAAAGAGCGGATCGAACAGCTATCTGGAAAGTATGTAAAAAGCAACCTGAGTCTCGTGGCCATCACCGGTTCGTTTTTTCCTTTGATGCTTCTCTTGTCAAATGTGAGTCTGGCCATCGTGATCTTTTTGGGTGGCCGGCAGACCATTTTGCAGGATATCACCACCGGAGATTTCGTCGCATTTATCAGCTACCTTGGTTTGTTAACGTGGCCCATGATGGCCATGGGATGGGTAACCAACCTTATCCAGAGGGGAAGAGCCTCTCTAGACCGGATTCATCGTGTGTTGCAAACAGTGCCGGACATCCAGAGCGCCGCTGATGCAGCCCCCATGAAAAAAGCATCCGGCAGGCTCCAGCTCGATCACGTCACACTCTCTTTTCCCGCAACCGATGCGTTGGCCCTGTCGGATATCCATTTGTCGCTCGAACCCGGAAAAAGCCTGGGAATCATCGGGCCGCCAGGAAGCGGAAAAACATCGCTGCTAAATTTGATTCTCCGCTTTTACGACCCAACCCATGGCTGCATTCTTATGGACGGCAAAGATATTCGCGCCATCCGCCTTTCCCACATGAGATCCCAGATCTCCTACGTGCCTCAAGAGCCGTTCATGTTCGCAGGCACGATCCTGGAAAACCTGACCCTGGGGGATGGGCAATATTCTCAAAAAGATATTCAACGGGCAGTCCAAATGGCCGCTGTACACGAAACCATTCAATCCTTTCCGCTTGGCTTTGAGACCATTGTGGGAGAAAGGGGGATTATCCTGTCCGGGGGGCAGAAGCAGCGCATTGCGCTAGCACGCGCCTTGCTGAGCGACCGCCCCTATCTGTTGCTGGACGATCCCATCAGCCAGGTCGACACCCATACCGGCACACAAATCATGAACACCATTCAATCCCTGGCAGCCCGCAAGACCATCCTGATCGTTTCGCATCGAATTTCGGCGCTGCAGTTTGCAGATCGTGTGATATCCCTCAATAAGGGCCAAATGATTGAATATGGCACCCATAGCGAGCTGATGGCAAACAACCAATACTATGCGCATACGTTTCGGCTTCAGGAGATCCATCATGCGGCATGACATGGGATATTTTGAAGAAAAACAGTTAGGCAAGCAATACGATATCCGCCTTCTCAAACGCATACTCCCGTTTGCTTTTCCCTACAAAGGGATGCTCCTGATTTCCATTTTTCTGGTCATGTTGATTACCCTGCTCGATCTGGCGATTCCCTATGTCACCAAGGTCGCTATCGACCAGTACATCGTCCCCAAAATGGACGCCACCATCCCTGATGAAAACCGATCGAATGAAAAAAACGCCCGCTCCCGCTATCTGGAAGTAACCGTCGACAATCAAGGCATTCAAGCGATTATCGATAAGCATGCCGAACGATTCCAGCGAAAAGGGCAAATTTATATCATATCATACCGGCATCTGTCCGAGCTCGAAAGCGAAGACATCGCTGTGCTTAGAAAGCAGCATCTTTCGGGTGTCAGCAAGATTGCCGGACTATTTATGGTAATCGTTGTTCTCAACTTCGCTTTCAATTTCTTACAGAAAATCGTCATGGAGTATACCGGCCACATGATGATGAACGACCTGCGTCTGAATTTATTCGATCATATCCAACACCTGTCCATGCCCTTTTTTACCCGAAATCCGGTCGGACGCCTCGTTACCCGGGTGACCAACGATGTCCAGAACATGCACGAACTGTTCACCTCGGTAATATCGCTCGTTTTTAAAGATCTTTTCCTGCTGGTGGGCATTGCCGCCGTTCTGGTCTTTATGAACTGGAAGCTGGCGCTGGTTTCCTTTTTGATCCTGCCTTTGGTCGGGTACACAAGCCTTGCATTTTCCGGCCGTATTCGGGAGGCCTTCAGAGTGTTGAGGATTAAAGTGGCTGAAATCAACACCACGTTTGCCGAGATGATTGACGGTGTCAGCGTCATTCAATCTTTTGGCACCGAAAAAGTGGCCGCGGATCATTTTTCACGGCTGAACCATGAAAATTATTTGGCCGGGATGCGCCAGATCAATGTACTGGCAGTTTTCATGCCGCTGATCGAAGTGGTCGGCATTGCCACCGTGTCGGTTATCATTTTTTCTGTCTGCACAAACGTGCTCGATGGACACATCAGTCTCGGCGTCCTGGTCGCCTTTATATCGTATATGCGAATGTTTTTCAGACCCATCCGGGACCTGGCGGAAAAATACAACATCCTTCAAAATGCCCTGGCATCTGCTGAACGGATCTTCCTCATTTTCGACACGGACAATACCATCGACGCGGCAAAAGATGGATCGCAAGCTGTGCCTTCTGAAAGCGATTCGGACCATTCCACAGCCATACGATCCATGGCATTGGAAAATGTCTCTTTTTCCTACCTCCCCTCGGAGCCGGTTCTGCATGGTATTTCCTTGAACATCCGAGCCGGCGACACCGTTGCCATTATCGGTCCAACAGGCTCCGGGAAAACGTCCATTGCCAACCTCATTATGCGATTTTACACCCCCGACGCCGGTCGCATCCTTTTGAACGGAAGCGACATGAAAGACATATCCACCGCCTGGCACCGATCGAAAATCGCCCTGGTCACCCAGGAGCCTTATCTATTTTCTGAAAGTATTTATGCCAACATCTGGCGGGGTCGCCAGCATGTCGACCCAGAAGAAATCGCCCGAATCCTGGAAGCGTCCAACTGCAGCGCATTGGTCGAGCGGCAGCCTGAAGGGCTTCAGACCCTATTGACCAGGGGGGGGGCCGCCCTCTCGAGTGGAGAACGGCAGCTGATATCCATCGCCAGAGCATTTGCCAGGGATCCAGAATTGATCCTTTTGGACGAAGCCACTTCCTATGTGGACTCCCTGACAGAAGACATGATTCAGGATGCGCTGTCCAAATTGATGACAAGCAGAACTTCCATCATTATCGCCCACCGGCTATCCACCGTAAGGCATGCCGATATCATCGTCGTCATTGAAAAGGGTCGTATTCTGGAAAAGGGGGATCACGACACGCTCATGGCACAAAAAGGTTTCTATTTCCGCATGAACCATTTGCAGCATTGTCTTGGCAATACATGTTAGCACTTGCCAAATCTATCATCCCATGATACCGGTTAAGACTATCTCATTTTTACACGCAAAGTAAGTATGAACGCTCGAATCAGAGCATCCCATCGTTCACATTTAATTCAAGGAGGTTGGACCAATGGCATACAATGCAGTAGAAATGGCTGACTGGCAGATCTCGGAAGCAGCGGAAAAAAACATGCCCATGCCCGAAGAATGGCGCGAAAAGCTCGGTCTTGAAAAAGACGAAATTCTTCCCATGGGCCGGCTGGCGAAACTCGATTTTCTGAAAATCATCGACCGCATGCAGAACAAGCCCGATGGCAAGTACATCGAAGTGACCGCCATCACCCCGACGCCTCTGGGTGAAGGTAAAAGCACAACGTCGTGTGGTCTCATGGAGGGTCTGGGTAAGCTCGGCAAGAACGTGGGAGGCGCCCTGCGACAGCCCTCGGGTGGCCCGACCATGAACGTTAAAGGAACCGCTGCCGGTGGCGGCAATTCCTTGTTGATTCCTATGACCGAGTTTTCACTGGGATTGACGGGAGACATCAACGACATTATGAACGCCCACAACCTGGCGATGGTGGCCTTGACCGCGCGCATGCAGCACGAGCGAAATTACACCGACGAACAGCTGGCGCGCCTGACGCGTATGCCCCGCCTGAACATTGACCCCACCCGCGTGGAAATGGGCTGGATCATCGATTACTGTGCCCAGGCGCTGCGAAACATCATCATCGGTATCGGTGGACGCTTCGACGGTTTCACCATGCAGTCCAAGTTCGGAATCGCCGTGGGCTCCGAATGCATGGCCATTCTGGCGGTTATCCGCGATCTGGCCGACCTGAAAGAACGACTCAACAACATCACGGTGGCCTTCGACAAAAGCGGCAAGCCAGTGACCACCGGTGATTTGGAAGTCGGCAATGCCATGACCGCCTTCATGCGCAACACCATCAATCCCACACTGATGTGTACGGCTGAATACAACCCCTGCATGGTCCATGCAGGACCTTTTGCCAACATCGCCGTGGGACAGTCTTCTATCATCGCCGACCGCGTCGGCTTGAAGCTGTTTGACTATCATGTCACCGAATCAGGCTTTGGTGCCGACATCGGCTTTGAGAAGTTCTGGAACGTCAAATCCCGCTTCAGCGGCTTGAAACCTCATGTTTCAGTCCTGACAACCACCATCCGAGCCCTCAAGAGCCATGGCGGCGGGCCGAAGGTGACCCCGGGGATTGCCATGCCGGAAGCGTACACCAAAGAAAACGTGGGCATGGTTGAAGCGGGCTGCGTAAACATGGTGCATCACATCAATACCATCCGAAAGGCCGGTATCAATCCCGTGGTCTGCATCAACCGATTCTACACCGATACGGACGAGGAGTGCGCCATCGTACGCAAGGCCGCCGAAGCAGCCGGCGCCCGCTGTGCCGAATCCAAGCATTGGGAAATGGGCGGTGACGGGGCCATTGAATTTGCCGAGGCTGTGGTCGAAGCCTGTGAAGAAGAAAACGAATTCAAATTCCTCTACCCACTGGAGATGAAACTGCGCGACCGCGTGGATATCATCGCCAAGGAGGTTTATGGTGCCGACGGCGTGGCCTGGACCCCAGAGGCCGAAGCCAAAGCCAAGATGCTTGAAAATGACTCCAAATATGACGACTTTGCCACCATGATGGTCAAAACCCATCTCAGCCTGAGCCATGATCCGACGGTGAAGGGCGCCCCAAAAGGCTGGACCCTGCCGGTACGCGATGTACTGATTTATTCCGGCGCCAAGTTCCTGTGCCCCTGCGCAGGTACCATCAGCCTGATGCCGGGAACCGGATCAGATCCGGCATTCAGGCGCGTGGATGTAGATGTGAAGACCGGAAAGGTAACCGGATTGTTTTAAGTCCGTATACATTGGCCGATGAATTATAGGGTCCGGAAATTCTCCGGACCCTATTTTTCTTTACGTCCTGAGTAACCGAATGGTCACTTGGTAACATGCGCGTTCTTCTCATAAACCCTTATTATCCAATCTCAGAAACACCCTCGCCGCCTTTGGGCCTGGCCTTTCTGGCCGGAGCACTGGAAGCCGAAGGCATCGAAGTCAAGATACTCGACCTGGTGGTCTTCCCATACACCCGCCAAAGCCTGGCCCGTGACCTGTCGGAATTTAACCCCCACTTGGTCGGCGCCACGGCCGTAACGATGAATTTCAATCACGCGGCCAGCGTGCTCAAGGATGTCAAGACCATCACACCCCATGTCGTTACGGTTATGGGCGGACCTCATGTGACCTTCTGCGCTGAGGAGACCCTGGCATCCTGTCCGCACATCGATGTCGTCGTTCGGGGTGAAGGGGAAAGCACTCTCGTCGAATTGGCCGAAACCTGCTTGGACAGGCAAGCCTGGCGCCAGATCAAAGGAATCACCTATCAACATCGAGGGGGCGTGCTGTCGACACCACCCAGAGCGCCGATTGCCGATATTGATGCCCTGCCCGAGCCGGCCAGACACCTGACCCCTCTCGGGCGCTATCGGGCCCTGGGACTGCCCATCAGCATGACCACCAGCAGGGGCTGCCCCTTTCAATGTATTTTTTGTGTGGGTAGAAAAATGGTAGGAGCCAAGGTTCGTTACCGTAACCCTAAAAAAGTCGTGGATGAATTGGCCTACCTGAATAGCCTGGATTTTCATCAGATCAATATCGCCGACGATCTGTTTACGGCATCTCAAAAGCACTGTATGGCTGTCTGCAACGAAATCATCCAGAGGAAACTCGCGGTTCAGTGGACATCC
>Ga0180435_10003646_pt1 | contig 15340 bp, 14 predicted proteins | sample SS_ome_3_FD_132467 | JGI IMG/M metagenome (GOLD analysis project Ga0180435, IMG submission 132467) | Hypersaline lake sediment archaeal communities from the Salton Sea, California, USA - SS_3_S_1 metaG | ecosystem: Environmental > Aquatic > Non-marine Saline and Alkaline > Hypersaline >... | reverse complement strand
TCCTTGGTATAAATCATAAGCTTTTATTGAAATATAATCCCCAGTATCAGCAACAGCATCTTTAACTGTTCCAAAGAATAAACTACCTGCTGCAACAGTCCCCGCAAGGCTGGCCCCCAACCGAGGCACTTTCCGCCCCATCAGAGAAAGAGGAGTCAATAACCTTTCAGTTCCAGTCGTTATAACATCAATTAAAGTTATAAAGACTTTATACAGGAAAGAGTTATGAATAAGAGGGCTCTTGAAACTGGATCCGAAATCCGGGGCCTGAAATGGCCGGGAGAAGATGGAGTTTAGCTTCAGCAAAATTTCCGGAAAACGGGGCCTGGTTTGGATCCGAAAAACGGGGCCTGGAGAGACTGATTGTCCTTCCCCCCTCTGGGGGGAGGGAGCAAGGGAGGGGGGTGAGCTGAGAAAGGCTTTTTTGAGAAAAAGTAAGGGACGGAGCAAAGTTATTAACTTATTTGCTAATTTCATGATTCACCTCTTGAGCAGTTTTTATCCCATTGCTCCTTTCAGATTAAGAAGTCAGCAATGATTCGGCAGGAATTTCTAATTCCTTATGAAGTTTTTTCATCATCTTTACAGTTAGATTTCTTTTTCTCTGCAATACCTCTGAAACTCGATTTTTTCCACCCAGATAGGGAGCCACATCTGTTTTGCTGAGTCCAAGCTGTTCCATCCTGAATTTAATAGCTTCCACCGGGTCCGGTGGTAAGATTTTGTGGGCTTTTTCCTCGTATGCTTCAACTAGTGTCGTCAGCACCTCTAATTTATCACCTCTGGGAGTATCTGGATTCGCATCCCAGAGCTTTTCAATGATCTTCAGAGATTCCTCGTAATCTTTTTCCGTTTTAATTGGCTTGATTTGCATGGCTAAATTTCCTCAGCATTTATTTTATCATACTGTTTATGGGTTCCAATAAATCTGATATAAATTATTCTAAAATTATATTTTATAGCCACAACGAGTCGATACTTGTTGCCGCATATGTTAAATACGATTCGATTGTTTCCGATAATACTCGCGCTACGATAGTGCTCCTTAATTTCTTGGGGAGATTCCCAATTTGCCTTTTTAGCCTCAGCATACCATGCCCGCAGCGCTTGTTCTGAATTCGAGTATCTGTGATTTTGCCAGAATTGTAATAATGTTCTTCTTGAAATTATTCTCACTGTTTTAATATACCTCATAATTCCCAATATGGGAATTATATTTTTCTTTTTTAAACATTGTCTCTCCTTCACCCGAATAAGTTCTGAGAAGCGATTTTTTCACTTGATGACGTTGCCCTATCTTAGCTGATGAACTGATTCACCTGCCCCGGTAAAACCGGGGCAGGGGTCTTTGGGATTGGTGTAGGCAGGATTTAGCCAATGAACTGATTCACCTGCCGGATAAACCGGCAGGGGTTTTATGCCTCCACTAGGTTTCCCTCGGGGAGTTATAGAAGCTATAAATGAATCGCTTTGCCTGAAGAGGCGTGTGCGGCTTCCTGGATGGTTTCGGAGAGGGTGGGGTGTCCGTGGATGTTGCGGGCGATGTCTTCGACAGTCAGACCGTTCATCTGAGCTAAGGTAAGCTCCGGTAGAAGTTCGGTTACTTCGGGGCCGACCAGACTCGCCCCCAGAATCCTGCCGGTATCTTCTTCCGCCACGATCTTGACGAAGCCGTCCCGTTCCCCCAGCCCCAGGGCTTTGCCGTTGGCCAGGAAGGGGAATTTGCCGACCGTTACTTTTTTCCCAGCCGCCCGGGCTTCTTCTTCACTGTAACCGAAGCCGGCAACCTGAGGTTGGCAATAGACGCAACGAGGAATCATCCGGTAGTCGATCGGAGCGGGGTCTTTGCCGGCGATAGCTTCCGCCGCGACCATCCCCATCGCTGATCCGGTATGGGCCAGCATCAATTTCCCGGTAACGTCGCCGATCGCGTAGATCCCGGGAATACTCGTCTCCATCCGGTCGTTGATCTTGATGAAATTCCCCTTTTCAGTGAGTGCGATCCCGAGTTCTTCCAACCCTAGGTTCTCCACGTTGGGGCGAAAACCCGCGGCGATCAGTGCCTGTTCCGCCTCCACTGTTACTTCTCCTTTCGGAGTACTGATAGCGGCCCGGACCCCGTCGGGGGTCGTATCCACCCTCTCTACCCGACTCTCGAGATGGGAGGCGATCTTCATCTTCTTATAAGCGCGTTCCACCACCGCGCTCGCTTCCGGGTCTTCTCCGGGGAGGAGATTTCCCAGCATCTCGACTATTGTAATCTTGGTCCCGTAGGCGGACCAGAGATAGGCGAACTCCATTCCGATTGGACCGCCCCCGATGATCAGGCAGCTCTTCGGCGGTTTCGGGCTCAAGATCGCCTCGTGGTAGCTGATGATCTTCTCCCCGTCGGTCGAAAGACCGGGAGGGAAAGCCGATCTCGCGCCGGTGGCGATGATGATATTGTCGGTATCGAGGATCTCAATCTCTCCGGTATTCAGTGTTACCTTTAGTTGTCCGGGGGAATTCAGATAAGCGGTTCCTTCAAAGCATTCGATATCGTTCTTCTTGAGCAGGAGCTTTACGCCCTTGACCAGGCGTTCGGAGGCCTGCCGGCTTCGCTTAAAAGCGGCCCCGTAATCCCAGGAGAGGTTCTCGTAGTCGCAGCCGAATTCTTTTGCCCTGGCGGGAAGAAGGTGAGCCAGTTCGGCGTTCCGCAGCAGCGATTTGGTCGGGATGCAGCCGATATTGAGACAGACTCCACCCCAGAATTTAGGCTCCACAAGGGCGGTCTTTAAGCCAAGTTGTGCCGCCCGAATCGCAGCCACGTATCCGCCCGGTCCGGCGCCTATGATTGCTATGTCATAGGGGTCTTTCATAATTTGAGATCTCTCATTACATCCTCAACAGGCCTGGCGGATATTTTCCCGGCATCATATGCGTCTATTCGTCTTTCCGCTTCCTCTGCCCAGGCTTCAGCTATATGACGTCTGATTGCGTTGTCCATATCCTCGATTGATTGGGTTATGACAGAGGGACTATGCAAGATTCCAAATACATCATCAACAGACTTTTTAATAGGTTTCATGAGGTGCTCTTTACCGGTAATAGTTGCTATGATCCTGCTTCGGGATTTTCTCTCTCTCCCGAAATACTTCGGGATCCCGATTTTTTTAATAAGTATGTATCGGGACCATAGCACTCGTAGCGGCAGCCTTTAGGCTGCCACTAGTGGCGACCTGAAGGTCGCCGCTACGAGGTTGCGCTAAGGGCGCTATGTTCTATTCTTACATGGTAGTAACAAAATAGAAGTCGATCAAGATATAACTTTTCTTTCTACAATATACTTATATCGGGTATTCATGCTTTCGATATTGCCGGAGATATTTGTATTGTTGACTAATCGCGCATCGAGAAGATAGCCGGATTTCGCGAAGGTGATATTCATGGGCGCGGAAGGAACGGAGGTAGGGGTGAGTGGCATGTGTTTAGTAATCAATCACATCTCCACCGACGCAAGGTCGGTGGTGGATCTTTTTATAACACTAAATTAACGAATAAAGTGAGCTAATCTAAAGCTGATTTCAGTTGTTCCTGGGCGTGGTGCGAGCTGCGGACGAAGACACCGGAACTGACACTTTTAAAACCTATCTCTAAAGCCTGATCGCGCCACTGGTCAAATTTCTCCGGGGGGACCGGATTAACAAGGGGAATGTTTTCTTTCGTCGGAGGGAGGTAATGTCCGATGGTCAGCATCGAGCACCCGGCAGCCTGGATATCCATCATCAGTTCTTCAATCTCCAAATCGGTCTCTCCCAGTCCTACCATAAAGCCGGATTTAACCGGGATATCCGGGCGGGTCTCCGCCGCGATTCTCAGAATATCCAGGCTCCGGCGATAGTCGCTCCCGGTCCGGGCCTGATGATAGAGCCGCTTTACCGTCTCCAGATTATGGGCCAGTACATCAGGGTTTTCTCGGAGAACGGTCTTTAATGCCTGATAGTCACCCTGGAAATCCGGGATCAAGACTTCCACGCCCACCCCGGATATCCTGTCTTTCAGCTTCCGAACGCAGGCGGCAAAATGAGCCGCGCCGCCGTCGGAGAGGTCATCCCGGGTGACCGACGTCAGGACAACATATTTCAATTTCAGTTCTTCCGCCGCCGCCGCGATTTTTTTTGGTTCATCCGGGTCGAGAGCGGATGGATGGCCTGACCTTACTCCGCAGAATCCGCAATTTCGGGAGCAGGTTGAACCCATAATCATGAAGGTCAACTCTCCGGCTTCAAAACACTCGGTTATATTGGGGCAGAGGGCGTTTTCGCAGACAGTTGTGACCTCAAAGGAACGGAGAAGCCGCTTGAGTTTGAATGTCTCTCCCCCCAACCTGACTTTTTTCAGCAGATAATCCGGCAGCCGCTTGTGGGGGGATATTTTAGTTTTAGAGTTTTTTGTCATTTTTTGTTGGTGATTTAATGGGTTAGACATTATACTTTATAATAAGTTTCAACCTCTTCCAGTACCATTGATGTGGAAGGAGGAGATGAGCAGGAGAGGCATCAAATTAGTTATCAGTCATATCTCCACCCCGATTGATTCAATCGGGGTGGTGGATAAAAGAAAGCTTATAAAGAGCTGATAATATTATACTTCCTATATACTTAAAATCTACCCTTTAACGTGCAATTTTCACAATCTCAAACAACCTCGGATTAAAAAGATTGAACGGCTGTCCCCGATTGAATGAATCGGGGGCCTGATGGAGATTATTTCTGTTAATCCGCCCAATCCGTTTAATCCCCGGTTAAATCAAGGAGGGAGCGATGATGAAGTGGCTGTTTGTCTGTACTCTGGTATCAGTGTTGGTTTTATCTTCCGCCCCGGTGATCCGTGCGGCGGATGATGATCTGGCAGATCGGGTTAATCAGCTGGAGAACGAGCTGAAGGAGTTGAAGGCTGAACTCAAGGAGAAAGGAGAGGAAATAAAAGCCCAGGACCAACGGATCGATCAGGAAGTAAGGGCAATCGCCCAGCAGAAGGGAGAAATAGCCGCCATAAAGATAAAGTATCCCTCCGGGATCCAGGAGAACCGATATGTCTTCGGAGAGTACTGGGATGACGGTCTCTACCTTGAAACTCCCAATAAAGAGTTTAATGTCCGGATCGGGGGATCGATCAACCTCGATGCCCGTTGGACACACGCCCAACCCAAACTCCAGGATTACCTGGAAGCAACCCAGGGGAAGAAACTTGAGGATAGTTCCGAAGTAAGGCGCGCCCGGATGTTTATGAAGGGTACTATATACGAGAATATCTTTTATAAGATGCAGATAGACTTCGCCGATACCGGCGGGACTTATTACATTCACGATATGTTTGTCGGTCTGATGGATATCCCTTATGTAGGAGCTGTCCTGATCGGCCACGCCGCCCGGGCCTGGGGACTAAATCCGGTTCCTGACGAGAACTGGCTTACTTTCATGGAATGGGCCCCGCCGTTCGGCTTCGGTATCGGTCAGCTTATCGGGGTGGCAGTCGGTAATTCATTTTTGGATAATCACTTTACTTATGCCCTCCAGGTTGGCAAGACCGGGGGAATCCACTGTTCCGAGATCGGAAAAAGTTATAATATGAACCTCCGCTTTACCGGGACTCCCTGGTATGAAGACGGGGGCTACTCCATGCTCCACCAGGGTGTATCTTATACCTACCGGGGTTCTACCGATAATACCCGGTTCGTCGGGGGACCATCCTTCAGCGAGCAGGTGCCTATGTTCATCGACACCGGAGCTCTTAATACGGACCGGGTCAACGGAATCAACTATTCCGCCGCCCTCTGCCAGGGGCCGCTGCGAATCCAGGGAGAATATTACGGAATGTGGGCCGACCAGAAGGACGGTCCTTTATCCAGTTTTTTTCAGGGATGGTATGCCATGGCCGCCTACTATCTGACCGGAGAACCGGCGGGAGCGCAGTATGTTACATCATACGGAGGATTTGATATCCGGTGCCATCCCCTGGAGAACTTTAACATGAAGGAAGGGACCTGGGGCGCGTTCGAGGTGGCGGCCCGCTACTCCGGAATGGACCTGAACGACGACAATATTCGGGGCGGCATCCTTAACCAGGGAACCCTGGGGGTCAACTGGTACCTCAATCCTAACTGCCGCATGATGGTGAATTATGTCCACTCCCATGTCAACGGGGTCGGTTATGGCGATATCATTGAGACCCGCTTCGGGATAGACTTTTAATTAAGCCGATTTATTAATAAATCGGATTAGTTTTGAAAAAGACAGTATATTTCTGTTGTCGCGGTACGGAAAGATATTTCAACCAGCTTAACCAGAGTTTGATATTTTAATACAGCCCCGATAGTCATCGGGATGCAAGCAGAACTTAACGCTTCGCGACAACTTTTGGTAGCCGCACCCTTCAGGGTGCGGAATATGACGCAGGCTAAAGCCTGCGGCTACCTCTTTTTTTAACATTTATTGAAATTCCGAAACAGAAGGTCAGCTGTTAAAAAATTATGAAGACAATAATTATATTTGCAGTATCGGTTTGTTTGTGGACCGTTTGGATAACCCCCTGTGTCTTGTCCGAGGGGCAGGACTTGCCGGCACCGGTCGTCAAGCCGGTGGTGAACCGGGAGTATCTGCCGGTTATCCTGGAGATGATCGATAACGCGGGAGAATCGATAGAATTTATCCAGCTGGAATTCCATTACGATCCTACGGTCAAGAAGATCCAGAACGCTCTGAAAGCCGCTGTTAAACGAGGGGTAAAGGTTCGGGGGATCCTGGAGGATGATATCTATTTCAATCCGAAAAGTAATGGCTTCCTGAAGAGCTTCGGGATCGAATCCACTCTCGATACCGACGATAAGGCTACTCACAATAAAATGTTTATCGTCGATGGCGATGAGGTTCTGATCGGTTCTACCAATCTCTCCGGAAACTCGATCGATAATAACAATGAGTCCAATCTCTATGTGAAAGATCAGCGTCTGGGAGCATATTTTCAAGAATACTTCGAGAAACTGCTGAAAGACAGCAATGCCGAGCCGGAGATGGAGGTCCTGGAATTACCGGGGATAAGAACCGTAATCAATCGCCAGCATTATGACGCTCTCTCCGGACTTATAACCGGGGCGAAGAAGAGGCTCCGGGTTCTGATGTACGGGATGAAATACTATACCGGCCGGAACGCGGAGGACTCCAAGACCAATCGTCTGATCGAAGGCCTGGTCGCTGCCCGGCGGCGGGGGGTCGATGTTAAGGTAATCCTGGACCGGAGCGATTACAATAAGATCTTGAATAAGATCAACACCGCCACCCGTGAGTATCTGGAAGAAGGAAGTGTCAAGGTCCGGTTTGATCCGAAAGATACCACCACCCACGCCAAAGTGGTCATAGCGGATGATCAGGTTATGATCGGATCGGCTAACTGGGGTTACCTGGCTATGGAAGTCCGCAATGAGTCCAGTCTGATTGTATCCATCCCGGAAGTAGTCGCTTTTTTCGAGAATTACTTCATGGAGCTCTGGGATGGGGAAGGAGGAAGTGGAAGCGTAATGTCCAATACCCAATAACCAATAACCAATTTCCAAATGCGAATGACCCACGTCGAGGGTGAATTTGGGAATTGGAGATTGGCAGTTGGATGTTGGAAATTAATTGCGGGGTAGAGGGAGGTCAATAATAAACGGGCTGTTGCCCAAACGGAATTATTGCAGTTTGGTAGATGATTAAACCACTTGCCTGTCATTGCGAGGAGCAACGCGACGAAGCAATCTCATTTTTCACAGTTAGAAGAGAGATTGCCGCGCTCCCTTTGGTCGCTCGCAATGACACCTGGTGGGGCTGGAAGATTGCCGCGCTCCCTTTGGTCGCTCGCAATGACACTCCATAGTACGAAACATCCTGTGGCGATTTAGGCAACAACCCGTAAAGATCGAACTTTCATGAGAGCGCTATCTATATATATCGCGGCGCTTATTCTTCTCTGCCCCGGCTGCGGAGGGGGGGAGCCGGATGTCCCGGTTCCGCCGCTCGAATTACCTTCGATCGAGCCGGGGAAAGTCCTGCGCTTGAGTGAGGAGGATCCGGTGGGATACCGGGTGGTTCAGGAGAGCGGCTCGGGGCCGGGAATTCTTCTCTCATTTCCTCCGCTGGAATACGGTAATTTTCCCCTGGAATCGGTTCGTGTTGCCGGACGGGTTGAGGCCGGGACGGATGTGATTATAAATGGTCGGCCGGCAGTCGTCTATCCCACCGGGTCCTTCGCCCATCTGATCACTCTTGCCCGGGATACCGGAGCAATCACCATTGCCGCCCGCGCCGGATCCGGGGAGACAGTATATACTATCCCCGTGATCCGGGCTGAATCCAAACCGGAGAAACGGAAGTGCGCGGCGTTCCAGTCCCCCCGGCTGGGCCGGGTCAAGAAATCTAATACCGCTCTCCAGTTGCTCCCGACAAGGGTCAGACTCCTTACTCTGGCGGTAGATACGGTCTTGAAGGTAACCGGAAGCGACGAGGAATATCTTCGGGTTGATCTGGATGGAGGATTGATCGGCTGGGTCCGGACCGCCGCAGTTGAATTGATGGGTGACGCGGGGTCAGACCATTTCCGGGCCGGGAATGTTGAGTTTATCGCCTCCCAAAACCAGGCACACTTCGCTCTCCAGACTTCGGTACCGGTCCGGGTCGAGTATATCTCTCTTGCCGAGCTGAAGGTGGTCTTTTACAATACGGTGGTGGATACACGGACAATCAACCTGGGGGAATGGAAGGGTGACTGTCGGTGGCTACAGAATCGGGATGGCCATGCGGTCTTCCACCTCCGCGGCGGACTGGATTGTTCTCGCTGGTCGATTAATTGGGAAGAAGATGGATATCGGCTGGACTGGAAAGGCCGTCCCGGACCGGGAAATGGAGTAGTGGTATTTGTCGATCCCGGCCATGGCGGGGATCAATGGGGAGCGGTCAGCCCGGGCGGGATTCTGGAGAAAGAAGCCAATCTGAAGTTAGCCGTTCTTGTTTCCGATCGTCTCAACCGGGAGGGGGTGAAGGCGGTCCTGAGCCGCTCCAGCGACACCAGGGTCGGACTTTATGAGCGGATTGCCCAGGCCCAAGCCGCCGGCGCCGATATTTTTCTCTCCCTCCATTATAACTCGGTGCCGGCCGATCGTGATCCTATTGCCCGATCCGGGTGCGCGGTCTTTTACTACCATGCTCCATCCCGGGAACTGGCTGGAAGTATCTACCGAACCCTGAAAGAGATCGGGCTGGAGGGGAGCGGGGTGCGCTGGAGTTCCCTGGCCGTTATTCGCCCGACCGATATGATCTCGGTGCTAGCCGAAGTCGCCTTCCTCTCCCATCCGGAGGATGAGGCGAAAGTCCTCGACCCCGGATTCCGTGCGAAGACCGCGGACGCGATCGTGAACGGACTCCTCGCCTACCTTAAAAAAGAAGTGCCTAAAGTGCCTAAAGTGCGCTAAAGTGCCTAAAGTTATTCGCTTTCACCCGGCTTTTCGGGTATTGGTTGTAAGTTAGCGCGCCGCGCTAAATTATTGACAATAACCGGACTTCTGTTTATTCTCGTTTTAATCTTCAAAACATCATAATTGAAAATTATAATGTTGTTATATTTTCAAAACTAAAATTTTTCCAGGAAAAATTTTAATGAAGCTGATTGTTCAAATACCATGTCTTAATGAAGAAGCCACGGTCGGACAGACCATCCGGGATATTCCCCGGGAGATTCCGGGAATAGAACGGGTCGAGGTTTTGATTATCGATGACGGTTCTACCGATGGGACTATCCAGGCCGCTACGGACGCGGGCGCCGATCACATCATCACATTTTCCAACCATAAGGGTCTGGCCCGGGCCTTTATGGCCGGAATCGATAATTGCCTCAAGCTAGGAGCGGACATAATCGTCAACACCGATGCCGATAATCAGTATATGGGCGCTGATATTCCCAAACTGATCGGTCCGATCCTCAGTAAAGAGGCCGATATGGTAGTGGGCGACCGGGAGGTGGAGACGATCGAAGAGTTCTCCCCGATCAAGAAGTATCTCCAGAAGCTGGGGAGTTGGGTGGTGAGGAAGTTATCCAATACAACCGTCCCGGACGCGGCCAGCGGGTTCCGGGCCTACAACCGCGAAGCAGCCTTCAGCCTCAACGTGGTCTCGGATTTTTCCTACACCCTGGAGACCTTGATTCAGGCCGGAAAAGGGAGTTTCGCGGTCGGGCATGTGGTGGTCCGGACCAATTCCCAGACACGCCCCTCCCGCCTCTTCGATAGCATGTACAGCTATCTCAAGCGCTCGATCGCTACCCTGATCAGGATTTATACCATGTATGAACCGATGAAGGTGTTTACCATCATCGGGAGTCTGGGCATTTTTCTGGGCATGATCATCTCCCTCCGCTTCCTTTACTTCTTCTTCATCATGGGAAGTGGAAAAGGGCATATCCAATCTTTAATCTTCGCGGCCATCTTTTTCATTGTCGGATTTCAGATTCTGGTCATCGGGCTTTTAGCCGATATAATCGCGGCCAATCGTAAGCTGACCGAGAATGTCCTCTACCGGGTTAAGAAGATGGAGAGCCGGGAAGAGGAAAGAAAGTAAGTAAGCAGTAAGCGGTAAACAGTGAGCGGTAAGCGGTCGCGGAGGTACTCCAGCGTTTTACCGCTAACTGCTCACTGTTTACCGCTTACTGTTTTTTACCGGCCGAACTTCGTGAATCTGTCTTCTGATATCTGTTTTCTGTCAATATGACTACCGATAAACTTAAACTTGCCTACGTGGTTAAATACTACCGGCCGATGCCGCGGATCTCGGGGATACTGCGGTTTGTTATTGACCTGCTCGGGGAGCTGGAATCTGATTTCGATATCCGGGTCTTTACTTATCGCTATTCTTCCGAGGTGGGTGCTTTAGAAAAATGCGGGAAACACGAAATCCTACGACTGCGGGGGCCATTCCCATTTAGAGCCGGTCGGGCCGTCCGGAAATGGAATCCTGATCTAATCATCTTCGGATCCGGATTCTGGCGTCCTTATTATCTTCTTCCTTACTGGGAGATTTTCCGGCTGGGCTTGCGGGGATGTCTCCGGCCGGTAATCCTGACCCAGTATACAAATATGATTGAAAATCAGTTCGGCCTGATCCGGCTCCTCGCGCCGGCACCTGATGGCGTCATCACCACCACCGAACCGCTTAAAACCCAGTGGGAACGATACTTCCCCGGAAGAGTAACCTATATCCCTCCAGGGATGCCGATTGAGTCTTCGCTCCCGGATTCTCCGGAAGTACTGGATAAGCCATATCGTTACCGGATTGGGTACTTCGGGCATCTCCAGCCGCACAAGGGGCCGGATATACTTCTCAAGATCTTTCAGGAGATCAATCCGGATAACGCCGATCTTCTGATTAACGGCGTGGGGGAGATGGAGGAGGAACTGAAGAGCTCGGCCCGCGGCTGGGATAATATTATCATCCAGGGGTACGTCCCCGATGTTGATCCTTCTCTCCGGTCCTGTGATCTGCTGGTGATGCCCTACCGGTCTAGTGTCTCGGTACTGGGATACTCCCGTGCGGCCCTGGACGCGCTGGCTATGGGAATTCCGGTTATCGGTACTCCCAGCCCGGCATTGGAACCCCTGATCGTGGATGGTGAGAACGGATATATCTGCCGTAATGAGGCGGAACTGAAAGAGCAGATCCGGATGTTGATTGCCGAGCCCGATCGGTTAAAAGAACTCTCCCGCGGTGCGATCGAGAGTGCTAAGCAATATGATATTAAATTGGTAGCAGGCCAATATCGGGACTTGATAAAGAACGTTGAAAAGTAAAGACGTTGAAACTAAAGAACGTTAAAGGTCGTTGAAGGCCGTTAAAATCGTTAAAGACCGGTAGAACCTCATTAATAACTGGATTATGAAGACAAAGATAATATTTTTTCCTGGAGGGAAAAAATAGTGAGGATGGGGCGGGGAACTATCTATCTGATGATCGCTGAGGTGATGTTTATCCTGAGCGGCTGGATTATCCACATCGGATCCAAGAAGATTCTGGGGATTTCCGAGTATGGGACATTCGGTATCCTTCTCTCGTTGCTGACGCTTTACCGGATCTTTTTGGCTACCGGCGTAAACCGGGCTGTCTCCCGTTACATCTCCCGGGATCCATGGCAGGCGAACGCGATTAAGCGCCAGGCGTTAAAACTTCAGATCGCACTTGGTATCGGATTCTGTATCGTGGTCTGGCTGGCGGCTCCTCTATTGGCCCGGATATGGCGGGACGATGCCTTTATCGGCTATATCAGGCTTACCGGCTTCTTCCTTCCGGTATTTGGTATATATTCAGTCTACCGGGGGACACTGAATGGCTTTACTCTATTCGGGAGGGAAGCGCGGGTATCAATTATCTACTCCCTACTGAAGGTGGCGTTAGTCTTTATCTTAATCTTATTATTTAGCTACTGGTGGGGATGGGGTCTTTACGGAGCGGTCAGCGGATACCTGGCGGCGATCATCGGCGCTACCATCCTGGCCCGGTTGCTCTGTCCCGCGGATAAGACACGGGAGGGGAGCGATACGTTCCCTATTACCAGGATTATAAGCTTCGCTTTCCCGGTCGTCCTATTTTCTTTTATCATCAGTCTAATTCAGCACCTCGACCTTTATTTTGTCCGGGCGGTGGTTAAAGATGCTCCCGAATTGGCTACCGGCTATTATACCTGCGCCCAGCAGTTTGCCAGAATTCCTTATATGCTCCTTTATGCGCTCAGCCTTACCATCTTCCCCAACATTGCCGCGAGTACCGCTTCCGGGGAGAAGGATGAGATCACGGGAGCAATAATACGCAAGGCGCTGCGGGGGGGACTGTTGTTGGTTCTGCCGCTCGCCGCTTTGATCGGGGGAGGGGCCGTCCCCTTGATCGGATGGGTCTATGGAGCGGACAGTCTGGCGGGCGGAGACGCGCTTCAGTTCTTAATCTTCGGTCAGACTCTGCTTGCCCTCCTGATGGTTCTTGCCACCGTTATTATGGCCCAGGGGAGGCCCTGGGTCTCATTTCTTATCATGATCGGTACGCTCCTGCTGGACGCGCTCTTAAATTATTTACTGATCCCGATCTATAATATAAATGGCGCGGCTATAGCGACGACTCTGGCCGCCGGAGTTGGGCTGGTTGCCGCCGGAGTGGTTGTTTACCGCCGGTTTCATGCGCTGCTTCCCCTGCTCGCTATGGTGAAGATCATAATAGCTTCCGCGCTCGTTTTTATCTCTGTTCACCTTATCCAGCCGGAAGGATGGATGATCCCTCCCATATATCTGCTATTATTCAGCGGATATATCCTCCTGCTTCTCCTCACCCGAGAGATTGACAAAGATGATTGGAGAATGCTACAGTCCCTTTTTAAGAAGAATCCGAAATCCTCAAATTTTTAACCATATAGTGAAAGTACCTCACTATTTTTTCCGAAGGAAAAAATAAGATGAAATTATCCATTGTAATCCCGATATACAACGAAGAGAAAACCCTGATGACGATTCTGGAGAAGGTTAGGGCTCAGGATATTAATAAGGAGATTATCCTGGTTGATGACGGTTCTACCGACGGAACCAGGGAGATATTGAAATCTCTGGATTATCCTGAGGTTCGGGTCTTTCTACATAAGGAGAACCAGGGGAAGGGCGCGGCATTACGTACCGGATTTGCCGAGGCTACGGGTGATATTATTATCATCCAGGACGCCGACCTGGAGTACAACCCTGAAGAATACGGTTACCTGATCAGGCCTATCCAGAATGGGGTGGCCGATGTGGTTTATGGGGCACGTTTTCTGGGGGGACCTCATCGGGTTCTTTATTTCTGGCACTATTGCGGGAATAAGCTCCTTACCCTTATTACCAATGTCCTATTTAATATTAACCTGAATGATATGGAGACGTGTTACAAGGTATTCCGGAAAGAAGCCCTGGAAGGGATATCAATCATCTCCAATCGATTCGGTTTCGAGCCGGAGATCACCGCTCGCATGGTCAAGTCCAAACAGCGTATCTATGAAGTCCCGATCTCGTATTTCGGTCGTACTTACGCGGAAGGGAAGAAAATCACCTGGAAGGACGGAATTGTCGCCCTCTACACCCTGTTGAGATTCAGACTTTTTGATTAAAATTTTATTTTTTCTGCGAAAAAATATAAGTGTGCAAGCATTGGAATAACGTCAAAAATAGCTTTAAAATTAAGTTATTGTTCAAAACTAATTTAGCACCGCAGGCGCTAAATTATAGGAGTATTGAATAACATGAATCAAACTATTAACGAAATGGAGAAGAACCCAAAATTCCACCGATTTTTGGAGCCGGTGGATGAGAGCATGGATTTTCGGGATGCTACTTACTTTCTCAGAAACGATGGGACTATGGTTTTCTCAGAGGGGTATTATCATCAGTATGAGAAACCGCGTGAGGAGAGGAACCTGCTTTCCCATATAGTCTTTGTTCCCTGGAACTATGAGAATCCGGGACCGGATTATTCTCAAAAAGACATCTTCGGCCAGCTCTACGAGAATATCACCAAGGAGATTATGAACAACCAGCCCCTGGATAAGTTCTATCCCCTCCAACTGAAGAGATATCAAGAGGTTGATCCGGGTCAGCGGGATATCGCGAGACCGATCTACGGCCGCTATAAATCATTGGTCCCGGTAACGGATCTGATCGGTTCTTTTCCGACCCGACATTCCCTGAATGCGATCATCGAGAAATCGGACGAAGAGAAGTCCGCCGACAACATCAGGATCGTGACCGAGCATACGGCTGAACTTTTAAATATTGATGTCGATCAGATCGGAATCTCCGGTTCGTTATCTCTGGGGACATACGTCAGTCCCCATGATGTTGACTATGTCATATACGCCACCGCTAAAGAGGTTAAACGGATGGTCAAGTTTATGCAGCATCTGACCGATACCGACGAAAAGAGAAAGGTGTTTGAGTTCGGGAAATACTGGCCGATCCGATTTTGGGCCTGGGCCGGCGAGCAGAAGTTCATGGTCTGTCCGTTCTTCTCCTATATCGATCCGGACGAAGCGCCGCTGAGAAACTTTGACTGCGAGGACCTCGGCCCGGCGGAGATTTCCGGTCAGGTTATCGATGATACCCACAACGCCTTTAATCCCACCGTATTATTAGTGGGCGATCTTAAGATGGATGGGAATGACTACCCGGATATCACTCGTCTCATCCTCTATCACGGGGGAGAACGGGGAGACTGGCGGGAAGGAAATCGTTTTAAGGCCAAGGGCAACCATGTAAGGATCAAGACCTACCGGC
>Ga0180435_10003644_pt1 | contig 15343 bp, 14 predicted proteins | sample SS_ome_3_FD_132467 | JGI IMG/M metagenome (GOLD analysis project Ga0180435, IMG submission 132467) | Hypersaline lake sediment archaeal communities from the Salton Sea, California, USA - SS_3_S_1 metaG | ecosystem: Environmental > Aquatic > Non-marine Saline and Alkaline > Hypersaline >... | reverse complement strand
TCTCCTCGATCGCCTCAAACTCCAGCTCCCGAAAATAAACCAAACCGACATGTAGTGACGACTTCGCACTCGCGAGCCTTGAAAACACCGCACATCCGTGATTTAGTGGGGAACTTGGGCTAAACTGGTTTACGTTCATCCATGCAGTAACGACCGACCAGGTCCTCCAATCGAGTCTGGGATATTTCCTCACGCCGTTGGTCAGTGTGGCGCTGGGCGTTGTCATCCTCAAGGAACAGCTTCGCCTCATGCAAAAACTGGCGGTGGCTTTGGCGGGTGTGGGCGTGATGGTTTTCGTCGTCATCGTCGGTCAATTGCCATGGATTGCACTCTTGCTGGCCGCCACCTTCTCGATCTACGGCCTGCTGCGCAAGACCATGCAAGCCGACTCGATGACGGGCCTCACGGTGGAAACGATGTTCATGCTGCCGATCGGCGTGAGCTATATTGCGTATCTAAATGGTGTCGGCGCGAACACCGTCCCTGATGCCGCCACCATCGGCTTGCTTTCGCTCAGCGGCGTGGCGACGACCATGCCTTTGCTGCTGTTCGCCGCCGCCGCTCGTCGGCTTCGACTTTCCACCATGGGGATGGTTCAATATCTGACTCCCACTTGTCAGTTCCTCTTGGCCGTCGTTGCCTTTCAGGAACCATTCTCAACGCAGCAGTTGGTCGGCTTTCTCTTCATGTGGACCGCCATCGCCCTCTACACGGCCGATTCCATTCGCCACTCGCGCGTCGTACAAGATCGAAACGCAGGCGAGTGAGCCCTGTCCTCCTTGCCAGCCCCGTTGTGCGCAGTTCGGCGAGAGCCGTTGAGCGACCCATGGCAGCCGAAAACCAAACCGTTACGAAGCACCTAACTGCAACATCGTGCGAGCACGTCCGCGGCGGTGGGGAGAGCCGTTTCGAAAACCTGCGTCAGCGGGATTGGTACGCCATCGAAACGATAGGCCGTGCCGGCTTCGTGCACGCCCGGTCGAGCAACGGTGATTTGGACGGTCGGTGTGATCGGCAGTTCGACATCCGGCGGCGCGAGAAAGATATTGGGAATCGACGCCAGATGATCGCGGGCCGTGTCGGAGAGAGAGTTCCCGGCGCCCAGCATCAAACACGCATCGGTCTCACTGCGGGCCAACACGGTTTCCGCCGTGCTGTCCTCGGGTCGATACGCCGGTTGTTCGTCGGCCAGGTCGACGGCGAAGCAGAAACCCGTCTGCCAATTCAGCACTTCTTCTCCACCGCCCGCGGCGCCGAGATGGCAGGCGTGCACTGGCCGGTCATCGTTGAGTCGGTCGACCAGGCGCAGCAAACCCTCGAATTCGCGGCGATCGTCGGTCCCCTCGCCGAGGAAGAGCACACCGTATCGGCAGTGTCGCAATCGCCGGGCCAGATCGACAAGCGAATCGGCGGAGTTCGCGTCAGACGTCTCACCGACGTGACCGCGAAGTTGGGCGATGGTCGCCAGCTCCTCGCCGGCGGCGAGTGGAATCACCACATCCGCCCAAGCGGCCGACTGCCCTTCGCCAATAAGCGCGACAATCGTTGGCTTCTCGTCGCTTGATTGGCAGCGATCGAGTAGCCGCGGATGACTGGTCGTTGGATCAACCCGCCAGAAGACAAGTAGATCGGACCGACTTTTGATCTCGCCCAGCGAGCAAGTTGCCAGCCCGACTTCCTGTGTCGCCAGCGTGAACGCCGCAGCCGATCGGGTCGTGCAGGGATCGATCTTCGCGCGGGTGCGTCGAGCCAACGCCACGGCCGCTCGCCATGGCTGCACGGCCGGCAAGTCACCGGCGATCAACGGTGATCGAGCGCCCGACAGGATCTCGGCAACTCGCGCGAACGCGTCTTCCAACGGTGCCGGTTGCCCTTCGATTTGCGCGACCGTCGACTCGATCCCCTCGCCCCGTTGCGAAAGCCACCAAGGCGCCGCCAATTCACACGCACCGGCGACATCGCTTACCGTGCCGTCGGCAACCCTCACCGCCAAGTCGTCACATAGACAGCCGCAACGTGTGCAGGCAACGTTTTCGAAGCGAGTTTCCACGGGGCGTCACATCCAAACAGAGGGATAGCGTTGTATTGCCACATTATAGCGCGGTGCGGACCGCTGCGGAACGTGTGCCTACGCAAAACACAACCAACTAGACGCCGACCGGCAGTTCTGCGGGCATCGATTCGACGATCTCGGCCGCTTCTTCATCTGCCGTCGGATCGCTCGTGCCGACGCCTGACTCGAGAGCCCAGATGTGGCTGCGGGAGCGGACCCGATTGCTGTGCAGCGTTTCGATGCCGGCCGCGTATTTGGAGAAGCGGCGCGGATAGAGCTGCTGGTCGGCCACGATGTCCCGCACCCAACGAGGAAACGCCTCGTTGAATTTTACTTCGAGGATATAGTGTGCCGGCGGAATAATCGGCAGCCCGGTGTGGGGGCCGGCGTGGTCGAAAAGCTCGGGGTTGAGCGTGCGAGCCATCTGGTCGAACGTGATTCTCAGCCGATTGTCGACCGAGCCGATCCAGGCTTCGCGGAAGTAGGAAATCGTATTCGTGCCGCGCAGCAGTTTCGCGGCGTGCAACCGTCGCATGGTCTCGATCGCCTTGAGATCGTTCGGCGACGGATCGATCGCGAATCGCTCAAGGTACCGCAGGTTGTCGTTGTCTTCGAGGATCTTTTGGGCGCCGCCGGGCGTCAAACGAACCCGATCTTTGTAGACGCAATCCTTGATACGGTGCTTGAGTTCCAGAAAGCACGGCCGGTCACCAAGTCCCTGCCCGGGGGTCAATTCGCCGTAGTACCGCAGCCGCAACTTGGTGCGAATGGCAATCCCCTCGACCTTCTCCCAGTAGAAATCGAGTTCCGGGGCGTCGAAGTAGACGCTGGTCACCCGATAGCAGGCGTTGTCGCCGTGCGGATCTTCCTCAAGCCCGAACCGAGCGGCATCGAGAAACGCCACCTTCTGCTGGTGATTGATGCGGAACTTGATTTCGTAGCGGGTGATCATGGCGTTTGTAGGCTTTCGATCAAATCGGTCCAGTCGGCGTCGAGTTCTTCGAGGATCGTGACCCGGCGCTCGTCCTCGTCATCGACTTTCACGGATGTACGTAGTAGGAAGCCGTCGGATCGCTTTTCGAGGGACAGATCGTCCTCGACGCTGTCGTGAATCTGGCAATCGCCGAACAGGGCTGATCCACCGCGGGGATAGAGCCATTTCTTCTGATAGGCGTGGTAGCCGGTCTCATTGCCCGTGAAGACCGAGTTCAGCACGGCGACGCGGGAGGCGTCTTTGACTTCGATGCCGATCAGGCAGCGGTCGATCTGGCAACCCTCGACCAACACGCGGCTACCCTCGCCGACGCTGATTCCCTTGTCGCCGCTCCGCGTCATCGAGCAATTGCGAACGTGTATCTGGCAGGTCATCATGTCGAGCCCGTCGTTGCCACAGGCGACCCAGTGGCAGCGCTCGACCAGGCCCGTACAGCGATCAAGATCCAAGCCGTCGGCATTGCCGTCCTTTATCGTGCAGTCCTGCACGAGCACGTGCGACTCGGCCAGGTTGACTGTATCGTCGCTGTTCTTGTTGGTGTGGAAGGTGCAGTGTTTCAGCACGACGTCTGGGCAATCGTAAACGTTGAACATTCCCTTGAAACGAAGACCGCCCAGGCTGCCGAGCGAACCGCCGAATGCGGTCACGTGCTCGAATCGAGATCCAGCGGTGTTTGCACCGCCTGCACCGAACGCCGCCCACGGTTGATCACCGGCCGGTTCAAATCGAATTGGTCGATCTGCTGTGCCCTGCGCCAGCACGCGACCGCGAGCGTAGATGCCAACGCCTTCGTGTAGACGCAACGTCGTGCCCGGCTTGATAATCAGGGTTTGCTGTGGCCCGGTTTTCAGGTCACGTTCGAGCACGACGGCACCTGGCCCGAGCACGACGTCACCGGTTGGTTCGACAGGAAAGATCGAAGCAGGCAGCGTGCGCGCCACAGGAAGATCTTCTGGTCCCCGCGGCGTCGGTTCGACGATCGCGCCAGTAATCGCATTGCGAAATACTACGTCGTTTGGCGATACGTTGATCTCGTAAATCATCGCGGCGGTGGAGACGTATGGAAGTTCTTTTTCATTGTCGTGCGGCTGGAAGACCGCCGTTAGTATTGTTTCCGTCAGGCCCGGGTAGAACAGGTCGGTTGTTCCGCCCGCTTCATCTCGCACGTCGATAGCTGAGCCGTCGCGGTGTGTCGCACATACAGCGGCGGCGCCAAAGACCGTCACCCGGCAAGTTGGCGGCTGCTTCGAGATCGGCTCCACGCAGACGCGGGCATCTTCTAGGTAGTCGCGCAGAAACGGCTCTTTGGCGATCGCCCAGCGTTTGATCTCATCGGTTTCTTCGTCGATATCCCAAACCGATCGCGGCATCCGCCCCATGCCGATCGTCTTTTTGCTGAGGTAGGGATCGGCCTTGAGGTCGGGTAGCATCCGGGCAAGCTTCGCATCAAGATGCTCGTTGATTGCCGTGGCAGAGGCCGGTCCGTTGATCAGTTGATAGAGCCATTCGTTGCGGCGATGCACCCAGCGGGGGTCGCGGGTCATGTGGTCCATCACCGGGTGGTTAACGGTATCGACGGGCGTGAAGTCGCGGCCCGCCACTTCGTAACAGGTGGGATCCCACGGCATGATCTCGAGTTTGCCTTGGTTCGTGCAGTAGAAATACGTTTGGTTGTGTCGGGCGTCGGTATGGATGCACCCCGTGGCAATCATGCAAGCCGCCCATTTGGCAAAACACTCTGCGTCGAGATACTCCTGCAACTGAACGACCGACTCGGCCGACGGCGTTTGCCGTACAATCGCCAGGAATTCGTCGAAGAAGGCCGTGCTCTGCTCGTTCACTTCGCCGAACAGCTTCCAGTTGGCGCTCGATTCCCAAAGGTTCAGGTGATCGTTGTGCATCACGCAGTCGCCCTTGAAGAACGAGCCCGGCATGCGTTCGTTCGCCAAAGCCAACGACTCACCGCAGCGGTACGATCTCAGGTAGACGCCGCAGTACTTGTTATTGATGAATAGCCGCACCGGATCGTTGATCGTGGTGACGATGCCCAATTCACGCGCGAGATGCTCGGGCAACTGATGACGGACGGCCAGTGCGTCCTTGGGTCGCGTCAACTCGACGTATCGCCGTCCCAGCGCGATGTCGTCCTTTTTGATCTTCACGCGGAGCGACGGTTTCTCCGGCCAGTGGTGGTAGTGCATCAAACCGCGGTAGGCGATTTTCGCCTTCTGCAACTGCCCGCTTTCGTCGCGGAAAAACGCCCGGTAGTATGGCCGATCTCCGCCGGGGTCGTGCCCCAACTGCGGGTCGCCCGTCACGCTCGCCTCGTGCATCGCCGTGAGTGTGTTCTTGGGTACGAACAGTTGCAGTGTGGGTAATTCGCTTTGCGACGGCGGATGATCGAGCGCGATCAGGTTTTCGAGCGAGGTGCGGTTGAATGCGGTATAGAGCGCCGCCCCTTCATTGGGGAAGTCTCGGCACATGCGAAGGAACGTGGTGCTGCGGTTCAGCGCGATGCCAATGCAGATGGCGAAAACGATCGGTGTCAGCACCAGCGGAGCCAGCGAGAGCCAGCCAAAGCGAAACGACGCCCGTTGCCGATTGGTCAGCCAGAGTCCCTGTCGGGTCAATTGCATTCGCATGGTCGCGCCTCATCTTCGATTGGCTTCAGCTTTCGGCAGGCGCGGGTCAGACGTCGTCGACATGCGCGCCGAAGTTGTAGCTGACCTTGAAGTTGGCGTTGACCTTCGATATTTCGTCAATCACGATCGAAGGTTCGACATGCGACTTCGGCCGCACCGAATAGAGCACCTCGGTCAACAAACCTTGCTTAACGCTCTCGACCAACACGATGCTGAACGAATCGAACAGTTTTCGAAGCACCGGCGCGAGGATTGTCTCGGGGCTCAACCCTGGCGGCATTTGCACTCGCAGCAGTCGCTCAGGGTTCTTCGTGTTTCCGCCATATCGCGACATCGACAGGAAGATCATCACCCCCGAGATGAAGCCGGTTGCCACGACCGCCACGCTGGTGAATCGCGTGCCATTGGCCATCGCAATCGCCATGGAAAAGAAGATGAACGCTACGTCGCGCGTCTCTTTGATGGCGTTGCGAAACCGAATGATCGACAGCGCCCCCACGAGCGAAAACGCTCGGGCGATGTTCGAGCCGATTACGATCATGATGACCGTGGTCACCAGGGACGTGAGCACCAGCGATTGCACGTACGACTGCGAATAGCCGACGCCGCGGTGCGTGTATCGATAGACCCAACCGATGATCATGCTGCAGAGGAACGACATCGTCAGGGCGAACGCCGTCTCCCAAACCGTGAGCACTTCGGATTGCTCGGAGCCGGTTTTCAGAAAGTAGAGGCTTTCTTTGATCAGTTCGTCCATTGCTGTTCCTCGTCAGGCGGGAGCTGCCACAGCGGGAGCCGTCGGGCGGGTAGGTTGGTGGGAAAACTAAGGCGGGCGGCTTGGGATACAGCGCACGAAATCCGTGCGCCTCCCCGCAGCCTCATTGCAATACTAGGACAGTTTTCAGCGCCGGGTGCGGCGGGACGGAGATGCGCCGTACAACCGCGCCAGTCGTTAGATGTGGACAAAGATGACAGTGCGCTGTCAGCGCAACGCACATGTGCTATTCCGAACGCGTCGTTACACAATTTTCGCCGCAAGCTGCCAGATGATCGTGATGATGCCGACGGGAATGCACCAGTAGGCGAAATACTGTAGTCGGCCCGATTGCAGCCAACGGACAACCCACCAAAGCGCGGCAAGCCCGACTAGAAAAGAAACGAACACACCCGCTGCCAGATAGGCCAACGGGGTCGCGCCGGGACCGTCCGTGATCATGTCTTTCGCTTCGAGCACACCGCCCCCGGCGATGGCGACGATCGCCAGCAGGAACGAAAAAGTGGCGGCTGATTGGCGAGTGAACCCCGATTCGACGCCGGCCGTGATCGTCATCCCGCTGCGCGAGATGCCCGGCAAGATCGCGATTGCTTGCGCCAACCCAATCTTAAACGCGGAAAACCAACGGGCGTCGTTGTAGTTGGCTTCGCCCTGTTTCAGTCGCGGCAGAGTCAACAGCACCAAGCCGGTGACCGGCAACATGATGCCTGCCAGCAGCGGACTTTCAAGCAATGGCGTTCCAAAGACCTTGAGCGGGATTCCTACGATCACTGCCGGGATCGTGCCGATCAGTAGCAGTGCTATCGTACGCCGGTCGTCGGTCAGCAGCTTCAGAATGCTGCGGTGATAGAAGACCAAGATCGAGAACAACGTGCCGACATGCAGGGCGACGTTGACCTCGACGATATCGACAGTCGGTTGGCCACCAAACTCGCGCAAAAGGGCCGCGCCAATGACGACATGCCCCGACGAACTGACGGGTAGGAACTCGGTGAGTCCCTGCACCACAGCAAGGATTAAAACGCTGATCAGGTCCATTCGGTTGTCCGCAACCAGTTGACGAGCTTGGGCGAAACGCCCACCGAGGAATATAAGGATAGGTGGCGAAACAACCAAGGTCATCCGACCATAAGTCAGTTGAAGCAGGTCATTTGCAGAAATAGGTTGGCGGCGGGGCCCCCTACCGCAGCTCACAACAATCAAGGATACTACATGGTTTCCCAAATTTCGCAGAAAATGCCCGGCCACCCCTACCTCCACCAGCGGCGCCGGCAGGAGAAACACCTATGTATCGCAATCTGAACAGTCAGGCTTTGGGGATTTCGGGCCGGCAAAGCGAGTTGATCGAGCTGGCGTTGACCTACAAGTTCGCGGGTATGAATGTCGAAATGGAGCAATTCGCCAAACAGGCGGAACTCCATGGTCTGGAAAGCGCCCGTCGCCTGCTCGATAGCGCGAAGTTGAAGGTAGGGTGTTTCGATCTGCCTATTCGTTGGTTGGGCGAAGAAGGCCCCTTCCGTGCTGATTTGGCCCGTCTGAAGACGACTGGCGAAACAGCGCAAGCGATTGGCGCCACGCGATGTCGTTTGGTGGTGATGCCGGCCTGTAACGAACGACCTTATCACGAGAACTTCGAGTTCCATCGACAGCGTGTTTCCGAGATCGCCGAGGTACTGGCCCCCTATGGGATTTCGGTCGGGCTCGATTTTTTGGTTTCCCCGCAACACCGCAAAGACATGCAGTTCCAGTTCGTCTTTTCGGCGGAGCCACTCGTGTTGTTGGCGAAAACAGTCGGCATGCCCAATGTGGGCGTCGTCGTCGACGCGTTCGATTGGCACGTTGGCGGTGGATCAGCCGAGGATCTCAAAGAACTGACAGCGGATCATATTGTCGACGTGCGTTTGGCGAGTATCGAGCCGGACGCCAATCTCGAAGAAGTCGATGAGAATCAGCGGTTGATGCCAGAGGTTGAAAACCCGGTACCGTGTGTGGAGATTATTAAGCGACTCAACGAAATAGCGTATCAGGGGCCGGTCAGCGTGGTTCCATCGCCGGGGCAACTGCCCAAACAGACACGCGACCGCAATATCAAACAGGCCGTTGACGCTCTCGACGCGATGTGGATCGCCGCCAACCTCGTGGCCGCGCCCCAGCCGGTTGATGAACCCGTCGCGGAAAAGGAACCTGTCGAGGCGACCTGAGTTTCGGCCCTAAACACTCCTGCGTTTGAATCTACAAGCTCGTAGCGCGAGCGAGTGGGTTGAAAGACCGGGGGCCACTCGCTCGCGCTACGTGCTTGAAATGGTTTGACGTCCCCCGCACCATTTGCGCTTCAATCGCTTGTTCTGGCGGTAACGATTAGTCGGGCCGCTGGGGTTTTGGCGGATCTAATGTACGTTCCTCGTGTACCGTTCGGCTCGCGGCGAATGTGACGCCTTTCCGGTAGGTGCAAAACTGTCCCGCATTGCTGCGGTCGATTTCGCTCAGCCGCTTCTCACTCGCGGTCGATTCTGACCAAAGACCACCGCTAACGGCGGCGGATCAGTGCGCGCGTGACGGAACCCGAACACTGCAAGACGATGGATCGTATGAAACGCCCCTTTCCATGGCGAGCCGCTCCCCTGATCGGCATTCTCCTTCTCGCCGGTTGCTCAAGCGAAAAGCAACCGTCCGACGGGTACACCGTACGCATACACCCTCAAAAAACCGCATCGGAGCAGGATTCCAATTCCCCCTGGAAATGGGTTGAAGAATCGTTTCGGCAAGAAGACGGCCAGACCGCGCCGTTGGATCCGACGCACTCGGCAGAACAACAGCCCGGGCAGTTGTTGATTCCCAACGAAGCTGCCCCTTTGGCCGAGAAGCCGGAAGCGATTGGGCTGATGCCCAGTGTTGCGCCGCGCCATGTTACCAAAGGGAATCCCACCGGCCCCGACTTCCATGTCGAATACTTCCCGTTACGGCGGCTTCCACCGGCGGAGTCATTGGAAACACCGCAAACACCCATGATTCCGTCGCTGGAACGTCCCTGGCTCGATTCTGAACCGCGGGTTGTTGAGCAACCAGCAGTTGCAGACACGCAACCGGTAGCGCCGCGACTTTCGCAGGACCTGGATCCACGAAACACCGATGCACCGCCGCGCCGACAGACACGGGAGCCAGATCCAGCCGCACTGATGGTCGTTGCCCAAAATTCGGAGATCATGGTTCGCAAGGCGTCGGAACTGGCGGAACGCGGTGCACATTTCGCCGCCCGGGCCGAGTGCATCCGAGCGCTTCGTATGATTTCGCAGGCACTCGACGCGCAAACGGGAACGAAGATGCACAGCCGCGGCTTGGCGGTCGGTTTGCGAGCGCTCAAGGAAGCCGAGGATTTCGTGCCCCGCGGCTCGCAACTTGAAGCCGACCTGAACTTGACCGACCTGATCTCGACCCATCAAACACCGGTGCTCAAAGGGGCGGATCTCTCCGAGGCCTCGCCGCTGAGCGCTTTGCAGCAATACTATACGTTCGCGCAACGGCAACTTGCGATGGCGTCGGGTGACGTGCCGACCGGCTCAACCGCCTACTATGTGATGGGGCGAATCCAGGCCATTCTCAGCGAACAGTCGCCGTCGGCGGGAGATCGCGTCGATCCCGAAGCGATGGTGTTTTATCAGGCGGCGTTGTTGGTCGACCAGAGCAACTATGCGGCGGCAAATGAGTTGGGTGTGATGTTGGCCCGCTACGGCCAACTCGAATCGGCGCGAAGTGTGCTTCAGCATGCGACAATGAACTCGGGCGAGCCGGAAATCTGGCGGAATCTGGCCGTCGTGCACCAGCATTTGGGCGAACACGGTCTTGCGCAACAAGCGGCAGCACGTTGGCAGGCGGCGCAGGGACAACGAACGGCGTCCGGACAACCACGCGGTTTTTTGCGATGGGTTGATCCTGAGTCGTTCGTACGCATGACTCCGCCGGAAAACCATCTGCCGCAGGCTCAAGAGGCGATGTCCAATTCGCTGCCGGAACCGTCGCCACGGCCGCCGTCTCAACCGACGCGTTCGTCACACGTTTCGCCGCAGGCGCCGCTGAGCAGTGCCCCGTCGTGGTTCGGTTGGTTGAACAACCATCGGTAATCAAGGATGCGACCCCATGTCAGTTGTCAATCGATGTCCACCGAAGACCCGCCGAGGCTTGATGCGAATTTCTGTCATGGCGTCTGTCGCTCTGTTGGTGACCAGCCTCTTGGGCGGCGACACGGCCGTTGATCCTGACGGAGTGCTTTCGGCGTCGAATAGCGAGATGCGTACGATGGGCTTTCCAGCCCGTCACGACCAACGAAATCCCAACGAAATCGACGGACAGGAATGTCCATCGTACCTTGAACTCAACGGACAGGAATGTCCATCGTACGTTGAAATCGACGGACAGGAACGTCCATCGTACGACCGCGTGGTCGATCACACGGTGCTCCCCTGCCAAGCTCACCAAAAGGCCGGTTGCGATCATGGGCTCAGTGGCGTGCACTGTGATTCGGCGTGCGACGGGCGGCGACGCGAGCCGCGTTGGCACGACTGGCAGCCGTTGCCGTTCGAAACCTACGGTCCGGGCGAATACGTCGGGCCTTCGCGGTTGCAGCACGTGCACACCTATCGGCTCCGCGTGGGCGACGATCTCGATTTGATCTATCGGCTAACTCGCAACGAGACGTCCGAACCTTACGAATTGAACGTCGGCGACAAAATCCGCATTGAATCGCTGACCGACGAAAAGCTCGACCGCGAATTGGAGATCCTCCATGACGGTATGATTACGTTGCGACTGCTGGGGCAGGTGCGGGCGTCGCGACTGACCGTCGAGCAACTCCGCCAAAACATCGAAGAGAAATACAAAAAGTACTACAAGGTGCCCGCGATTACCGTCACGCCGCTCGAGGTCAACACGCGGCTGAACGACCTGCGCGACACGGTTGATAGCCGCCAGGGCATTGGCGGTCAGGCGTTGCGGGTCAAAGTGTCGCCAGATGGCACCGTGCAGTTGCCGGCGCTGGGTTCCGTGCCCGCGCAAGGCTTGACGATGGCGGAACTCAAGGCCGAGATCGACGAACGATACGCGCAGGATATCCAGGGCATCGAGGTGACACCGGTCCTTTCTTCGTATGCTCCGCGGTATGTGTTTGTGCTGGGCGAGGTGGTGCAGTCGGGGCGTTACACGCTCGAAGGCCCGACCACGGTGATGGGCGCGATTTCGCTGGCCGGCGGTTGGAACAACGGCGGCAACGTGCGGCACGTGGTTGTCTTCCGTCGCGACGCCAACTGGAGATTGATGGCCACGAAGCTTGACCTGGGCGGCGCTCTCTACGGCAAACGCCCCTGCCCGGCTGACGAAATCTGGGTCCGCGACAGCGACATCGTGCTCGTGCCCAAGAGCGACCTGCTGCAAGCGACCGACTTCATCGAGTTGATCTTCACCCGCGGCATCTACGGCGTGTTGCCCTTCACCGGCGCCTCGCTGATCGAGTTGACAACGCTGTAGGCGGGGCTTGAGGGGTGAGACTTGAGGAGTCCACGGTAGTCGCGATGCGACGCATCGCAGGGCGAGGTAGCCGGTCACCCGCATCTGCTGAGGGACAGCAGGTGCAAGGCGTCTTCTTGACGGAGAGTGAGTTTCCCGCCTACTTCTTCGTGGCGGCCTCGCTGGCCGTCTCGACGGGTTTTTCCGCAAACGACACGGTTCGCCTTCCCGACTGTTCTTGTCGCTTTCGGGCGTCTTCGCTGATCGCTTGGATGTCGCCGCCGAACGCATCCGAAATGCGCTCACGCGTCCTGTGAATATCGACAATCGTCGTATCGCGGGGCGAGTTAGAGGTTGGCTCCATCATCACCGAGCATCTCCTCCGGAGTGCAAATGGTGGGTACAAAACACCCCAGGTCCAAGAGGACATCGCGAATGGAGGGCAGTATCTTTGCATTCGCGATATGGGTGCAATTCCACGTCAATAGGTAGTCTATACGATGGTGAGCGGTAGTGGCAATGTGAAGGGCGTCAACTTCGGCTTTTTGGGGGAGAATCGCTCTGGACACAATCGCCTTGGCGATGGCGTCAATCTCGGGTCCCAATTCCAGCAGCGGAATATCGGCCAACGCGTCAAGACGTTCCTTAGCCAGATTTGGGTTGCCGTCGGCGGCTTCGTCAAGCACATATTGTGACGAGAAGAGATCGTAGTTTTCTCGTTCGTTGTCCCACCATTGGCGAGTTAGCAACTGCCGCGCGGCGGCGATGATTTGGCTGCTAATCTGCTGGCGAAGATAACTCACTATCGAGGTCTCGATGTACACCTTCGGCATCGCACGTCACCCCGGTCGTCAAAAAAGCCCGAAGCGTAGGGGTGGAGTTGATCCACTCGCCTGCGCTTCGGGTTCGTGTTTTACGAGAAGTCGAAGTTTTCAATTGGTGCCTACTGCAATTGAATCTTGCCGTAGGGAACGTTGCGCGATTGCAGGCGATACGACATCGGCTCGATTACATCTTCGCCCTGCGGATTGGCTTCTTCGGGCTCGGGCAACGGAATCGTTTGCGGCGCCGCTTCGGCCGGCGAACCAGGAATGATTTGCGGAGCAGGTTGCACGACCATGCCGGGTTCGGTCACGACGGCGCCCATCGCCATGCCGCCCATACCACAGTCACCACATCCGCCACAGTCGGCGATGGCGCCCTTGCCGCCGACCGAGGTGCAGCCACACTGCACGATTAGGCCGCAGCGGCGAACCGGCTTGCAGCTTTGTTGACCCCAGATTGTCCGCCAGAGTCGAACCATGCGCGGTTCGCAGGAACGTGGGCCAATGTAGTCGCCACACTTGTTGCAGGGATCGCATTGATCCGGGGGATCGCTGAGCCACTCGTGCACATAGGTCTCGCCACAGCCTGAATCGCAGTAGGTATTGGGGCGGACGCCTTGCCAGGCGCCACCTTTTCCACCGCCTTTGACGACTGGTCCACAGTCATCACAGGCGCCCATGTTGAATGAGCCAGTTCCACTGACGCAGCCGACGCTGAAAGCCAGCATCAAAACGGCAAACGAGGCGAGGAGCATGCGAGTAGACATCGCGAAATCCTTTTCTAGTCCGAGCGAACGATTGGCAGGTCGTTTCACCGCGCGCAACGCCTGGTTTGGGCGAGCCCACGATGGTTTCACAGGGGTTATCGGCCGCAAGGTCGACACAATCCAGAAAATCTACGAAATCGGAAAAGTTTATCAGGCGTGCTAGCGGTGCTGGCGAGAATTTCCCCGCTGTAAGGTTGGCCCGGAATCCGGATCGGCGTTGCGATCCGGCTATTGACGCGTCCGCGGCCCTCGCCCCTTCAATCTCACTGCCGCAGATAGCCCGCGCTCGATTGGAAATACTTGCGGTGGCGATGGGCGGCCACTTCCTGGTTGTTTTCCGCCTCGCGGGCCTCGAGGTCGGCAAGATTCGCCGCGCAGATCCGGCAGCCGACCTCTTCAAAATGAAAGCGGATGTAATCGGCCTCGTCGTCTTTCAGCACGCCCAATAGATAGCTGCCTAGTTGTTCGCGGGAGGGACACGAAAGCCGCAGACGCCGCCAGATTTCGCCGACCGAATGCACGCCGGCGTCGCGTCGCCCGCTGACCGCCACCAATTGCTTGGCAAGCTCCGGGTGTTCCCGCAAAGTCGTTTCGATGCGAGCCATTTCGGCAGGCGGCAGCGCTTCGTCAAAATACGCGGCCAAGTCGGCAGTGGTGATTGGTCGTGGCATGTTTTGTAGCTGCGGTCGCCAGACCGCAGCATGGCCGCACTCTGGCGAGTGCAGCTACAGATGGTCAGGATTCATACAACTCCGGGAATACGTCTTCGGGCAAACGCTGGCGACGGATGACGGTTCGCAGGCGAGCAAGGAAATCGAATTTGAAATTGGCGACCTGTTGTTCGGTGATGTCCAGGTCCTCGGCGACGTGTTTATTCGACCAACCGCGAACAAACAACAATTCGATGCACTTCAGTTTGGTCCAGTCGCCGCGTTTTTTCCAACGCGCGATCATGTCGGCCATCGCCTCGCCGAGGGCGGTCGCCTCGATCTCTTTGCGTTCTCCACTGCGGGCAATGCTGCTGGCTCGCCGGGCAGAACCGGGCAGCACCCAATCGCCGCTCGAATCGCTGCCGGCCGAAAGCGGCAGCGCGGGCCTGCGTCCCTCACGCCGCAAGTGGTCGGTCAACTTGTAAGCACAAATAGCGAACAGATAACTTTCCAGCGACCGCCGGCCGTCGTAGTTCGGCAGGCTGTTGAGGAAGCCGATCAGCGTTTCCTGGACGACGTCTTCGCTGGGGGCGCGGCGACCGAGTCGGCTTTCGGCGAACGCCAGCAAACGGCCCTCGTATCGGGCAATCAACTCACTCCACGCACCGTCATCCCCCTTGCGGATTTGGGTGATCAGCAGTGCGTCGGATTGAGAAACGTCGGACATGGCATTGGATTTCGGGATTTCGGAAACAGCGTCGCGCCAATTAAATGCAAGCTCGAAGCGCAAGCGTGGGACGGCGGGTGGCGGAGATCCAAACCCACGCTTGCGCTTCGAGCTTGTATTTGGTCCACCCTAATTGGTCATGGGCTCGGAATCAATAGCCGCTCGCTTGGACAAGCTGAGTTTGAGCGACGCCCAAACAACGATGAGCACGAAAAGCACAGCCGCAAAGAAGAGTCCGAAGGCGAGCAGGAGATCGTCGAGAACGGCCTACGCCCAGAGGCGATCCAATTCAGCGTAAAAAGCGGGTGTGAATTCCAGTAGCATGAACCGCTCGAAGCGAGGTTCGTAGTCGTCCGTCGAAAGCGGAATACTCACGGCGACGTGGTATTCCTTCTCGACAATCCGGCGGTCGCTG
>Ga0180435_10003642_pt1 | contig 15346 bp, 17 predicted proteins | sample SS_ome_3_FD_132467 | JGI IMG/M metagenome (GOLD analysis project Ga0180435, IMG submission 132467) | Hypersaline lake sediment archaeal communities from the Salton Sea, California, USA - SS_3_S_1 metaG | ecosystem: Environmental > Aquatic > Non-marine Saline and Alkaline > Hypersaline >... | reverse complement strand
GCGGGACATGTATCTCGATGCGGCCGGAGAGCCTGTCCCGGGTGCAAGTATCGATGGTCCCCTGGCTGCGGGTATCCCCGGAGAACCGGCGGCGCTGGCGCATATTTCGCAGAAGTACGGGCGTCTGCCCCTTTCCCTGGTGCTCGCCCCGGCAATAGCGCTCGCGAGCGAGGGCTTTCCGGTGGATGCCCAGTACCGCCGCATGGCGCGCTTCCGGCTGGAGTCCCTGCAGGAGTCGCCCGAAGCCAGCCGGCTGTTCCTGGCGGAAGACGATGTGCCTCCGCTGGGACATCTGATACACCAGCCTGCCCTGGCCAACACGCTGTTGCGCATTGCAGACCATGGGCGCGAAGGCTTTTACGCGGGAGATCTCGCCGAACGCCTGATTCGGGGCGTGCGGGCCGCTGGCGGGATATGGACCCTGGAAGACCTGCAAAGCTACCGGGTGGTCGAACGCGAACCGGTAATCGGTAAGTTTGGCGATTTTCGCGTGGTCAGTGCGGCACCGCCCTCATCGGGCGGTGTCGTGCTCCTGGAAATGCTCAACATGCTCGAAACCCTGGACCTGGGAGGCAGGCCGTCGGCGCAGAAGGTGCACCTGATCACCGAGGTGATGCGGCGCGCCTACGAGGACCGGGCCCTTCACCTGGGCGACCCTGACTTCGTGGATGTGCCGGTAGAGAGGCTGACCAGCCCGGAATACGCGCGCGAACGCGCGGCGGATATCGATCCGGACAAGGCCAGTGTCAGCCGTTCGATGGGGCCGGCGGGTGACGAGGGGCGCGATACCACACATTTTTCGGTGATCGACCGCGAAGGCAACCGGGTCGCTGCCACCCTCAGCATCAACTATCCATTCGGCTCCGGCTTCGTGGTGCCGGGTACCGGTGTGTTGTTGAACGACGAGATGGACGATTTTTCCATCAAGCCCGGGGTGCCGAATGTGTACGGGCTGGTGGGCAACGAGGCCAACGCCATCGAGCCGGGTAAGCGCATGCTCTCGAGCATGACCCCGACCTTCTTCGATAATGAGGAAATGGTCGGCATCCTGGGAACCCCCGGGGGGTCCCGCATCATCAGCATGGTACTCATCGGGCTTCTGCAGGCGGCTGCAGAGCAGCCGGCATCCCACTGGGTCGGGCGGGCGCGTTTTCACCATCAGTATCTGCCGGATGAGATTCAGTTCGAGCCGGGTGCGCTGTCGGAATCGACCCGCGAATACCTCAACGGTCTCGGTCACCAGTTGAGAGAACTCGACAGCAGTTACGGCGATATGCACGCGATTCGCTGGCTCCGCAAGGAGCAACAGCTGGAAGCTGCCTCTGATCCGCGTGGGAGCGGTGCCGCCTGGGTAAGCGGGCCTTGACCCCGGCAGCTGTCGAAAGGCCTCAGCGGGTATAGAACTCCTGGTCGAAGCGCGCCTTCAGGGCACTGGTTTCACCCTCGGGAATGACTTCCATCTCAAACACCAGGTGTTCGCGGTGGGCGACCGGGAAGTCGGCGATGTAGTAGATGGCATTAGCCTCGCGCACCTCACGCAGGCTGATGTCTTCGCGTTTCTGCCCGATCAGGTTACGCGCGTTCAATTCGATCTGCGCCGTCACGGGCTTGCCCACGGTTCCGGGCTGGTTGCGCATGACGGTGATATTGACCATCCCGCGGCTGGTGCTGCGCTGGATGGCGTAGGCCTGGGCCACCTGTGGCGCGAGTACGTCACTGGTGAGGGCATTGTGATGAATGGTGTAGTTTCCGGCCTGGGTGGCGTTTTCTGCCTGAACAAGGCCGGCCAACAGCGCGCCGAGCAGAAAAAATATCTTTCGCATGGTTTTTCTCCGGTGCAATTTGCTGAATCGCGGTTTCCTGTAATTATAGACCCCGATATTCCCGATAAACTTTCGCCGGACAAAACGGGCAAGGAAATAAAGGGGATCCGCGCGACCCTCGCAGGCCGGTCCCGGGAGCGGATCTCCGCGTCCCGGGACGCGACCTTGTCACAGCAGGGAGAGCATCAGCGCCTTCACCGGCGGGATCAGCAGCATCTTGAGCAGCACCAGCCCGATCATCACCAGCATAGGGGAAAGATCGATACCTCCGATTGGCTGGATCAATCGGCGCGCCGGGCGCATCAGCGGTTCAGTCAGGTCGTGCAGGATGCTGATGGCAGGGTTGTGTCCGGTCGGGTTTACCCAGCTGATGATGACCATGATCAGGATGCCATAGAGGAAGATGTTGATCGCGAGGCTGAGCAATTCGGGTATCGCGAGCAGCACAGCGGCGAGGGGTGCAAAGCCCTGTCCACCGATCAGGAGTACCAGCAGCATCTGGATGGTAAGGACGATCCAGGCCAGAACCAGCGAGGCGACGTCCTTGCCTCCCACGCCAGGAATGATACGCCGCAAGGGCGTGAGCAAAGGGGTCGTGGCCTTGACGATGAACTGTGACAGCGGGTTATAAAAATCCGCTCGCACCAGTTGCAGCAGGAAACGCAGCATGACCACCAGCGCATACAGGCCGAAGATGACCTGTACCAGGAACACCAGGGGATCGGAAAGGTAGTTACTGCCCATGAGTCAGACCTGCGGCTTGTCGAGTTGTTGCGAAAGCTCCACCGAACGGTCCCGGGCAGCGGTCAGCGCGCGCACGAAGATATCACGCAGGCCGTCGGCCTCCAGCTGCGAGATCGCACTTTCCGTGGTCCCGCCGGGAGAGGTCACCCGGCTCCGCAGCGTGGCCGGATCGTCACTGCTCTCGATCGCCATGCGGGCAGCGCCGAGCGCGGTCTGCAGGGTCAGAAGACGGGCGGTTTCCGGGGGGAGACCGAGCTGCGCTCCAGCGCCTTCCATGGCCTCGATCATAAGGAAGAAGTAGGCAGGTCCGCTGCCCGAGAGCGCAGTAACCGCATCCATCTGGGACTCGTCTTGAACCCAGAGTGTCAGGCCGACGGCGCGCAGGACGGATTCGGCCTGGTCGCGTTGCCCGGCGCTGACGTTTGCTGTGGCGAACAGGGCCGTGGCACCTGCCTGCAGCATCGCCGGCGTATTCGGCATGCTGCGCACCAGGGCCACGTTGTCTCCCAGCCAGCGCTGCAGGGTGTCGCTACGTACACCCGCGGCGATCGATATCACCAGTGGCCGATGTTTCTGTATCGGCGCAGCGAGTTCGCGCGCGACCGTTTCCAGCACCTGGGGTTTGACCGCCAGTACCACCACATCCGCCTGTGCCACGGCCTCTGTATTGTTGCCAAGCGTGCGTATGCCGGCGCCTTCGCCCAAGGCCTGGAGGCGTTGCGCATCCGGATCGCTGGCGATAATGCTTTGTGCATCGACACCATCGGCGATCAGGCCGCCAATGAGGGCGGCGGTCATATTGCCGGCGCCGATGAAGGTGATAGTGGGGTTGCTCATCGAATTTGGTTTTCCATCATGATTTCCTTGGTTCAATACTATATCCGCTCAGGCCCGTGCGCCGAATATATCGGTGCCGATTCGTACCATGTCGGAGCCGGCAGCGACCGCCATTTCCAGATCCCCGCTCATGCCCATCGAGAGAGTATCCAGCGACATACCGGAGGCGTTGAGTTCATCCCGCAGCTGTGCCAACTGCTCGAACACGATCCGCTGTTGCTCGCGAGTGCTGGATGGGTCCGGCATGGTCATCAGTCCGCGCAGCTTCAGGCGGGGCAGTTCCGCGACCTCGCGGGCGAGTACCGGCAGGTCGTCTGGCGTAACGCCCCCCTTGCTCTTTTCACCGCTCAGATTGACCTGGATACAGCAGTTCAGCGGCGCCAGTTCGGGCGGGCGTTGTTCGTTGAGGCGATGCGCATGTTTCGCCTTGTCCAGGCCATGAATCCAGGCGAAGCGGGCGGCAATATCGCGTGTCTTGTTGCTCTGGATACGTCCGATAAAGTGCCACTCGATATCGAGGTCGGACAGCTCCTCCATCTTGGGGTCGGCATCCTGGAGGTAGTTCTCGCCAAATGCGCGCTGGCCGGCGGCGTAGGCTTCACGCACCATTGATGCAGGCTTGGTTTTGCTGACCGCGAGCAGGCGGATGTTCCTGGACGAGTGGCCCGTGGCCAGTGCGGCAGCGTGGATGCGCTCATGTACCTTTTTCAGGGCATCGGCAATAATGGCCATGGGAATCTTGGTCGTATGCTTTGGGGTGCTTTTAAATATCAGGGATGCACGCCGATAACAAGCCGAAGCACCGCCTGCAAAAAACAAGGGTTATAGATGGATATCGCCGAACTGCTCGCTTTCAGCGTCAAGAACAATGCCTCGGACCTGCACTTGTCCTCAGGTCTGCCGCCCATGATCCGCGTGGACGGCGATATTCGCCGTATCAACGTGCCGGCGCTCGACCACAAGACTGTGCATGCGCTGGTCTACGACATCATGAACGACAAGCAGCGCAAGGATTACGAGGAGTTTTTCGAAGTCGACTTCTCGTTCGAGATACCAGGGCTGGCGCGCTTCCGTGTGAATGCCTTCAACCAGGATCGTGGCGCCGCGAGTGTGTTCCGGACCATTCCTTCCAAGGTGCTGTCTTTGGAGGAGCTGAATGCGCCGGAGGTTTTCAAGAAGATCTGTGACAACCCGCGTGGCCTGGTCCTGGTGACCGGCCCCACGGGCTCGGGTAAGTCCACCACCCTCGCAGCCATGATGGACTACAAGAATGACTCCGAGTACGGGCATATCCTCACTATCGAGGACCCGATCGAATTCGTGCACCAGTCCAAGAAGTGCCTGATCAACCAGCGCGAGGTGCATCGCGATACCCTGGGATTTGCCCAGGCCCTGCGATCCGCGCTGCGGGAGGACCCCGACATCATCCTGGTGGGCGAATTGCGCGATCTGGAGACCATTCGCCTTGCCCTGACCGCGGCCGAAACCGGTCACCTGGTATTCGGTACCCTGCACACCAGTTCGGCGGCCAAGACCATCGACCGTATCGTCGATGTCTTCCCGGCCGGTGAGAAGTCCATGGTCCGTTCCATGTTGTCGGAATCACTACGCGCGGTCATCTCGCAAACCCTGTTGAAGAAGGTAGGGGGCGGGCGTGTTGCGTCACACGAGATCATGGTCGGCACGCCGGCGATCCGGAACCTGATCCGGGAAGACAAGGTGGCCCAGATGTACTCCGCCATCCAGACCGGCCAGTCCGCCGGCATGCAGACGCTCGACCAGAATATGCAGGACCTGGTGCGCAAGGGCCTGATCACCAAGCAGGATGCGGTGGCCCGTGCGGTCAACAAGGATCTGTTCAATTAGGACCCGTTGAATAAGTGTTAACAGGCCCTAAACTTGATGCAAGTCACGGTTTTTTTGGCCTCGCGGAGGGATGCTTGGCGCCCACCCCCGGAATCTTGATGAGCAAGAGGTAGTCAAATATGGCGATGGATTTCAACGACATCATCACGCTGATGGTGCAGAAAAAGGGGTCCGACCTGTTCATCACTGAGGGGATGCCCCCGTGTATGAAACTCAACGGAAAGATCGTGCCGGTCGCCAAGACCAAGCTGACTGAAAAGCAGGCGCGGGAACTTACCTACTCGCTGATGTCGCCGGAACAGCGGGATGAATTTCATCATACCAAGGAATGCAATTTTGCCTTCGCCGCGAAGGATATCGGGCGTTTCCGCGTGAGTGCCTTTGTCCAGCGCGACAGTGCCGGCATGGTCCTGCGGCGCATCGAGACCCGTATCCCCAGCCTGGAAGATCTTAATCTGCCTGCGGTTCTCGCGGATCTCGCCATGACCAAGCGGGGACTGGTGGTCTTTGTTGGTGCCACGGGCACCGGTAAGTCAACCTCACTGGCCGCGATGGTAGGTCACCGCAACCAGAATGCCAGTGGACATATCATTTCCATCGAGGACCCAATCGAGTTCCTGCACGAGCACGGTAACAGCATCATTACGCAGCGCGAGGTGGGCGTCGATACCGAATCCTACGAAGTGGCGTTGAAGAACACCCTGCGCCAGGCGCCGGACGTGATCCTGATCGGTGAGATACGTACCCGTGAAACGATGCAACATGCCATTACATTCGCGGAAACGGGCCACCTGGTTTTGACCACCCTGCACGCGAACAACGCCAACCAGGCGCTGGAACGCATCATCCACTTCTTCCCTGACGAGCAGCACAAGCAGGTGCTGATGGACCTGTCGCTCAACCTTCGCGGTATCGTGGCGCAGCAACTGGTACCCCGCATCGATGGCAATGGACGCAAGGCCATACTCGAGGTCCTGCTGAATACGCCGCTGGCCTCGGATCTGATCGCGAAGGCGGAAGTGTCAAAGTTGAAGGATCTGATGAAGCGATCCCGCGAACAGGGCATGATCACCTTCGATCAGGCGCTGTATGAGTCATGCGTGGCTGGTGAGATCTCCGAGAGGGATGCCATGCAGCATGCGGATTCGGCCAACGAGGTACGCCTGATGCTCAAGCTGGGTGACCGTCGCCCGGGTGCAGTCGGGCCTGGCGCATCCGGGGGCACTGGCGGCGGGTCGCTGGATGACGACGGGATGAGCTTGCTGCCAGAGTAGGCGTTGCAAGCCTCGGTTCAGAAGACCCGGTAGCCGTCGAATACAGGTCCGTCCACGCATACCCTTTGCATGGCCGGACCCTCGTCGGTCTGGACCTCAACCACGCATCCGGCGCAACCACCCACGGCGCATGCCATGAATTCTTCCAGGGAGACCTGGACCGGCAGGCCATAGTCACGTGCCATGTTCACCACGGCCTCGAGCATTGGGTGTGGACCACAGGCATAGACCCCAACCTCTGAGCGCGCTTTTTCGTCCAGTCCGTCCAGCCAGCAGCGAGCAAGGTCGGTGACGTAGCCTTGGTGACAGCCGGGGTAGCCCTGCAGACTGGCCAGGCGACTGGCAATGCCCCAGTCCTCGAGCAGGGGCATGGCGCCGATCACGCCCTCCGGCATACCGGGGATCATGATCTGGGAGGGACGGGCATCGAAGGGGAAGGGAACCTCCGATCCCAGGATGACCAGGGGTTCCTGTTCGCTGCCCCTCAGCGACTCGGCGATGCAGATCATGGGTGGCATACCGACACCGCCACCGATCAGCAGAGGCCGCTTTTCCTTCACCTCGAAAGGGCGCCCGATCGGACCGAGCAGGTTGATGATTTCGCCCACCTCGCGTCGTGCCAGCAGCACCGTGCCTTCTCCCACCGCCTTGTATAGGAAGTCCACCCAACCCTCTGTGGCAGATACCCGCATGATCGAGATCGGGCGCCGCATCGGCCGCTGAGGGTCCACTGCGATGTGTGCGAACTGGCCCGGCAGGGCGCGCGCGGCGCATCCGGGAGCCTTTACGCGCAATACGTACTGATCGCCAGGGAAGGCTTCATGGGAGAGTATTTCGGCGTCCTCGACGAGGATGGTATCGCGGTGGGGCTTGCTGTTCATGCGCGAAGCTTAAGGTCGCAGCGTGTCTGTCGCAAGGCAATCCGTCAGCCTGTTGTTCCGGCCGCTTGGCCATGGGTCTTTGGTGCAATCGTCTGTCCCGAGTGGGCGCTGTTGGCGTTCAGTCTTATACTTCCCTGTTTTCCGCCAAGGGTCGCCGTTGGCCGGTGGCGCAGGAGCTGATCTTGAATGACGAACTGAAATCACGCCCGGTACGCCTGGCGATCATGACCGTTTCCGATACACGTACCCTGGAAAACGATACCTCCGGCGAGGCCCTGGTGAAGATGGCGACGGCGGATGGCCACGAGGTGGTCGAACGAATCCTGGTGCCGGACGATATCTATCGTATCCGCTACGAGGTGTCGCGCTGGATCATCGACCCCAATGTCGAGGCGGTCATCAGCACCGGGGGTACCGGCCTGACCGGCCGGGACGGAACGCCGGAGGCGGTCTCGCCTCTTTTCGACCGTACCATCGATGGATTCGGGGAACTGTTCCGGCATGTTTCCTACCAGACCGTCGGTACCTCCACGATCGCCTCGCGCGCGGTCGCCGGAGTGGCGAACGGGACCTTTATTTTCACCCTGCCCGGCTCCACCGGGGCCTGCAAGGATGCCTGGAAGGGCGTGCTGCGTGACCAGCTGGATAGCAGCCACCGCCCCTGCAACCTGGTCGAATTGATGCCGCGGCTGACCGAGTCATGAGCGGAACGGATGCCTGCTTCACAGACGGGGGCATGCTGTCCGCGGATGCTGCGCGGACGGCGCTGATCGATGCCGCCCGTCCGCTGGCAGAGACCGAGGAGGTCAGGCTGGCTGATCTGCTCGGACGGGTACTGGCGGAAGACCTGATCTCGCCGCTGGATGTGCCCGGGCATGACAACAGCGCCATGGATGGTTATGCACTGCGGGCCGCCGATTGCGGACAAAGAGGGGTGACTCTGCCGGTGGACCAGCGTATCGCGGCCGGTCATCCTGGGCAGGCGCTGAAATCCGGCACCTGCGCACGCATCTTCACCGGCGCCCCGATGCCCGAGGGCGCGGACGCGGTGGTGATGCAGGAGGAGGTAACGCTCGAGGAGGGGATGGCTCGCATAGACCGTTCAGTCAAGGCAGGCGAAAACGTGCGGCCGCGTGCCAATGACATCGCATCCGGTGCGTGCGTGCTCGAGGCAGGCACGCGTATCCGCCCACAGATGGTCGGTCTGCTGGCCTCACTGGGTATTCCCGGGGTCAAGGTGTTCCGACGCCTGCGGGTGGCCCTGCTCAACACCGGGGACGAGATCGTGGAGCCGGGTACGCCGCTGGCCCCGGGGCAGATCTACAACTCCAACCGCTACAGTCTCATCGCCACCCTGCATGAAGTCGGTTGCGAGGTGGTCGATCTCGGTCAGATCGAAGATACCTTCGAGGCAACCCGGGCCACACTGGTCGAGGCGGCACAGGTGGCGGATCTCATTCTGACCAGCGGCGGTGTGTCGGTGGGCGAGGAGGATCACATCAAGGCAGCGGTCCGGGCAGAGGGCACGCTCGACCTGTGGCGGGTGCGCATGAAGCCGGGCAAGCCACTGGCCTACGGTCGGGTGCGGGAGACGCCTTTCATCGGGCTTCCCGGCAACCCGGTTTCCGCCTTCGTCACCCTGTGTCTGTTCGGCATGCCCTTTATCCGGATCGCGCAGGGTCAATGTCAGACCTTTCCCAAGCCAGTGCGTGTGCGCTGGCCGGTTCCGATCCAACGACCGCTCAAGCGGCGCGAATTCGTGCGCGTTCGCCTGAATCGGGACAGTGCGGATGGTGTACCGGTGGCCGAGCCCTTTCCGCGTCAGGGGTCGGATGTACTTACCAGCACTGTGTGGGCCGAGGGCCTGCTGGAACTGCCGGAAGATAAATGCCTGCCTGCCGGCACGCTGCTGAACTACTGGCCCTTCGAGGAACTGTTGGCATGATCCGGGTGCTGTATTTCGCGCGTCTGCGAGACCAGGTCGGCCTGGCTTCGGAGGAGATCGACGAGGCACCGGCCACCGTGGGTGATTTGATCGAATGCCTCAGTGCCCGGGGAAGCGACTGGAGCGATGCCTTCTCGGGAACGGTGCTGATGGCGGTCAACCAGGAGATGGCCGATCGTGCCACCGCGATCGCCGATGGCGATGAAGTCGGCTTCTTTCCCCCGGTGACGGGCGGATGAAACGGCGTATCTCTGTTCAGGTGGAAGCGTTCGACATCGCTGCCGAGACCACAAGGCTGGCACAGGGCGATACCGCTATCGGCGCCGTGGCCAGTTTCCTTGGGCTGGTGCGCGATGACAATACCGTGGGAGAGGAACGCTCCGCCGTAGCCACCATGACACTGGAGCACTACCCGGGCATGACCGAGAAGGCGCTCGAGCTGATCGTGGATGCTGCCTTAGCCCGTTGGCCGCTGCAGGCAGTCACGGTGATCCACCGGGTCGGGCCGTTGGCAGCGGGCGAGCCGATCGTGCTGGTGCTGACCGCCAGCGCGCACCGCAAGGCGGCATTCGCGTCCTGCGAATACATCATGGACATCCTCAAGACCGAAGCGCCGTTTTGGAAAAAGGAACATTTGCCCGATGGCGGCGAACGTTGGGTGGATGCACGCGAATCGGATGGCGAAGCGGCGGCGCGTTGGCTCAAACGCGATAGCTGATTCCCGCTTTCACCCCCCGCTGCGCCGTCGCCTTTAACCGTCGGGCTCAGCGTTCCTGGCAGTGGCGATGCCATTTGTGCCGCATGTGACGCATCGCCTCGTGCAGACGTGGATGCGGGCCATGATAGGAACGGGGATGCCAGGCGGACTTGCGCGAGGACATCCCCATTGCCTTCAACAGATGCCGTTTTGCGGGCCTGGCCAGATCCTCGGCCGCCATGACCTGCTGGCGCACCTCCTTGCGGCTGCCCTCGAAGGTGTGCTCATGTCGTTCGCCATCCGGCCCCTGGTACGTGATCATTGCGCGGAAGCGGCCATCCTCCTGTCGCTCCAGCGACAGCGACTGGAAGGTGCTGAATCCGCTCTTGCCCTGCTTCTGCCCGTGCGGTTCGGCGTGCGGGTGTGGGCTCGCGTGTTTTTTCATCTTACCTCCGGGAGCCCCGTCCCCGAGCGTAACGGTCAGCGTCTCCACACCATCGGTGCGGGCCACCTGCAGCGCCACCGCGCGACCCGGTTGGTCCAGTCGCGTGAGTGCGGCGAGTTGCGCGGGAGAGAAAAGCCGTTGGTCGTCATAGCTTGTCAGGACGTCGAATCGGCGAAGGCCTGCCCGGGCGGCCGGCGAATCCGCCTGGATACGCATCACCATCACGCCCTGGCCCGGTGCGACGGTATCGGGCAGTTGCTTCGCCAGCGGTGGGGGAACCGGCGTCACCACCACACCCAGGTGTGCGCCGAGCTGGATGGCTTGTCCCGCCGGTCCCGTCGGTGTGGGCGGTGCAGGTTCGGCCAGCACGGCAGTGGTTGGCAGCAAGAAACAGATGGCAAGGGTCAGGTTTCGTATATTCGACATGTGCAGCTCCTCTAGCGTTTTTCCGGCAAGCGGGGTTCGAGTGTTTCAGAAAGAGAGAGGCGGACTGGAATTGAAAGTTCCGTTGCCCTGGGGAAACTGTCCAAAACGCAACTGAGGCGCATCTGCTACATTAGTGAAGACGAAAAGAAATCCTTGGGGGAGGGGTGACATGTTTGGGAAGACTTCGAGCAGGAGGCCAGGGTCGGTGCGGCGCGGATGGCTGGTCGGGCTGGTGCCGGGTCTAGTCATGGGCGTCATCGGGACGGCCTGTGCCACTACCTTGCAGGATTATTTCGATTCTACGACTTCGTCTTTTACCCAGGACGGCCTGACGTTTTCAGATTTCAAGCCGGTGCTTTCGACTATGACGCCCTCACCCGGCAATGTATTGGGCATGGTCAATTCCATCGATCCGATCTACGTAGCGTCTACGCTCCAGAATGTTCTTTCAGATCCGAACTTCGTCGCCAACACGCTTCAGAACAATCCGTCGGCTTTGAGTGATTTTGGCAACCAGTTTCTGGATTTCAGTGGTGGCGGAGTGTTCTCGAGAGGCTGGGGCAATGCTAGCGCTGCGAATCCCGATAATATCTATCTGACTATACTGCCGGACGCTCCTGGTGGTGGAGTAGATCCGGGATTCAAGCTTGAAGGTGCCTCGGAGTGGCAAGTGGATGCGGGTTTCTCCACGCCCAACGATACCGGCGATGATAATCCTTCCGCACAGCTGTCTGCCTTTGCCTACACGGTGACGCGCGAACCGCAAATGCCGCTTCTCACGAGTGCAGATCTCACTCAGGATTCCGTTATCGATGCTATTGGACCCGACTACTTTTCATTTTCGCCTTTTGAATGGCCGGATGTTGCGGGCGGATTCGCGCTCCAGTTCATCCTGGACGATCAGAATCCCGACGATTTTACTGCAGCTCTGATGAATTACACGTTGGAAAGTGGCGTAAGAATATCTACCAGTTTTTTTAATCCGTCGTTTACAGAGGTCGTTTATCCTGCTGTCAATCAGGACCGTGATTGGGAAGGTTTTCTTACTGCTCGAGACAGCATTCGGGTGGTTACTGTTACCGGTTTGGGCGCCACTTCCGGTGGTGGATTCACTATGAATTCCTTGTCACAGCGGATTGATCCTCCTTTGAACTCGAACATCCCGGAACCAGAAACCGTCCTGCTCATGTTGATGGGAATGCTTGGGTTAGGCGCTTTGCGGCGCCGGCGTGTTTGATCTTCGCCGACGTATGTGGCCGTAACAAAGCGCGCAAGCCCGTCACCGCCTCTCCCATGCCGGGGGAGGCGTTTTTCCTTTAAGAGTTGTCGCGCGTTAAGATCATTTCATGGCTGAGGGTTCGCAACCGAACGTGACCGGCCTGGTACTTGCCGGGGGACTCAGTCGCCGTTTCGATGGCGAGGACAAGGCCTGGCAGGTCTTCCGGGGTCGACCGCTGGTCGAGCATGCAATGGACCTGCTGGCGGACCTTGATGACATCGTGATCAGCGCCAATCGCGACCTCAGCCAGTTTGCCCGCTACGGTCACCGCGTGATCGCCGACCGCCGCCCGGGCCTTCTCGGTCCGCTAAGTGGTATCGAGACGGCACTGCTGGAAACCGGCGCGGACGCTCTGTTGGTGGTGCCATGCGATGTGATCGGCTCCCCGTTTGACTGGGCCTCGCAACTTGTCGCGCATGCGGACCGGGTCGGGAGTCCCTGGGCAGGAACACGGGATGGCGAACGTCTGCAGCCGCTGCTCGCTTACTGGTCGGCTGCGCTGTTGCCCGATATCAGCCGTGCGCTGGACGAGGACAATCTGCGGGTGATGCGATTGATCGCACCTTGGGAGCAGAATGCCCTCGCGCTGCCGGAAGAGCATCACCTGCTGAATCTGAATACACCGGAGGCCCTTGCCAGGGCAAATGCCTGAGTTCAGTCGTCGCCGAACAGGCCGTGCAGCGCCTTTTTCTCGTCGACGGTGATCCCGACATCCTGTTCTACCTCCCCGATGTCGCGGTAGCAAACGCGGTTACGGCCCGATTCCTTGGCTTCGTAGAGCAGGCGGTCGACCGACTCGATCAGGGCCTCGGGACCACGCTCATCTTTTGGCATGTGCACATCCACGCCCATGCTTGCGGTCATGTGGAATTCACCGCCCTCGTGCTGTACCGGTTTCTCCTCGATCTCGGCGCGGATGCGTTCGGCAATGCGTATGGCCGGACGCAGACCGGTGTCGGGGAGGATGATCATGAACTCCTCGCCGCCATAGCGGTACACCGTGTCCACGATGCGCACCTGATGGCAGAGGATCTTCGCGGTCTGCTTGAGCGCCAGGTCGCCGACCTGATGTCCCCAGGTGTCGTTGATCTGCTTGAAGTGGTCCAGGTCAATCATGATCAATGCAGCGGGGCGCATGCTGCGACGGGTCCGTTCCAGGACCACCGGGAGGGTTTCCTGCAGGTGACGTACATTGTAGAGGTTGGTCAGGGGGTCGTGCGTGACCAGTTCCTCCAGGCGATCGACACGCACTCGCAGGTTCTGAACCTCATCAGGCCAGGGACAGCCCTGTTCTCCGACCGGGCATACCGGATTTTGGGGGTCATCGACACTCATCGATGGGGAGATTAGCCCAAGAAACCCTTTTAGGATAGGGGGTTACCTCATTCAGCCCGGGTGCAGGCTGTTGTTATCAGCTGCTTTAGGTCCTCGAGATTCCGGCACTCATGCAGGGAGCGGGAACCCAGGCAGAGGCGGATTTCCCCGTCCTGCTCCACGAAGACCGCCGGCAAGGGAACATTCACTTGCGGGTAGGCCTTGCGGAATTCGTCCCGATGCAGAAAGTGTGCGCTTATGGGAAGGCTCTGCACGAACTCGCGCCACTCCTCGCGTTCGCTGAATACCCCGTGGGTCAGCATGCACAGATCACAGCGGTAGGTCTGCGGGGAGAAGATCTTGTGGCCGATGTCAGCGAATGTGTTGAACAACCCGCTGTCGGCGTTGTACACGAAGATCAGGATGGACATGCCTATATACTTTCACACGGCATCGATGAAGGCAAAGCATTGGCCTGCCTTGAAATTTATCAGAATGTACCGATTTGCCACTTAGGACGAATGCCGGGTACTTGCATAGTGTTAACAAGTCCGAACAAGCTCTCGGGCTGTCAGGCAGGGGAACGATGGAATTCAAAGACTACTACGAGCTCATGGGTGTCGAACGCAACGCGACCCAGGACGAAATCAAGCGCGCCTATCGCAAACTGGCGCGCAAGTACCACCCCGATGTGAGCAAGGAAACCGACGCGGAGACGCGCTTCAAAGAAATCGGGGAGGCCTATGAGGTGCTCAAAGACCCGGAGAAGCGGGCCGCCTACGATCAGCTTGGCGCCAACTGGCAGGCAGGGCAGGATTTCCGTCCGCCGCCCGGCTGGGACCAGGGGTTCGAGTTTCACGGTGGCGGTTTCACCGGCGCTGACAGCGCGCAGTTCAGCGATTTTTTCGAGAGCCTGTTTGGTCGCGGTGGCGGATACAGGGCAGGCCCCGGTCCCGGGGCGGCCGGTTTCGACATGCGCGGCGAGGACACCCATGCCCGGGTTGTGATCAACCTGGAGGACGCCTACACCGGGGCAACCCGTCCCTTGAATCTGAGGCATACCGAGGTGGGGCCGGATGGTCACCCGCAGCTCAAAGCGCGGACACTGAACGTACGGATTCCCAAAGGTGTGCGCCAGGGTCAGCATATCCGTCTGGCGAAGCAGGGAAGTCCGGGCATTGGTCGGGGACAGGCCGGAGACTTGTACCTGGAGGTCGAGTTCCAGCCTCATCCCGTCTACCGGGCAGAGGGCAAGGATGTCTGGCTGGATTTGCCGGTCGCTCCATGGGAAGCGGCGCTGGGGGCCACAGTCAAGGTGCCGACCCCGGCTGGCGTCCTCGACCTCAAAGTTCCCGCGAGTTCCTCCGGCGGACGAAAGCTTCGCCTCAAGGGAAAGGGTATCCCGGCAAAAGAGCCCGGGGATCTGTATGTCGTGTTGCAGATCGCGTTACCACCAGCCGGAGATGAAACGGCGCGCGAGGCATATGCGCAACTGGGCAAAACCTTCGCGGCATTCAATCCCCGGGCGCATCTGGGAGGATGAGTGGCAATGGCGAAAACAGAGATAACGGTTATTGATATTGACCCCCTGGAGGAAGACACCTTCCTGAGCATGGGTGAGTTATGTCGTGCCTGCGGTGTGTCGGGGGAAATGGTCATCGAGTTGATCGATCTCGGCCTGATCGATCCTGTTGGCGCCGATCGGGTAGGGACAGATCCGACTGCTTGGCGCTTTTCGATCGTGAGCGTGCGTCGGGTGCGTTGCGCGCGGCGGCTGCAACGCGATCTTGGGGTCAATGGGCCTGGTGCGGCCCT
>Ga0180435_10003641_pt1 | contig 15348 bp, 18 predicted proteins | sample SS_ome_3_FD_132467 | JGI IMG/M metagenome (GOLD analysis project Ga0180435, IMG submission 132467) | Hypersaline lake sediment archaeal communities from the Salton Sea, California, USA - SS_3_S_1 metaG | ecosystem: Environmental > Aquatic > Non-marine Saline and Alkaline > Hypersaline >... | reverse complement strand
TTGATGCCATCAGCCTCTGATTTATGGCAATAGATTTTGACCGGGTTGATGGCCATCAGTTCGGCGATGCCTTCAACGCTGTGGCCGCTGAAAGAGCCACCGACATGATCGGGATGGTAATGAGTAGCAAGTGCCGCTTTTAGGGTGTAGTCCTTTTCAGCCAGGTGTTTGGTCAGTGCATCTATGTCCCAGGCCGGGTCAACGATGGCTACCTCACGTGTTTCGCGGGAGCCGATGATGTAGGTGTAGTTCTGCATGGGGCCAATTTCGATCTGCTCAATAATCAGATCTGTTGGCTCCGCCCAGCTGGCGTTGGTCATTAGGTTTGCCTTTCGTCTTTTTTACCCCGCTTACAGTAGCTCAATCAGCGTTATTTCGCACTTGGAGCCGAGCCTCATAACGGGGCCCCAGGTGCCCGTGCCCGGCGACACGTATAGAAACATGCCGTCAACCTGATAGTCGCGGTACAGGCGCGGAAAGACTTTTTTCACAAGAAAATTAAACGGCACTATCTGCCCCCGATGCGTATGCCCGGTGAGCATCAGGTGCGCACCCCAGGCTGCTGCATCTTCAGCGCCATCGGGTCTATGGTAGAGCAGGATGCGGAATGCATCAGGGGTTGCCTCGAGCATTTTTATCTCGCGTTCTACCTGCGTTTTGCTTTCAGCATCATCAATGCCGATGAATTGCAGTCCGTCGCGATCAACGCTTCGATTGCGCAATACCTCTATACCCAGGGAGGTCAGGCGCTGGCAGATGGCCTCGAGGTCAACATAGCGTTCGTGATTGCCTATGCAGAACAGCGCCGGCGCTTTGATATCACCCAGGGGTGCCAGGCTGTCGATCCCAATCCTGGACATGTCGATCAGATCACCCGTGATCACGACGTAGTCCGCGTCCAATGCGTTCACCTTCTGCACAATGGGCTTCAGAAAACCGGGTTGGCGGCTGCCGATGTGCACATCTGATATCTGTGCCAGGCGCGTGCCTTTGACCTTCTGAGTACCCGCAACTTCGATCCGATGCACATGCAGGCGATGAGCGTTATAGATGGCGTAAGCGCTGATCAGTACCACCAGCGTTGCAACAGCCAGGCCTGCAGGTTCGCTGCGCACTTGCAGCAACAGCAACACCTCAGCCAGCAGGATCAGACACAACATGACAAAACAGATACCCAGCCAGGTCATTACAACCGCGCTGATGGCGCGGGACCAGGCATGATTGGCCTGTTCGTGCAGCAGGCGCAATATCAGCGGAAAAGCCAGGAAAGCTGCCATAAGAGCCAATGGCACGGGCCAGTTGGGCCACAATAAACTGATCAGCCTGGTGGGTGGATAAACCAGCACCAGAGCTGCCACAGACAGAACGACCAGCAGGAACGTCGCTCGCCTGGAAATGTATTTCATAGATTAGGCGCAGCCACCAGGAGTTTGCCGCTGCCCGTGATAGAGGTGTTTGGCAGCGCGGAGAAGGGGATGAAACAGGCTTGTTCAGGCTGGTATCGATCGCCACCGATATCGACGGATCCTGTCAGGCACATGCAGACAGCGTAAGGCACCGTGTCCGGCAAACTTAACGGGGATGCCAGCTGCGTAAAATCGACGCGCCACACATTGAAGTCGGTAAATGTGGCAATGCGTTCGATGCCAGGCTCGATTTGATCAAACTCTTCCACAGCGGGCGCATCAATATGCATCCTCGAGATGGCATGACTGCTGTCCCAGTGATCCTGGGTGACGACCTGCTGGGCAAACGAAATGATATAGCGTTCGTAGGTCTGAGTTTGGAACTCCACTACGCGAACGCCATGCAGCAATGAGTGGGGGGTCCAGGTGGGGACTTTGACGACATCGCCTACCCGCAGATCACGCAGCGCGGCAAAACTGTTCATATGTGCCCGTGCTTTTGCCTCGTCATCCTGCAAGTCGGTTGCGCCGTCTTCATCAATCTGGCGGCGAATTTTCTCGTAAACCTGCACAGCTTCGAGGTAAGCCTCGCGAAACTGATGGGCATCACTGAAAGTCTTGCGTTTGTCCTGATCCATACCAAAACGAATGCCACCTACGCCACCTGGCCAGGCTTGTCTATCAACATGGGTGACGATGTACACCTCCTGCTTCTCTTCGTGTACTTCGAAGTAGAGTTCTCCCGCCACAGCCTGAGGCTTGGGGTCGAGAATTTTCAACAGCAGAACAGGGGCATGGTTGGCCAGTAGACCCGCGTTGTGGGCAAGATACTCTGACAGAGGTAGCTCAGCGTCACCAACGCGGACTGAACTCTCACCGCGTTCTTCCATTCCGGTGTACCAGATTTCCTGGCCCCAGGGCTTAGGGATGTGCACCGGCACCAGCCGGACGGGTTGGGTGGGGTCTATGCGGGTTGATTTCGACAAATGTCTGTTTCCGGGAAGTATTGTGAAAAAAGAACAATTATAGTCATTCTCCAATCTGGATTTGCCTATTTTACCCACATGGTCCAACCAGCTGCCAAAACACCACGATCTGCGAAAGTCGCTGTACCCGGCGCCTTACCGTCGAGTGCTGTTTGTCGTCGTGCCCGCCAAAGCCGGGATCCTCGTTTCGACGGCAGGTTCATTGTTGCCGTGCGCACCACCGGTATTTACTGTCGCCCGATCTGTCCGGCGCGCATGCCACGAGAAGATAACGTTAGTTACTTTGTGAATGCGGCGGCGGCACAGGATGCGGGATATCGGCCATGTCGTCGTTGCCGGCCAGAGTCTGCTTTGTCGCTGCCGGAGTGGACCATGGCCAGCGATACCGTCATGCGTGGCTTGCGCATGATTGAAAGTGGCCGGCTGAGTGATAACAACACGGCTGCCTTGGCATCGGCATTGGATGTCGGCGAGCGACACTTAAACCGGCTGTTTCAGCAGGAGTTAGGCACCACACCAAAATCGGTAGCACGCTGGACGCGCGCCCGACTCGCAAAGGGGCTCCTAACTTCCAGCGCCATGACGATGAGTGACGTGGCTTTCCATGCGGGCTATGGCAGTTTGAGTCGTTTTAATCAGGAAATCAGAGATGTCTTTAAGCAGACACCAACTGCACTAAGAAAAGCGAAAGAGGCCCAGGCAGGAGAGTGTGTGCGCCTGACACTTTCGATCAGAGGGCCTTACGATTTTGACTGGGTGTTCGCGTATCTGCACAAGCGGGCTTTGTCCGGGCTGGAAGAGGTGCGCGGTGAGGCAGGTTGCTGGCAATTCAGACGGCGGTTCACCGATGGCGAAGGTCGACATCACTGGGTGGAAGTGCATCAGCAGGAAAGTGCTTTGCGAGTTGTGCTGCCCCTTACGGACGTTCCGTTACACAACTTGTTAACCCGTATCCGCCGTGTGTTTGATCTGCACGCGGATGGAGAAACCATTCACGAATTCCTCCTCAAAGATGCGCTGTTGGGTGCAGTGGTTCGCGCCGCACCAGGATTGCGCGTGCCCGGTGCCTGGGACGGTTTTGAAACAGCCGTTCGCGCAGTGCTGGGTCAGCAGGTCAGTGTGGAGCGGGGTACCGTGCTGGCTAACAAGATGGTGACCAGCTACGGTGCGGGATGTTTTCCTTCTCCTGTGCAGCTGTCTGATAAGCAGATTGGTGAATTGGGTATGCCCGGTCGTCGCGGTCAGGCCATTGCACTGCTGGCTCAGGAGGTGCGCGATGGCATTATAAGCTTTGACGACAGCAGCCACTTTGATGAGATCCAGAAGCAGTTGCAGGCGATTGCGGGTATTGGTCCATGGACTGCAAACTATATCCGTATGCGCGTGCTGAAAGACCCGGATGCTTTCCCGGATAACGACTGGGTGGTGTTAAAGGTGTTGCAGTGTACAGCGGCAAAGGCCCGCGCCCGGTCTGAAGCATGGCAACCCTGGCGTGCCTATGCGCTGATGTACTTGTGGTATGCCCGCTCACTTTCCGTGCAGCCAAAGACACTCAAGGAGTAAACACCATTGTTTTACAGCTACGTCGACAGCCCGATTGGCCCTTTGTTGCTCAGTGGTACGCAGGATTATCTGTCTGGATTGTATTTTTCAACAGGCAGTAAAGCACGTGGACCGGACCCGCAATGGCAACACAGTGACACCGTGTTTCTGCCAGTAAAACAACAGCTCGATGAATATTTTGCCGGGGAACGTAAGGCATTCGACATCACTCTGGCGCCGCAAGGGACACCGTTTCAACAGAGTGTTTTAGCAGCCCTGCAGGACATACCGTTTGGTGAAACGCGTAGCTACGGCGAAGTTGCGGTTGCGATTGGTAATCCGAAATCTGTTCGCGCGGTAGGCAGTGCCAATGGCAACAACCCTATTGCGCTGATCATCCCCTGCCATCGAGTGATTGGCAGTAACGGCAGCTTGACCGGCTTTGGCGGCGGTCTCGAAACCAAACGCTTTTTACTTGAGTTTGAAATGCAGCACTCAGGCCTGTGGGCCTGAATAAAACAAGCACAGTTTATTGATTCAACAACACCGAGTCGTAGAGTTCTAACAGCGCTTCTGAGTTGACTTCGACACAGCCTCCGCTTTCCGGAACGTTGTGCCAGTCGCCCGGCGGAAACAAGCGCCCTCCGGGAACCATAATGGTCTGGCCGATACTGATGCCTTCAGTGACCACGCGGATGGCACCGTTGCGCACCTTGAACAGGTCCGGCTCTAACACGTACGCTATGGCGCAGGAATCATGAACCGGGAAACCTTTGACGCCACGGGTTCTATGATAGTAGTCCTCGTAATGCCGACTGATGTCCCAGATGAACTGCCCTGCCGCGCCTGCGCGCTCACGTAGATGACGCATCTGCGCCTGTTGCATGACGCAGGTCATGGTCACGTCCAGTCCAACCAGAGTCAGCGGCCAGTTAGCGGTGAGCACAATGTCTGCAGCGTGAGGGTCGCCGTAGATATTGGCTTCTGCAACCGGGGTGACGTTGCCGGTATGTTCATTGGTACCCAAAGCGCCGCCCATAATGACCACTTCTTTCACCAACCCGATGATCTCTGGATTCAGGCGCAGGGCTAACGCCAGATTGGTCAAGCGACCAACGGCAACCAGGGTAATTTCGTGCGGATGCTGCAGCACCTGGTCGACAATGAACTGTGCCGCGCTGGCGGATGCGTGCTGATTTCGGGGTGTGTCGGGGTTGATGTTACCGAGACCGTCATCACCGTGTACAAACGCAGGCGGCTCATCCGAGGCAATCAGCAGCGGTGCTGCAGCACCTTTGTGTACCGGCGCTGAGATATCAAATCGTTCACAGATATGCAGAGCATTGCGCGTGACGTTATCGAGGCTGGCGTTGCCCAGTACCGTGGTAATGCCAACAACGTCGATTTCAGGCGCATAGTGGGCAAACAGCAAGGCCATGGCATCGTCGATGCCCGGATCGGTGTCAAAAATTATTTTTGTTTTAGTCATGACAAGTATCAATGATAAGTTTGTGTAGCATACCCCACTCATACCGCTAAACCAGGCATGTCTGTTTTGAACCGCTACCGCACAACGCTGACGAGTTTCCTGGCCTACTTCATCATGTCCGGCATGCTTGCGCCGATAGGTATTATCAGTGCGCCGATGGCGCAGGAGTTTGGCTTGTCGGTCACTGATGTGACGGCCAAATTCAGTTGGCTTACCGTGGGTATTTTTGTCGGCGCGGTGGCCGCGCTCCTCGTCTTCAACTGGTGCCGTATAAAGACTGCCATGATCGCTTTGTTTGGACTGCTGGCCATCAGCCTTCTGAGCCTGCCTTTCAGCGGCAGCATTGATGCCATCGGCTGGCGTTTAGGCGTGGTGGGTGTGTGCTGCGGAATAGGTCTGCCTGCTGCAGCATTGGTGATTGCACGTACTTACGCCGCAGAACATCGTGCCTCCATGCTGGTCATAACGGATGGGTCCTTCAGCGTTGCGGGGATTGTCTGCGCCTGGGTTGCGGTGACACTGCTGGCTTTGAATGTCCACTGGTCGGGTGTGTACCTGTTTGTTGCGGGTATTGCTGTGCTGGTTGTGTTGCTTGCACTTTTCTCCAGTTATCCTGAATCTACTGGCGAAACAGCGGCTGATCCGTCGCCCAGAGCCTGGCCGGTATCTGCCTGGTTATGTATTGCCGCCCTGTGTACATACACGGTGGCGCAAAATTCTATTCTCTGGTGGTTGCCGCAGCATGCTCAGCAACAGCTGGGTGCAACGGCTGATGCTGGTGGTGCGCTGGTTGGGCAGTTCTGGAGCGGAATGTTTGCCGCGCAGCTGTTTGTTGCCTGGTGGGTTTTGCGAATTGGTGTTAACCGTCTGCTCTGGTTGTCGGCGGCATCAACACTGCTCTTCTCGATCCCGATCTGGTGGGTGACAGATGCCAGCTGGTTGTGGTGGTTAGCCGCCCTGTGGGGTTTTGGTAACCTCGGCTTGTTGAAAGTGGTGCTTTCTTACGGCAGTACTTTCACTGCAATAGCGTCACCTCGGTTGGTGTCCAGCCTGTTGTTGGGGGCAACAACAGGTACAGCCATCAGTCCCTGGCTTTCAAGTCATATTGTCGGGCTTGGGGATGCCAGTTATGCGCTTAAGTTTGGCAGTTTTACTTATCTGGTGATGCTGGGTCTGTTAGCCGCCGCGGTGTTGCTCGCTAAAGGCCGTCCTGCAGGTGAGATAGCTCTGAATCCACAGTCTTAGCGGGCGCTGGCGGTCTGATGGTTTGCTTCGTGCAGCCATTGCCGTGCGGCTTCAGCGCTCAGGAAGCCTCGCCACTGGGCGCGCCAGCCCATGGTGCCGAGGTGGATCTCGATTAAGGCGATTTCAGTGTGGCTGCTGGTGACGACGGCTATTTTGCGACCTTGCCATTGCTGATTGATACGCTCAATAACCGCTTCACCGACCTGCAGAAACTCGGAGATGGCCTGTTGCCACTGCGCGTGCTCAACATTACACAGCAGGTTGGTGTCTGCAGTGTAGTGCTCGTTCTGCATCCATTGACGTACGCCCTGCACGATATCCTGCAGAGACAATTCTCCTTTCCAGATTAAGCCTGCGGTGTTGTCTGCGGCATCAAATTCTATTTCAACCATGTGCGCTCCGTCACATTTTAAGGTGGCAGAGGTTACGCACGGAAATCGATTAAAACGTTGCGAAGGGTAAGGTTTGTGTGTGGGCGTTGTGAGTTTTGGCCGAATCCTGGCGTGGTTTTACTCCTTCGGTGTCAGTTTTATGGCAACTACGGGATTCAGGATAAGTTTGGGTGCCCCAGGCGCGAGTTCGAGGGTGCTTCACCATTCTCCTTAGAGGTAACTAAATGGTTACTTTCGGAGTGCAAGACCGGGTTGCTTTGAACAACATGATTGAACTAAGGTAACTAAATGGTTACTACGCCTTCGAACACCCACACTGCTATTTTCGAAGCGGCGACACGCCTGATGCTCGAGCAGGGTGAAGGAGGCCTGCGGATAGACGCGGTCGCCGCTGCCGCGGGTTGCAACAAGCGACTCATCTATCATTACTTCGGTGGACGTGATGGGCTGGTTGCGGCGGTGTACGAGCAGCAATGGCGGGTGCTGTGTTCGCAGGCAAATGGTCTTTCGGACCCAGCGCGGCATTTTCTGCATCAACAGCTGCAGGGTTTATGGCCTGACCTGGAGCCCTCTTCAGAATCAACTGCGCAGCGGGTGAGTGCAAAGCCAGACAGCATAGATTCGCAGTTCGCGTTGAAGCGCGCGCTCGTTCTCGTCGTGCCGTTGCTTCTGCGTGCTGTTGTCGGCGCAAACACCGAACCGCGCGCAAAGAACTTAGCTCCGGATGAGTGGCAACAGTTGAGCGCTGAGCTGGTTGCTGTCATGTTCGATTCGGAAAATGATGCCTCAGGTGGCGGCGTAACTACAGTAAGCAAGCGCTCACTTACATCACCCAAGCCGCGCTATCGCATGGCGTCAGCCAGTCGCGTGGTCGACTAAAGTGTTGGCGCTGGCACAAGCTGATTCATAAAGCTTTGCAGGTTTTCGCTGACCACACGCAGTGGGGCTTTGCCAGGTTCCTCCAGCTGAATTTGTCCGGTTGTATTGTTGATGGTTAGAAACAGATCAGAGTCGGGTTCAGTGCAGGCGAAGAAAACTGAAAAAGGCGTTCGATTATGACGACAGGCTACGGCGTGACCGATCAGGTTTTCGATTAAGCGTTCGGCATCCGTAGGGTTCCACAGGTATAACAGACTGACATGTCCGTCCGGCGCTTCGGCTTCTAGGTTTGCTGACCAGTAAGTGCCATAGTGTGTTTTCACATCGGGATGGATGGGCATCTCCAGGGCATTTTCCAGCCCTGCAAAATCGTCTTCGCTGAGGTGTCTCTTAACCGGCTGCCACGCTATAACCGAGTTACCGTCTGCATCCTCAAAAGCCTGTCCAAGCTCGCAGGGTGAAGGCCATTCGGGATCATGTTCGATGGTTAATAGAGGATGGGTCTTCTGATAGTGCTCAAAAAACAGCGCTACGGTATCGTTCAAGGTCATCTTGTCTCATTAATTCTATGGCCCGGCCGGGGCTTATGTCCGCTGCTGTTGTGCGGTCTGCCGCGTCCCACATCGCGCGCCAGTTGCTCTCTTTCTGCGGGAGTCAGTTTAGCCACAAAGTCGATAAATGAATTGTGTGACACCACCTGCACTTTATCATTCTGTCCGCGTAGCGCCTGCAGCGCTTCATCCAGTGCCGCGGCATCATACGGATCGGCGACAATTGCTGCACGCAGGTTGCGATGTAAGGCTCGAAGTTCACGCAGCGACGGGCGTATCGCCTGCATATGGGTTCGGATCATGGGCCGCAGTGCGTCGCGCCGGGGTTCAGGAAGTGTGCGTGCCCAGCGTGGGTAATGCCGCGTTGGGTCTGCACCTGCGTCGGGCATCGCGCGCTTACCCACAATGAAACCAACCAGCAATAAATTCAGTATCACTGAAGTGATCAGCAGGATGGCGATCCATTTAGATTTCATTGCTGTCGTACTCCTCTAGCGTGTCAGCAAACACCAGGCTTTCGCTCTCGGCCCAACTGACTTCCTGTTCCACCGGGTTGCCTAATCCCAGTACAAATCCTAACGCCAGTGGCAGTATCAGTGCTGTTGCCCCTCGCCAGACAGATTGCAGCAGCCAGGATCTGATGAATTGAAATGCAGTGGGCTCTGGCAGGTTGGCGATAATACGGGCCGCAAGGTAGTCCGGCGCGTCGGGGCGCCGCGTCGCCAGATCGGCAAGAGCGTCATCTAATTCACTGTCATTCATGGAGATTGCTTCCGTCATGCTTTGATTCTGTGTCGGCATCTGGTGCCCGCGTTTGTTGTTCCTGGTTGCGTAGTGTCCGGCGCGCACGCGCCAGCAGCGATTCAACGGCTCGCACTGAGACACCCAGAATATGGCTGATGTCTTCGTTGCCAAACCCCTGGAAATGCCGCAGCACCAGTGCTGCTCTCTGCTCACCTGGAAGCTGGTTAATCCTGCGATTCAAAGCCGTCAACCGTTCTTCAAGCACAAGGCTTTCACTCAAGCCTCCCTCGGTCAGCGCCGCGTCGATGGCATCCGGGTCGAGAACTTCGGTTTTCTTTCGAACGCCGTCGATGAATCTATTATGCAGGATGCGGTGTAACCATGTTGTTAGCCTGGCTTTTTCCGGATCGAAGCTGGCGGCATTAGTCCAGGCTGAGAGCCAGCTTTCCTGCACAAGGTCCTCGGCGTTAGCGGGCGTTTTACTCAGGCGCAACGCATAGCTGTACAGAGTGTTAACATGGCGATGAACAAGCTGCGCGAACGCAGCTTGATCTCCCTGTTTAACCTTCGCCATAAGCTGTTCGTCCGAAGGCGAGGTCACCGGCTGGGTATCAACCCGCCTCAACCTGCGTGTTGCTGCGACGCTGAGCGCGCGCTGCATGCATTTCCGCGCGGGTTACAACGCCATCATTGTCGGCATCAACCTGGCGCAGACGTTCAGCAGGATCAGGCATTTCATCGGCGGTTAACACTGCGTCCTGGTCTTTATCCAATTGTTTAAACATGGCGCGTTTCTGTGCCAGCACCCGGTTTTTGCGCGAATCAGCACTGCGATGTTCTTCTTGAGATATGACACCGTCACCGTCAGTGTCCATCAATAGGAACATTTCTTCGGCAGCAGCTTCGCGTAAAGCCTGCTTTTGCGCGTGTCTTTCACCGCCCTGCTTCGAACGCATTGGATGACCGTGTTTGCGTCCGCCTTCTTTTTGCCTTCGCTGTGGCTTGGCTTGTTCAAATTCCTGCAGATCAACACTGCCGCTTTCGTCGCTGTCCATTTTAGCGAAACGTTCTGCAGTTCTGCTTTCCACCTCGGCGATCGAGATAGGAAACCGATCCTGTCCTGGAGCGGCAAACGCCAGTGCACTGATTACAACGCCGACGGGCACGATGCTCCACGCAAGGCTTGTCTTGAGGCGTCTCTTCTTCGCTGTTTGTGTAGATGTCTGGTTCATTTTCTATTCCTTAATTCAGAAAGTTATGTTCCCGTCACTAACTTCTACGCACGGTCAGCGAAAACCCGTCGCCCTTCATTTATCTTTTTTGTATTGCACGTCAATAATGGTGTAGTGGTTCGATGCAATAGTGTCTGATGTTTTAGTCAGAATTCTGGATGGACCGCTGCTGCGCTGTTGGTCGATGGTGACCTCATCGTCGACGGCCTTGCCGATCAATGCGCGAGCCAATGGAGCGTCCACACTGATATACGCGGGTGCGGCATCAAACTCATCTGCACCGACAATACGGTAGGTGTGTTCTTCACCAGATTCATCTTCCAGGGTTACCCATGCGCCAAAAAAAACCCGGGATTGATCTGGTGGAAGAGTATCGACCACAGTCAAATCATCCAGCCTGCGGCTCAAAAAGCCAATTCGACTGTCGATTTCGCGTAACTGTTTCTTGCCGTAGATGTACTCCGCATTTTCGGAACGATCACCTTGTGCCGCCGCTTCAGACACTTTTCGCGTGACTTCGGGACGTTTTACTTTCCACAGGTAGGTCAGCTCTTCTGACAGTTTTTCATAGCCACTGCGGGTAATGTAGGGCGAGCTTTTAGGTCGAGGTGGACGGTATCGGGACATAAATGGGTTAAGTACTTGTGGCGTTAAGGGATATGCAGTTTAGTCAGAATCAGTCTAAACCAGGGATTATGCAGGCGTATACTGGGTTGGCGCTGCGTGTTGTAAGCGCAGGCGCACAGGTTAGTCCCGAAGAATTTTGACCCCGAAGAGGGAGGATCTGATGAGGAGACTTTACTACGTAGCTGAATCTGTGGAGATTGCTCACGAGGTTGCTGAAGCCTTACATGGTTTAGGCATCACACGCTTACGATTGCATGTGCTTTCAAGAGACGAAGCGGGTTTGTATACCCACAACATCCATTCTGCCAATCCCATCCACCAACTGGACATTCTGCATACCGCCGGGCGTTTCGCTTTAATGGGTCTGTTAGCAGGGTTGCTTCTGGCAGCGGTGTTGATCGCTGCTTTTAACGTCGGTTGGCTAAATCTCGATATAGGTATACCAGGTGCGCTGGTGCTGGCAGGCATCGGATTATGCTTTGGTGCCTGGGAAGGCGGCATGATTGGTCTGAGCCGAGAGAACTACAAAATCGAGCGTTTTCATGATGATATTGAAGCTGGCAATTACTTGATTATGGTTGATGTTTCCAGGCAGCAGCGGCCGCTGGTTAAAGAGCTGATGAACCTTGATTTCCCGCAGGTACCCTATCGAGGTGGTGGTACGCGCAGTATCAATATCTGGGACAGCCCCAAGGTAACTTACCACCAGACCACCCATTAGAAAGGGCGGTTTTATTCTGCCAGGAGTTTGCGTAGCTGAATGTTGTCATGCGCAATGCCGTGTTCGGTGATGATGCCACTCACCAGGTGGTTGGGTGTGACATCAAAGGCCGGGTTGTAAACGTTTACGCGGGCAGCGTGTTGCTGGCGAATCTCATCTGCGGCGCGCTCTTCGATCACAACCTCGTCGCCTGATGGGGTCTGCGCATCGAAAGTTGACGATGGGCAAGCCACATAGAAGGGCACGCCGAAGTGTTGGCACAAGATCGCGAGACTTAGAGTACCGATTTTGTTCACAACATCGCCGTTGGCGGTGACGCGGTCGGTGCCAACAATAACCAGATCCACTCCTTTAGTGGCCATTACCGTAGCTGCCATGTTGTCGCAGATCAGGGTGACGTCTATGCCAGCCTGATCCAGCTCCCACGCGGTGAGGCGCGCGCCCTGGTAGAGCGGACGGGTCTCATCAACATAGACATGAAAGGGTACGCCGGCGTCATGTTGGTAGTACATGGGCGCGGTTGCGGTGCCAAAGCGTGATACGGCGAGTGAACCAGCGTTGCAATGGGTCAGCAGGTTTGCACCCGCCTGAATCAAAGATGCGCCATGCCTGCCGATATCCTGACAGATCTTTATGTCTGCGGCATGAATATGCTCTGCTTCCTCGACCAGAGCAGCATAGCTGGGGTTTTCTGTGCCCAGTTCGACCAGACGATCTGTCGCCCAGGCCAGGTTTACTGCTGTTGGGCGCGCTGATTTGAGGTATTCACCGTTTTCAGTCAGCTGCGCAATGAAGTTGTCAGCAGGCACATCCCGCATCGATTCGGCCAGGGCGTAGGCGGCGGCAACGCCGATTGCAGGTGCGCCCCTAACGGTGAGTGTCTGGATCGCGTGCCAGGCGTCATCCAGTGTGTTGATGTCCAGGTAAACAGTTTCTTGTGGTAGCTGACGCTGATCCAGCAGGCGTAGATGTTCGTTCTGCCAGGTCAGCGTTTCGGGAAGACTGATGTTCATGGATTATCTGATGCTTCACTATTTTGTGGGTTGTTATTGTTGACTGCTTTTTTCTCCGCAGCACGCGCCTTTGCCAGATAGCTGATCAACAAATTGCCGCACTCGACCGGCGAATGGCCACAAGCGAATATGCCGTCTTCGTGCCCGGCGGTGGCAAACGTCAGCGGCCGCGATTGATTGTTTTCCATCAGCTCATTCACCGCCTGGATCATCGCCGGGGAGCCGTAGCTGACATCAGCAGGGGTTTCCGGCAATCGCAACGCTTCACGGTGCTGCCAGATCACCGTGCTGTGTACATGAAATACACAGCGGATGCGTGCATCTGCGGCGTAAATCATAGCGTGGGTTAAAGATTCTGAAGAGGGTGGTTCGCTGCCGATGGCATCTACCCAGAAACGCTGCAGGTTACAGTGCGTGATCTTTACCAGATGCTCGTTCAACAGGTTGGGTTCACCGCTGGTCTGACTGGCTGTAATGGTAAATTGATCCTGGTCCGGATCACGCAGGCTCAAATTCCCGTAGGCGTAGCCGCCATATTTTTCGGGCGTCTGCCCCAGAAGCGCCAGATCACACAGGATAGATCGCCAGGCATCAAGGTCTGCAAATGCTTCCGGCGTAAGATCTACACCATCGCCAGGTGTGAGCTCATAGGCAAATTGAATAGTCCCCTCAATCTCCGACACTGATTACAATTCCTGACTTAAAAAAGCGTAGCATGCCACGTTTGGTGCGCTGCGTAATTGTGCTGTAAAGGAAATTCGAAAATGAAGAATGCATCGATTAAAAAGGTTGGAGGAGCCCTGGGCGCGCTGGTGGAAGATATTGATCTGGCACGGCTTCTGGCCTCGGCGGAGTCCGTTGCCGAGATGCGTCGCTGGGTAGTAGAGCATCAGGTTGTTTTCTTTCGTGACCAGCATCTGACGCCTGCGCAGTTACAACACTTAGCGGAGCATTTTGGACAGGTCATGGACCATGCCGCATATGGTGGCGTTGAGGATGCGCCGGCGGTCCAGATGTTACACAGCAGGCCAGATGCGCCGTCAAAGATAGAGCTGTGGCACTCAGACATGACCTTCAGCGCCAAGCCGCCAAGCTTTACGCTGCTGCACGGTCAGATTATCCCGGCCTATGGGGGTGATACCCTCTGGGCCAGTGCGCTGGCGGCTTACGACAGTTTGTCAGCGCCTATGAAAGCGTTGCTGGATCCACTGCAGGCTGGCCATGATTTTTCCTACGGTTTCAAAGAGAGTCTTGCGGAACCCGGTGGTGCTGAGCGACTGGCAGACATGGTGGCTACAAACCCGCCGGTGCTCCACCCGCTGATACGCACGCATCCAGAAAGCCAGCGCAAGGGTATCTATGTGAATCCCTTGTTTACCACGCATATCGAAGGGCTCTCGCAGCTGGAAAGCAGGAGTTTGCTGAACTTCCTGTACGAACATATCCGTACCGCTGAATTTACTGTCAGATTGGCCTGGCAACCGGGCACCCTTGCGATCTGGGACAATCGCAGCACGCAACATAAGCCGGTGAACGACTTTTTCCCGCAGGAGCGCCTGATGCATAGAGTGACCATAACGGGCGATAAGCCGATCTAGCGGACGGTTAAGTATCTTATAAAGATACTTTTTGGAAGAAGTTCGCTTAAAAGTTCTCTTATAGCTACTTTGCGTCCACAGTTTGATCAGTAAGGAACGTTCATGAGCACATCTCAGTTTGGATTGTTGAAGCAACGGCGGTTTGCGGCTTTATTCTTCACACAGTTCCTTGGCGCGTTTAACGATAACGTTTTTAAACAGGCCCTGGTGCTGATATTTGTGTTCGGTGGACTGATCAACGCCGAGACCACAGATGTGTTTGTTAATCTGGCAGCAGGTTTGTTTATTCTGCCTTTTTTCCTGTTCTCAGCCACCGCTGGTCAGATAGCGGATAAATTTGAAAAATCCCAGCTGGTGCGCATCATTAAAATTGCGGAAATCGTGATCGCTCTGTTTGGCGGTATCGCGGTGTATCTGCAGAATGTCTATGCCATGCTGACAGTGCTGTTTCTGCTTGGTGTGCAGAGCACGTTTTTTGGTCCGCTTAAATTTTCTATCCTGCCGCAACAGCTGGATAAAAGTGAGCTCGTGGGTGGCAACGCGCAGATTGAAATGGGTACCTTCGTCTCCATTCTGTTGGGAACCATTGTAGGCGGCGTTGTTGCCGCGCAGAACGATGTCGATCTGCTGCTGACTGCCATGGTTGTCGGTGTTGCGCTTGTTGGTTACTTCTGCAGTCGATTTATCCCGGTTTGTCCGGCGACGGATCCCACATTGAAGATCCGTTGGAACCCGGTCAGTGCGACCTGGTCGATGATTCAGGCGGCGCGGGGCAACAAATCGGTGTTTCTGTCGATTCTGGGTATCTCCTGGTTCTGGTTGCTGGGTTCTCTGCTGTTGGCTCAAATTCCCAATCTCACCCGGGTATACCTGGATGGGGGCACAACTGTAGTAACGCTGATTCTGGCTGTGTTCACGATTGC
>Ga0180435_10003636_pt1 | contig 15364 bp, 10 predicted proteins | sample SS_ome_3_FD_132467 | JGI IMG/M metagenome (GOLD analysis project Ga0180435, IMG submission 132467) | Hypersaline lake sediment archaeal communities from the Salton Sea, California, USA - SS_3_S_1 metaG | ecosystem: Environmental > Aquatic > Non-marine Saline and Alkaline > Hypersaline >... | reverse complement strand
CCGCCAGCTTGCCCAGAGCAGGGAGGCCTGGGTGGAGGTAAAGCAGCAGTGCGGCGGCAACTACGAATATGTCGTTCGCTTCGAAAGCTGGACTGGTTTTGGTCATGAGACGACGGTCATCGTTCGCGGCAACGAAGTCTCCGAGCGTCGGTTCCGCTCCTGGCCGGGCCGCAATCAGCGTGCTGAAGGCGGGGCGTGGGTCGAAGACCGCGGAACTATCGGGACCCATGATGAGGGGGCCAAGCCGAAGACCCTCGACGAACTCTATGACGAAGCAGCCGCCGCCCTGGCCGCGGAAGGGCCGGCCGAGGGGCGTGAGTATGTCTTTCGCGGCGATGACGACGGGCTGATGCTCGCCTGCTACTGGATCGACACCCGCATCGCAGACGACGCCCCGCGGCATGGCGTGCTGCTCTCCCGCTTGAATGTCGAAAAATAGGGGGCGATGGCGGCGAAAAATCGCTCCCGTCCCCATTTTTTTGGGGGGGTGCTCAGCCGATGAGGGCTTCCCGCATCTGGGCGAGCACCTCCTTGAGGCGTGGCACGTCGCCGCCGCCGACCTCGGCCGACACCCAGCCGGTGAAGCCGATCTCGCCGAGGGCCGCTCGCACGCTCTGCCAGTCGATGTCGCCGGCGGTGATGTCGACAAAGCCCTTCCACTTCCCCTCGGCATCGCCCTTGGCGTTGGAATAGCCCTTGATGTCGAGCTTCACGATCCTCCGGCCCAGCTCCCGCACCCATTGAGCCACATCGCCGTAGCGGGCATGGTTGCCAAGATCGAAAAAGGCCCCCACCCAGGGGCTCTCAAAACTGTCGATGTAGTCGGCCCAGGGCTTGGCTGATTGGTCTCGCGGCCCGTCGTCCTCGTAGAAGAGTCCGTTCCAGACATTCTCAAAGAGGATCGGCTGGCCCAGAGCCGCGGCCAGGGGAATCGCCTTTTTGATCTCCTCTCGGGCTCTCGCCGGGCCCTCCGGCCCGTCGGCGGCGGTGCCGATCACGATCAAGACGCCGCTGCCACCAGCAGCATGCGAGACCCGCAGGCAGTGCTCGAGGTTGGCCAGGGCCGTGGCCCGCATCGCCGGATCCTCTGCCGAAAGCCGTTGTTTCCAGTGGGTGTGATTGATCGCCCCGTGGATAAACACGCCGGTGGCATCGGCGGCAGCCCGCAGTTCCCCCGGGCTGACCGACGCCGCGTCGTCGAAATCGACGCCGTCCATGCCCGCTTCGCGGGCCGCGGTCAGCCTGGCCTCGAGCGATGGACCCTTGGTCATGCCGTACTTGCAGGAGAAGAGCAGGCCCCGCTTCGGCTCCGGCGGCGTGGGGTAGCCCGCGGGAGCCTCGGCGACCGCCGCGACCGGATCCTTGGCCCAGCCCCGGCTTCCGGCGAGCCCCGCAGCTGCAGTCGCCGCCAGCAGGCTCCGGCGGCCGATTGCGACCGGCCGCGGGTCGATTCGTGAGGGCCGCCGCTGATGACTGCCAGGGGTTTCCATGATATTCCGGCCGAAAACTGGCCGCTCTGCTGAGGGTTGCTTGACAATCATTTCCCGCTCTCGTGAGATACCCCCGATCCCCGGCCCTTTCCAGCCCCCACTGTTTTTTCGCCGGCTCATTCACCCGTTCGTTTGGGAAACGCAAAGGAGCATCCACGTGGTCGCAGGCACTTCCACTCCCCGGCTCGATCGTGCGATTGATCGTTCTTTGGCGGCACGCCGCACGCGGCTCACCGGCGTGCTGGCAGCGGGCGTGATGTTGCTGGCTGCCTCTGCCACCGGGCTCGAAGCCGCCCGCGGCGAGGATGCCGAGGGACCGCAGGCAACGACCCACGAGCAGGCCACCTCCCACGACGAACTGCGGCTCTTGCTGCGGCCCCTGACCAAGGAGGAACTTGCCGCGGAAGCAACCGCCTGGCGAGACAAGCTCAAGGCCAAGGTCGCCGAGATCTCGAGCCTCCGCATCGAGACGGCCCAGGCCCGCGATGACGCCGATCGCGAACCTCCGGCGGACGCGATTCTCACCCTCAACAATCTCCAGGAGGAGCGGACGATCCTCGTCGACCATCTCCGGGCGGTGCTCGACGAATGGGAGAAGAAGGGGGGTGACCCGGCCGAGTTCAGGCTCTATTCCAATGCCGTCAGCGGCCTCGAGGTCGACGTCAAGGACGCCTCGGCCGCGATCGCCACCCTCAACAACTGGGCATTTTCCGAACAAGGCGGCATCCGCTGGGCCTGGAACATCATCAAGTTCGTGGCGATCTTCGCGGGCTTCTGGATCCTCTCCAAGATCCTCGCAAGCCTGACCGGCCAGGCCGTAGCCAGGGTCAAGGGGGCGTCGTCGCTGCTGCGGACGTTCCTGGTCAATTTCGTGCGGCAGGCGACGGTGCTGGTGGGCACGGTGGTCGCCGTTTCGGCGTTGGACGTCAACATCAACACCATGCTGGCCCTGATCGACGGGGCGGCTTTCGTCATCGGCCTGGCCCTGCAGGGCACGCTGGCCAACTTTGCCCAGGGGCTGCTGATCCTCGCCTACCGGCCCTTCGACGTGGGTGACGTGATCGATGCCGGGGGTGTGAGCGGGATCGTCGACTCGATGAACATGCTCTCGACCACGATCCGCACGTTCGACAACAAGGTGATGATCGTCCCCAACGGCAAGATCGGCGGCGACACGATCACCAACGCCACCGCCAGCGACACCCGCCGCGTCGACCTCACCTTCGGGATCGGCTACGACGACGACATCGACAAGGCGCAGGCGATTCTCGAGCGGGTGGTCAAGGAGCATCCGCTGGTGCTTTCCGATCCGGCACCCACGATCAAGCTCAATGAACTGGCCGACTCGTCGGTCAACTTCGTCGTCCGGCCCTGGACGAAGGGTGCCAACTACTGGGATGTCTTCTGGGATCTGACCGCGGCGGTGAAGAAGGCCTTCGACGCCGAGGGCGTGTCGATCCCCTTTCCACAGCACGACGTCCACCTCTACCGCGCCGGCGGCGACGCCTAGGCGTTTCGCCACAACCTCGGCCGACCGAGTGCTCTCGCGACCAGTCCGATCCACAGCTAGTGACCGTGATCACATGCTACGTCGGCGAAAAAGATGAACGAGCGGGAGTGATGGGCCAGTATTCAGCTTCTGATTTTCTTCTGCCAATTTCAGGACAATGCGTTCTCATCCGGGGTTAAGGCAAGCGGTTCGGTGATCCGCCAGGACAGCGGTCACCGTCGACGGCGGAAGGCCATCAGCGCCGCCGCACCCGCCATCCCAAACAAAGCCAGGGTCGAAGGCTCGGGAACGACCGTTATTGATACTGTATCCGAGCTGCCAGCGCCGTAATCAATCGTTCCATTACCATTGAGAATGGTCACGCTATTAAAAGCCGAACCTGACAGGGTAGTGTAGCTGAACAAATCGTACGTGCCCGCACCCAATCCGGCCACATCCACTTCCAGATCCGCCGCTTTGGCCCCACCACTCAGGTTGAGGGTTCCGACAGAGAAGGTACTAAACCCGGAACCATCGGCGATGAACTTGATGAGGGCCTGTTGATCGCTGTCCGTGGCATAGGCATTCAGTCCTCCGGCTTCCGCCGTGACGGAGCTGCCCGAAAGGGTGAAGGTGTGCGACAGCCCGGCGATCCCCGTGTCACCGGCCATATCCCATGTGGAGCTGGCACTGGCACCCACCAGATCGAAGGTGGCTGAGCCGGAGAGGCTGAGTGAAGCTTCCCCCAAGGATGTATGTACAAACACCCCGCCATTCAAGGCCTGGAGGGTTCCGCTGCCGCTCACAGAGATGCTGCCGATTCCAGCATTACTGTTGTTCCGGAGATTAAAAATGCGTCCACCTCCTGGAGAAGCCCCGTAATCAAAGACCCCGGAACTTACGTGAAGTTGGGATTCTTCAGTAGCACCGTTCCATCTTCCAAAGGTCACATTGTGCAACGCCCTGACAGTGCCACCAGAAACATTCAGTGTTGCCTTACGTAAATCCAATACAGTACTTGCCCCAAGCTCCACCCCGCCACCGGTATCAACCGTCAAGGTTGAACCCCCCCAAAACCTTAGGAGACCAAGCTGTGATGAAAGCTGCGTGTCAAGGGTGACATCGGCGTTGGTGCCCTGAATGAGACCAGTATTATCTGGTGATGTCGCACTACCCGGGTAATCACCGGATAACCCCCAGCTGTCATCTGTCCAATTGCCGATCGTTCCGGTCCACGTTGCAGCACACAGCGGAAACGACGTTGCGGCCAGGCACAGCGCCATGAGGGATAATGTCGTTATCTTCATGGGGATAAACACACGCGAACAAAAAGACAAGGAAAACAGGGAGGCTATGAGAAAGCTCAAAAAAACCGGAAAAGCCCAGATGAGATCGGAAAAGATCGCAGTCGGAAGCCCCCAGCGGATGCGAAAACCCCACACCGCCGAATGACCCATAAGCAATGAGGCCGCACAGGCAGAACAAACCAACGAAATCCACCCGGCAGCGGCGGTCGGCTGCCAAAGCCCCGAGGCAAGCCCGTGCAGCGGCAGCAAGTCGTTTCAAGACAAGTAGTTACGCGATGCCGCGTTTCCGGGCCCGTCCGGGGGGCGACGAGGCGGCATGTCGCGAAAAAACGCTACCGCACCGCCGGAAGCGGCCGGGCAGAAAGATGAATTTCGTCGGCGTATTGGCCCTCCAGCCGCGGCTCCGACTCGCGGGCGGCGTGACTTGTGTCACTGGCCAGGCAGTAGAGCAGCAGCCATCGCGCCCGAGCCGGCGCACGCAGCGTGATCGTGAGCCGCTGCCAGGAGCCAGGATCAGCATCAAGCGGTTCCTGCTGCTCGCTGAGCACGAAGATACCGCCAGGATCGCTCTGTCGGGCACCCTCCAGACCCGATTGCAGCCAGAGGGCCTGCGTGAAGGGAGGCGAGAGATCGGTCGCTACAGCCTTGAGCGTGCACTTCGGATCCCGCCCGGACGAGGGCGTAACGCCGTTGAAGGTCGCCGTCAGTTCCAGGAAGAGATCGACACCCGGTCCCTTCATACCAAGTTTCCCACGAACCGCCTCAAGATCGACCAGCCGCCAGATCTCGGAGGCCGAACTGGATGCCGGCGACTGGTTCGCCGGAACTGTTTGCACGAAGCGGAGCATCTGCCGGCCGGACTTGGGCCGCACGCCCTGTTCCGGTCCTACGACCGCAGTCACATCACCGCTCCAATATCCAGGCAGAGTGGGCACGAAGTCGTGGCGGGGAGCAGGTCCGGTCTCGAAGCCCTCTTCGAGGATCACGACGCACTCCGACCACGCCGGCGACCAGCCAGCATAGGCCAGTGAGAGCGAGGTGATTACGCTCCCGAGCCCGCAACCACCGGCAACGAGCGCAGCCGCCACGACCATCGCTGCCCCATGCCGCCACAGCCGCCGTCCAAGACGCTCCACGAAGGAAGAACCCTGCTGCACGGCAAGGCTCGCAGCACCTTCTGCGGCCGAAACCTTATCGGCGGAGGACGCGAAGCGGGTCTTGAAGGCCTCGTAGAGATCACTGTGGAGATGAACCTCGTCCCAGAAGCGGCCGCGGGCCTCCGGCGATGCCGCCAGCGTCGCTTCGAGTTCGGCGAAGCCCGCATCGTCAAGACAGCCGTCTACCCAGGCGTGAATCAGGTCGTTTGTACGCGGTTCCGACATCGTCGGGTTCCTGGAATGCCTCGGTAGCACACGCTTCGTGCCCGCCTGACGGGATGCTGCCTATCTATGGGTTCGTTGCCAGTTTTCGGGTCAGGCACAGCCGCAGTGCCTCCCGTGATTTCACGAGCGTGGCGTTGACTCCCGCGACCGTCCGTCCAAGGAGACCCGCGATCTCACCGGGACCGTGTTCTGCGAAATACCGCAGCCGCAAGACTTCCCGCGCCTTCGGGGCGAGTTCTTCGATGCACTCCAACAGCCAGCGGATACGGTCATCGGCATTCGCAGACGGATCAGCCTCAGGCCGCGGCAGGGACGCCGCGAGCGATTCGAGCACCTCACGAGAAAATCGCCGCGTTGCCCGCCTGTTTTCATATGCCTTCAGACGGGCAATTGTCAGTGCCCACGAGAGGAAACTGGTGTCTGGTCGAAAGTCAGCCGCCTTCTTGGTCACGGTCAGAAATGTCTCCTGCACGACGTCTTCCGCCGCCGTGAAGTCGCCGGTCAGGCCGATCGCGAACGAACGGATTGCCATCTGGTGTTTGACGAACAACTGCTGCACCATGAGCAGATGTTCATCGGTCGCCGGTCGGCCGGACCTGGCATGCATGACGAAAACGAAGCCTCGGGATGGGCGGGGCCAAGATGATTTTCCGAAAACTATGACGAACAGCCGGGCGAACAAACCCCGGTTTGGCCGCGGAATCCCGATCGAACCGGCTTCCCGACCGGCCGCATCGACCAAACACCACTGAAATAACCGGCAATCTTGCCGCGAATGGTAAGGATTCCCCGTTCCCGATTCATTCATTCTGCGGAGGCTTCTGCGTCGGAGAGCACGGGCAATCCTTCTGAGCTTCCGCCGAAATGCTGAGGCTGAACGTAAAAATGAATAGTGGTTTCCGGGACCGGGCTACGGGCCGATGGGTGTGGCTCGTGGCGGTGCTGAGCGGCAGCAATATCGGACCAGGCCGCGTGGCCGAAACCGCGGCGGATGAAACGGGCATCGTCTGGGGAGAGACCTACGACGAATCCGCCGCACTCACGAGGCATGGCGTTGCGGAATTCAAGGCGGATTTGCACCATCCACAGCCAGCGGTGCCGCCTCCGACGGGTACCCTGACAACCGCCTACGACCATGCCCACAACCACTATTGCCTCATCGCTCCGGGGCAGCCGCAACTGCTCGTGCTGCCGGCCGATCGTTCCGACCGCTGGGAGCCGGTAGAGCCGCAGCCAGCCGGAGACCGGTGGCGGTCAGTACTGGCCGACGAGGCAGGCGGCGTGTGGGTCGCGGGAAAGCAGGAGCTGCTCCGGCTCAATCCACTCGATCCTGCCGCCGGCTGGGAGGATGCCCGCGGTCGGGCGGGCTTTCCGGATGGAGCAATCGAGGCGATCGGACTCGGCCCCGATGGACTGCTGCGGGTTGCAGTCGAGCCCGGGCTACTTGTCATCTGCACGCTGGCCGATGAACGGAAGCCCGCCGACTATGCGTGGAACGTCTGGACGTTGATGGTGGCCGGTCAACCGGTGACCGGAGCAGTCAGCCGGGTCGCGACGGACCGCGATGGGCGGCTGTTGGTCACGGCCGGTGGTCAAGAGTTTGCCAGCCGGCCGAAAGCCGACGCCTGGCAGAACAATTGGGAACTCGTTGCCCGCCTGCCGGGCAGCAACCATGATCTCTCCGGGGATTTGCTTGGCGGCGACTTCTACATGGCTGGCGGCCGCACCAACGCCCGCGGGTTTCCGGCCAGGCTCCACGACTTTGCGGAGGTGTTTCGGTTTACCTTCGACAGCGAATCCCGCAGGGGTCGGTGGGACGTCGTCACCACCCTCCCTCATCCGCTGGTGCACTGCGGCACGAGCCATGTCGGCGGCAGGCTGGTGGTGGCCGGCGGCGACCGTATCGATGCTGCGGGCCGGCGACACGAGCAGGCCGCGACCTGGCTTGTCGATCCGGCCACGGGCGGCGTGAAGGAGGGCCCGCCGCTTGCGCGGCCACGGCCGATGCCGATCGCGTTGCATGTCAATGGGCGGGTCTACGTGGCGGGCAATCCGCGAGAGGAAACCGATCGGCCCGGCCAACTCGAGAGTCTCGGCTCCGGCGAGGAGTCGTGGCGGCAGGAGCCAGATGGGCCCATCGGCTTCGGGCCGCTGGCCGGCTGCGCGTTGGGCGATGAGATTTTTCTGGCGGTGCCCCACAAGTATCTGGCGGTCTTCAACACGCAGACGTCCACCTGGCGAACGGTTCCCGTGCCGCGGCCGCCGCGGTCCTGCCAGATGGCCGGATATCGAGGCGAGGTCTGGCTGCTGGGCGGCCGCGGTGTCCACAACGGCCGCGAGGTGCAGATCTTCAATCCGGCCACGGGCCGGTGGCGAAGCGGGCCCGATCTGCCCCGCGAGCTTGTCTGGGGATGCGCCGCGGTCGTCGATGGTCGGCTGATCGTTGCGGGCGGGGCCGCCGGATCCTGCTATAGCAACCGCACCTGGATGCTCAGGGAATCCGATGCGGATGAGTAGCCGGCCCTTGATTTGGTTTGTTCACAGGGGCGGGGAAGCATAGGTCTTCCGACAGCCGATTTTTCTCGGTTGGGCCCTTTCTCAGTCGAGGATCAACATGGTCGGGTCTGTGGATTTGAGTGGCTGCCGGGGTTATCGGGCAGCCAACTGGTCGCGACGGGGCGTGCTCAAGGTGGGCTCGCTGGCCCTCGGTGGATTGTCGCTGGCCGATCTGCTGAGGATGGAGCAGGCTCGCGGTGAGCAGAAGTGGTACGAGTCGAAGGAAGGCACCGCCAAGAGCGTCATCCAGATCGTCTGCCAAGGCGGCATTTCCGCCCAGGAGTCGTGGAACCCCAAGCCGGAGAGCCCGACTGAGTATCGCGGCCCGTTTGGCGTGACAAAGACGCCGATCCCCGGCGTCGTGTTCAGCGAGACCCTGCCGGCCTGTGCAAAGATCGCCGACAAAATGTGCGTTGTGCGATCGGTGGTGGGCTCGGTGCCTGACCACGCGCTGGGGATGTACCACATGCTCTCGGGCCACAAGTCGAGCCCGGCGATCAAGCACCCTCATGTCGGGGCGGTGGTGAGCCACGAGTTTGGCTGGCGAAATGGCCTGCCCCCATTCATTGGAATTCCCGGCGGTGACAACTTCGGCGGAGTGGGCACCGGTTACCTGAGCCCGAAATACGGTGCGTTCGGGACAGGGGGCGACCCGGCGTCCGACAAAGGCTTTTCCGTTCGTGACCTGCAACTGCCGCAGGGGATCGAACTCTCAGATCTCGAGATGCGGCGAAATCTGCGGGATGTGGTCAACGGCCGACTCAAGCAGCTTGAGGCCGGCCCTGCCGTTCTCGACACGATGGACTCCTTCGCCGAACGGGCGTACGGCCTGCTGACCTCAGAGGAGGTCCGCGATGCCTTCGATCTGTCGCAGGAGCCCGACTCGGTCAAGGACGCCTACGGCCGGGGCAAGTATCTGGCGCAGGGCCACTACGGGGCTTCGCTCGGGTCGCAGGCCGGCATGCGGATGCTGCTCGCGCGGCGGCTGGTTGAGGCCGGGGCGCGGTTTGTGACGCTCAGTTTCGGGGGCTGGGACAATCATGTGCAACTGCGGGAGGTCTATGAAAGGCAGATGCCACCTCTCGACCATGCGTTGGCAGCTCTGATCAACGACCTTGACGAGCGGGGCCTGCTCGACAGCACGCTGGTCCGGGTGGCCAGCGAGTTTGGCCGGACCCCCAAGATCAATTCGGCGGCAGGGCGGGATCATTGGTCCCGGGTCTTCTCGCTGGGGCTCGCTGGCGGCGGGCTCAAGCGGGGTCTGATCTACGGCGACTCTGACGCCACCTCGTCCGATCCGGTCAAGGACCCTCTGCCCCTGCACGACCTGCACTCCACAATCTACAAGCTGATCGGGATCAACTCTGACAAAGAGCTGATGGCTCCGGGCGAGCGGCCGATCGAGATCGTCGATGACGGCCGTCCAGTCGATGCGTTGATTGCCTGACGGAGAGTCGCCCATGCCGATGATCCGGAAACTGCTGAATCGCCTTTCGGTTGCCTGCTTGTTGATGCTGATGGCCGGAAATCTGGCCGATGCCGCGCTCAAATACACGGTCGAGAAAATCCTCCCACAGCTTGGCCAGCAGGGTACGACCGTCGAGGTGGTGGTGTACGGGCACCATCTCGAGACTGCCCGGGAAGTCCTCTTCTTTCAGGAGGGACTGCGGTGCGTCGGCTTTGAGCCACTTGAAGAGGTGCTCGATGGGCGCGGGCAGTCGCAGAAAGTGGAGCCTGGCCAAGCGGTTCTCATGAAGATCGAGATCGCTCCCGACTGCCCGCCGGGAGAACATCTGCTGCGGATTCGCACCGCCGATGCCCTGTCCGAGATGGTGGCCTTCTGGGTGACCACGCTTCCGGTCATTGAGGAAGAACATCCGTGGGCCGACCGCGATGAGAAGGGCGAGCCTGTCCGCAATGATTCACCTGAGTTTGCCCAGGAAGTGCCGCTCAATACGGCGATCAGTGGCATCTGCCCCGGGAGCGCTCCCCAGGATCACGACTGGTATGTCATCCAGGCAGCCAAAGGGCAGCCGGTCACGGTCGAGCTGCTGGCGTCACGGCTTGGTACGCATCATTACGGGGGGTTGAACGATCTCGCGGTCAGCGTTCACGACGACCGCGGGCGACAGCTTGCTTCCAACGACGACAATGCTCTTCATCTGCAGGACGCGATCGTTCAGTTTGTGCCGGAGAAGACCGGCCGGTTTTTTATTCACGTCCGGCAGTCAATGGATTACGAAACGACCTGCCGGCCGTATGGCATGCATGTGGGAACGTTTCCGCGGCCAATGGTCTGTTTTCCGCTGGGGGCCAAGGCGGGTGAAACCGCGACGATCGGACTGCTCGGTGACATCCGCGGCACTCTCGAGGAATACGTCGTGGTGCCTACGCCGGGGCCGTATGAAGCGAGCGAAATCAAAATCTTCACAACCGACGCAAAAGGGCATTGCAGTTTCTGGCCCAACCGTATTCATGCCTCCGAATTGCCCGATGTGTTTGAAACCGAATCAACAGGGGCTCCGCAGGTGATCGATCGGCAGCTTCCCGTGGCAATCAATGGCGTGATTGCGTCGCGGGGCGAGACCGACTGGTATCAGTTTTCCGCCAAGAAGGGGGGTCGCTTCCGGGTTCGCACCTATGCCGCCACCCTCGATTCGGAACTCGACGCCCGGGTGATCATCAAGCCGGCTGATGGGAACCCCGCCGAGCAGTATTGGGACGAAGACGACAGCCGCTGGGAGCCCCACGACCTGACGGGTCACCATTACCGCCACCAGACCAAGCTGCGGCTCGACCCGGTCTTCATGTTTGAGCCGAAGACCGATGGCGACTGGCTGATCGGCATCAGCGACACCCGCCGGGAGGCCGGTCCGCGGCATGTCTACCGGGTCGAATTTGAGCCGCACATCAACAGTACCTTTGTGACGCATGAAACTGCTCGGAGCCAGACGGACCTCGCCCGAGATCGTGTAGTGCTCTTTCCTGGGCATCGCGTCACTCGACCACTGCTTGTGCAGAAGGGGTTTGGTTCGACCTACAACGAGCCACTCCAATTGCGGGCCGAAGGGCTACCGGCTGGAGTCACCATGGAAGCCCCGCCCTTTCGGCAAGGCGATGGAAATCTTCCGGTCACATTCATCGCCGAGCCCGGCGTGAAGCCGACTGCAACGCTCGTCGATCTGATCGTGGAGCCGGTTGATCCCGCGGCCCGCGAGTCATTTCGCGGCGGCTTCGTGATGAACACCCGGCCGACCGACCGTCGTGGCGGCTATGCGATGTGTTTCCGGATCACGCGGCGGCTGGCCCTCGCCGTGGTGGAGGGGGCCGCCTTCGATCTGGCGGTCGATCCCCCGCGGACACCGCTGGTTCACAACGGCACGCTCGATCTGACGGTGCGGGTGAATCGAGAGCCCGGCTTCGAGGGGGCGGTCTATCTCGAGGCCGACTGGCTGCCCCCCGGTGTTGACCGGCAGCCGCCACTGGTCATCAAGGCCGGTGAGACAGAGGGGACATATCGGCTTACCGCAGACAAAAGGGCAGCTGTCGGCGATTTCCCCTTCACCATTACGGGGCGGGAAAAGGATGGTGGCGATCCACGAACGGGCACCGGCTTCCATTACGTCTGCTCGCTGGCCGTGCCGGTCACGGTGGGCGAGCCCCACCTGATGGTGACGCTCCTGCGGGCGGCGATTGAACGCGGTCAGCCCGGCACGATCACCGCCGAGATCAATCAGCAGAAGCCGTTTGCGGGTGAGGCTGAACTGCGGCTGGGCCGCTTGCCCTTCGGCGTCGAGCAGATTGAGCCGATTCCGCGGGTGACCAGTCGCGACACCACGGCCAGCTTTCATCTGAAGGTGACGAGAGACTGCCTCACCGGGCTGTACCGCGACATCTACTGCGAGGCGTTCGTTCGGGAGAACGGGCAGACGATTCGCGAGGAATCGGGCAGCGGCATGTTGCGAGTCGATCCGGAAAGGAACTGACATCATGCGCAGACATCACCTGTTTCGACATTTAATCGCCTGCCTGTGGGTGGTGCTGGCCTCCGCCACTTCCATTACTGCACTCGCGGTAGACTCGGTACCAAGCTTCAAAAATGACGTCATGCCCATCTTCATGCGGGGGGGCTGCAACAACGGCGCCTGCCACGGTGCCGGCACCGGGAAGGACGGTTTCAAGCTGTCGCTGTTTGGCTATGACCCTGAGGGTGACTACTTCCGCATCGTCGAAGAATACGTGGGCCGGCGGATCAATCTGGCGGCCCCTGAAAAAAGCCTGATGCTGGAGAAAGCTGCCGGCAAGGTAACGCACACAGGCGGTGAAATCTTCAAGCCCGATTCGCAGTATTACCAGACGCTGCTTGCCTGGATTGCCGCCGGTGCGCCGCGTGACCCTGCCGACACGCCGGAGCCGGTGCGGCTGGAGATTTCACCCGAAAAGCTCACCTTCAATGGGGCGGGAAAGCAGCAGGCTGAGGTGATCGCCCACTATTCCGACGGCAGCCGTCGCAATGTTGCCGACCTCGCCCTCTATCTGAACCAAAACGAATCGATCGGGGCGATCGATGAACAGGCCTTGATCAGCGGCAGGAAACCGGGGGCGACGCATGTCTTTGCCCGGTTCAACCGGTTTACGGTGGGCGCTGAGGTCGTGGTGTTGCCGCAGCAGGAAGCCGTCTTTCCCGCCGAGGTCAAGCCAGCCAACTACATCGACGAGCTTGTCTTCGACCGGCTGCGAGAGTTGCGGATCGAGCCGTCCGGCCTGTGTACCGACGAGGAGTTTCTCAGGCGGGCCACGCTCGACATCACCGGGCAGCTACCAACGCCGGAAGAGTATCAAAAATTCGTCGGCCAAGGCGGCGAAGGGATCGATCGCAAGAAGCGGCAGTTGCTGGTGGAAGACCTGCTCGCCCGCGACGCCTGCGGCGAGCTTTGGGCGGCCCAGTGGGGGGAGTGGCTGCGGATCAAAACCGACACGAATCCGGGAAGCGGCACTGATACGAAAGCGGGCTGGAACTACTACCGCTGGCTGCGGGAGCAGCTGGTGGCGGGGGTGGCCTGGGACACGCTCGCTCGCGACTTGCTGACCGGCAACGGTTCGAACTTCCGCAACCCAGCCAGCAACTATTACACGATGCTGCCGCAGGGAAAGATCGACCCGATGAAACTGGGCGAGGACACGGCCCAGATCTTCCTCGGCCTGAGGACGCAGTGTGCCCAGTGCCATAACCATCCCTTCGACCGGTGGACGATGGATGACTATTACGGGTTCACCTCCTTCTTCACCGGGCTGCGGCGGAAGCATGGCAGCGAAGCCCGCGAGTATTTCACCTTCGTCGATATCGATGCTGCGCCAGTCAAACATCCGGTGGACGACCGGCCAATGCCGCCGGCGTTTCTGGGGGGTGGCCTGGCCGATGTGGATGAACGTGATCCCCGTGAGGCCCTCGCCGACTGGATGCTCGATCCGGGTAACGAACTGTTCCGGCGGAATCTGGCCAATCGCATCTGGGCCCAATTCTTTGGCCGGGGAATCGTCGATCCGGTCGATGACGTACGGATCTCCAACCCGGCCAGCAATGAGCCACTCCTGTCAGAGTTGGCCCGCCGTTTCGCCGAGGAGCACCACTTTGATGCCCGGCGGCTGATGCACGACATCTGCCTCTCGACCACCTATCAGCTATCGGCGGAGACCAACCCGTCAAACGTGCATGACGTGGCCCAATTCTCGCACGCCGCTCTCCGCCGGCTGCGGTCCGACGTACTCTTCGACTGTATCAACCAGGCATTGGCCTATGACGCCCCGATGCGTCGGTCCACCGCCGAGCGGGCGGTGGTCATGCCGGAAGGTGGCAGAAATGACAACTTCAACGCCTACTTTTTTAGCACCTTCGGCCAAGCCAAGCGGGAGAGTGTCTGTGCGTGCGAGACAGTACTCGAGCCCAACATCAGCCAGACGCTGCACCTCGCTGTCGGTGAGACGATTGAGCGTGGGCTTCGCGACGCCGGCAACATCATCGACCAATTGATGGATGCCTCGCGATCTGCCGAGGAGGTCGTGCGCGGGCTCTATGTGCGGATGCTGAGCCGCCAGCCGAGCCGGGAGGAGCTGGACGCGATCCTCGCAGCCGAGCCCAAATCGGCTGATCCACGAGTCGTGCGGAAGTATCTCTGCAACGTCGCTCATGCGCTGCTCAACTCCAACGAGTTTATCTTCAACCACTGAGGTTGTGTCGATGGCTGTTCGTGTTGCTTGCTCCGTCATCCTGTTGGCAGTCGTGTCTGCTGCGGCCTTAGCCGCAGCCGCGCCGACCTACGATGACGACATCAAGCCACTGCTTCGCGAGCATTGCCTTGGCTGCCACAATGTCGACGAGGCCAACTCAGACCTTGATCTCTCGACCTACGCCGGCGTGTTGAAGGGTGGTTCGTCCGGCCCCGCGGTGGTCGCCGGTCGCCCGGCCACCAGTTCGCTCTACCGCGCGATGGCTCACCTCGAGGGCATCGCGGCGATGCCTCCGGAGAGTTCGAAACTGCCCGACGCGGCAATCGACTTGGTCGATCGATGGATTCGGGGCGGGCTGCTCGAGAGCAAAGGGGGCAAGTCGCTACTCAAGGGCGTGGCGGCTATCGACCCGGCGGCCGTGGCAAGCCTTGGGAATCTGCCAGCGATCATGCCGGCTGATCTTGCCATCAAGCAGCCAACGCAGACTCCCCATCCGCCGGCCCCGCAGACGATGGCCACCAGCCCAGTCGCCCCGCTGGTGGCCGTTTCGGGGCAGGAGCAGGTGCTGCTGCTGGGGCCGGGCGAGGACGAGAGCCCGCTGATACTCCTCGGCTGCCTCCCCTTTCCCGAGGGCTCGCTGCATGCCCTGCGGTTCAGCCGCACCGGCGGCCTCTTGGTCGCCGGTGGCGGCCGCGGCGCCCACTCCGGCCGAGCGGTGGTCTACGACGTGGCCACCGGTGAGCGACGGGCCGAGGTGGGCGACATGGTCGATGTCGTGCTAGCGGCCGACATCGACGCCACGCAGCGGTATGTGGCGATCGGCGGCCCAACCAAGGTGGTCGAGGTGATCGAACTCGCCTCGGGCAAGCCGCTGCACCGGATCAAGAAACATACCGACTGGATCACGGCGCT
>Ga0180435_10003635_pt1 | contig 15365 bp, 16 predicted proteins | sample SS_ome_3_FD_132467 | JGI IMG/M metagenome (GOLD analysis project Ga0180435, IMG submission 132467) | Hypersaline lake sediment archaeal communities from the Salton Sea, California, USA - SS_3_S_1 metaG | ecosystem: Environmental > Aquatic > Non-marine Saline and Alkaline > Hypersaline >... | reverse complement strand
CAAAATAAAGGTTATTAAACGGAAAGCCTACGGATTCCATGATCTACGCTACTTTACGTTGAAAATCTACCAGGCTTTCTACAACTAATCGGGACAAGAACCATTTTTGTTAGCCGCAAGCTATGAAATATTGAACCGCTAAGATCGCCAAAGAGTAATTTTTTACTAAATATAAACCCAATGAAATGTTATCTAGGCTAGCGAACGATTCGATAATCATAATCCTTTAAATTGTTCACCATGCGTTTTATGACGTCTTTCATGAGCTGTACATTTCATTTAAGCAAAAAACCAAGATGAATTTTGGAGAGTTTCAAATGTATCAATAGCTGAGCCATATGGATAGGCGCTAACCTTTCAACAGTTTTATTTTCAATAATTACAGATCCACCAATTACCATATCTGCCCTAAAACCAACATCTAAATGCATCTCTTTGTAAAATACTGGTATTGGCCTTTCACATTCGACTTTATGTCTGCATTTTTCATGCTCATATTTAAAAAAATTTTTGATGAACAGATTCCAGCAAACGAAGATGCTCAAAATATGCCTTAGGTACTTTTAGAATGACCATATTACCGTGCTTGACAACCTTGACGGCAATATCAATCAGTTTTCTGCGTACCCTAATTGCATAGGCACCGGCAGGTAAAACCGGTGTTAACATTATTTTTGAAGGCCTCCATCAGAAAATGCCCCAGCAACATCCAAAAATACCAGGCTGCATTCGGACAAAATCGTTTGAATTAGAGCTGTTCATGTCCCTCACAAACCGTGAGAATCTTCTGGTTAAAAAAGCTGCTATCCATACGGATGACAATGGTAAAATCCTTCCGACACTGTTTGCGGATGATTTTTACGATTGCCGGACCATCTTTTTAACCGTATTGCAGTGATTGGAGTGCTTGTCTCCGCCACGATAGACGGCGTCTATAGTTAGAGGACCCCAATTCATTTGCAGCGATTGAAAACCCTTTTTTTCTTGCAGGTCGGCTTGACCCCGTGATGACACTTGGTGTCACCATTGTCCATTACCATAGTGTCGATATCGGATTCCTTGTTGGGCATTTAATTTCCTAAGGTCTTTGGCCTCCTCCGCGATTACACAGCCCATGCTGATCATCATCACGACGACCAGAGATATCATCAAGATCTGTAATCTATGCATTCTTTTAACTATAGGTGGCCATTTTTCGCTTAAGATGATCGCTTAACATAATAAGAACAAAGTAATTGATTAAAGAAATTTAATAGGGAAGAAGAGCTTCCAGATTAATCCGCTTAGCTCCCGCGTACAAAAGTGCGAAAGAAAATTTTATGCTACCTTGCTTGTTGCACATTCTCAACTTTCCCTTCAGTGGCTTCAGAATATTTGAGTATTGGTACAATGCAGGTCATTAGAATAAATAGCTCAGGGTTCCGGACAAAACCAAACCAGACATGTTAAGGTAATCATCGGCAAAAGTAATATCATCTGCTCCTGGTGGATTGTAATTATATTTCATGTATCGGTAGGATGCTTCAAGCCCCAATCTGAGTTTGGATTTGGTAAGCTGCATGCCCAAGCCGCCTTCCAAACCTAGACCGGTGTCGAAATCGCCGGGCATTTCGTCCCAATGCAACCTGCCGATAATTCCCCCCCCCCTGAGGTACGGGGTGAACCATTTGACAGGTTGGAGCTGGTATGTAACGGCAACTACGAGAAGCCAATTATCTATATTTTCCAATAGGTCTTTTTCGAGGCTCGACTCAATCGTAAAGGTGTCGCTTAAACGATAGCTGCCGACAATGCCCCAAAAAAGGTAGGTATCACCGAAAGTCCAGGAATCGCCACTATTGGAATTGGTGACTTTGAAATCCCCGGTTTTGTGGCTGGCCAGAACACTTGCTTTTACCCCCAGGGATAGTCTAAACGGGTCCTGTTTGGAACGATCGGCCTGGTTCTCACCTACTGCATGCGTTTCTTTTGGTTCCGCAATTTCTGTTACCTTCTTTTTTGATTCAGGTGGTTGGGTTTCCTTTGCCGGCAATAATTGCGAAGATTCGGCTTCCTCAGCCATTGTGGGCTGATTTGGGGGGGCGCTTGCTTCAGATGGTGCAACCATTATTTTATCGTCTGGTGTCTCAATCTCGGCTTCGGCCTTAACAGGATCACCTTGTGGTTTTTTTTCGGTCTTTACCGCTTCCAAGGCTACTCTCTTTTTTTTCACCCAATACGCGGCAATGATCCCCTGTTGAACGAGATCTTTAGCAAAAGCCTTTGCTGCTTCTCTTGTTTCAAACTGCCCGATATAGACACGATACCACATGCCTTTGTCCTTGACCTGCTCGTAATCGACCACAGCGTCTAATCCACGGGATATAAATCTGCTTTTTTCCCTGTTGGCATCATCTGCATTTTTGTGTGAACTGACTTGTATGGTAATGATCTCCTTACGTTTATGGCCTGCTCCATTTTCCTTTGGATGCGTTGCAGAATGTGAGTCTGCCGAACTGCCTGTAGATATAAAAAAACAGGTCACGATAATTACCATAAACGATATTGTTTTAGACATAATTATCTTTATCTCCAGAGCAATGTATCGGCTACAGCTATTAAATGATAAAATTTCAAATATTTAAATATGTCGGCGATCTGGTTCCAGGAATGATCATAAGTCATGAAAAACGATCAGTTGATTGGAATTACATATCATTGTTATTAGGGGGCAGGTCAAGAAATACTTGGTTTTCGAAACGTATTATGTTTGTGCGGCCCAAAAATATGCCATAAGGGGCGCATCATGTGGTAAATTAATAAATTGAGCGGGTATAGAAAATGAAGGCCTTTGGGAAGAAGATTGGGGTTTCGTGTTGCTGCAATATTGCGGAAACGGTCAAGAGCCATATGCCCAATTTCCAAAACTTGGGCGACCTGGTCTTGTCTGCGCTCTTTTAGACGAATGCAGAAACGATGCCGTGCTATAAACTGCCATTGGTTACCCTTATATGGGTTAGGAATCGAATGCCTCTTCCATAGCCTTTTAGTGGCCTCATCAATCAAAATCATGGCCATTCTATCAGCATCTATGCGCTGAACAATAGGTTGTGGGAGTTGTGTGTCAAAGATTCTTTTTGCCAGACCAAGACTTAGATACAACAATCTTTGATAACCCAGTCTGCCTGCCTTGATATTGATCCTGTCCCAATCCATTTTCGGATGAAGTTCTACTATGCGGGAGACGTCATAAATCCATTTTAACTGTGGCCACTTATTTTTCCAGAACTCCTTGACCGAATCCTGGCAGGCGATCATAAGCATGTCCTCGGCCTGGAAATGGTTCATTTTTTCATTTAGAAATTTGGCTTTTTCCAATCGCCGCCACATAGCATTCACATCGAATCTGAAGGTAGCATCTCTGGTTTTGCGTAAGGAGAGGTTGGAGAATCCCCAATGGAGGTCAACCACATAAGGCGTTCCGGGCTTATAATAGTGAGCTTCCCAGTTCAATTGGTGCTTGGGGTCAGGTTGATAGCCCAGGAAAACGAGAATTTTTGCGGCTGTTTCCACATCTTTTGATTGAATGACAAGATCGATGTCGGTACACTGCCGCAGGGCCAGATTTCCAAAAAGTATTTCAGACCAGAACGGGCCTTTAAGGGGGATGACCGCAATCGTTTTCTTTTCAAACAGGTTTATCAGGCGAATCATCTCCTGGGAGAGTAAAAAATTTCTCAGGGCATTGAGTTGGTAGTGCCTGCGGAGCTGTTCCAGATATATGGCAGGGGTAATATCCGGGCAAACCGAGGTAAGCCGGTGGTAAACCAACGGGAGTACCCCCTGTTCCAAGGCTTCCTGGATAAAGGCAGACCAATTAAGCTCTCGGGAGCAGTGTTTGCGTATTGCATTATCTGCTTCCTGGCCGTTCTTTCCGGCGACACATGCGATAATCAGTTCCTGTTCACGATTCGGTTTCATATCAGTACTGCACAAGGCTTCCTTCGATTTTGGCCCTGTTCACAGCAAAAGTGAATAAGCTCAAGCTCAAGGGCAGCATCACGGCTGTGAAAATGAACAGGGGAATGATTTGGGGCATCAAGGACCCTAAACTCTGGCCGTTTAAAAGGGCCAGCCGCATGGCTTCAAGGGCATATGTGATGGGCAGCAGATAGGCAAGTTTTTCGAGCCAATCCGGAAGAATGGTGATGGGATAGTACACACCACCAAGCACCCAGGACAGGTTGATAAAGATCCAGTTCACCGGGTTGCCTTTTTTAAAAACCATGATGAAACTGGCGGAAATGATGCCCATGCTGCTGAAGCATACGATGGTGATGAGCAGGACAATAACTGCGGCGCCATAATTGGCATTGCCCATATTCAGGCCAAAGAACAGGGCTCCCAATATCAAATAGACAACCACCCGAAATGAGGTTATCAGAAAATTGTAGATGGATGATGAAAAGATGATGGTTGGTATGGCCGTCTGGGTGACGAGCATGGCCTCCAGTGTCCCTAATGTCTGGGACATACGGATATTACTGGAAAAGCTCCTCAAGGCTACCTGGAGGTAGTTGGAGAAGGCGATGCCGATGATAACGAACGCAAAGTAATTTCCTTCATAGGCCTGCAAATGGCCGGAAACAGATTTGCCGAAAAGGTTGGATAAAAAGAACCATGCCAACGCAGTAATAAAAATTCCAAAAAACTGAGATAAGAACGCAAGCTTATAACTGGCCTCGCTGATGAAGTCTTTCCAGAGAAAAGCCAGAGGTTTTTTCAGCTGCAACAGCATCTTTTCAAGCAATGATTTTTGTAAAGACTTCATCTAAGGAGTACTCCTCAGGGTAAAAGGCCTTGACTTTCAATCCTTCTGCCATCAGCTGTTTGATCACATCATACGGTTCCTCAAATGTGTTGGTGAACTCCAGTGTGGCATAGGTGTCGCCATCAATCGATCCAGTGTTTGAAAATTGCAGGTGCGTTCTATGTCTACTGATAGACAACAATTTTTGCGTTACCGAACTTACCGGGTCATTAAATCTAAGCACATAACGGCTGAAATCATTCAGTTGGGTTTTTAATGTCTGTAACGATGCGCAAGTGATCAAGCGTCCTTTGTCGATGACAGCGATGCGATCGCACATAGTTTCTGCCTCGGTCATGCTGTTGGTGGCCAGCACAACTGTTTTTTGTTCTTGGCCGACAATGACGTTTTTGATGAAATCTCTAACCCTGGATGCAGCAATGGGGTCCAAGGCTCTTGTGGGCTCGTCTAGAAACAGGATTTTCGGATTGGTAAGCAATCCTCTGGCAATGGCCAGTTTTTGTTTCATTCCCGTCGAGTAGGTGCGAAACGATTTGTCAATATCAGCGGTTAATCCTACCATGGATACGACTTCAGTGATGCGGCGGTCCGCCCTGTGGGAGGTTAGATTGTTAAGGGCTGAGAAAAATTTGAGGTTTTGGCGACCGCTCAACCGCCAAAAGAAACTGCGTTCTTCACTCACAACATAGCCAATCATTTTCCGAATTTTGTTTTCATTATCAGTTACATCATTACCGAAAATGAGCGCTTGTCCCTCGGTGGGCAGGATCATGTTGCATAGAATTTTAACCAAAGTGGTTTTTCCGGCGCCGTTGGGGCCGAGAAGCCCGAAAAGTTCACCCGGCTTTATTTGCAAATCGATATTCTCGAGGACTGTCGATTCTGTGCGCCTGAACGGGTGCAACAAGAGTTCACGGTACCGCTTGGGGGCGGTAAAGCGTTTGGTCAGGTTTATGGTTTCAACAGCAGCCGGCATTGTGAAGTGTCCTGAATAAAATTGGGTTTATGCTAATTTACGTCGATAAAAGGGCACTGATCCGCCTTTTGATTTTTCTGAGCATGGCGCGCGTGGTTGCACGGATAACCACATGAAATTTCATCATGACGTTAGACGGGGTGGCAATCAGCCAGCCTTTTATTCTCATTGACAGCCGATCCAGAGATAAGGTGATTCCCTTTCTTTGGATCGCCACTACCCTGCCAAGAATATCTTCTGATGAAATTGGGTTGTCATAGATGGATGCGTTGTCACCCTTGGTTGTTACACACATATGGCCGGGCTGTTTTTTTAGTCGCATGATTCTGTGTACCACCAGTATGTGTTTATCGTAAAAGGTGATGACATCTCCCAGATGCAGTCGGCCGATGTGATGCGATACCACCAGCCGGTCGCCAGGTTTTATGGATGGCAGCATGCTTTGTCCGGACACCGGTATTATGCTCATTTTTCCGGAAAGGTTCCAAAGGTCCGCAACTGCTCGAAAGACAGTTGCGGATAGGTAAGCCTTTTCATCATTTATGTTGCGACTTATCATTGAACGGCACCGTCTGTGTCTGAGAGCATGGAGACGATATCAGCCATATCCCCCAATGGACCGACAAACAGTCGGTGGCATGCTGCATCGCTGATCAGCTCGGCCAGCTCCATATAAAGCTGTAAGGACCGGTTATCGAACACCTCGGTTAACAAAGCGGATTGGTTTCCGCCCAGAAACCTGCGCAGCAAAATCAAGGCGGCTTGGGAGGTTGAAATGGTCTCCAGCATGGGTTTCGTGTCGAATTTAGGGCGAGTTTCCTTTTTGCGGATATAATTTAAAAGAAACGTGTTGTGTGCCTTGCACAACAACTCAACTTTTTTTAGTGTGGCATCTGGTTCATCGGTTTGGATGATAATCCATGGAAAATCGCTGTCAAAATCAAGCTCCAGGTTCCTGACAGCGCGCATCGATCTGATGCGCTTTAAAAATAGCGCGTCAATTTGATCAACCTGGATAAACAGCTTTTTCCCATATTTCACCGCTTTTTCCTGATCCGGATGGCGTGGGTCCTGAAGTAGGACGATGTTGCCGATGGGTACCTTTTTCCCCAGACAACCAGGCTTAATGCTGTCGATGTCGAGCAAGAGTTTGTCGTACCACATCGTCGCAGTATGGCCGGCATCATCATATCCGGTCATAGCAAGTGTTTGCGGCATGATACGGAGACTTCTGGGAAAGGGATGAACCAGGCGATCACGTCGTCCGATGGCGGCCATTTCATCGGAAAGGAAATGAAAGCCGCGCCGCACGAGCTCCAATACCAGTGTTGTTTTGCCATGCCCTGAATCGGCCATCAGTATCATGCCCTGATCGTTTTTTGATACCGCACCGGCATGGATGAGAAAGTGGCTGGATACTTTGGATAGGATCGTGTTGAGGATGGTGTCGTAAACATAACCTTCCATAAGGCTCGGATGCCTCAAAGGAAATACCTGATCATCCAAAACAAGAAGCGGAATGTCGGATGAACATTTCGAATCGGTCTGAACCCTGAATTCCAAAGGGCTCGACGAAGACCCATGGTGCGGATCTGTTATAAACCGCTGGTACATCCGATTAAAAAGGTCAATATAGCCTGGCGAGTCCGAGCAGAGGCGTGCATGCTGATCAAAGAACTGCAAGTGAATCTGATGGTCTGTTGAATGGGTTTCCATCGTATGCCTTTTTACCTGGTAATAAAAGGTGTCAACCGCTCGTTGGAGTGAAAACGGTCCGTTCCGGTACAAAGCGTATCAGGCAGGACCGTTTCCATATCGCAACAGGTTAATGTTATTTCACCCTCAACGTGGGTCCATCAAATCACATTGATAAGGGCAGTGGCAGGCCTGTGCCGACCCCAGTTCCTCGAGAATCTGTTGGTCGGTTAATGTCTGCACCTTCGGGGCCTCATACTCTGGTAATGTATGTTCCTGCATTTATACTCACCTCCTTTCTTGGGTAAAAAGTTCGACTGGCGGTTAATGGCTTGTTTGGGCAATGCCGTGACTGCATCGTCGCAATCCTTTATCTAAGAACGGGCATTCAAGAACGGTTTATCTGTCGACACCCAAGATGTCGCTCTTCCCTTAAGCCAATCTATGGATCTGCCTAACTGCTCTGACAATCTAATCTCATTCTTTTCCCACGTTTTCCTTCGTTAATGCAGCAGCCCTTTATCATGAAAAACCATCAGTGTCGCCTTGATCTCCTCAAGAATGTTTTTATCAGCGGGAACATTGAAACCTTTTTTCATGGCCTTGAGAATATCTTCAATGGTATGTTGACCAGTGCATTGATCCCAGATAAATTGGGCGCTGTTGTTCAAAATATGAACAGATCCTAGTTCTAAATCATATAAGAAGGTTTCTTTGCCGATTCTTTTGGCCATGACGCCGTTCTTACGTGTAGGCTGTTGAAGGTGCATTTTAGTGCCTCCATCCAAATGCAGAGATAATTGTTACATGGTAATTATTACAACAGTCTGAAATCATATCAAAATTAATTTAACAAGTGAAGATGTGATGAAAATATGCAATATTGATGCCACACTCTAAATCGTGCTGTCCAGTAAGATTTCATCATCACGAGGATGAGATTTATATAAATAATATTAGTTGCTTAAGGGTGTTATAGATTTTGTTGTCCCTATTTCAGAGGAAAGTGGCGGCGGGGTGCATACTATGTAATTTATGTTATATTCATTGAACTGCGCGGTCATATTTTAAAACAGTTCTCAATCAATTTGGCTAGGTATATTACATTACCGCTGGTCTAGTTCAAGATAATTGGTGCAGGCGGTTTCAAGGCCCAATGAACAGGCTTTGAGATAATCTTCACCCGCCTTTTGCATGGCATTCATTTTCTGATAGACCAAGCCCCGGTTGTTGTAGGCTGCTGCGTCTTGGGGGGCAATGTGGATGGCCGTATGACAGTCATCCAAGGCTTTATCGAACTGTCCCATTTCAGCCAGAGCCCAGCAGCGGTTGATGTAAGCGGCAATTTGCCCAGGGTCATGAGAAATGGCGATACTTGCGGATGAAAACGCCATTGCCCATTGTGCATTGGAAACCAATGCGAAACTTTTTCGTGACCAGTCTGCTGCCGCCGATACATTTTGGCTTGTACATCTTCCGCTTTCAGAGTGCCGATTAAGCTCTGAGCATCTGTTGAGTTCGCAAGCCTTGCGCAACTCCCGGCAACCGTCTGCTTCCCGGCCCATATCCAGGAGGGTTTCCCCTCGATTGACATAGGTGAAGGCATATTCGGGATCAAGCGTCAAGGCCCGGTCAAATGCATCCAGCGCTTCCTGGTAGCGATGCATGCGCTGGTAGGTTATGCCTGACTCATTAAGGGCAGATACATCATCAGGTTCGATCTTAAGCGCTCGACGGAAATCAAAAATAGCTAAATCCGGTCTTCCTTTTTCACGTGTGGCAACCCCTCTTTGGACATACGCGCGATAGAATTGGGTGTTCTGGTATATAGACATGTCAAAATCGAGGATCGCCTGTTCATAGGCAGCCAGACCATTATAAAGCATGCCGCGATAGAAAAATGCCTGAAAAAAATAAGGATCGATCTTGATCGCCCGGGTGAATGCCGCTTCAGCCTGAGCGGCTTGATCGAGAAGGCTCAGCGCACGCCCTTTATGAAACCATAGCCAGGCGTTAGATGCATCCTGCGCCAGTGCATCATTAGCCAGGGCTAAAATGTCTTCTGGTTTGTCTTGCAGTCCCCGTTCACCGTGCCGAATGATCCTGTCGTTCAGGGAGACGGCCCTTAGTCTCCTCTGGTTCGCCCGGCTGCCATATACATGATTATTCCTGAATGCCTCGAAGCCGGCCTTCCCCTTTTCGGTCAGGATGCGGGTCAGTTCCTGGTCCAGGCGCCTCTCGCGTTTTACAATTTCCTGGACCTGAACACGTCCGGCGACAGCATTCGGAAAATAAACAGGATCGATCGCCAGTTGTTCGACACTCTTTTTGAATTGTGCCAGGGATACTGAGACCTGTAGGGATGCCTTCGCCAAAAACCCAACATCATTTGCTTCTACACTCAACATGGTGATTTCTGGCTCAAGGGTACCCGCGGCAACACCTGCAACCGTCGTGTCGTCAGGAAATATTTGGGGTATAAATCCAGCATCGACCATGTAATTTCCAGCTATTTTAAACAGATTATTTTCCGCAAGTGCCAGGATTGCCGTTTGAACGTCATCTCTGTTCGTGAACTGCAGGTATGTATCGGAAACCGTTGTCTCGAAGATCTTTACTTGGCCAAAGGCATTTATGGGCATGATAGAAAAAAAGAGGGCCAGTGCATATTGGCATGCTTTCTTGTGCGACATCTTCAACGCCCCACCCCACTCAAACAGCCATTTGATTAAACCGCTGGTTTAATAAATAGTCGTCGATGACGGGATCACGCTGTTTGGCGGCTTCAAATTCCGCACCGATGCACTGGGGGCTGATATTCTTTACAAAGGCGGTTTTTCGAATATGCGTTTTAGCATGATCGTTCAGGTAAAATTCCACAGAAATAAAATCGTCAAGCTTGAAATCAGACGGGTTTTGACCATGTTGGTCACCATGTTTTATTCTCAGCCCTGTTGAAGATAAATCGACGATGTTTACGGGTATGCTGCCCATGGGTCTATTGGCCCCCCTCTGCATGTAGACACCGGGTAAATTGACAGCGATGCGAAAGCTTTTTCGCCGTTCCAAAATGGATGTCCAGGACCATCCGCAGGTACATTTCGAACGCACCCTTGTGCGTGCACAACCCGCTATATATCGGGAGACATCCACCGTTTTTGTGTTATCGCATCGGGGACATACAAATGTCGCTGTTTTCGCATCATTGATGTGAACTTTTTTCAGCATCACGCCCCTTCTGACAAATTTTCATGCTCGAGCGCGCACAACACAGCATGAAGCATCGTTTTTTATGGTAATGCCCTAGCTATCCTTGAATTGATTGAACATGAACATTTGATAAAAATAAAGGAGGATAGCGATGACACGGAAATATAATAACCCAATTCTTCAAATTGTGCATGCCATTTGTTGCGTTTAAATGTCTAAGCAGGATCGCAAATTTCAAATTTATCGTCAAGAACCGATGTCGGTATTTTATTCCTATATATACCGGTTGTCATCAATTTTCAGATACAACCGCTACTTTAAGTAAGAACTGCATTTTCATTTGATAGACCAAGGGCTCGACACGCTTTTGGTTATTGGGCTTGACTCTATAGGCGGTTTTACTTATAGTGCGGCTTTATCTATAAAATATTATCAACAAATTCAGATTCTAATGATGGTTGGACGTTTCAGATGAACTTTCTATCGGTAATTTCAAAAGCCATTGACACCATGAACGAATGGATCGGCCGCGGGGTTTCCTGGGTTACCCTGGGACTGGTGCTGGTGGTTTTCGTGGATGTGGTCATGCGCTATCTTTTCAATACCAGTTTCGTCTTCACCCAGGAGCTTGAGTGGCACCTGTTTGCCTTTATCTTTCTCATCGGGGCCGGATATACACTGCTGCACGACGGGCATGTACGGGTGGACATCATCTACCAGCGCCTGGGGTTCAAGGGAATGGCCTGGGTGAATCTGATCGGTGTCATTATATTTCTGATACCCGGCTGTGCCATGATCATTTCGACCTCTTTCAAGTTTGCTTATACATCGTTCGCCATGCTGGAAGGGTCGCCGGACCCGGGCGGTATTCCCTTTCGGTTCATTCTCAAAGGCTGTATCACCGTTGGATTCATTTTGTTACTGCTGCAGGGCATATCGCTGGGTATCCACAGCCTGCTGCAGATATTGGACATCGAAAAACCAGAGGAGGCGGCCTGATGGACTATTTAGCTGCCTGGATGTTTCTGGCCCTGACCATTCTGCTATTGGCCGGTTTTCCGGTGACCTTTACCCTTTTAGGCGTGTCACTGACTTTTGGCATGATCGGATTTGGGTGGGATTTTTTCAACCTGCTGCCCCTGCGCATCTGGGGCCGCATGCAGAATGTAACCCTGGCAGCCGTACCCCTTTTCGTGTTCATGGGGGTCATGCTGGAACGTTCGGGGCTGGCCGAAGACCTGCTGGACACCATGGGACTGCTTTTCGGCAGGCTCAGAGGCGGCCTGGCCATATCCGTGGTGGTGGTGGGTGCGCTTCTGGGAGCTTCCACAGGCATCGTGGGGGCAACCGTTGTCACCATGGGGTTGTTGGCAGTTCCCACCATGTTGAAAAGAGGGTATCAGAAGGAACTGGCCACCGGCACGGTAGCTGCTTCAGGCACCCTGGGACAGATCATTCCGCCCAGCATTGTCCTGGTTCTCATCGGCGATATCGTGGGCGTTTCCGTGGGTGATCTTTTTATGGGCGCCGTGCTTCCGGGAGTGCTGTTAGTGGGACTGTTCGTTACCTATATTCTGATTGTAGCGGCATTACGTCCAGGCATTGCTCCGCCAATCTCCAAAGAGGAACTGGCCCAAATACCACCAAAGGAATTGGCCAAACGTGTGGGCAAGGCGCTGTTTCCACCATTATTTCTCATGGTGGCGGTCCTGGGTTCCATATTCAAGGGCATTGCCTCGCCCACCGAAGCGGCTGCGGTGGGGGCGGTGGGGGCGACGGTCCTAACCATATTCAACAAGAAATTCAATATTACCATCCTCAGGGAGGTCATGCAGTCCACCACCAAGTTGACCTGCATGGTTTTCATTATCCTGTGCGGCGCTGCCGCATTCGGGCTGGTGTTTCGCGGGCTCGGGGGAGACGGTATTGTCAGGGATTTTCTGAGCGGCATCGCTGAGAATTACAGCCAGGGTGCTGTTCTGGCCATTGTCATGGGCTTGATTTTTTTCATCGGTTTTTTCCTCGATTTCATTGAAATCACCTTTATTCACGTGCCGGTCCTGGCGCCCATCATGATCGAGTTCGGCTATGATCCCATCTGGTTCTGCGTCCTTTTGGCGGTTAATTTGCAGACCTCATTTCTAACACCGCCGTTCGGCTTTTCGCTGTTTTATCTGAAGGCGGTTACACCGCCGGAGGTGACAACCGGTCACCTCTACCGGGGCATCATACCCTTTGTGCTAGTGCAGATCATCGGTCTGGCCATTGTGGTTTTCTTTCCCAAGCTGGCCACATGGCTGCCCAAGCTGGTCTACGGTCCTTGACGCAGCAGACCGATATGTTGTAGTAGATTGTTTACAGAAAATTGGCCTGGTCATTAAAGCCAGGCTTGCGTTAGCGGTTTCGCTTGATGGTATTCCGCTTTATCCACTATTCCATTACTTAAGGAGGTATCTATGAAAAGACGTGACTTTCTAAAAAAAGCAGGAGTCGGGGCTGCTGCTGTTGCGGCAACAACGGTCAATGCTCCCGCTGTTTTAGCAAAAAAAACATATCGATGGAAAATGGTTACCACCTGGCCACCCAAACTGCCGGTCCTTCAGGAAGGCTGCGAGCGCCTGGCAAAAAGGATCGGGGAGGTGTCTGACGGCAGGCTCCAGATTCAGGTTTTCGCCGGGGGTGAGCTGGTTCCGCCTTTGGAAAGCTTTCAAGCCGTGTCCGACGGCACCGTGGAAGTGGGCTCTGGCGCGTCTTATTACTGGGCCGGCAAAGAACCCGCCACCCAGTGGTTTGCAGCCGTACCCTTTGGCATGAATGCCCAGGGCATGTCAGCCTGGTTTCATGGCGGTGACGGATTAAAGCTGTGGGAAGAGGTGTATGCACCCTATAACTTGATTCCCCGGCCGGGTGGGTCTACGGGCGTTCAGATGGGGGGTTGGTACAATAAGAAGATCAATACCATTGACGACTACAAGGGCCTTAAAATGCGGATCCCCGGCCTGGGTGGCAAGGTTCTGGCCAAAGCCGGCGGAACCGTGGTTCTGCTGCCCGGTGGTGAAATCTTCACCTCTCTGGAGCGCGGTGTCATCGATGCCACCGAGTGGGTTGGACCGCTGCATGACCTGCGGATGGGGTTCTGGCAGGCTGCCAAGTACTACTACTACCCCGGATGGCATGAACCCGGGACTTACCTGGAGTATTTTTTCAACAAAAAAGCTTTTGAATCCCTGCCCATGGACCTCCAGCACATCGTGAATGCCGTGTGTATGGAAAACGAACACTGGGTGCTGGCGCAGTTCGATGCACTGAACGGTGCAGCCCTGCAGACCATTATCAATGAAAAAAAGGTTCAGATGCTGCAGTTTCCGGACGCGGTTATGGATTCCCTTAAAAAGCTCGCAACAGAGGTGGTTGAGGAAGAAGCTGCCAAGACACCTGCGGCCACAAAGGTGAACGAAGCTTTCAAAAAATTTCAGAAGCAAGTGGGTACATGGGCTACGGTTTCAGAAAAGTCCTATTTCAACACCATTCAGCCAAATTTTCCGCTGAAAGCCTAACTATACACACCATCTATTATCGATAGGATAAAAAACAATACAGCCGGCCTGATTCAGGCCGGCTGTTCTATTTGAAGAGCATCTTTATGGGCAGATGAAATATTATCAGGACATTATTCTTTAGGATGGCATCCGTTACAGCCGGTGGGGCCGGTGCGCTGGAGCTCTCCCTTGAGGGATGCCATGGATTTTTCCAAAGCCTTGTTGCGGACCTTGATTTCCTTGTGGCACCCGATGCAGGCATCGTGAAAGGCTGATTTGTAGTAACCCACGCCTTCCCCGGATTTGAAGCCGCCTTCGGGGATCTCGGTCAGGTCGTGACACCCTGAGGTTGTGCAGGAGAGGATGGCAGCTTTACCATCCCAGGTGTGATGGCACTCCTTGCAGTTGATATCAAAATGGACGGAATGCGGGAATTCCACCTCTGCCCGCTGGGCGTCCACGCCGTCCGGCGCTTCAAGGGTTATGGTTCCCATGGGAATACACATTGTGTCTTCGGCTTCGTCCGCCACGACCCAGCCGATGCCGATCACCATCACCACGGCCAGAGATATCATCAAGGTCTGTACTCTATGCATTCTCTTCCCCCTATATAGCCTATTGTCATTTTGTGATTCAGGTGCCTGATATAATATTTCTTTTTGAAACTTTCAATACATATATAAAAAAATTTGCGAATTTATATTAAAGACAGGTTGTGATAGGTACAGCGACGCGCTAATTTTATATTTACCACGTTAAAGGAAATTTTTATGACGGTATTTGATTTTAACACCCCCATAAACCGGCAGGAAACCGCCAGCCTCAAATGGGAGCGCTATAAGGGCCGGGACATCATCCCCCTCTGGGTGGCGGACATGGATTTTAAGGCGCCGCCGTTGGTGGTCGAAGCGCTGCAGGCACGCCTTGATCATGGTGTTTTCGGCTACACGGTTCCCCCTGACGGATTGGTGGAAACGGTCCTTGACATGCTGCAGGAAAAATACGCATGGAAGGTGGACGCGGCATCTATTGTCTGGGTACCCGGGGTGGTCAGCGGGTTGAGCTTGGCCTGCAGATCCGCAGGCGATGCGGGCGACGACGCCATGACCCTGACACCGGTGTACCCGCCGTTTTT
>Ga0180435_10003634_pt1 | contig 15365 bp, 3 predicted proteins | sample SS_ome_3_FD_132467 | JGI IMG/M metagenome (GOLD analysis project Ga0180435, IMG submission 132467) | Hypersaline lake sediment archaeal communities from the Salton Sea, California, USA - SS_3_S_1 metaG | ecosystem: Environmental > Aquatic > Non-marine Saline and Alkaline > Hypersaline > Sediment... | reverse complement strand
TGTCAAGTTCGCTCATCCGCCTGTGCAGCATCCCGCGCCTTTCGTTCAGTTCGGTGAGTTTCCTGCTCTTGTTGAGGATCTCGTCTCTCCGGCGGGCGAGTTTCTGACCTTCCCCCGGGATACCGCGAGGCGGTTCGGGCGGCAGGGCCTTGACCATCGCCGCACGCTTTTTCGCCCATTCGGCGGCGCCTTTGCCGGCTGCCAGTTTGATCGCAAGCCGGTTCGCCCTGGCGCAGGATTCCTTGTCGACCACCTGCGTCAGGGCCGGCGGAAGGAACTCGATGGCGTCGAAATCGTCACGGACCTGGCGGTAGATGCGAAAGTAGTCCATTTTGCCTTTGAAGAAACCTCCTTCGCCTCTGCCGCGAGCGATGAAGTTGCCTTCAGCCCTGTCGCCGAGAAAGACGTCGCGCGGTCTGAACTCGAACTTACCTGTCGCCGCCAACTTCGAGTCAATGTAGATCGAGGCTTTCGAACCGTCCATTTCCACGCGCAGGGGCACCCACTTGTTTGCGCTGACAGCTTTGGACGAAGTGAGGCGATAAGTTTTCCCGCCATGGACCGCAACCAGCGCGGGCTTTCCGGTCTTGGGCGCGATCGTCAGGTGGAAGCATTCATCGTCGCCCGTACCGAAATCAAATATCCGTCCGCCTTTGTCACCGGAGCGCTTGACCATCATATCGATAGTAAGCTCGCCGAAATCCGCGACGGAAGGCGGCGCTTCGGCGTACTGATCGGTCCCGTTGAAGACCGCGCAGCGCCGGTCTTCATCGCGTGCGAATTCCGGTGCGCCGTGGAGAATCCCGTTGTTGTTCACGTATGAATCTTCGAGCAGGCGGTCCTTGGGCTGATCGAATTCGTAGTTTGCGTAGAGACCTCCGGTGTCGAGCCCGTTGTACAGGGACTCGCCGAGCTGCGCCTCGGGCGTATACGCCCAGATAAAACGACCGCCTCTGTGGAATCTTCCGCGGCTGAAGACACCGCCGCGGCGATTGGCGATTTTCGGGGTGTAGTCCACGACCAACTCTCCGGTGAGCACCTGGTCTTTCACGTAGCATAATCGCATGATGTGCTCGCCCTTGATCACCGCGCCGCCGGTAACTTCCGCGGCGCCTTCGTAATGCTTCGAGTGGACGTGGTATCCGCGGCGGCGCCGGTAGCTGGTCGCCAGGACCACCGATTCGATGATTCGTGCATTACCGCCGACCTTGATCTTTCCAAACACCCAGGCCTTTCCACCGATCTTGGCGTTACCGCCAATCACGGCGTCGGGGCCGATCACGACGGCGAATTCCCTGATGCAGGCGTTGTCTTTCACGGTAGCGCCGTCGAGCACCATGGCGTCGGGTCCCACGTAGGCTGTTGCGGCAACTTTGGCGTTATCAGCCACGAACCCGCCGCCGTTGGAGTGGCGGCGCCCTTTGGCGTTGCGCTGGAGGAACTTCACGCGCTGCTCGATGTCTTCGAGTCGCTCGAGTTTGCGATGCTCCCACCAGTTTTTCATCCAGTACTCGTCTCGCCCGTTGCCCGCTTTGAGCCTCGCCTGCACCGCGTCGGAGGCGCCCCTGATGCGCGGAAGCATCTCCGCGAGTTTCTTCCCGGCAAGTGCGGCGTCCGAGTTCCAGGGAGGTATGGGCACTTCATGCTTCACCGCGTGGTCCACGTAGAAGTTGGTGTTGTTTATGGTGTAGAGAGCGTCGAGATTGACCACGTCGCCCTGCCTTCGGTGCGGCGTGCCCGGTTTGCATCCGGTCAGGGTCACTTCCCACGGGAACCGCGGCGCGTGGATGCCCATAAAGTAATGATTCATGCCTCCGTACCACCCGGCTTGAGGGCGTTTCGGCAGCGCCGAGGGCGTGGCGGCGACTGTCAACCACATGTGCTTATCCGTCGGTTCGAGCGCCAGGGACATCTTTCCCTTGTTCCATAGTGGTGAGTAGCGTGCTCGCCCGCCGGCGTCGACGGCCACAATGCAGGCTCGCCAGTCGGAATGGTTCGCCGATTCGTGCAATCCGCGGAAGTCAACCACGACGTGTCTGGCGCCCTCATCGGGCACGAGTCGGACGATGTTGAAACCGTAAGCCCGTGGCGCCTCGGAATTGGGGATGCGGAACGTATCACCGGCTCCGTATACCGGATAGAGGTAGCTTGCTTCGGGCATTCCGTACTTGGGGCGAAGCGTCGGTTGTGCGATAAAGTCCAGCGTCACCATTCGCGCCGCATACTCGCCGAAGAAATCACCGCACCCCTTGATACCGTTTTTCCATAGTCCCTTCTTCTGCCCGATGCGGGCTATGGCGTGATAGTAAGTTGTTTCTGCCGGGGCTCGCAGACTGCCTAAAGACGCCACGACCCCGCTGCCCCAGTTGGGATTATCGCCCAGGGCGGACAACCAAAGCCCACCCTGATAATCGGAGAACATCACGTTGCGCCAGGGATAACAGAGATTGTGGGAGAACGTCAGCAGCTCTCCCGGAATAAGCATGTGGATTCCCGCGTTGCATCCGACTTCCCCGTGATACCCGCTGTGGAAGAACTCGTGGGACAGTTTGACGTTTCGCGGTCCGCCTCCGCACCAGTAGAGGGTGCAGCAGCCGTAACCGCCTCCGTTCCCGGGATCTATGCGTTTCCATCCCTCCAAGATGGCCGGACCGGTAGTCACCGTAAACTTGTAGTCGGGACCAAATTCGCGCCAAAAGGGCATCCTGGCGCCCGAGGATTCCACGTAGGTCCAGAGGTTCTCGGCGAACTCGAGCGCGCCCTTGCGAAAGCGCGCCTGCTTGTCGGGCTCCCGCGGACATAACATGTAGAAGGTGTCAAACCACGTCTTCGAACCGGTCTGGAAACGCCAGTGTTTGCTCTCCATCACGAAGTGTCCCGGAGTGTCGTAGGCCCCGTCGCGGGCGACGTTCACGATATATTCCTCCGGGGAAACTTCGGCCTCCAACTTCGGCCAGGCCTTTTTCCAGGTCTCAAAGAGGAATTTGTGGTCCTCGGCGCTGAGCATCAGCGAAAGCGGTTTGTAGTGGACCATGGCCCGCTGCGATCCATCCTCCAGTCGCAGGACGGCCGCGGGAACCATGACCTCGTCGCCCCAGACGGGATTGGGCGTGGGCACGGCGAAACCGCGCAGACCAACCAGATGCGCCTTGAACGTATCGGGGTCCGACTCTGTCCAATTGCGGGCAAGCCCGGCGAGGGCTTCTTTGTCTTGCCGCCCTTTGTTCCGCGTCCACGTGCGCAGGGGGGCGCCCTTTGGGATATCAATTATGTCCTGTCCCTTGCGAGGCCACCACCTGACCGTTCGCCTCCGGTAGCCCGTGGCGTCGGCGCCTCCTGCCTGCTCGATCTTGTCAAGCCCGACTCCGGATACGAGTTTGGGATGGAAGCGAAGGTTCTTGTAGAAGTCGTAATCCTCCGCCGAGGCCCCGCAGGTGTAGAGCGAGGCGACGGAAAGGATTGTCACAATCCACTTGAATTTCATGAGTTGTCCCGTTCCGAACTCGATGGCCTACTTTCCGGCCAGCGGGAGCGGTCGAAAGTCCGGATCGTCTTTCCACTTGAGGTTCTTCTTGCCCCTGTGCGTACCGTAGTACGGGGCGTTGGCGTCGATCCAGGTGACGATCCTGATGAAATCTTCGCGGGTGATCTTGGACTTGCAGGGAGCCTTGCCAATCCGCTCGACCAGCTTGCTGCGGTGCGACCCGAACGTCAGGGGCGGTTCGGCCGGAACGTGGGCGCTTCCAAAACCGCAATGGAGGTAGCTGACCAACTGCTTTTTGGTCAGGTTCTCGTAGGAGCGGTTCCATAGACTCGTAAGTTCGCCGGTAAGGTCCAGGTCGCCCTTGGGCGTCTTTCCGCTGTGGCAGCGGAGGCAGTGTTTGTCGAGGATCGGCTGGATATCTGCGGCGTAATGCACCACGCGAGGGCCCGTATCGCCCGGTTGGGGCTGGAGCGCTTCTATGGGACGAGCCATCGCCATCGGATTGGCGCGTTTCAAACCGGGCGCCTTGCGCCGGACCTCGTGACATCCGATGCAGGACCTTTTCTCACCGGGCAGCAGGTTCAGGAACGTTCGCATCCGCTGCAATTCCATGTAGTTCTCATCCAGGGCCTGGAAGAAGATATTCTTTTGCGCCGGTACGGTGAAATACGCCGACCCGTCTTCGTGGACCGTGGCGACGCCGTAAATCTTCTTTCTCGCGACATCGCCGCCCCGGCTTACCGCCGAGGCCTGCAAACCGCAACTGTCGCCCTGCCTGCCCGCCCGCCAGGTGTCGTACCAGGACAGGTTCATCGCTTCCATCACCCGCACGTACTTGACCCTTCCACGCTCGACGCCCGTAAGCCCCTGGTACACGTCGAGCATGAACATGGAGGCCAATTTCGGGTCTTTCCCTTTTTCCACCGGGTCGACCTCGGGAATGTCCGTGGGCGTGCGGCGCGGGCGAAGCGGTATCGACTCCAAACAGGAAAAGTCGGGATCGCGATAAAGCTGCGCGCGATTCCCCCACGCGTCGAGCACGTAAATTCCGAAGCCCGCCCCTTTCTCGTACTTGACGCCACCGGGACTGTGAGAGACCAGGAAGAACTTTTCCGAGAACGGGTAAGGTTCCTTGAACCGCCCCCCGTTGTTCTTCATGGGAAACATGCCCGGATAGGATATCTCGGGCGTGAGGTTCGTCATCCCCTCGGCGGTTCGCCGATTACGACGATTATCGATAACGATCACCGGACCCCAATGCCCACCGTGGTGTCCCGCCCCGATCGCTACTATCCGCCGACTGCCCGGAATACTGCGAACGTTTATCATCGCGCCCGGACGGACGAGAGTGTTCTTATACACGTGATCCAAACCGCTGCCGTCGGGTCGCATCGTCCAAACGCTCTGGGCGTTTCCGAAACCCTTGTCGACGTATTCCCACCGCATGTAAACCACTCGCCCGTCGTCAAGGACGCAAGGATTGATTTCGTTGACCTGCCCCTGCGAAAGACAGCGGATATTCTTACCGTCTGAGTCCATGACGTGCAGCGACGTCACTGTCGCGGGGAAACAGAGGACCGATCGCTGCGATCGCGTGGAGGCGAACATGATCTTTCCGTTGGGCAGGTAACACGGATCGATGTCGTCGTACCCTCGCCCACATGGATTGCCCTCGTAGCGCCGGAGGGTTTCGGCTTCAGCCTGCCCCCCGAAGGTGAGTTGTCGCAGGCTCTTTCCGCCCGCCCTCAGCCCGGTGGAAGGATCGATATCGATTTCGTAGATGCGGTACTGCTCGTCACCGTTCCTGCTGTAACAAAACACGACCTTGGAGGCGTCGAACAACAGGTCGAACCGCCCGAAGACCCCACCGTCGAGTTCCGGAACCAACTCGGTGACTTTACCCGACTGGGACACCGGGGAAAGGACGCAGAGATTCCCGCCCGGGCTTCCCTTGCTGTGATGCCAGGTGTAAATGCTCGAGCTGCGGCTCTTCCGCTTGGCAAACAAGAGCCTGTCGAACTTCAACGCCGGATGGTCCAGCATGACCGCCCGCCGAAACGATTTCAGCGCGTCCTCGATCTTCTGCTTCTGCTCCGGCGAGCCATTCTCAGCAGCTTTCTGTTTGGCTTCCAGCTCGGACAATTGCTTCAGGTGCCGCGTGCCCCTGGGATAGTTCGCCCCGAGCGTTTCGATCTTATCGACGATCGCCAGGCGCAGCGTCTCGGTGTTAACGCTGTCGGCGGGCTGAAAAATTCTGCGATACATCGGCGGGATCCTGCTGACGTCCAGCGTGCGCTTTGTCGGTTTCCAACCCTTGGGAAACCCCGCCTCCGTCTCGAGGTGTATCTTCACCAGGTTTGACGGCGGGCCGTTCCGCGTGAACTTCAGCGTTCGCCTGCCACTGGCGATCCGGATCTCAGAGGCATCTTCCCACTCGGCGCCGTGCATGTCCCACGTGCGTTCGGGCAGCCCTATGTACACGTTGGGATGGCGATCCATATAGGGTGGCGCGTTATTGGTCTTCTTGGCGCAGCACGCGCCCACGCGCTTACCGTCAAGGTGGACTTCCAGCGGGCGGACCCCCGCGGATGCGTAACGCACGCGAAGTTTGTACGAGGCCGTTACGGGAAAATCAACGTCGTATTCGACAACGAACGGCGACTTGCCCGAACCGGTCAGCATGAGACCCGGACCCTTGTCCCGGTAATCGCCGTACCTGCCCGGATTCACAACAACCCTGGCGTTACCGCGATCGTACTCCCAGCAGTTAAGTTTAATTGATCCGGCATCGGTCCGGACAGCATACGTAGCTATCAAACCCGATGCCAGCACTGTCAAGATCAACCAGCGAGACCGCCGCGGCAGGCATGATTCTGTCTTCATAGCAAATCTCCTTGAAAGAAGAACGCAGTCAATCTTACCGGATGTCGGATATTATTATAAGTTTATCCCGGTGTTGCAGAAAAGGGTTGTTCTGCTCTTTTTCATCCCGGTTTCCGGGCGACTTCGTCGATCTGTATTTCGAATGCTGACCCCAGGGAGTATTCGAACTTTTCAGTTGGAATATTTCACCGCGGCGCAATATACTCCAGACCCCGAAATACCACTACACAGGAGAGCCCCCATGAGTGTGAAACTGACATGCTTCGTGGCGTATCTTGGTCTCGTGCTTGTCTCCGTACCGGTCGGCCTGGGCGCCGAACCCCAAGGCGCCAAGGTGCAGTCGGGATGGCCCCAGTGGCACGGTGTCAACCGCGACGGAAAGTCGCTGGACAAGGGGCTGCTTAAGAGCTGGCCCGCCGAAGGACCGAAACTGTTGTGGAAACTCGCCAACATGGGCCAGGGATACTCCACCGTGTCCATCGGAGGCGGTCTGATCTACACCACCGGGCGCAAGCAGGCGGGCAACCCCGCGACAGCGCCTAGCGAAAAAGGAATCGTGGACGATCGCCCGGGAAAGCGGTTGTTCATGATGGCCATCGACATGCAGGGCAAGGTCAAGTGGGACAGGAACATTACCGAGGCCTTCACCGGTCACCATGTATATACCGGATCGCGCGCCACGCCCACGTACGACAACGGAGACCTGTATCTCATTGGCGGTCTCGGCGTGCTCGGACGCTACGACGCCAAGACCGGAGACACCAAGTGGCAGCGGAACATCAAGAAGGACTTCAAGACGCTCAAGATGAGGTGGGCGTTCACCGAGTCGATACTGATCGTCGACGACCTGCTGATAGTCACCCCCGGCGGAGAGAAGCACTTCATGGTCGCCCTCGACAAGAAAACCGGAAAGACGGTCTGGAAGTCCGGCGCGTTCGGTCCGGCCCACTACTCTTCGCCGATTTACGCGGTGCATGACGGCGTTCCGATGATCATCAACGGAGGAGGCAACGGTATCGTCGGCGTTCACGCCAAGACCGGAAAGATCCTCTGGGCCAAGGAGTTCGCCAAGGGCAACATGGCCAACGTCCCGACCCCCTCGTACCAGGACGGGCTGGTGTTCTGGGCGGTCGGGTACGGTAAGGGCGGGCTCTGCCTGAAGCTCACCGCCAAGGGGCAGAAAGTCCTGGCCAGGGAAATCTGGCGGACCAATGACATCAGGACACAGTACGGGGGATGGATAATCCACGAGGGTCACATTTACGGAAATAACATGTACAAGTGGTCGTGCGTGGAGCTCAAGACCGGAAAGACATTATGGATAGAAGAGGGCGTGCGCAAGGGTTCGATAGCCTTCGCCGACGGAATGTTGTATCTCTACGGTATAGACAAGGGACAGGTCGCCCTGGCCGAGGCGACGACTAAGGGCCTGAAACTCGTGGGCAACTTCAACGTCGCCGGAAGGGGACCGAGCCGGGCGCATCCGGTGATCGCGGACGGACGCCTTTACATCCGCTACGACGACAACCTCTACTGCTTCGACGTGAAAGCACCCGGGTAATCAGTGGCCGGCGAGCACATGCCTTTACACCGCAGGTGTGATTCAGCCTTCACCGCAGACCTCCCGAGTCTCCCTGAAAAGAAGATCGAAATCAACGGTCTCCGATGCCAAGTATCATAATACTAAACCCATCTCGGGATCGGGAAAAGGATTTTCCTTCTTCTGGAACCGGACCCACAGTTCAGTGTATAAAAGTCCACTTCCAAAACAGGAGTGTCATCATGACAAAATGGAATTGGGTGGTCTGCCTGATGTTGTTGGTCATTGTCTCCGGCGCGATCGCAGAGGAACACGACTACTACAAATATCTCAGGTATCCGGCCGGACTCGTCCCCGGCGCCGGTCGGAACAAGGTCACCCGCCAAGGCGGTGCCGACGCCGGCGAATACAAGCGGCGCACCGTGCAGTGGTGGCCTCGCAAGGGACAGGACATAGTCGATATTCCCTCCGGCGCGCCGCTGCGAACATGGACGCGGAACAAAGGTCAAAAAGACGCAGAAGCCCAGGCGGGCGTCTGCCGGACCTGGACCGCCTCAGACCCCGAGACATTTAAGGCGCACCTCATAGGTTTCAGGAGTTTCGGCACGTCGACCTACATGTCCGACAATCCCAGGAGCGTCCTCATACCCGGCGCCGTCCTGCGCCTGGAAAACGGCGAGCAGAGGGCGATAATCGATTACGGTCCGTTCAGCTACATGGTAAGCGCAGAGGACCATACCTTCATTCACCAGACCTGGGAAAAGGCCTACCCCAGACTTTACGCGAAAGTAACCCAGGGCGACCTGCCCCGTACCTCCAAACTTGAACTGAAGCGATTGAAAGACATCGCCCCGAAATTCAACGGTATCGAACCGGCGAAAGATTCGAAGTATCCCCTCTGGGCAACAGCACCCGACACCATCGAAATAGAGAGTCCGCACTTCCACACCATCGCGCACCCCAAGGCCTGGGGAAGACCCGCCAATTGGGTCAACCCGGACAACATTCAACATCAAAACCGCTACCGCAAGCACGTTCTGGAATTCCTCGAGAATTTCTGGACGTACGTCGAGGCCGCCGGCGCCTCGATGCCCTACTGGCGCCGCACAGGCCCCAGCAGCAAGTACCAGATCCACATATGGCGGGCCAGGTGCGCCGGCGGGTGGGGACACTGCGGAATTGGCGACGCCAACACCGTCGCGTTCGGGCACGAGTTTTTCCACGGGCAACCGCTCGGCGGAGGGGGCGCCGATGTCGAAACCATGTGCAACGCCGGACAGCACACCGCCCACGCCGGGGAATTGCAAATGTTCAACGGTAATTTCCGGTACCCCTGGCGATATGTGAATTACATGGGATATCAATCATCTCTTTGGCTCTTTGTCCTGGGCGACAATCCCAACTGGGGTTACGGAATCCAGGTGGTCGTCGGATGCCTCGCCAGTCCCGCCGAGCCTACCGCATATCACACAATCGCCAGACTCGGACAGAAAAAGGGACTCTGGAAAAACGGGGTCAAGGGGTTCGGCGATTTCTTCGGCGAGTATGCGGCCAGAATGGTCACCTGCGACTTCGTCGAGCGGTATTCAATCCAGAGCAAATACGGAATGCCCGAAATGAGCTGCGTGTATCCCGTCTACGGACACAAGAACCGTTACCGGATTTCCAATGCCGAAGCGCCAAGGTGGTGCGGATACAATATCATCCGTCTGAAAGCGGACCGGGACGCAAAGGAGATCACTGTTGATTTCCACGGTATTCACGACCCGGAACTGTATTCCGACTGGCGAGCGTGCATTGTGGCCTCAGACGGCGCCGGGCGGGCACGCTACAGCCCACTGTGGAACAAGGGCAAAATGGCCTTTGCGCTAAAACCTTCGGACAAGCAGGTGTGGTTGACAGTGGCCGCCACCCCGAGCGCCTTTCCGGTTCCGCAGAGCGGTGTGCGCGCCTCGTATCGCCAGATGTTCCTGGCCGGCGTCCATGCCCCGCGATATCCCTGGGAGGCGACCTTCGGCGGATGCAGGCCCGGAACCCCGCACCGCAGACAGGGCGACGTGGTAAATTTCGACGAGCTGTTCGGTCGATGCGATTCGGGCAACACCTATCTGAACTACTCGGTGAAACACGAAACGCCAATCCCACTTGATGAGACCGACGGTAAGCTCGCCCGGGAAAAACTCGCCGAGATGCTTCCGCGTCTCAAGGCGTCCATCGACGCGCTGGAGGCGAAAGTCCAGACAGGGAGGCTCAACAAAGGGTACTTCTGGGACAAGAGGCACATGATGCATATCGATCTGGAAAGACGCATCAAGCTCCTGCAAAAAAACGCCAAAGGCAGGCGCCATACCAACGGCGGAGGATTCGTCGCCAACGGCGCCAGGGTCGCCGCAACCGCTTACGTAGGACCCAACGCCATGGTCTTCGACGGGGCTACCGTAAAAGACAACGCATGCATCAAGGATTTCGCCGTTGTGCTCGGGCCGAAAACAGTTATCTCCGGTAACGCCAAAATCGGCGGAAGAGCCTGGGTCGTCGGAGACCTCAAGGTCGCCGGAAACGCCCGAATCCTGGAAGCCGCCACCGTAACCACCATCCTGCGCACACCGCGAACGCCATCAGTGCGCCACGAAGGCCGCGCCGAAATCACAGGCAGCGCGGTCATCAAGGGCGAACCATATCTGTTTCTGTGTTACGCAGATGACGTGACGCTGAACGGCGGGATAGTGCTGGACTATGAGGCAGCAGTCGAGGCGCGCAGCGGCGGCGTCTTCTCTCACGGAAGATTTCACCGTTGGTCCGACCGCAGGGTACCATCGTTCAGCAGCGGACTCGACGCGGGCGCCCTCTACGCCGACTGGCGGTTCAACCAGCCAAAGTCCGTGCTGCTGGAAGACTCCTACGTCAACAACAACGGCGACCTGCACGGAAGACCCGAGTTCGGAATCGACGGAGAACACAAGTATATCGTCTTCAACGGAAAAGATCAGTACGCCCAGGCGCCGCCATCGGTCGCGGACTTCGCCAAACTTACCATTGATATGATGGTCAACCGATCCGGCGGAGGGCGGATCTTTGATTTCGGTACGGGCGACGATGAATGCTTCCACCTGGCGATCGACCCGCAAAACGGTAAACCGACCCTTACCGCCCGCCATGCGGGCAAGATCCGCGCTCTCAGCACATCACAAGGCATGCCCGCGGGCAAGTGGGTCCGCCTGCGCGTCGAAATGGACGGTTCGAACGCCTCGATCCACATTGACGGAAAATCGGCCGCCAAGAGTAAGTTCGAGTTCAGTCCGCGAGATGTTTTCATCGGAGACCGACCCGAAGGAAACTTCATCGCATGCGGCAGGGACAAGAAGGGGTTTTTCAAAGGACGTCTCGATCACTTCCGCATCTATCGCAAAGTTCACGCCGATTTCGACGCGCTCGGCCCGCCTCCCAGCGCCCTGATCCGGACACCGGAATGGTCGCCCGAAGACCAGAAGCTGCACGACGACTGGGAAGGGCGAAAAACCGCCCTCCAGGCCAGACTCGATGCAGGCAAGTACGGACAGATTCAGGACGAAATTAAGCAGCTCGGTAAACGGAAATCAGACATGTACAAGGTCAAGAGCGAAAAGCTCAAGGAGCTTGAAGCCCGGGCCAAACAGGCATCAAAAGCCATAAGCGAGCTCGATCGGAAAATGCGGGACGAGTACAGATCCCGCCCGGAAACCGTCAGGACCGAGCGGGAAATAAAGGAAATGCGATCGAAGATCGACGCCGTCAGGCGCAGCATCAGGAAAAGCGGCGAGTATGTGAAGATCGTCGGGGACATCAAAACCTGCGAGACGCGCCGCAGAGAAATAAAAGCCCGGAACCCGGTCAGTCCCGAGTTGAAGAAGATGGAAAACCGAATCAGGCGGCTCAGGAAAGATCTCAACGCCCTTACCGCCAAACTGGAGAAATCGAATGCGGAACTGAACGGTTTAAACGAAGCGGTCCGGGCCAGGCAGGACGCCCTGAACGCGACCAGAAAGCAAATCGAGAATCGTCATCGGTCGGCGGATGCCTATAAGAAAGCCCAAGCCAAACAAACCGCCGCCGACCTGGCCGCCAGAAAAACCAGAGATGAAGATCGCAGACGCATCGAGCAGAGCAAGGAATTCGCCGACCTGGGCGCCAGAATCGCGAAACTGCAAACCGAAGCCAACGCCCTGAGAAACATCGCCTTGAAAAAAGCCTGTCTTTTCGGAAGCAATCCTTATCCCGGCGCCGAGGCCGCCAGGCGGCAGGCCCTGCGAAAGCAGTTTAAGTATTACACAACCGCCGACTGGGACGGCAGGATTCAGGGTGAAGGAAAACAGGCCCCTCCGAAGATGATGAAGTGGCTGCTTCGCGTGCGAGGATACTAAGGATTTGAAATCTCCGGACTAAGGGAAAAAACAACCCATGAACCAGAGCAAAGGACGCACCATGGCGGGCGACCGGCGGCGTGAAAATTAACATGAGAACTCGAAACATCATCTTGGCTGCGATTCTGCTGGGAGTTTCGGCAGTGCGTGCAGACGCCGGGCCTGGCGGCAGGGCGAGGATATCGTTGGACGGCCGGTGGCGGTTCCGAATGGACCCGGAAAACAAAGGGCAGGCCGCGCGCTGGTTCGATGCGCCCGCGGTATTCAAAGACCAGGTCCTCGTGCCGGGCGCCTGGGGCGCGCAAGGTTTCGGCCGGCCGACAGAGAAGGTGCGACACAGCTTCGTGGGCAAGGGGTGGTATCGGCGACAGGTCGATATTCCCGAGGCGTGGCGTGGGCGGCGGGTCTTCCTGACGATCGGGGGTGTACACAGGTATTCCCGCACATGGGTCAACGGCTCGCCGCTCGGCGAGCATATCGGGTACCTGTCGGACTTCGAGTACGACATCACGCGGCACGTCGAGCCGGGCAAGACTGCGACACTGGCCATCCGCGTGGACTCGAAGCAGCGATGGGACGTCGACTGCCTCACCGGATGCGTCGACATCATCGACGCCATGTTCGTGCAGTGGGGCGGTATCTGGGGGCACGTAGCGCTGGAGGCCAGAGGCGAGGCCTGGCTGACAGACCTGTTCGTTCGACCTGGGATCGATCCGCCTTCATGCCGCGTTTCAGCCGTCCCGGTCGGTAAGGCGATTGGCGCCGCGAGCGTGCGGCTGGAGGTCCTCGACGCCGGCGGTAAGACCGTCGCGACCGAAACCACAGCCTTGAAGCGTCCGCTTCAGGACGGGCGAACAGTCGAGATCGCCGCGAAGATACCCCGGGCGAAGCTCTGGTCTCCCAGCACCCCGCACCTGTACACCGCGCGCCTGTCGCTGGTCAAGGGCTCCAAGACAATCGACACCATCGAGACACGCTTCGGTCTGCGGAAGATCAGCATCAAAGGCCCGCACATCCTCCTCAACGGGCGGAGGATTTTTCTCCACGGATACGGAGACGACTCGGTCTATCCCGAGACCGTCTGTCCGCCGGCGGACAAGGCGGCTTACGTCAAACGGCTGAAGTTGGCCCGGGCCTGCGGTTTCAACCACGTGCGGCATCACAGCCATTTCCTTCCGGTCGAGTATTACGAGGCGGCCGACGAGGTCGGTATGCTGGTCTCGCCGGAGCTGCCGATCGCGTATATGAACTACTACCGGCGCGCCAAGGGGGCGGCGCTGGAGCTGTACAAGACCGAGTGGTCTTCGGCGATCCGCCGGCTGCGGAATCACCCGTCGATCCTGGACTGGTGCATGGGCAACGAGTTCTGGCATGGGCTGCCGATCGCACCGCAGTTATATCGCATCGCCAGATCCCTGGACCCGACGCGCCCCGTGATCGACTCCGACGGACTGTTCGCGCGCGAAATCCTCGCCGGTAAGAGCGACCGGTCAACGCTGGACTGGTACTTCGTGATGTTCGACATCAGGAACCTGCCGCTGGACCGGCCCGACAAGCACCAGTTTCCCCGCCCGAAGAAGCCCGTGATTTCCCACGAGACGGGCAACTACGGCACGTTTCCCCGGATGGACCTGATCGAACGGTTCAAGCACAACTTCAAACCGTTTTGGCTGACGCCCGTGCGAGACAAGCTCAAGAAGCTTTCCCTGGGCGGAGAGGCCGAACTGTGGGCGAAAAACTCCGAACGCCTCTACCTGCTCAGCCACAAGCTGAACATCGAGGACATGCGAAAGAACCCGTATATTTCGGGCCATCACTGGTGGCTGTTTCAGGACTACTGGACGGGCTCGAACGGCCTGGTGGATGCGTATTTCCGGCCGAAAAAGGGCATCCGCCCGGCCGAGGTGCGGCAGTTCAACGCCGACGTCGTGGTGCTTCAGGACGCCCTTGCGCTTTCCTGTCGCGGTGGCGACAAGCTCGCGCCGAAGCTGATCGTGTCGAATTACTCGCCCGAACCGATCCGTCGCGGCGCCATGACCTACCGCTACCTGGGACTGCCAGGTAAGAAGGATCGCAACATGGGCCGGCTGTCAGGCGTTAATGTCGGCCAGGGTGAGGTCAAGACGATCATGCCGGCCGAGATTACCCTCTGGGACGTACACTCGCCAACGCGGGTGATTCTCGAGGCCGAGTTGAGCGCCTCCGGCCGCAAGATCACCAACCGGTGGACCACGTGGGTGTACCCGGCGAAGATCCCCCCGCCGGCGCTGAAAGTACCGCTGTTTGCTGATGCGGTGTTGGCCGGCGCACTGGCCCCATGGGGCGCCAAACCGATCCCCCGCGACAGCGATCTTCCGGAAAAGGCAGTCTACATCATGCGCCAACCGTCGCCTCGCGTGGTCGATGCCGTCGCCCGGGGCGCGTGCCTCGTGCTGCTCTCCCCGGCCGGACTGCTTCCGACGGCGCCCACGCGGTTCAAGACCTCCTGGTGGCTGGGCAGCGCCAAGGACTGCAACGTGGGCACGGTGGTCTACGACAACCCGGTCACGGGCGAGATGGCGCCGGACGGTTGGTGCGACGCGGGCTGGTATCGCCTGCTCGAAGGCGCACAGACGTACATTCTCGACGGCCTGTCGGACCCGCCTCAGGTCATGGTCCGCGCGCTGGACGTCCACCGTTTCTGCCGGAGCAAGTCGCTGATGTTCCAGGCGCGCGTGGGACGCGGATGTCTGATCGTCAGCGGGCTGAGGCACTTCATCCACGACCGCGACGCACCGCCCGAGGCCAAGTGGCTGCTGGGACGCCTGATCGCCCACGCCTCGACGCTGCCGCAACCAAAAACCGAGCTTCCGATAAAGCTCCTCCGCAACTGCGCCGTGGATCTCGCCCCGCCGAGCGGGCCTTACGTACCGGGCTACCGGAGGATGATTACCGTGGCCGAGAAAGGCCTGTGGCACAGCTATCGCGAGGACAATACGACGAACTACTGCTGCCGCCAATTGACCGTCGGGACGCGAATGGAATGGGAAACCGCCCCCGTAGGGCCCGAGCACAAAGG
>Ga0180435_10003631_pt1 | contig 15369 bp, 11 predicted proteins | sample SS_ome_3_FD_132467 | JGI IMG/M metagenome (GOLD analysis project Ga0180435, IMG submission 132467) | Hypersaline lake sediment archaeal communities from the Salton Sea, California, USA - SS_3_S_1 metaG | ecosystem: Environmental > Aquatic > Non-marine Saline and Alkaline > Hypersaline >... | reverse complement strand
TTGCTTATGTATTCAGAACCAGTCCAATAATCAATCCAACATCCTTCCGGCAGATATACATCAGAACCCCTGTCTACTGCAGCGCATACCATCAGGGCGTCTCCCAGCATGAACTGATCGTGTATTGATGCGGCCTTCTTGTCATTTCCGTACTCCAGAATCATAGGCCTCAAAACAGGAATGCCGGTTTCGTGTGAGATTCTGAAAGTTGAATACAGGTATGGAAACAGGCTTGACCGAAGCCTTGAATAAAAACGCACCATTTCAGTAATATGTTTCGAAAAAAGCCATGGTTCAAGGTAGTAAGCCCAGCTGTCCATGAAGGCGAAAGGCATGAGAAAACCAAAGTGGATGCCGTCAGGAAGCTCACTTCTCATGTCCTGGGTTACCATTGAATGTCCTGAAAGACTTGCGTTAACTGCTCCTTTGCCTAGTTTGAAATCTCCTGCCCAGACTACCGGATACCTGTGGGATGAGAATGAAGAAGCATATGAGTGGAAAATGATCAATGTTCTTTTTCCGGTCAACTTACGATATTCTTTGAAAACTGTTTCTGAATAGAGGGTGTTTGCAATATTTGTAATCTCTTCCTTTGAATGCTCTTCGTCATCATCCACGAAAATTGATTCATCGGGATTTGTGACCATCTCCTCGGAAGTTATACATCTTGGCCAGGGATCATCCTGTTTGAAGAAATCTACCCCAATATCAATACTTGCAGTTTTTCTTTTTGAAAACCATTTCCTTCTATTTTCCGGATCCAGGAGTCCACTCGTCGGGGCATCACCGGAATCCCATAGTTCAAAGGCATAGCCCATTTCATGAAGATTTTCTATCATTTCACCTGGATCAGGAAATAATTCTCTATTCCATACCCACTTCATCCGGTAATAATACTTCTCCCAGCCGGGTTCCAAACCTATCATGTCGCAGGGGATTCCATGATTCCTGAATCCATGGGCAATTTTAATAAGTCCTTCCTGGTTTTCAAAAAGCCGGGCTGCATAACATAGCCCGAATGCCCATGCCGGAACCATTTCAGGCCTTCCTGTCAGATCTGTATATTCTTTTAGGATGTTGCGAAAGTCTGGTCCGATGAAGAAATACAAATCCATACTGCCTCCTGATGTCTTTATGGAGCAGCTTTCTTTTCCCGTAAAATCAAATTCATGGTTATATGTATTCGCTGAAAAAACTCCGTATCCGGATGAGCATAGAAAGAAAGGAACCGTTGCCTCATTCCACCTGTAATTTTTTTTGAATCTCAGAATACTGCCATTGGCATCGTATGTCATGCGCTGAAAGCCAAAACCATGGAAAGATTCATTTTCTCTTTTCTCAACCATGACAGTATTATTAAGACCAATTGATATCTTTACTATACATGAACCATCAGTTCTGGATATTTCAATTGATTTTGTATTGCCGGAATATTCGGCACTGCAAACAGAAGTTCTGATCAGAGAGTCGCTTACTTTTTGAAATGAATCCATAGATGCGTTATCATTGTGTTCTTTCACAAAACCATATTTATATAGAAGGGATTCATAGTCAGACTGGTGTTTTGCTGTCAGCCTGAAAACAGTATTTGATATAAAAACCCCTGAAAATGAATCGCCTATAAGACCACAGTAATTGTCCATTGGCCACCCCCGTAAAACAAATTACCGCTTGATTATATAATATTTATATAAATCAAGATATTTTTTGGTAAAATTAATATATAAAAACCAGGTGGTGTAAAATGTCTCACAGAATAATCGAGTTATTGGTCGAATATGAATTGGCTGTTTCGGAGCTATACAGGGCGTGTGCAGCTAAATTCCCTGATGAGCAAAGTTTCTGGAATGAGCTGGCAGAGGAAGAGGTTGACCATGCCTTCAGAATACGTATGATATCTGAAGAGGCTGACGCAGGCTATGTTGAAGTTGATGATAAAGTCTTTGCTGAAAGGCCTGTCGAAAGTTCAATTGAATATGCAAGGGAAATAACCCAAAGAGTTTTAAGCAATGGTATAAACCTACTTGGTGTCTTGTCCTTGGCTTATGACATTGAAAGCTCGCTCATAGAATCTGAATACTATAAGGTTTTCAAAGGAGATTCACTCAGGTTCAATGCAATGATTCGCGAAATACATATGGAATCGGCAATACATAAGAAAAAAATTGGTGAAAAGCGTGACCAGCTGTCTGAACTAAACAGACCTCCTGTTCTGGAAAGATGGGACTGAAAAACAATTGACATACAGGTAAATTGAATATAACATATATCTCAGACAAACCTGTGAACGGGAATAGTAGATTCGGGAAATGCTTGGAGAGAGCCGCCGATGGTGTGAATGCGGCAGCAGGAAACGGATTGAATGGACCCGGGAGGGCGGACCGAAACCATGTGGAAGTAGTATCCGACGGGAGATCACCCGTTACAACGATAACCATATTATTGTATGGATTGAGCGGACCGTTAAAACGGTCAATATAGGTGGCACCGCAGGTAATACTCTTGTCCTAATTGAGGACAGGAGTTTTTTATATCCTGAAAATAGGCCGGCAAAGCCGGAAACGAGTTTAGTATAGGAGGAGAAAATGTTAGAGAAGAATGTAGATTTTGCAGTTTACACCAAGAACCATCCGTCAGAGGACGGATATTTCGGAACCTATGGGGGAGCGTACATTCCGCCGCAGCTGGTAGATGAATTCGAAAAAATTTCAACGGCATATCATGCCATATGCAAGAGTTCAAAGTTCATCAGCGAGTTAAGAAGGATTAGGAAGGAATTCCAGGGAAGGCCCACACCGGTATGCCATTGTGAAAGACTATCCAATTCCATAGGGAACTGCCAGATATATCTGAAGAGAGAAGACCTGAATCATACAGGAGCACATAAGCTTAACCACTGTATGGGTGAAGGCTTGTTGGCGAGGTATCTGGGAAAGAAAAAGATAATTGCTGAAACAGGTGCCGGACAGCACGGTGTTGCCCTTGCAACAGCCGCAGCGTATTTCGGACTTGAATGTGATATTTATATGGGCGAGGTTGATATAGCCAAGCAGGCACCTAATGTTGCAAGAATGAAATTACTTGGAACCAGGGTTATTCCTGTATCGCATGGATTGAAAACCCTTAAGGAAGCGGTTGATGCGGCTTTTGAAGCATATATGAATGAATATGAAGACACCATATACTGCATAGGGTCAGTGGTCGGGCCCCATCCCTTCCCCATGATGGTAAGGGATTTCCAATCGGTTGTCGGAATAGAGGCAAGGGAGCAGTTTACCGATATGACAGGAGAACTCCCGGATGCAGTCATAGCATGCGTAGGAGGCGGTTCAAATGCAGCGGGAATAATGACGGCTTTTCTAAATGATCCCGTGAAACTTTACGGTGTAGAGCCTTTGGGAGTTGGAACAAAACTGGGAGAACATGCAGCAAGCCTCACATATGGAAGTGAAGGTGTAATGCATGGATTCAACTCAATAATGCTGAAGGATGAAAAAGGTGATCCTGCACCTGTTTACTCAATAGCAAGCGGACTTGACTATCCGTCAGTTGGACCGGAACATGCTTTTCTGAAGGAAGTTGGAAGGGTAGAATACAAGACAGCATCAGATAAAGAAGCCATTAATGCATTTTCAACCCTATCAAAACTAGAAGGCATCATTCCGGCACTTGAAAGTGCACACGCTGTTGCCTATGCCATGAAGCTTGCCGCTGAAATGGAAACAGGCTCCATACTTGTCAACTGTTCCGGAAGAGGAGACAAGGATCTTGATTATGTCATTGAGAACTACGGTGCCGAATTAGGTCTGAAATAAGCAAAAACAAAAAAACACCAAAAACACTCCAATTTCAACAAGTCATCCAGACGGATGATTTGTTGTTTTTTGTGGATTGTGGATTCGGGGTATATAATGGGAAGGGAAAAAGGGAGATTACGATGGAGAATAATACATGCCCTCATTGCGGGGAACAGATATCAACATGGAAGAAATGGCAGCTTACGGATAACAGGTACGGAAAGAAATGTCCCTACTGCGGTGAAGTCATAGTGTTGTCGAAACCCTTTGTTAGGTTCGTACAGGTTTTCAATATCGCCATGGCTATAATACTGGTGGTTATATCCTACAATCTGGAAGTTAATAGATTTCTGTTTTTACTGGCAGGTGCTGCAGTACTGATTGTTTTGAACATAATCATCCTTAGATTTCCCGAGATAAAGAAGGACGAATAAAAACCCGGCCATAAGACCGGGTTTTGAATTATTTTGCAAGTGATCCCATTGGATCCCATGGTTTTAGTTCAATAGGTTTTGTTTTAAGTATTTCCAGTTGCTCTTTAGTTAGATATTTCTTGTTCACAACTACCTGATACATATATTTGTCAAACCATTCATCGGACATTATGAACCAGCCCTCCTTACCTGATTTATCACCCCAGCTGTTCTCAACTTTCCAACGAACGGTTTTACCGTCAACAATATTGACTGCCGTGAAAACCATGGCGTGGGTCATAAGTGAGTCGCCGTATTCAAGTTGCTCAGCTTTTGTAAGTTCTACTTCCGTACCAAGGGCTGAAGTGTAGTCGAAAAGCTCTGTATCCATTATGCCGAGTTTTCTGTCCATCATTTTTCCTACGTCACATCCGAACCAAACCAATTCCCCTTCCTTCAGCTGTTCGGAAGCAGCTCTCTTTAATTCATCAACATGGACATTCAGGTATTTGACAATATTACCGCCTACTACATTACCCAGTCGCTGTACGGTATAAGTACGGTCAAAGGGTTTGTCAGCAGTAGGTGCATTTATCAGGCTTATATAATCCGAAAGATTGACATCAACATATTTATCGTAGAATGTCTTCGGTGTGAGATTTTCATCCCTATGGAATTTATCGTCTTTATCAGTATACTCAAAGTCAAAAGATTCAGGGGGGTTACCAAGGCAGCGGCAAAGCACCTTGTGAACATCAATAATCATGGATTCCTTCTCTTCACGAAGCTTCTCAATGGTTTTTCCTTTGCTGAATTCACGTCTCATGTAAGCAGCATCCCTGCGCAGCTTACGAGTGAGTAGCTGAGCCATCTTCCTGGTGTTGCTGCTATGGAATGTTTCAGGCATCAGCCACTTGGGAACAACTCCATACTTTTCGATAACATTTACCAGCATGTCCCACTGACCTCCGTCCTGAAGAGGAGCATGAAGTAGCCATGAAACGAGTCTGGAATCGGTTTCCAGTTCCAGTGTGTCCAGTATATTTTCATAGAAGTAGTTTGCCTTTTCGAGTTTGTCATAAAAAAGGATATAATTCTGTGATAGTTCAAAGGTCTTGAGGTTGCATTTTTCCATGATTCGTTTTCTCAGAACATTCATTCCTGCAAACATCCAGCAGCGTCCGCTGGACTTCTGATTGGTTATATCGCCTGTTTTTATTTCCACTGAATATGTGTGCTGCATTTTAATCTGAGAGCTTTGATTAAGGGTTACAGCCTCAATTCCGCTGTTTACCAAAGCCTTCTGAAGTATTGAATGTGAGGGGTCATCATTCAGACTTTTTTTGAATTTATCAAGCTTTGCCAAGCTTATTTCTTTCTCTGCCATTTGCTGTTTCCTCCGTATTTAGATATATTACAAGTATAGAACAACCTGTGTTAAATTACCATGTAACGGAAATATACGTATATTGTGAAACGAAAGTGAGGAATAGACCATGAAAATATTTTTTCTTGTATTGTTGGTGATTCTGGCAGCAGTTATTTTTGCCTTGGCGCTTACATTATTGATAAGAGGAATAATATTAAACAGTGATGCATATTCCATAGCGAAAGCCGCAATTGAGAACAATGCAGATGTTTTGGAAAGAGCCGGGAGAATAGACAGTTACGGATTCATGCCTATTGGAAACTTCTCCATACGTAATGGTTACGGATATGCATCCTGGCGCATAAGGGTAAACGGATTCAGCCGGACAGTTTTCATACAGATCCAGCTTACAAAGGAATCCGGAGGCGAATGGATTGTGAAGGACCTGTCAATCATAAAGGACAGATAATGTGATATTCACGTATGATATAATTCGTTTGAGGGAATAAAGACAACCGAATATAAATGAGGTATGTTGTTATGGATTATGAAAAACAAATAATTGAGTTGCAGGAAAGAATCAAAGCCCTCAATAAGATAGCGCTGGCTTTTTCCAACACTGATGATACTGAACAATTGCTGCAGATGATCCTTGAAGAATGCATTAACCTTACATACAGTGACGGAGGAAGCATCTATATAAAGGAGAAATATGACGGTAAAGAGTATATGGTAATCAAGCATGCCGTAAATAAATCAATTGATTTCGACTATACCGGAGAAAGGCTTCCAATTGATGAAAACAGTATTACAGGCAGTGTGGCTCTGACCGGAGAACCGAGGATTTCTGCCAGCTTTGAGGTCGTCAATAACAACAAACTCTATGATACTCAAAAGAAATACAGTACATGCAATATGTTGACGGTACCCATGAAAAACAGCGCAAAAGAAGTAATAGGTGTCCTTCAGATACTGAATAAAAAGAAAAGTCCGGAAATGGTTCTTAGCATTTCCGATGGTTTCTGTAAAAATATTATCGATTATACAAACGACGATATTGTCACCGTGTCTTCCATAGCATCGCAGCTGGCAGTATTGATAGACAGAATTGAACTCAACAAGAAACTTCTTAGAAATGTCAGCCAGACAAGGACAACACTAATAAGCTTTTTCAATGGTATGAAACAGGCAATGGCTTCCATAGGTGAAGATATTCTCGAGGAGCAGGAAAAATTCAAGAAATATGCGACAGTAGATTCCCTCACGGGGTTGATGACCAGAAGGGAAGGCCTTGCCTTCATGGAAAAGCAGCTTGAGTTTGCCAGATTCAACGGAGTTAAGTGTGTTGTTTGCTTCATTGATATAAATGACTTGAAGAAAACAAATGATAATTTCGGTCACAAGGCAGGAGACGAACTAATTAAATCGATAAGTAATATTATAAAGAACAATGCAAGGGGAAATGACACTATTTTCAGGTACGGCGGCGATGAGTTTGTTCTTCTGATATATAACATTGATGTAAAAACAGCTGAATTTGTCTGGAGAAGGGTTGAGAACAACTTAAGGAAGTTCAATGAAGAGGAAGAAAAACCCTTCACACTAAGTGCAGCCCACGGATTTGCAGAATATGATCCTGGATTAAATCAGTCAATGGATGAACTTATCAAAATTGCTGATTCAAGAATGTATATAAACAAGCGGGAAATGAAGGCAGAAAGATAGCCGCTCTCCCAGAGAGCGGCTGATATTCAGTCAGTCCATTTTATTTCAATGTATTTATCCTGTGTAGGTTTTCATATGTTTCGGTCAGAATACGAAGCAATACCTTGAAAAGTGCCTTACCCACATCCACTGACGCGGAACCTCAACATAGATATTTTCTCCTGTTGCACGGTCATAAATATATCCTTTATAACCTCTTGCCCAGATAAGCACTGGTTTGTTGAAGCTGTCAACATCAGGAGTAAATTCAATATATACCTTGCCGTTTTCAGCATATATTTCCGATTCAATTACCAGTGGAAGGTCTTCATCGTCAAGACAATTACGGAAAAACCTTACTTTGGCAAATCCAACCCTGAAATTACCTCCACGGTCCGTCAACCTGATTGTTCTCTCAAATGTTACAGGTCTTGAAGGTTCAGAATTGCCCTCGGTTTTAGCACTTGCTACTACTGGACTGAGTGTTAAAATCAAAAGAACAATAAGAGCCATCAAAATCGGTTTCTGGAAATTCTTCATTAATTTTTTCATTTTCTTGATCCTCCTATTTTTAATCTATTAAAAAAGCTCCTGTTGCAGGAGCCAAATAACAAAAAATGATGTTTTGGCAACCTGGCAATCATTGGTTTTTCAACCGGTAGACCCATGGCTTTGCGTCTTCGCCTTTCGACGAGTTTGCTAGTATCACTACATCTATTAAATTCTTTAAATCCGAAACAGTTTTATTTATATCCGGATTTGTATTATCATTATAGCATAGCTTGTATGACAGTGCAAGAGGTTTGAAAGTCAGGAGGCATTCCATGGTTTGCTACAACTGCGGTTATAAACAAAATCCTACAGATGCTGAGAAGTGCATGGTTTGCGGTGCTGGTTTTTCACGGATTTGCAGCATCTGCAGAAGCCCGAATCCCAAACTGGCAAAATTCTGTTTCAATTGCGGAAGCTCCTTTCAATCAAGAGTGAAAACAATCAAAAACTCAATACAGCTTGAAGAAAACAGAAAGAACGTTGCAGTATTGTTTGCAGATATTTCGGGTTTCACATCGATTTCCGAGAAACTTGATCCCGAGGAAGCAAGAAAGATTGTAAATGACTGTTTTCAATATATTACAAAACCTGTTTATGAACTTGAAGGCACTATAGATAAATATATGGGAGATTGTGTTATGGTTCTCTTCGGTGCGAGATATACTCATAACGATGATTCCAAAAGAGCAGTCAAATGTGCAATGAGAATGATGCAGCGAATAGGGGAATATTCATCTGAGGTAAGAGAAAAAATAGGAAATGATCTGAACCTATCCATAGGAATAAACTATGGACTTGTTGTAACTGGTAAGGTCGGGAATTCATATGATGATGATTATACAGTTATGGGAGATGTTGTAAACACTGCACAAAGGCTTCAGACATCGGCAGGAAGAGGAAATATTCTTGTTTCAGGTGAAGTATATGATGAGACAAATGACCTTTTCCATTATTCCGAAAAGAAGGTTCTGAAAGTAAAGAACCGTGAAAAACCGGTTGATTGCTACACGCCTATCAGCATAGTTGCCGGAAATAGCATGGATGAAGCGCTTGTTCCCAGACTTGAGGAACTTGAAGTAATAAGCAAGGCATTCAAAGGAAGGGACAGTATAAACCGAATTCATGTATCAGGGGAATCCGGACTGGGAAAGACAACCTTGGTAAAAACATTTCTTGCTTCAGCCGGTGAAGAGATAAAGCCAATTTGGATCAACTGCAGCTCAATGCTTCGCGAAAGACCATACGGAGCAATAGCCTCTGTAATATCCGGTATTCTGAACATTGACCCTAATGATACAGCAAGAATCAAGACAAACAGATTGAAATCATTCCTCGATTACATACTGAAGGATTTAAATGAAGATACCATTATCAAGAACTATAATTTCATTGCCCTTGTAATGGGACTCGAAAGGGATCCTGACTATGAAGAGCTTATAAACACCATGGAATACTCTGACCTTGACAGAGAAATAAAAAACCAGATTTCACTCTTTTTCTCAAGGTTGTTGAAAAGACAAAATCCTGTCATCATTGTTGATGACATGCATTTGGCAGACAGGGAATCACTTGAAATTTTACCCGCGCTGAATGATTTTTCAGGATTTTTTATCTTTATTTCACAGTTCGATGAAAAGAAATCTGAGGATGAACAAAACCTTGTTCTAAGAAGGTTCACTGCGGATGAAACTGAAAAACTCATAAGTCTCATGACAGGAGCAGAGCAAATAAACAAAAACTTTACAGAAGGTATTTTCAATATCACAGACGGTAATCCCATGTTCATTCATGAAATTGTTCAGACAATCTGTAAGAAGAATCTGTTCTACATACGAAGTAAAAAAGCATATATAAGAAAAGGAGCACTGGAAACACTTCCCAAAAACCTCAGGAATACAATTCTTAGGAACTTATCGGATATAGGTCCGGTTTCCATGAAATTCCTTAAGATTGCATCCGTCGCGGGAAGCTCATTCAATCTTTCATGGGTAATTGATTTGATGGGAGATGGGTGTGATGAGAATGAAATATTGAAATTACCTCTTAAACTGAAAATCATAGAGTTCACAACCCTTCAGAAAACAACGGAAACAAACGACAGGATATACTCCTTTACACAGGATACAATCAGGAAAGTAATATATGAAAGCATAGTAAATGATGAAAAAAACAAGTATCATTCATCCATTGCAGGAATAATTGAAAGAAGATACAGCAGGGAACTTTCAAATTATTATGAAATGCTTGGTTTCCACTATTCAAGCGGAAATAAACCGAGACTTGCAAAACAGTATTTCCTAAAATCTGCTGAAAGACTGAAACAAAACTATGTATACAAGAGTGCAATAGATTACTACGATAAATATATTGAGTTAGAAAAAACCTTTGTAAAAAAAGAAGAAAACACTGAACTGGTCAACGCTATGATTTCACTGGGTGAAATACTCATCAGTCTTGCTGAGTATGACAAAGCATTTTCAGTATTGGAGGAAGCTTCAGAAACTGCTGTTCAGGGAGAAAATATCAATAATATAAAGATACTTATGGCAACGGTCCTGAAGGAAACAGCCAGGTATGGTGAAGCACTTAAAATACTTGACAATGTTGAATCAATGCTTGGTAAATCGAGTAATTTATTTGGAAAAGCGCTGCAACTAAGGTGTGCAATCTACATTGTCACAGGTCAACCCGGTGTTATAGATCTTGTCACCAAGTCTGAGAAAATTCTTCTTAAATCAAGGGACTATTCAGCCTTGGCAGACACAATGAGCCAGGCAGGAATAAAGCATTTTTTCAGCGGGAATCCGGGTGAAGCCATAGAGTATTTTGAGAAAGCCCTTGTATATGCCAATAAAGCCAACAACCAGGGTATTATTGCAAAGGTTTCTGTTAATATGGGAATCATTTGTCACGCAACAGGCGAAATAGATAAATCCTTCATATATCTAAGCAATGCCATGAAAGCATCTGAGAAAATATCTAATCCCAAGGGATACCTGAGTGCTGAAATTAACCTGGGAATCTTCTACATGGAGAAAGGATTGTTCAACAAAGCCATAGGCATGTTTGACGATGCCATTTTAAAAAGCAAGCAGGTAAACCTTCTGTATCAGTCGTGCCTTGCTTTGTCCAACAAAGCAGACGCAGAATATGAAATCGGCAATTACCGGGAAGCGGATGATTTATACAGGGAATCTCTTGAAATTGCCCAAAAATATAACATGTCTGTTGAAACCGGTCTAAACTATCTTGGAATGGCCAAGACTGAAATCAGTATGGAGGAATATGATAAAGCGCCGGGATATCTCGAGAAGGCCCTTGCTGTTTTTGAAGACACGGAGGAAGTGCCTGCAATCGGAGATTATCATTATTACAAAGCTATATTCCACCATGACGGACGGGATTACTCCAAGGCAATGGAAGAAGCAAAACTTGCCGAGGATTTTGCAATCAAGACCAATGAAGACATCAAACTTACAAAGGCAATGAGAAAAAAGGGTGATATCCTAAGAGATATGGGAGAGTATGAAAAAGCCCTGGAGGAGTACGATAAAAGTGTCGGGTTATCTGAAGAATCAGGCTCGTTTTATGAAATGGCAAAATCCTATTTCTGCAGATATGAGCTTTATAAAATAACAGGCAACAAGGAAAAAGCCGATAGAGATCGGCTTAATGCTTCAAGACATATTGCGATGATTGATTACTGCAAATGGACCAACACCATCAATGATGAGTTGATGGAAGAAAGGGGAGATTGATGGATTTTAATGAAAGACTTTCAGCTCGCGAGAAAAGTATATTGTTTTCCAATTTATCCAAAGGTTGTGAGAAACAGTACAGGGTTGAAGAAGCGAAATTATTCAGCAGGCTTGCAGAATATTTCAGCGAAATTACTGAAGAAGGCGACTGCAGGGAGCTTTCGGAAGCTGAATCAATTCTGAAAGAAGAACTGGAAATGTTCAAAGGTGCAAAGGAGATTGCGAGCACAAATTCTGACAGAGGTGCCCTGAGGGCACTTACCTGGGGAGAAAAGGTATCTCGGATGGTTGGATCGATAATGAACAGATACCTGAAAAAAGGATCCGAGTTGCTTGAAGGGACCAATATACATGTATGTGAAATATGCGGGTTTGTTTATCTAGGTGACGAACCGCCTGATGTATGTCCCGTCTGCAAGGTTCCTAAATTCAAGATATCCAAGGTAAGGAGGTAAGATAATGCATGCTGTTAGAAATATAAGATTATGTACAAAAGACTGCCTGTGTCTTTACGTGTGTCCTACAGGGGCTACAGACACGGAAGACGGGCAAATTGATGCTGAAAAGTGTTTGAGCGGATGCAGGGCTTGTGTCGATGCCTGCCCGTCCCATGCGATTTCACTTGTACCTGAAGAATACCCGGCCCCGCAGGAAAAAACTGAGGAAGTAAAGGAAATCCTTGTGGATATGATGGATAAGAATTCTTCTCAAATTGAACTTCTTGATAAAATTGCACGGGATACTGATGATACTGTACTCAGGCAACTTGCTGTTGCTCTTTCAAAATCAAGTGCTCTTGTAGCAGAAGATTTTATAAGGGAAAGCGGATTCCTTTTACCTCAGGGTGAAGAAACCAAGAAACTTCTAAAAGCCATGCTTACAGAAAACAGCGACGGATTTCCCGTCGAGGAAGCCAGGAGGCTTTTGGAATTACTGTAAGGGAATGGCATGAGATAGCAAGTAAGAAGGCTTAATAATAATCAATACAAAGGCTATTGGCATTACCCGGAACATAATTAAATTTGATTCGTCATAATTATATATGTATGCATAGTGGGAGGTAAGGTCATTTATTGAGCAGCGGGTTGGATAAAGACAACAATGAATCCGGTGAAAAGACAAGAAAACACAATATTTATTGTGAAATAGGGTTCTTCATGGGGATATTTTCTCTTTTTTACTCCGGATTCGTACTTATACCCGTTTTGGCAGCAATGTTCAGCATTGCCGGTATTGTCACATTCAAGAACACAAGACACAAGGACAAATGGAAGGCATATTGGGGGCTTTTCCTGGGAACTGCACTTGCACTGACCAGTTTTGTGTAGGATAATATATTTCGCTGCAGCAATACTTTGAATCGGAGCATCAATGATATTTAAGAGAAGTCTGGAAAATATTTTTAGGTCCAAGACAAAATCAATACTGTTTTTCACACTGATATTCTTTACCAGTACCATGCTTTCCATAAGCCTTGGTGTATGGATATCAGTGAACGATTTCCTTAACAAATGTGACGAGAATTACAAAACAATTGCTGTTCTTGAATATATGGGAACAGAGTATCCGGACGAAACGATTTTGGATGAAAAAATGCAAAAAGTAGTTCGGGATTTTGATTATTCGGTAATTACAGACAACTCGAATGTTTTGAATTGGGACAGAAGCGAAAAAGCCATTGGATATGTAGAGGGATACTATCGGACGGACCTGAACGCACCTTACAAAGATAGTGCAGTTTTGGTCATAAGTGATATCTGGGATGTTGGTAGAAACAATGAAGTCGGTACGATTGTAACTGAAAGCATATATTCAGTTGAAGATAACACCGGTATGCTTGTGCTTGTTGAAAATCCTGAATTCCAGTGGGAGAAGAAAAGGGATTATCTGGTACATGGTGAATATGTTCTTGGCAAAACAAGTTATGATTATCTGAAGCTAAAACCATTCGAAAATGATACAGCTGCCAAGGCAGGCTTCACTGATTGGGAAAGCACAGCTATTCTGGATATAACAGAGCAGGATGATTATTTACTAAATGATGGTGAAGTATTTCAAAAAATTGCAGACACATACAAAGTCATCAACAATAGCCTTATTGTTACAGAGACATCTGACCTGCATTCACTTCTTCCCTTCAACCAACAGGAACTATTTGTAAAATACGGCAGGGAGTTCTCTGCATCGGAATATAAAAACGGTTCTTCCGTCTGTATAGTTTCTGAAGCCTTTGCAAAGAAAATGGGACTTTCAGTAGGAGATAAAATTGATGTGTCCATAGCCGTTTCAGAAAATACAGCTCCTTTTGAAAGCTATTGGGTTGATACAGGTTTTCAGTACGGCAACGAATATGAGATTGTTGGTATTGTAAATAACCATCGGGATCTTGAACACATTCTGTTTATACCTTCGGATAAGGGTATGGATTTGACCGTAAACCAAATAGGATACACAATCGGAACTGCAGTTTTGGAAAACGGAACTGCCGGTGAGTTTTACAATGAAATAAGTCCTGAACTTGCTGACAGGATGAAGATTTCCATATATGACCAAGGGTATTCACAGGTGGCTGAGCCTTTCAAAGATATCAGAAGGCTTGCATCAATTGTATCAGTAGCATGTATTATGACTGTCATTTCAGTTCTGGCACTATTCGGATTCTCCTTTGTATACAGACAAAGGGATGTCAGCGATATAATGATAAAGTTAGGAGCCGGGAGAAAGAGAGTATATGGGTATTTTCTATATTCTTCAGGACTTTTGTCTCTTGCAGCGGTTATATGCGGGTCCTTGGTTTCATTTTTCTTATCGGGCAGGGTTACGGAACTTGTCAGGAATATGGCAAAGGGATATGCTTTGTCGGACAAAAGATATAGTATAGGTAACTTGTCAATTTTCAAAAGTCTGGAATTCTCACCTGAAATGACATATTGGTTGTTCCTTGCATTTGCTTTGTTCGTGTTTTTACTGGCGTCGGCAAGCTGTTTCACATATGTAAGACAAACCTTCAGGGTTCGCAGAAAGAAACGGAAACCAATACAAAGATTGAGGGCCGGGCATACCATAAAACTACGCGGGGCCGGTCTAAAATATGCACTGGCTTCAATATTGAGGGGAGGAACAAGGACATTGGTTGTTCCTGTGGTCTGTGCAATTTCAATAATTTTCCTTGGTCAACTTTCAGCAACTTCCCTGAGCTTTTCCGAAAGGTTGGATGAAATTGGCAAAAGCACTGAAATAAGGGGGCATTTTACGGACATCAACGGGAAGCTTACTAACAATGTTGTTGTTGATTCATTCCTTGTAAGGGACATGTACGCATCCGGATATGTTGAAGATCTTCAATATTCCAAAGCACTTGATTTTTATTTCCATGGTGTTTCATTCAAAAATGGAGAACCAACTGACTTGGAACCTTTGGAATTACCCAAAGGATTTGCATATGAGACCTTTATGGATCATCTTCGTATGGGGCCGGATCTGGTATATACAAACAGTTTGTTTACAACACCGGAGTTTTTCTACAGTACTAATGTTGAAGCTGAATATATGGATGGTTATGATGAATCCATGTTCTTGGCAGAAGAACAACCTCAGCATCTTTGCGTAGTTTCAAGAACCATGATGGCTGAGGAGGGAATAGAGTACGGTGATTCAATAAGTGTATATATTCCTGATTATCCTGATTACAGAAGAAGATTCATGGATCTCAAGGTTGTAGGAAGCTTTGTTAAGGAAGCAGAACAAAGTAATATATACTGTCAGATCAAAGGTTA
>Ga0180435_10003629_pt1 | contig 15371 bp, 12 predicted proteins | sample SS_ome_3_FD_132467 | JGI IMG/M metagenome (GOLD analysis project Ga0180435, IMG submission 132467) | Hypersaline lake sediment archaeal communities from the Salton Sea, California, USA - SS_3_S_1 metaG | ecosystem: Environmental > Aquatic > Non-marine Saline and Alkaline > Hypersaline >... | reverse complement strand
GATACCGGCGAATTTGATGAAGAGATACTGGCTGACCTTATATCAGAGGGATTTTCCGGGAAAGAGCTTCTTTTAAAATTCAAAGAAGCCCGGAGGAAGGTACGCCCGGCCATTAAGGAACTTTTAAGAGAAGCAGGCCTTGCCGCTCAGGGCAAAGCCCCATTTGCCACATATGAAGATGTTTTTGGTGCCGGGAAAGATCGATGAACAGATCGATCATCCTGCCGCCGGCTGCCCGTTTCTTAAAAAAGATAAAGGACAGGACACTTAGATCAAGATTCCAGGAGATCATCGATAATATTATTATCGATCCTTTTTGCGGGGAGCTAAAGAAAGGAGATCTTTCAGGCATATATTGTTGTGATTTCTATTATAATAAAACCAACTATGAAGTCGCATATACCCTGGAAGAAGATGATGGCGAAACGATTGTGGTAATCCTTGCCGGTACCAGGGAAAACTTTTACAATATTCTTAAAAAATATATGAGAAATGCTGGGCACTAGACAGAAAATAATCATTTTTCTACTCCCAATCGCTCTTATAATTATCTTTATATTGATCAAATTTTTATATCCGGCTTTTTATGGGATAATTATCAGCGAGGATCATTTTGTAGAATATTTTCAGGTTTTTCTGTATTTCATTTCATTTATTACAACTCTTTTCATCTCTATAACTTTTTTTAGATCAGGGAAATCTTCTTTTGGTATTTTTTACCTTGTCTTATCACTTGTACTGCTTTTTTGGACTTTAGACGAAATAAGCTGGGGGCAGAGGATTTTTAATATTTCAAATCCTCAATATTTTGAAACCCAAAATGCCCAGAAAGAGATATCGGTACACAATCTAAATATCTTTCAGGATTACCTGGATGAAGCCTATATAGCCTTAGGGTTTTATGGAGCTTTTGCAAGTTTTCTTATACCCGGATCTTTAAAGGATAGATTCAAAAAGAAGCTGCAATTCATCATCCCGGACTGGTATCTGGGTTTCTATTTTTCCCCCGTTTTTTTGATCTATTTGTTTTTTGGATATATCAGCCCATTCATGGTCCACTATTATGAAAAAGATCTTTTCCGGATTGGTAATGTGATCATATGGAGAGATCAGGAACCTGCTGAATTGTTATTAGCCTCAGGTCTTGCAATATTCTTTATGATCAATAGTCTTCTTGCGACCAATAAAGAATTTCTTCCTCCTCCGGATAAAAAGAAACACTATCACACCAATTGATAATAACAAAGCAGCAAGTGATATGATAAGTGATGCAAAAAAGTATGTCGGATAATAGCTGAATATAATATGATGACTGCCTTCTGGTATGTAGATACCTTTTATTATTCCATTGACTCTATAAACTTTTACCTGTTTATTATCGATAAATGCATTCCATCCGGGGTAATAGCTATCCGAGAATACTAAAAAAGCATCAGAGCTTGATTCAGTCTCAAGGATGGCTTTTTGCCCATTGTATTCTGATATGGCCAGTACCGTGTCCTCATTGGAAAACCGCCGCTTTTCAAAATCAGGGTCTTCCACAATGGCTGAGGTGCCGGGGTCAAAATCTTTTCCATCTTCTTCCCAGATGATATCTCTTGCTTCCTGCAGATCACCTGCTTCTACAATTTGATCGACCAAATAGAATCTTGGAAGGTAATTCTTGTTTTCAAGGATTATCTCCTTTCCATTATCGAATACGATGGAATAATTTTTTGTGCCTATCCTGTCCAGGGTGCCAGGCGGGTCTTCAGGTCTCTGTAGTATGATATATTTTGTATTCAGAAATGAGACAATATCATTATTGGCTAAAAGCTTTTTCCAATCAGTACCCCATCCGGGATCATTTTCCAGGCCGGTGATGTATTTATAATCTTTTAAGACCAGGGGCCCATATCCGGATATGATTTCAATCTCGTAATAGAAATTCATATTTGGGTATAACCTGAATCCGGAGATCCTTCTTGATAATGGATATATCCTGAATTGCTCATCCTCATTTTTTAAAAAGGATAGTTCCCCCGAATCTTCAATTTTATCATACACATAGGATGCATCCCTGTTCTCGTCAAGAAAATGGCCCATTGAAAAAAGATCTATGAAAATAACCAGCACCAGCAGGGTATAGGTGATCTTGTTCCGCTTATAGAGCAATAATATAAGCAGGCCCAGACTGGTGATAATAAGAAGCAAAGGTGCATATATCGAGTAATTGGTAAGATCAATATTTTGCAGCAACCGTTCCATATCTTCGGATTCCAGCTCTATTACCCTGGTCAGGAAGCTACCGAACCTGCTTTTGAATATCAGATAGAAGGAAATAAAACCTGCAAGTATGCAGCTTAGAAATATCGTCACCCCAAGGATTACCCTTTTGATCCTGATGTGAAAATTCCTTACCAGGTAATCCAGGCCAAATCCTGATAATATGGAAAATGCCAATCCGAACTCAAACCAGTTCCTCGCAGGCACCCTGAATTTATTATAAAGGGGGACAAAATACATCAATCTATAGAATGGAGTATGCCTGCCCAGGACCAGCAGGAATGAGAAGGCTAATATAAAGATCCATAAATATTTATGCCTATTCTTTACAAAGAACCCCAGCGCTAATAAGATTATGGTGGATACTCCAAAATATATCAGCATCTCCCCGGAATTCCAGGGCCCAAAATATTTCGGAACGCCGGACAGGGACTGGGTACCGGAACCATAAATAAAGGGAAATATCAGCACCGGAAGCAATTTGGGATCAAATGAGAAATCAGAAAAAAAAGTATAGCTTATAGCGTCCCTGGTGCTATTACTCATGGCTTCATAACCGGGGATCATCACAAAGCTTACCATAAAGGCCGAGATCACAAATATTGACAGGGAAGATAGGAAAAAATATTCCCTGACACCTTTATATATAAGGGAGTAAAAAATAATATAGAAGAATATAACCATCGACCCATAAAAGAATATCTGCTGATGGCTGCCAAGGAAGGATATGCTGTAAAAGACAGAAGCTATAAGCACAAACTCATAATGCCTGCTCTTTCTGAATTTTTCCAAAAAAAGCAGTATCAATGGTATCCAGACAAATGTATAGATAGATTGCGTAAGGTCGCGGTGGGTTACCATTGCTCCGCTGAACATAAAGACCAGGCCGCCGGTAAAACAGGCGATCCTGCTCAGTTTATACTCCTTTAAAAAAAGGTATAGGAAAATACCGGCTATTGAATAATGAAGAAGTACGGAAATATTATAAGCAAGCAGGGTAGGGAATATAAGTCCCAATAAGGCTGATACCGGATAAAGGAAACCGAACTGGGAAAGAAGGGGGAATCCGCTGAATGTATAGTTATTCCACAATACGGGATCAAGGTTTTTTATAGAATCAGTCAAGAGCTGCTGGAAGGGAACTGAGTACATCTCAGCATCACCTTTTCCCATTATGACTGAATTTAGTTTGTCAATATCTTTAAAAAAGATAATCGGCAGAATAAGGTAAAGAAATAATAGGAGCAGTTCTATCTTATTATCTTTAAAATATTCTCTGATCCTGTTCATCCTGAGTTCTTCCAAAACCTTCAATCTTTGACGAAAATTCCTATCTTCTTTAGACCAAGCCTGTGAACCAGGTATTTAAGACAGGTAAATATAACACCTATCCCGTATTTAATACTCTTCCGGAGATCTATTGAAGAAGCATCCTTAAAATATTTGGTGGGGCAGGATATTTCACCGATCCTATACCTAAAATATATTATTTGGGCCAGCATCTCATTATCAAATACAAAATCATCTGAATTTTTCATAAACGGGATGCTGTTTAAAACATCTCTACTAAAGGCCCTGTATCCTGTATGGTACTCGGTAAGCTTATAATCGAGTATTATATTTTCAAAAAAGGTCAAAAATCTATTGGAAACATATTTATAGAAGGGCATCCCTCCCTTCAATGCGCCCCTTCCTATTATCCGGGACCCTATCACTACATCATAAATATCTTCAGATATCAAAGAAGCCATTGCAGTAATAAGTTTTGGGGCATACTGGTAATCCGGATGCAGCATTATGATTATATCGGAATCTTCTTTCAGTGCTGCCCTGTAGCAAGTCTTTTGATTGCCGCCATAACCCTTATTCTCAGGATGGATAATCGTATGTATTCCAAGTCCTTTTGCGATTTTAGCAGTATGGTCGTCCGAACAATCATCAACCAGGATCACATTGTCAACTATGTCCAGCGGGATCTCTTTATAAGTATTTATTAAAGTCTTTTCAGCATTATATGCCGGAAGGACAACAGTAATTTTGTTATTTCCTAACATAATTATATTTTAAGAATATCTAACCCGGATAGAAAAGTTATATTGTATTTTATCTTTGCATATGTATTTAATAGTATAACAGTAAAACTAAGTTTATTACCACAGAGTAATTAAGCGGATATATCCGCCGTAGGCGGTATACAGTATCAGGCATCCATAATATTTTATAATTATTGAAACAGCAGATTATTGTTGATATTATAATTAAATCTTTAAAAAGTTTGAAAGAATTGATAAAAGATAATCCAGTTTTTATTAAATTAGAATAGTCTCAGGTTAAGGATCTAATATGAAAGTCTGTGTAATAGGGACCGGTTATGTAGGACTGGTGACCGGGGTGTGCCTGGCCGAGATAGGCCATGATGTCATATGTGTGGACAAGGATGAATCCAAGGTATCGTCACTGATGGAGGGAAAGATCCCTATTTTTGAAGAGGGCCTGGAAGAACTGGTAAAAAGCAATGTAAAAAAGAAGAGCCTGGTATTCGATGCTGAAACATCTTCCGGTGTGGCAAAAAGCGACATAGTCTTCATATGCGTGGGCACCCCGCCCCTTCCCTCGGGAAAACCTGACCTTACCGCCATAGATGATGTGGCCAGGATGATAGGCAAATCTCTTAATGGATACAAGATAATACTCAATAAGAGCACAGTTCCCATAGGCACGGCAAAAAGGATAACCAAGATAATAAGGGAAAACCAGGAAGGCGATCAAGGATTCGATATAGTGTCGAATCCTGAGTTTCTCAAGGAAGGCGAAGCGGTAAAGGATGCCTTCTTCCCGGAAAGGATAGTAATAGGCTCCGGGAGTAAAAAGGCCATAAATATGATGAAGGAGCTTTACGGACCTATAATCAGGCAGGATTTTGATTATGCCTCTGGCAACAGCCACAGGAAAAAACAAGTCCCCATACTCATAACCGACTCCACCAGCTCCGAGCTTATAAAATATGCCTCCAATGCATTCCTGGCGACCAAGATATCCTTCGTAAACGAGGTGGCCAATATATGCGAGAGGGTGGGGGCAAACATACTGGATGTGACCTATGGCATGGGACTGGATGAAAGGATAGGATCCCGTTTTATGAAGGCGGGCATAGGCTGGGGAGGTTCATGCTTTCCCAAGGATGTCAGGGCCCTTTCCTATACTGCAGAGGAATACGGCTCTCCTGCCAGCATACTTAATGCAGTGATCCAGGTAAACAACCAGCAGAGGTTCAAGATCATACAGAAGGCAGTTGACATGCTGGGAATAATAGAGGATAAGGTTATAGGCGTCCTGGGCATAGCATTCAAGCCCAATACCGACGATACCAGGGAAGCGCCTTCCGTGACCGTCATAAACAAATTTTTGGAGCTGGGGGCGGAAGTCAGGGTATATGATCCCATAGTAAGGGACTATCCGGATTCAATGGACAGGGGGGCGCTATTTGTAACTGATGCCTACAAAGCAGTTGAAGGCGCAGACCTTATGGTGCTGGTGACTGAATGGGAAGAATTCCTGACACTCGATTTTAACCGTATAAAAGGGATAATGTCTGAAAAAAACATTATAGACGGCAGGAATTTCCTGGACAAGAAGATGCTAAGAGAGCTCGGCTATAAGTATATGGGAATAGGAAATTAAGGAGGATGTCTTGATAGACGGCGTAAAGGTAAAAAGACTAAAGGTCATCCCTGATGAGAGGGGAAGGCTTATGGAGATGTTAAGGTGCGATGATGAACTTTTTGTAAAATTCGGACAGGCCTATATGACCACAGCCTATCCGGGAGTGGTAAAGGGCTGGCATTATCATAAAAAACAGATTGATAATTTTGTGGTGGTCCGGGGAATGATGAAAGTCGTCCTGTATGACAGCAGGAAAGAGTCCCCCACCTACAGGGAAGTTAATGAGTTTTTTATGGGAATACATAATCCCATCCTCCTGCAGATACCGCAGTATGTCTACCACGGCTTCAAGTGCATAACCGAATATGAGGCCATATGCATCAACCTTCCCACAGAGAAATATGTCTATGATGAGCCTGATGAGTTCAGGGCTGATCCCCATAGTCCGGATATACCATATGACTGGAACAGGAATGATGGATAGGAGTGAAAATGGATAAGCGAAAGTTCAGGACTATCCTGGTGACCGGGGGAGCCGGGTTCATAGGAAGCAATTTTATCCGCTATATGATGGATAAGTACCCGGGCTATAAGATGATCAACCTGGACAAGCTCACCTATGCCGGCAACCTGGAGAACCTGAGGGATATAGAGGATAAAGATAATTACACATTCGTAAAAGGAGATATTGCCGATACCAAAATTGTCTCTGATATATTCGCCAGCAAGATAGATGCCATAGTCAACTTTGCCGCAGAGTCGCATGTGGACCGCTCCATAGAAGAGCCGGGAGTCTTTATCCAGACCGATGTATACGGCACATTTGTCCTGCTGGAGGCTGCCAGGAAGAATAACTGCGATGTATTCCTGCAGATAAGCACAGACGAGGTCTACGGCTCCATCGAAGACGGTTCATTTAAGGAAGGCGATCCCCTGCTTCCCAACAGTCCCTATTCAGCTTCCAAGGCAGGCGCCGAGATGATAGTAAGGTCGTTTTTTAAGACTTATGAGACCCCTGTTATCATAACCAGGACTTCTAATAATTTCGGACCCTACCAGTACCCGGAGAAGCTAATACCATTATTTGTCACAAATCTCATAGACGGCATACAGGTGCCCCTGTATGGGGACGGCATGAATGTACGCGACTGGATATATGTCGATGATAACTGCAGCGCTCTGGATATGGTGCTTCACCGGGGAGAAGTCGGCGGGATATATAATATCGGCGCCGGAAATGAAAAGCCCAATGTATGGATAACAAAGAAACTTATCCAGCTTCTGGGAAAGACTGAGGATATGATCATGCCGGTAGAGGACAGGCTGGGACATGACAGAAGGTATTCTGTAGACTGCAGCAGGATAAAGCATGAGCTGGGCTGGGATACGGAATATGATTTTGGGGAAGCCCTGGAAAAGACGGTAGCCTGGTACCGGGATAATGAAGAGTGGTGGCGGCCGCTGAAGAAATAAGCCGAAGAGCTAAAGCCTTTCAGCACCGATGAAGTCCTTACCCATTAAGGGCGAGGCCGCATCCTTATAAGCAATACAGGATAAGGAAAAATGCTGTCCCGGTTAAGTTTTTTGCTTCATTATGCGGGGAGAAAAGCGTCAGGCAATATTATATATTTTTGACTATCACCGCCCGGCTATAATAAATATGGAGGACATAAGCAGGAATATAGCTTACAAGAAAAAAAATTACTGGCGTTATCCCATGAAAAGCAGGAAGCTACTTTTCAAGATGATCCAGGCAATACCGGGTACGCTTACCAGCAGGCTGAGGATACTGCCGGATTTTATTATAATAGGCGTCCAGAAGTGCGGCACATCCTCAGTATATTTTAATCTAAAAAAACACCCCTGCATCAGCCCTGCACTCACCAAAGAGATCCATTTTTTTGATAATAACTTCCATAAGGGCATAGGATGGTACAGGAAGCATTTTCCCACCAGGCATTATATCGATATTGCCAGGCATCTATCAGGCAGGAAGGTGGTAACTGGTGAAGCAAGCCCGGATTATATCCTGTATCCCCATATTCCCCGCAGGATATATGAGACTGTTCCCGGAGTAAAGCTCCTGGTATTCCTGGCAAATCCCGCAGACAGGGCTTATTCGCAATATCATCATTATCTAAGGAAGGGACTGGAAAATCTGTCATTTGAAGAAGCGCTGGAAAAAGAGGAGGTAAGGCTCAAGGGAGAATTGGAAAAGATACAGTCATCCCCCGGCTATTACAGCTTCAATTATGAGCATTATTCATATATATCAAGGGGTATGTATATCGACCAGATAAAAAGATGGACAGCTGTCTTTCCCCGAAGGCAGTTTTTTATAGAAAGCAGCGAAGATTTCTATAAACATCCTGAGAAAGTCTATAGCAAAATACTGGATTTCCTGGAGCTGCCGGGATGGCTACCAAAAAGTTTTGGCAAATATAATGCGGGGAAAAAATATGAGAAGATGAAAGACGGCACCAGGAAGATGCTTATAGATCATTTTAAACCATATAATGAGAAACTGTATGAATTTTTGGGCAGGGATCTCGGCTGGGATAGATAGCAAAAAAGATGATAAAGGATACCGGAAGCAGTACAGAAGCAGAAATAAGGATTATCGCCAGAGGCGCAGGCATCATATTCCTGGGTACAATAGCAGGCGTGGCGCTGAAATATGTTTTTGAATTGATCCTGGCCCGAAGCCTGGGCCCTGATCTCTTCGGTATTTTTTTCCTGGGATTTTCCATATTCAAGATCTTGGAAAGGATATCTGTGTTTGGGCTGCATAATGGCGTATTGAGGTATGTCTCTGTCCATCATGGAACCGGGGATAATAAAAGACTAAAAGGAGTCATACTCCTGGGGATACTGGCAGTTATTATCATATCGGCAGTCATCCTGGCGGCGGTATTGCCATTATCGGGCATAATATCTGCAAGATTATTCAAAGAGCCCGGACTGACAGGCGTTCTTATCATATTTTCAATTATCCTTATTTTCAATGCTGTCACTGAAATAGTAGTCAGCTCTATCCAGGGCATAAAGATAATGAAATACAAAGTCTTTGTGAGGATGCTTGCCGAACCGGGCCTGAGGATCTTCCTGGCGGCATTATTTATATGGGCCGGTTTCGGCCTAATGGGAGCCGCTGCCGCCTATGCCCTTTCACTCCTGGCAGGCATGTTTCTTTCTTTTTATTACCTTAAAAAGGTATTTCCATATTTTTTCAGCAGTAGGGGACCTTACCGTTTTGAGTCAGGCAGTTTATTCGGCTTTTCCTGGCCGCTTGCTTTTGTGGGTTTTTTCAATATCATCATACTGCAGATAAATGCGGTTATGCTGGGTTATTACGGGTCTTCCGGAGATGTGGGGGTCTTCGGGGCTGTCCAGAGGACAGCACTGGTCATACAGGTCGTCCTGACTTCATTTAATGCAGTTTTTGCGCCGGTGATAGCTGATCTCTATAATAAGAAAAGATCTGAAAGGCTGGAAAAGCTTTACAAAATAGTCACTAACTGGATATTTATCATAAGTTTCCCCATATTCCTGCTGATGGTCCTTTACCCTGAGGAATTGCTGGGCATATGGGGCCCCGGATACAGGTCCGGCTGGATAAGCCTGGTGATCATAAGCGCCTCCATGATGATAAACTGCGCAGTAGGATCTGTTAAAAATATGATAATGATGTCGGGGCGGAGCAGGCTGAACCTTGCAAATGAAGGTATTGCCTTCTTTATAACCATAATCCTTAATATACTGCTGATACCAGAATACGGGGTAATGGGGGCTGCTATAAGCTTTGCCGCCGCTGTGGTCATATCCAATGCGGCGGGACTCTTGGAAGTATATTTCCTGCTGGGCATCCATCCCTATAAGATAAGCTTTTTGAAGCCTTTTGCAGCCGGTATCATATCGGCAGCAGTTTTCTTTTTGTTAAAAAAGTATGTAATGGCAGACAGCATGGATACAGTATGGCTTATAATAATGGCACCCTTATTCCTGCTGATGTATACCGGACTGCTGTTTGTGTTTAAGTTCAGCAGGGAAGACCTGATGGTGCTGGATATGATAAGGCAAAAGCTATTTAAAAAAAATAATAGGGATAGGAAAAATGATCATGGCCATAGCAGAAAGAATTAAGGAGCTTTACCGGTCGCCTGTTTACCTTAAGATAGTCATATTTGCTTTTTCCCTTATACACCTGTGGTGGTTTCTTGGCATAGACCAGTTTATTTTCCCGTTTATTGTTTTTATCCTTTTAATAGTATATATTTTTCATCGCCAGAATGATTATAAAAAAATACCTTTCATACTGGTCCCTCTGTTTTTATTCCTTATGGTCTATGCCGTATCAGGTTTTTTTATTGCAGAAAAGATCAGGTATTTTATCTATTCGTATAATCTTATCCAGTACATATCAGTGACTCTGCTGATATTTATATCAGTAAAGACAATTAATAAGGTCAGGTGGGCTGAGACGATAATCTGGGTCTTATTCATGATCATCCTATTAACATCGGTCTTGGGAGTGATCTGCATAATATCCGGCAGGGGAATGTGGTTTAAGACCCCTCTTTATGGTTATATCCCTGAAGCATTTAAGGAAAGTGAATTTTTAAAGACAGCATTTACAAAAAATTTTGCCAATCCTGCGGCAAAGATATTTGGCTTCAATTATACCAGGCTGCAGGGTGTATTTATTTACAGCAACAGTTATGCCCAGGCATTAATAGTAATGATACCCCTGGTATTTTATTTATTTTGTTCGGTAAACCTCATAATAAAAGGAAGGCTAAAATATTTTTTGAGGGCAGCCATATTTTTTGGACTATCCTTAATGGCGGTCAACCTGCTATTTACGACAAGCAGGTCTGCCTTGCTGGGAATACTGGCCGGATCCTTATGGTGGCTGTTATTCTGGGAAAAATGGCATCTGAGATCAAGGAAACATATGGCGATAGTCATAGCAGCAATATCAGTGATAGCGATGATCCTTATACCAGTTTTTATAGTCTACTGTGACGAGATCTTATCTGCAAGGACGGGAAGCCTGGATAACAGGATCATCATATATAAAAAAACTATAGAATCCTGGCTGGAAAGGCCTTTTTTAGGCTGGGGCGCAACCAGGGAGATAATCGATGTATTTCCTGAAGCAGGCATAAGAAAGAATATTGCCCCGCTTGGGTCCCACAGCACCTATCTGGGACTGCTTTACCGGCAGGGGATAATAGGGTTGCTTGTGTTTTTATGGTTTATTGCAGGGATCTTTCATTCAGTGGGAAAGGGATACCGGAGATTAAAAGCCCATGAAGACATACGCCTGTTCAGGCTTATCGGTTTTGCATCATGGGGCCTTATTGCCAACCTGGTGCAGGGGATTTCTAATATGCTGGATCTTGTATCATCAAGTTTTCATGTTACCGGCCTTAATATTGCATTTATAATCATTGGACTGGGATTAATACCGTACAGCGCAGAGAAGAAGATCTGAAATAATATAAATAATGTTCAGGGAAACAGAACAGGAACAAGGGTAGTCTGGATATGCTTTTTAACTCATTTCATTTTTTAGTTTTTTTCCCCGTTACCGTATTCCTGTATTATCTGATACCCCATAAATGGCGCTGGCTGATGCTGCTTGCTGCCAGCTACTATTTTTATATGAGCTGGAATCCGGCATATGTGGTACTTATACTTTTTACAACTTCAGTAAACTATTTTGCCGGACAGAGAATTGATGCATCTGTTGGAAGGAAAAGGAAAGGGTGGCTGCTGACAGGGCTGATATCTTCGCTGGGCGTATTGTTTGTCTTTAAATACTTTAACTTCTTCAATGATATAGGTGCCCGTTTACTGGGTATCCTTGGCGCCGGGGTAGAACCCCTGGCGATAAATGTACTTTTGCCGGTAGGGATCTCCTTTTATACTTTCCAGACTTTAAGCTATACCATTGATGTCTACAGGGGGAAAAAGAAAGCAGAAAGGCATTTTGGCATTTTCGCATTATATGTCTCATTTTTCCCGCAGCTTGTCGCCGGGCCCATAGAACGCTCTACCAGGCTTCTGCCCCAGTTCTATGAGAAGCATGATTTTGACGGAAGGCTTGCCAGGGAAGGAATACTCCAGATGTTCTGGGGATTCTTCAAGAAGATGGTAATAGCAGACCGGCTGGCAATGCTGGTTGATACGGTATACGGCAAACCGGCAGATTATACCGGCTGGCCGCTGGTGCTGGCAACAGTGTTTTTCTCCATACAGATATATTGCGATTTTTCCGCTTATTCGGATATAGCCATCGGTTCAGCGAAGGTCATGGGTTTTGACCTTATAAAGAATTTTGACAGACCGTATTTTGCCAGGTCCATAAGAGAATTCTGGAGGCGCTGGCATATATCGCTTTCTACATGGTTCAGGGATTATGTCTATATTTCTCTGGGCGGAAACCGGGTAGGCAGGGCAAGGCATATCTTTATAATACTCATTACATTCATATTATCCGGATTATGGCATGGAGCCGATATAACATTTCTGGCCTGGGGGGCCATACACGGTATCCTGTACTCCATCGAGGTCCTATCTTCCGGGGGCAGGAAAAGATTTTGGTCCTATCTAAGGCTAAAAGACAGTTATATCGAAAAGACTTTCAACTGGGTTATAACTGCTTCTATAGTCTGCTTTGCCTGGATCTTTTTCAGGTCCGACAGCATATCGGATGCCCGGTATATATCTATTAATATTTTCAAAGACCTGGGGATAAGCGGTTTATTAAATAAGAGGCATATATTAGATAAAAGGTTTTTCAGCCTGGGGCTTAATAAACAGCAGATGACAGCCGCTTTTCTTTCAATATCGCTTCTTCTTATAATAGAATTGCTCCAGGCCAGGTTTAGCCTTAAAGGATTTATGGACAGAAGGCACTGGCTGGTATGGTGGTCCCTGGTCGCGGTCCTGGTCCTGGGAGTGGCTATATTCGGGATGTATGGAAATCTGGAAATAAAAGAGTTCATCTATTTCAAGTTTTGACAATGGGGGATAATCATAGGCGCGGATAAAAAGATTTTTTTGAGAGGAGCGGCGCTGGCTGTCATCCTGTGCATATTGATATTTGCCCTGAGCGAAGTATTGCGGTATGCTACGCCCGGCAGGCTGCTTAACAAAGTTAAGGCGCTTCATGCCCTGGACAATAATACGGTAGAAATAGCTTTTTTCGGCAATTCCCACATGGCAACCGGGATAGACAGCGGGTTATTTGAAGCCAGAACAGGAATGGAAGTGGCAAATATGGCTGCGGCAACTCAGCAGGTCCCCGAATCCGCACTGATGCTGAAGGAATTATTAAGGACCCAGAGGCCGGATATAGCAGTTTTGGGGGCATTTACATTTCTTTTTGGGTCCGGCAAGAATTATACAGCCAATGCTATTCCGTTTTCATTGAGGAAGATAGAATATGCCCTGGGCATTAAAGAAAAAAAGCGGATAAAGAGCATCCTTTTCCCAATACTCCAGTTCCATAATGTCTGGTCGGATAAAAAAGACATGGAATTATTTAGAAACCAGCTAACAGGAAAACCTGATCTGTCTCAAATAAAAAATACTTTTCTTTACACGACTTTAAGCGAGGAGGCTATCGGCCAATACAGATATTCCGATGAGGTTGTGGAATTTAAGGATATTGACTATGAACAGGCATATAAATACCTGGGTTCATTTAAGGAAACCTGTGATAGATATGATGTAATGCCCGTTCTTGTGATGGCGCCCTGGTACAAAGGATATATAGAAAGAATAGATTATGATGAGATATCCGGGAATATAAAGAAAGGCGCAGACATGTTCGGGATCCCCTATTATGATCTTAACATGATGCAGGGCATGGAATGGGAAAGCCATTTCTTTGCAGATGAGGAGTTTAATAAAAACCAGCATATGAACTATTACGGAGCATACACTTTTACTTCTTTCCTCATAGAATGGCTGGCAGGCCTGGAAGGCAGCGGTATAGAGATAAGCGGTGATACAGCCGAAGAAAAGGATAGGGACCTGGGGAATTATCTTTCAGGCATAGATGGCGATGAGCCTATTCTCCTGGTAGACCTGTGCAAAGAAAGCATTGACCCCGGTATCCGTTCGGATGAAATTGACAGGCAGCTGGAACGTCTGGGTCTGTCGGATGCTGCAGACAAGTCTTCGGGCAATGCCCTGGTGATATTTAATGGCCCGACAAATAATATCCTCCACGAATTTGATGATGAAAAAGACAGGTGGGAAATCAAAGAAGACATTTCAGGGTTACCGCAGAAGGTAGAGATTGTCTACGATCCTGATAATAGGACTTTTATAAAGATAGGGGAAAGAAGGCTCAACTGCAAGCCAGCCTGCACCAATTTTTTCATTTTTGACAGTAAAGGAAATATCGAGGACAGGCCTGTCATCAGGTGGGATATATGCGATATTATAGTAGAGCTGGATCAGCAATAGAGTAAAGCCACTTATGGTCTCCCGGTAAAGGATACCGTCAATAGCAGCCTCGCGGACTTCCGGCTAATTCCTTATAGCTTTGCATCCATATAATCCTGCAGGCCCTGTTCATCCGGAAAGGAAAAATCGGAGTAGATAAGGTCAAGACCGAATATTTTTAAGATCCTGAGGGCCTTTTCTATTTGTTCCTGCGATACATATTTTTTCCAGCTGGCGGCAGTGTCTTCACCCCTTATGATGGCGCTTCTTTTATGTACCACCTGCGACGGCCTGTCCAGATGGCGGAATATATCCGTATCTACATCTTTTTTTAGAAATGTGAAAAGCTTCCTGATCTCGTCTTCCGGCCTTTTGCAGAAGTTCTCAAAGAATGCTATATGTATCTCATCTTTCCCGAGCTGGCTTAAGGGGACCATGTTCTCTATGCACCATATTATGATGTATTTTTCAAACTCGCTATATTCCTTATACCGGATAGCCGGGATATCTTTTAAGTAATCTTGGGCGAGCTCTTTCTGGCCGAGATACCTGTCCAGTATCCTGTCAGGGTCCCACCACCCCAGCCGAAGCCTGGAAAGGGCCACGGCGCAGGGATGCCTCAGCAGCAGTATCATGGGAATATCGCTGAATCTCTGGTGCAGCCATGGCAGGAGAAGGTTGGCATAAATAGCTTTTATGATCCTTTTACTTGAAAATATCTTCCTGTTGTATTTGTTTATCCAAATGGATCTTGCCCTTCCGGCAAGAATATCATCTGCCAGGGCAAGAATAAGGGGATCATCATTGTAAACCCTTATATACGGATATTCTTTGATAAAAGGCCCTATTTCAGAATAGTCCGGGTGAAAAGGCTCGAACATCAGGCGGTATTCATTATTATAATTTATTATATTTGCAATCCAGGTGGTACCGCTCCTGCCGCTGCCGGCAAGGATTATGGAATTTCTATGATCGTGATT
>Ga0180435_10003628_pt1 | contig 15373 bp, 13 predicted proteins | sample SS_ome_3_FD_132467 | JGI IMG/M metagenome (GOLD analysis project Ga0180435, IMG submission 132467) | Hypersaline lake sediment archaeal communities from the Salton Sea, California, USA - SS_3_S_1 metaG | ecosystem: Environmental > Aquatic > Non-marine Saline and Alkaline > Hypersaline >... | reverse complement strand
TCAGTGGCATACCGAGGACCGCGTCGATCGCCGCGGCGGCCCCTGCAAATGGGACGGCAAAATCCTGGGAATGGTCGTCGATCGTATTCATGAACTTGGCGAATTCAGCGACACAGATTGGAACTCCCGCAGCGTTGTCGAGATTGCCGCCAGCAAAAAGAGCGACGGTTGGTTCTTCCACGCGATCACGGCCGAAACTTGGCTGTTGAAGATGAAATTCCGCGTCGCCAAAAACTCCTTCAAACGCGATCAGCTTCAGGTCGACCTGGGACTGAGAACTCTTAACCAGATGGATGAACTGCCCGTCTACGGCAACGAACCGCGTGTAAAGGTGAAGAACTTGCGCGGTCCTTGGCAGGAAGTCGAGATCCGCGCGTACACACTCGAAGAGGTCGATACGCCCGCGTTTCGGAAGTTCCTCGATCGCGCGGTGTCAGCGTTCTTTAAGTTCACTCAGCGCGTTGCCAAAAAGCCTGAAGACGTCATGCCGTGGAAGGTGATGGGACAGAAGTGGCACTTCGCCCGCAAGGGTTTTCCGCCCGGCAAGAAGATCTGGTGGGAACCGGCCGTACTTGAAGAACTGTATGAAATGCTCCGTGAAGCAGAGTCCGATGCGCAGTTCCTGTGGAACAATCAACAACTCGTCCACATGATGATCAAGGGAATGAAAGACCCCTGGGCCACGTTCACCACAAAGCGGCCGCAAGGTGTTCGGCTTTACCTGCGCGGTCCAAAGGACCGATTCGGGCTCGGTCGCATCGCCGATTTCGGTTGCGAACGCGAACTGGATACGACCCGTAGCAACTACGACTGGGTACAAATCGTCTTTCGCACCGTCGAAGACCTGCACAACGGTGACTTGGCGGCGTTCCTTTGTGAGCACTTGGCGGCCTGTCGGAGTCGGTGATTACTCTTGACAACTCGCGTGTGCGTTTGCTTGAATGTGCGAATTGAATCGGTGGCCTTCGGTTTTCATTGGCGGCCGACGGAGCGATGCCGCCAATAGCCGATCGATTCAAGAGCCCGATCGACCCGAGTCGCTTTTGACTCAACGGACGGACGACAACGCCTCTGGCCGATTGGGAAACACGAGCCGGCCCCTGACGTTCACGGAGGATGACAGGGGGTCGGCTTTTTTCGTGCGCCGTTGACTTGAGTTTCCTGCCTGCTTGCTGTTCAATGGAGATAGAACGGGAACACGTCTTACGGGGAGGATGCGGCGATGAGTGGCAAATCCGGTTCCACTGGCGCAGATCGGCCCTCCAATTCTTCCGCCAACGAGCAGGACTCCCAGGTTCCGCGTGGCATCGAGGTGCTGGTCAAGAAGGCCTCGGTTGATCTGGCATTCAAAAAGCGACTGCTGACCGATCGGCTGGCGGCGGCGGCCGAGATTGGTCTAAAGCTCGCGCCGTCAGAAGAGTTGATTCTTCGCGCGACGCCGGTCGAGCAATTGGAGTCAATCATCTCCCAAACCAGCGTGCCAGACGACCACCGGCGCGTGTTTCTCGGGCAAGCGGCGGCCGCGATGCTGGCGGTCTTGACTGGCGCCGGCGTTGCGACGGCAGGCGAGAAGTTCGCCGCAGCCGGCGGGGCGCGTCCGATGCCGCATCCCAGGGATGTCCCTCCGATTCATCCGCAAGAAGATACAAAGAAGGGCGGCACGTTCGGCAATCAACCGGATCGACCGCCGACGAAGCCCAAGCCTCCACAGACGATCTCGCAACAGATCGTCAACATTTTGGCGAAACGCTCGCTGACGCACGCTGAACGGATCAATGAACGAACCAACCTAACGCTCGATTTGAATATCGATGCGAAGATGGCGCGGGACATACGGTCCGATATCTTTAACGAATTGGGGGTGATGATCTCCGATCAAGCGGCCGCAAAAATTTCCACCGCTGGCCAACTATTCAGTTTTGTCGTCGTACGCACACCTATGGGGAAGGAAGTTGTTGGACTGATCGCCCCGGACTTGGGTGTGCAGCCCGCGCAAGTTACGTCTGCAACGCGATTGCCGCGCCGTTTGATCGGTACGCTCGATGACCGAAAGAAACTTGCCAAAAAACTATCTGAGGGCACAGTCGCAAAGGTTGATGAAGCGGACCTCCGGCGCGTTTCGACTGTCGGGAACTTGATCGAGTCGTTGGCGTATCGTATTGCGCAGGCTGAGTACACGGCGGCTAATGCCCCGCCGCTACCTCCTAAGTTGGGGGCCACCGGCATTCGGCCGTAACGGGCGACGGAGTGATTCAGACACTCCCTGAAATGGAACAGAAAAGCAAGCAATGACGCAACATCGATCACCGGCGAGTCGCGGCATCGAGGTGCTGATCAAAAAAGCGTCGGTCGATCTGCCGTTTGCGTCGCTGTTGCTTGAGGACGCATCCGCCGCGGCCGATGCGATCGGTCTTGAGCTTACGCCAGGCGAACTGGCGATGCTTCAGTCCATTCCCGCCCAACACCTTGCCACGACAATTGCCAACACCGAGGTTCCGCCGCAACGCCGCCGCGTGTTCCTCGGTAAGGCGGCGGCCGTGATGTTGGCAACGCTGGCTGGTGCGCAGATTCCCATTGAATCGGCCTGGGCGCAAAGCGGCGGTTTTGGTGGTTTCATTCCTGGCCCTATCGGCGAGTTCGAGGCACACCGCTCGAGAGTCACTGACTGGGGTGTGTTGCATGTCGCCGCGAAGGAGCTTGGCATCGATCAAACCGATCTCGATATCGATACGCGGATTTCCGATGTCGCCAAGAGCAAGGAAGCCAAAGAGTTCCTGCGCAAGGCCTTCGAGGACTACTACAAGACCATTCTGACGAAACAAGCGTTCGGAGAACTCGTTACGTTTGACGACGCAAGTCGTCGTCTTGATGGTTTGGTCCGAGCGAAACAACCGGTGCTGCGGGCCATCGCGAGTCAGACCGATGTTGCCGAGAGTAACATCAAGGTGGGCATGTCCTTCGAGTCCGACTTGAAGATCGATCGTGCCGGCCTCGTCCGTATTCGTCGTGATCTTGTTCGCGAGTTGCGGGTTTATTTTGATTGGGAGGAGGTGAAGCAGCGGCAAACGGTCGGCGAACTGATCGACTATGCCGGCAGCTTGATGGAGCTTCGCGTCGAAGCCAATCGCAAAAAGGAGATTGCCCGCAAAGCTCGCGCGGCGGCTCGCAAGGAAAACGAAAATCAGGATTGAAGGAGCTATTCGTGCCTGCAGATATCACCCTCGTCAATCTGAATATGCTCTTCATGCGTTACGGCGAAGAGGTCGAACGTGAGTTGCACGTGCCGCTGGGATCGCTCTACCTAACCCGGGCGCTGGAGGACACCGGTTTCGCGGTCGACTTTCGCGACTACCAAACCGTCCAGTCCGATAGCCCCTTCGATATGGACGTGTTTCTCGAGTTCCTCAGCGACCCCGGCCCGGTGATCGGGCTTTCCTGCATGGCCAACCTGTTGCCGTTCACCGTGCTGGCGCTCAAGGCGTTACGTGAGCGGTATCCCGACCGCAAGTTGATCCTCGGGGGCGTTGGCTCAAAATCGGTCGAAGAACAACTGCTAACTCGCTTCCCCTGGATCGACATTATCTGCCGCAGCGAGGGAGAGCGCACGGCACCTCACTTGCTGAAGACGCTGCAAGACGGTGGCAGTCTCGATGCGGTGGATGGCGTTTCGTTCCGCCGGACAGATGGCAGCGTGCAACACAATCCGAACCGCGAGCGAATAGAAGACCTCGACGGTATTCCCTTTCCCGCGTTTGACAAGGTCGACCTGAAACGTTACGCCGGGTACGGCATGATGACCAGCCGCGGCTGCCCCTATCCGTGTACGTTTTGTTCGGTCGCGCCAGTTTGGGATTTGATCAGTTACAGCCGTGGGGCAAAGAACATCGTCGACGAGATGGAGTTTCTGCATCGCGAGGCAGGCGTGGACCTGTTTCTATTTCAGGACGAGTTTTTCGTTTCCGGAAAACAGCAGGTGATGGATTTCTGCCGCGAACTCGCGTCTCGTAGTATCGACGTGCAATGGAAGGCGTTTGGTCGCGTCAACTTGGTCGACGACGAAATGATGCGGGCGATGGCGGAAAACGGCTGTCTGGAACTACGGTTCGGTATCGAATCGGGCAGTGACCGAATCCTTGAGTTGATCAAAAAACGCTTCACCGCCGCCGAGGTGCTCGAGGTGGTCCCCAAGGCGATCGAGTATTTCCCCCGCGTCGACACGTTCTACGTGTGGGGATTTCCTTTCGAAACGATGGAGGACTTCAACCAAACGCTCTTCCAGATGGTTTCGTTTCGTATGATGGGTGCGCGGATTTTACCCAGCCTGCTTTCGCTTTTACCACAGACGGAACTATATCGCGAGTGGTCCCAAAAGGTAGAGCTTGAGTTCTGTCCCTACTTGTTGCCGGAGTTCGTCTTCACGGGTCACGAGGTTTGTCGTGGCGGCGATATCGAACTGCCCGAACGTTACAGCGAGTATTTTGGCCTGATTCAAGCGAATCCCGACATATTTTCAGGCTTCTTCCACATCGATCTGGAAAACAACGTGCTGCCGAAGTTGGAACTCTTGCGACAGTTCGGTTTCTACCCTGAGCCAGAACCATCGCAAGACAACACCGAAAGTTGTGGTGCACACTCGCCGCACGTTGACGGCCCCTCGACCGTCCGTCCACAGGAGTTGGCAACGCGTGTGGATCGGTGAAGGTGGCTATGCCGACAGTTGCCAGTACAACTCAACGGATGCGCACGGCGCGGATGCGAGGTCGTCAGACGACTCATAGTCGCCTGCCGGTATTGCGCGTCCCGGGACGCTCAGGTCGAGAGTCGACACGATGAACGGCCACGGCGAGACCGCAATCGCAGTTCCGCTAACCGGCGTCAGCAGCACATCTCTACCGCACGGCGCGGTCATAGCGTGTGGTTCTGATCGGTCGGCGCAACACAACCACAGGCTCAGCGAGTCGAAGAACTGCAATTGCCGTAGTGCAAGATCGGCGACCGCGTCCACGTTGCGGTCGGCATCTGCGGCTTGCCAGTCGGCATACCATTGCTGGGCGCGATTGTCGAATTCGGTGATGAAGCGCGCCCGCGGACCGTCGGGCGGAGGATCGCTCTTGCGCCGCAGCCCGACGAAGTGGCTGGCGACCATGTACTGCGAGAGCGGCCCAAGATCGGCCAAGTGATCGATCGACCGCCGCCAGATCTCATTTGCCTGTATGGGTGGCATTTCGAGGAACTCGAAGGGGCGGGCGTGCTCGGGATCGATTCCCGGCTGCCGCTCCCATTCGGCCCAGCCGTCATCGTGCCGAAATACCGTCGGCAACACTTCGTCCGACGCGAGCGCCAAAAACGGATCGCGGCCCCACGCTGCCGCCAATTCCCCCGCCACTCGGGCGTGCTCGGTTTGATTGATGAGCACCCAACCCAGGCGACCATCCGAAAGTGTTGTATCGCGTCGAATCATTTTTGTACGATGGACCTCCAGGTCCGTCGGAATTGTTGTTTGGTCAGCTTGTGAAATCATCGCAAACATTCGACGGACGTGGAAGTCCCTCGATGAGGAGATCACTTTTCGTCAGCCGATTTGCACCGGCTGACGTTGTCGACCCCAATTGCCCCGTCCCTCGCCGAATCGGCCGGCGATTTGGCCACCGCAATGTTGGCAGCAGTCGCCCTCGATCGCGTACTCCCCCAGTTGATACCAGTCACGCGCAATTAACAACTTGTGGCAATGCCCACAATAAGTGCTTTGATGCCGTGGGTCGTTGACGTTTCCGGTGTAGACATAAAGAACCCCAGCCCGTCGTGCCGTCTCGTAGGCGGCGAGCAATGTCGAAAGCGGTGTCCGCGGTCGATCGCGCAAGCGGAAGTCAGGATGAAAGGCGGAAAAATGGACCGGCACGTCATCGCCCAGGTTTTCGACAATCCAATCGCACATCCGGGATAGTTCGTCTGGCGAATCGTTCGCGTCGGGAATTACGAGGTTCGTAATCTCGAACCAGACATCGGTTTCGCGTCTGAGCCACACGAGCGTATCCAAAACCGGCTGCAAGTGCGAAAGCGTCAGTTTCTGGTAGAACTGTTCGCTGAACGCTTTGAGATCGACGTTAGCGGCGTCGATCACCTCGAAGAAAGCCGCCCGAGCTTGCGGCTGAACATAGCCCGCTGTGACGGCCACCGTCTTCACGCCGAACTCGTGGCACGCTTTGGCCGTGTCGATCGCATACTCCAACCAGATAATGGGATCGTTATAGGTGAACGCCACACTTTGGCAATCGTGCTTTCGAGCGGTTGCCGCGATTTTGTCAGGATTCGCCTGGGTGCTGGCGACGAGTACGTCGCGCGACTTGGAGGACGTCCAGTTCTGACAGAACTTGCACCCTAGATTGCAGCCGCCGGTGCCGAACGACAACACGCTCGTGCCGGGGTAGAAATGGTTGAGTGGCTTCTTCTCGATCGGGTCGATACAGAAACCGGTGCTGCGACCGTACGTTGCCAGCACGAGTTCGCCGTCGCGGTTTTCGCGCACGAAACAGAAGCCGCGGCTACCGCTCGGGATGTTGCACTGTCGTGGGCAGACGTTACAAATCACGCGACTGGCATCACCATCTTCGCCCTGCCACCAACCAGCCTTGCATGCTCCGTCGGCAAGCGGCAATTCGTCGGGTGGATTGGTTACGTTTTTGGACATCGAATTAGCGCTCTGGATTGTCTCCGCCGCAACCCCCGCACGAACAAATCGGCGTACATTTCGTTACCTTCCGATTATATGCGCGTGCTTGAGGCGGACCACCACCAACGGTAAACTAAAGCCTTACGTTCTGGCGGGCAGAACACACAATCGAGATTCGGTCAAATCGCCGTTGAACGATCGCAGTGGTCGCAGGAGTTCACTTCACCCCATGCCGAATGAGACAACTCAATTCGAACGGTTGAGGATCGTTGGCTACAAATCCTTTGTTGATACTGAGATAGATTTCGGCAGTCTAAATGTCGTCATCGGCGCCAACGGAGCGGGAAAGACGAATCTTATCTCGTTTTTCTCCTTGTTGAAGGCGGCGTTGGCCGGAAAACTCGACGGTTATGTTGGCCGACACGGGGGCCCGAATTCCTTGTTGCACATGGGGCCAAAATCGACGAACGAGATCAGATGTGAAATGGTCGTCAATACGGAAGCGGGTCGTGGTGCGTTTTTCCAACGCTTCGAATTTCAGGCGCCAGACAACCTGATTTACGGCAATAACCCCACAGGTACGCCACCTGATCGGGATCGTTCCAATGAGGTAATCTTTGACGATATCTGTGGCGTCGTTAGTGAAGGTGGACCGGGGGGCCATCCTGGACACCTCATTTACGACCGGTTGCAGGACGGGATTGGAGTTTATCACTTTCACGACACGACACTCACCGCACCGGTTCGTTCTTCGTGCTATGTCGAAGATAACCGACGACTGCACGCGGACGGCGGCAACCTCGCAGCGTTTTTGCATCGACTAAAGAAATCGCAATCACCCGCCTACAAGAGAATTGTCTCCACGGTTCGTCTGATAGCTCCGTTTTTCGAAGACTTCCATTTGGCCCCTAAGGCACTCGATCCAACGAGGATTCTACTCAATTGGCAACATGTGGATTCGCAGCGCGAGTTTGGTCCACACCAGTTGTCAGATGGGACGATTCGGGCAATCTGTCTCATATCGCTTCTATTGCAACCGAAAACAGAGTTGCCAAGTCTCATCATTGTTGATGAGCCGGAATTGGGGTTGCACCCCTATGCTTTGAATGTGGTTGCTTCGTTGTTTCAGGAAGCGGCGCACCACACGCAGATCCTCATCGGCACACAGTCCAGCACACTTCTCGACTCGTTTTCTCCTGAAAATGTCATCGTTGCGGAGCGAAACGAAAACGCAACCGCGCTGTCGCGACCTGATCCAGAGGCGATGACGATGTGGCTTGAACAGTACAGCCTCGGCGAAATATGGGAGAAAAATGTAATCGGTGGAGGACCACACTGATGGTCCGGCTCTATCTTTTCGCGGAGGGGCAGACAGAACAGACGTTTGCCAACACAGTTCTGAAACCGCATCTGGCGCGTTTCGGTGTGTTCTTGCACAAACCGGTACTGATTGCTCATGGACGCAAAAAGGGACGAGCCCATCGCGGCGGCGGTCGCCGATACCTACCAATGAAAAACGATATCGAACGATTTCTCAGGCAAGATGCCAGCAGCGATGCATTTTCACCACGATGGTCGACCTCTACGCTCTGCACGCGGATTTCCCGGGAAGCGAAGCAGCCGCCTCGGTGCGAAACAAACCGTATGATCGAGTGCGTGATTTGGAAGCCGCTTGGCAAAGGGATATCCAGGATTCGCGATTCATCCCCTACCTTCAATTGCATGAGTACGAAGCGTACCTCTTTTCAAAAATCGACGAATTGGCGTTTTTCTACCCCGACGCAGAGCAGGCACTTGACCGACTGACGAAATTGGCCGACAGCGTCAAGTCGCCAGAGCATATCGACGACGGTCGGAAAACAGCCCCCTCCAAACGGATTATCGCTGAGTTGCCCGAGTACGCGGCGGCTAAAACCACGGTCGGACCCCAAGCGGGTGAACTGATCGGCATTGCCGCAATTCGGCAGAAGTGTTCGCATTTCAATGACTGGTTGACCTGCCTTGAGCAACTTGGCGACACGCGGTGTTGATAATGGCAAGATGCCGTTGACGCTCGGCCCAGTATTGAAGATCGATCCGAGGACCGAAACAATCATTGACAACGAAGTGGCCTCGTCGATGTTGACCCGTGAGTATCGAGCTCCCTTCGATGTGCCTAGGACGGGTGAGGTTTGATCTTGCGGTTTTGTGTGAGACAGCCGAATGCAACGTCGCGCCGAATTCCGGAATGGCTACCGTCAATCCAATCGCTGCACGTGGTCGAGTACCCGGCCCTGGGTAACGGGGCCGTTGCTCGAAAGCGGCATCAGCAGATAACGTGGATTGGCGGAACAGGTGTCGATAATCACCTGCCGCGGGTTGGGGACTTGCAACCCGTCAGCACAGGGTTCATGGCCCGTGACCAGCACTTCTGCACCGATCAGGTTGGCGAAAGCGTCAGCGTTTTCCGGTCGGTAATCACGCCCCCAGACGAGTCGAAACAGCTCGCCGCCGTCGATCATATCACAACCGCGCAGATCACGCGAAAACACCTCACGATCAAAAGGCTTTCGGTCGACCGTCTCAGGAATGCTGTGGCAGGCGAATACGCTGTCGCCGAGCCAAGCGGCTAGCGGCAACGCACGGATGAACTCCATGTACGCCTCGCGGACGCTATCCGCGCAGGGACCATAAAGCTCATTGACGCCGGCGCGAAACAGCAGGTTCAGAAGCCGGCCGCCCTTGGAGATCGGGTAGTCGGTGAGTTCGGCCAATTCGTGATTGCCCATCAGGAAATGGACTCGCTCGGGATACTCGGCTTTCAACCGTGCTACATCTTCGAGCAAGAGGTGCGACATACAGCCGTTGCCGGCTGGGTACATAGGCCCGCCGTGACAAACCTCTTGCACGATCAAATGCCGTCGCGGGTGAGAATCAAGGCTGGCAACATCAACCACCTTCTGGAAGTTCCGGCGATCACCGTGAAGGTCGGCAGTTAGCAGAACGTCATCAGCATCATCAGGCGTGATCCGAAGGACGTTGCCTTGGCGGACGGCAGCATTTAGTGATGCCGCGGCAGCCTGCCGACAGACCGAGACCACTTCCTCCGCGATTTTGTGACTTGCGGCCATCCGGCAAACCGATCGATGTGAGCCTCAAGAGTTGGAATCCACCTTCAAAACCGCAGCTTGCAAGGCTTGTCAACGGTCTTTCTGTTCACCTCAACTCACATCCTGGAATGATCTTACGTCAGATATTCAGCCGGCGAACGAGGTTTACTTTCTTATCGGTCAGAGTGCTCCAAATACGACACATCCGTCGAATCGTGACCCAGATGTCGGCGGAAAACCGCAAGCTGGCAGCCGACGTAACCTGTTTCTAGGCAAGTGTTTCGTAGCGATCGATCGATCGTGTTGACGTTCCAATCGAGCCGGATGTACCGAATGATTCAATTCTGCCGGTTCTAACGCCGATGCTCGTTTATAGGTAGACAGACTATGCGCGGTAGGGAACGCCCGGCCAACGTGGACGCAGCGCCGCCTCCCCGCCGCTTGGTCACTAGGAAAAATCCCGACCCCATCCCGCGGGGTACGACCCAAACGCTTTCAGCAAAGGAATGCAATCAATGAGACACTCGCTTTTTGCCCTTGGTGTGGCCGTGCTTATGACCGCGCTGGTTGGCTGCCAATCAAACCGGTTCGCCACCAATTCGCCCGCGCCAGGACCGTACGACACGATGACCGCCCAGAGTGGTCAAATACCGGCTCAGGGCGACGTGCAGCAAGCATCCTTCGAATACGGCGGAGCAGAGGGCGGATGTGCTGACGGCAGCTGTGGCGGAAATGACTGCGGCGCCTGTGGCGGCGGAGCGTCCGCATGTGGCGACTGTGGTGGAAACGGCTGTGGCGGTTGTGGTCACACCGGACTATGCCGACACGGCCGCGGTTATTACCCGAATCGTGGCGCCGCCGGTCCCCCGACTGCTGCGGTCGCTTGGCCCTACTATTCGCTTCGTGGCCCGCGCGATTTCCTCCGCGACGATCCACCATCGATCGGTTACTAGGTGCTGGTCGATTAAACGATTCAAGCGGCAACCGTGCGTGAGGGGTGTGCTTGCACATCCCTCACGCTGTGATACGTGTTACCCACGTCGAAACGGCTTTTTCAACGCGACAACGCAAATCTCTCGCCGATTGAACGCCAACTGCCGCGCCCGCACTTGATTGAATCCCCACCCCCGCACACGATCAAACCAATTGGGGATCTGTTCTGCCAGGTTCCAGGACGAGAGTTTGAGGGTCAGCAGCATCCCCCGCACATGCACCTCGGGGTGCGTGACAACTTCTTCAACCACGTCGAGCGTGTTGCTGGGCGCCACGTTCATATCTGCCATGAGCCAACGGGTCTTGCGGAACTCGCGGCGTCGTACATAGCGAGCCCGACTGCGCAAATGCCGGAAGTTGGGATGAGACAGCACGACCGCGTCCATCTCGGCCGGGTCGACGCCAGTCAACTCACAACCGCGAGCAAGCAACGCTTGGCTTGCGCCTCCAGGCGCACTGCCGATTTCCACACAGCGAGCCCTGGCTCCAATCGGAAATCGAGACCATAGGAGCGCCTCTTCCATCTTCAGCCAGGCGCGGGCGACAGCTTCCTGCGGCAATTCGATCGGCGGCACCCCGCCGGGCCAGCACGAGGGCAACCATCTCGCCCGGTGATACCCTAACCACCACTCCTTGGGCTCGACGAGTACACAATCGAGCACGGTTTCACCGCGTTTGGCGGCCTGACCATTCACTCCGGCAAACAATGCCTCTGCACTGCGCGAAGCTTCCGTAGGCCCCGGTTCAAAGCCATTGTCGCCGGGCACCTCGTTGTCTCTTTCAAACACGTGCACGCGATCCGGCGATAAGTCACCGATCAGATCGTTTGCACCGGCAATCAATTCATCGAGCGATTCACCAGTCGCTTTCCCCAATGAGAACCCGTACGTGCGGGCAAAGACCGATTGCAGGTCGAAATCGGCTGCCAGTCCGTGATCTTCGGGCAACTTGTACGTCAGAAAACCTGGGCGCGAAAAGGCAAAACGGAAACTGGGTCGAAGACGCGCCATCTCCGCTTTCAAAGCGGGCTCTGCGCCTTTCTGACAAACGGCATACAAAAACTTGGGGGGCTGGGGCATGACTTCGATGAGAGGCGGGATGAAGTAATCCCAGATTGTAAGCCTGGTGGCTCTATTGCGATAGCTCACGGACCATCAAAAAATCAGCCCAAGGCGTTTGTATGTACGTGAGTACGTTGCAAACGCCTCGGGCTTGGCCAGTGGCACGTTCGTTTCGGTGATGAGGAATGCTGCCGTCAGTCCACCAGTTTGAGAGGACGATTAGCCGCGATCTCGCGGAACACGTCTTTCAAGTCCTCTTCGTATTCTTCGACGGTCTGGCCACCAGGGATGTTGAAGTGAACGCCGCCGGTGATATCCGCAACACTCTGCATGAGGCTCGTGTCGGCGCCCGCACCGAGACTGACGGTCACGACCGGGTAACCCGCTGCGGCACAAAGCTCCGCCTGTTCTTCCAGATAGCGTTCCGCCTGCGATGTATTGCTCGGTAGATTGGCGATGCCATCGGTCATCAGAACGATCATTTTGAAACTACCAACGCGGGAGTTTTCCTGCATCTCTTCACGGGCAACCCGCAAGCCGGCGCCGATGTTTGTCATCGTGTCGTAATGGCCCGCCTGCCGCTCGCGCGAGGTGTCCTCGACAAGCTGCATGTCCCGAGTCAACTCGACTTCGAGCAACGCATCATCGGACGGCGACGTGTAAACGGCGAGACCGACTTGGTCGTCACACTTCTCTTCCTGAATGTAAGCGAGGAAGACCGAGACGGCATCCTTAACGGCGGTGATTGGCTGTTCGCTGGTCTTCCAGAGGTCCGGCGTTTGGCTGTATTTGGGGCGTTTTTCCAACCAGTAGTTGATCAGAGTCATGTATCCGTAACACCTGCGGTATCCAGCATTGCGGACGTCGCCGTCGCTTCTTACGTAGCGAATGTAGTCATTCCACGAACCAGATGGATAGGGATACGATACGCTGTTCAGACCAAGTGTGTTTTTGATCGTCGTGTAGTTGCTCGAGGAAATGTACTGAGGCGTGAACTGCATCGATCCGTAGGTAGGCGAACCGAGTTCCGTGTAGATTTGTTGCAGGTTGTTTTCGATCGCAGCTTGACCAATTGAAGATATGTGCTTGAACTCGCTGTCGTCGTTCATCGAGCCAGAGTAATCGAGCACGATCATGATATCGCGCGGCTGGAAGACGGCGATGGCTTCGCTCGATACATCGAAGTTTGTGGCGCCCCAAAGGCGGGCAAAAAAGAGCGGTTGATCTTCATCTCGCGACAATACGCGGACGGCCGAAGGATTTTCGTCAGAGACGGAAAACGAACGCGTCTCATCATCCCAGTGCCCGACCTCGATTTCGAGTCCGGATGCTGGCACTTCGCGACCGCCAACCGGATTCTGTTGAATCACTTCGATCACGGCCGGGTCGACAAACTCGCTGCCGTAGACCAACTGCCCGGCTCCAGCCAACGCGGCTGAGTCGGTTGCGCGTTGCAGATCGGTGCGGGCTGTCATCATAAAACCGACATCGAGCGCCAGGGCCATGATGCCGATTACCGCCGTCAACATGATGGCAAACAACACGATAATTGCGCCTTTGCGTCCGAGCCACCGCGACCGCCGACTACGTTTCCTGTTGTTTAGGGGCTTCTTCATGGATGAATGCCTCAAGGTGTTGAAGTCAATCGTTCGTTCGATTTGGACGATCCAAGTCAGAACCAGAAAAGGAATGTTGATTGGTCGCCCAAAAGAAGGGATTTCCATCCCTATCTACAACCTAGCTTACGTTCGCTCGGTAAGCTGCGACGCGATGCCCATACGGGATGGATACCATTCAGGTTGCACCGAATCTACCAACTGAGACGGCAATGCGTTGCAATTCAATCAACCGCAGAGGGCTTTTCAAATGGATTCGGCTCAAGACGAATAGGTCAGTAGTGGGGAGAGAATCGACCCCACTGCGTTGCCGAAGGGAATTGGGGGGTGGGATGGTAACGATATTTTCGGGAATCCCGATCAGTCATACTACAGCCAAACGGGGACTTTCCAAATCAACGCACGCCCCGCTGCCTTCATCCGAGTCAGCCCGATTTCGTTTTCGAGGCGTTTTGTCCAGTTTGGGCATGCGCGCTCGTATGGCAGTTCGAGTTGATCGCGCAGCTGCACCCATGTTAGCCCGTCCGGGCATGCCCGCAGTGCCTGCTGGATGAGGTCTCGAAACGCTGTGTATCGCATGGCTCTCAGAAAGGCGGAGTTGGCCGGTAGCGTTCCAACATCTCGCGGGCCTTCGCGGCTGCCTCGGCGTTGCCGGCTTCGGATTCCAGGTTTTCGAGTTGACCCCAGGCGTGAGATACCATCTCGCGGGCAATTTCGACCGAGGGATCATCCTGCATCGAACGCTCATAGATGGCGATTGCCGCCTTCATCAACTGCCGCGATTCGTCGATATCTTCGACCGGCAAATTTCTCGCCAAAGATTGGTTGATGATCGCCACCCACAATTGATATGCCTTCACATCGCGATAGCGGTCTGCCAACGACTGTTGCTGTGCACGGGCTTTGCGCAGATTCGAAATCGCCTCTGCCGCATCACCATTGCGATACCGAATGTCTGCCAACTGGTGCAACAGTCGCACTTCGAGGGCGGCGTAGTCGGGCAGGTTAGGGTGTTCGATGACAAGCCGTTCGGCGATCTCAAGAGCTCGCAGGAGTCGACTTCGTTGCTCGTCGGCCTGACCCGCCATCGGGCAACCACGATGATTCATCGTGATCGAATAGGTTTGGCAAAGTTCGTAGCGGTAGTCTGGTACTTGCGGGAAGTCCTTGACGAGTTGCTCCAGAAGTTGCGTGCCTTTTTCGATTCCATTCACTTCGCCTTCTCCCTGTGGACCAGGGCGCGGTGGCGGCAGTTCCCGATAACATCGGGCCAACAAAAACCGATATTGGGCGTCCTCCGGAAACTTCTGCGTCAGCCGCTTGAGAACAACGATGCCGTCGAGCAGATGGTCTGTCCCTCCCGAATCTTCCGGGAGAGCAGGGCGGTTCGGACCGCGGGGCGACCGTTCACCGAGATGTGACGGCGGCCGTCCAAAAGGACCGAGTGGCGGCTGACCACCGAAAGGAGGTTCGCCTGCCGAATGACGCGGATGTTCACCAGCAGCGAACGGCGGACGATCATTGCCCTCTGGTCCAAAACCATGTTCTGGTGGCGGAAGAAGCCCGCCGTCCCCAAGCAGGCCGCCGAACATGCCCTGGGGCGGCCGACGTCCGCCGCGAGCGTTGCCGGCGGGGCCACCGATGGGCATCGGCATGGCGTGACGACCCAGCAGATAGTGCGTTCAGGCCAGTTCGTACTGGCAACGCGCCGATTCTCGGTCCGGCTCATCGATCGACTCGATCATTGCCAGCGCTTTCTGATGAAAGTCCCGAGTCGATGGTCCGTTCACCTCCGCCATCTTCCTCAACTCGTTGTAGATACGTGCGATTTCCAATTGGCTGGCGGCCGACTCTTCCGACGTTTCGCTCAGTTGTTCGAATCGTTCGATCGCTTCTTCAAAAGCGTCGGTCGCCGAGTCGAACTGCCCAAGTCGATGGTGGATA
>Ga0180435_10003626_pt1 | contig 15379 bp, 13 predicted proteins | sample SS_ome_3_FD_132467 | JGI IMG/M metagenome (GOLD analysis project Ga0180435, IMG submission 132467) | Hypersaline lake sediment archaeal communities from the Salton Sea, California, USA - SS_3_S_1 metaG | ecosystem: Environmental > Aquatic > Non-marine Saline and Alkaline > Hypersaline >... | reverse complement strand
CTATCTCTCGGCCTCACGTCTTCTCTGGAGCCGGCAGGACCGTGGATGCTTAGCGGTCCAAGGGCCGGTCCAGATTGCTGGGGTGCGGCGCAGACCACTGTCTGGAGCTAGCGCAGCAATCGATCGATGGCCCTGTTAACTGCGTCAAGGTCCGGATCCAACTCCACCGGCGGGTTGGCGTGGCGGGATGTCACGCTGTCCAACCGTTGCTCGTGGTAGTCGACCTTGAAGTTCGTGAACTTGAGACCGTGAGCTGTCGAGATGACCACGACGCGATGCTCCGGCTCGATCTCGCCGTGCTCCACGAGCTTGAGAAGAGCAGCCAAGGCCACACCCGTCTGCGGGCACGCATAGAGCCCCACCCGATCCGCGCGAGCCGCGGCGTTGGCCAGCTCGTGCTCGTTCGCCTGCTCGACGACGCCGTCGAAGGCCTCCAGGACCTTGACCGCCCGCTCATAGCTGACTGGCGCCCCAATCTGAATGGCGGTGGCCGCCGTCTTCTTTGCGGTGACGTCGCGATATTCCTCGAAGTCGGACAGGTAACTGAGGTAGAGCGGATTCGCATTGGCTGCCTGAGCACAGGCGATCCGCGGCAGACGGTCGATCAGTCCGAGCTCCTTCATCATAAGCATGCCGCGCCCCAGAGCGCTGACGTTCCCCAGGTTCCCGGCCGGGATCACGATCCAATCTGGGACCTCCCAGTCGAACTGCTGAACGATCTCGATCCCGACTGTCTTCTGCCCCTCGATGCGAAGTGAATTCATCGAGTTGGCTAGATAGATGGTGGGATCCTTCGTGAGCTGTTTGACGATAGCCATGCAGCCGTCGAAGTCTGTATCCAGTGCGAGGACCAGGGCGTTGTTGGCAATGGGTTGGACCAACTGAGCCGTGGAGACCCTACCACGGGGCAGGAGGATGACGGCCGGGATGCCTGCCGCCGCGGCATAGGCGGCCAGGGCTGCCGACGTATCGCCGGTCGAGGCGCAGGCTACGGCCCGAACAGGCTTGCCGTCCGCCAGCATTTGCTTGACCACTGACACCAGAACGGTCATTCCCAGATCCTTGAAGGATCCGGTGTGGCTGTTGCCGCACTGCTTTACCCACAGGTCAGGCACCCCGATCTCCTGGCCGAGACGCTCGGCCCAGAAACAGTTTGTGTGTCCTTCGTACATCGAAACGACGTTCTCGTTGTCGAGCTGGGGCAGGACCCACTCCTTCTTGCCCCAAACGCCACTTCCATAGGGCCAGGTGTTGGTGCGCGTTCGCCGATCGAACAAGGCTTTCCACTGGTCCGCGCTCCGGTTCTTGAGCGTATTGAGATCGTGTTCGACATCCAGGAGCCCGCCACATGACGTGCAGCGATAGATGACGTCGTAGACGGAATGGCGCTCACCGCAGCCCCGGGTGCATTCGAGCCAACAGTCGTAGATCATCGGTCCTCTCCTATCTCTACAGACACTTGTTCTACCCTGCTCCCACGGCGTGCGTCTCAACCTGGTGGATGGGCAAGGAGCCCTCACTGCCCAACTCCTCCGTGGGAATCGAGGCCTCGTCGGGCTTGTCCGAGAGGCCAAAGAGCAGCGCCCCGGCTGCCCGCCAACGCAGCGCTGCTTCGCGCACCTCCTGGGTGATGACGATTTCCGACGCCAGCAGCTGTGCCACCGGGGCGATGTCATCCAGACAGCCCATGCGCTCCACCGTAGCCCGATACTCGTTGTAGCGGAAGGCCTTGAAGGGGGTGGGATCACCGGCCTCCACCCGTTGGTAGATCCGGCGGTGAATCTGTTGCAGGGGTGGATGAAGCTCGTTGCTCCGCGCATTGACTTCATCGATGAAGGCCCCGAAGGTCTTGAGCCGCTGCTCTTGCACGCGTTCGGCAAGGGGCTCGAACCGATACAGCCCGCTTCCCAGGATTAGACAGATGTAGGCCAGATAGTCCTGGTTGTCGGCCGTGAAAGGGTGGAATTCGGACTGGTTCAGAGCATGGTAGGCGGTCTGGAAGGCGGCTTCGTCGAAGTCCTCACCCAGCAGTTCGCCGACTGTGCGCTGCACTGCCTCCACCCGTGCCCGGTTGATAACGTGATCGTTGCGCCCCCGGGCTCCCACCGTTGTCTTGTCCAGGTCGACGAGGATCACGGTGTGCTCGTCGATACGGAAGTCCTGGTCCTCACAGAACTGCTCGAACTGGCTGAGGTCTGCCCATCGATCAGCTAGAAAGAGCGCGCTCGCGGTGTCTTCAGCGACTCGAACGATCTCTGGCGGGCAGGGTTCTGTCTTCTCAGAGGCGATAAACGCCCGGCCCGGCCATCCCCCGGCGGTGGCAATATTGGCGAAGGCCGTGCCATCGTTCATACGGGTGTCTCCGACGTAGATCAGCCGTTCGAGGGCGGCCCCAGGTGGGTCAACTCGACGTGCGGCCTCCAGCATGGCCACAATTGCGTGCGCATAGGCGGGCTCGCTCTTTCGCGGCGTCACCCCAGCCGCCACACCCACTTCTTCGCGCACATCGTCCAGCGACGGAAGGCGCCCATCGACGGGGACCAGGTTGCGGAAGACGACGAAGTCGCCGAGGAACTCCTGGACTGAAGTGCGACCGTAGGATTGCATAGGTACTCTCCCTTACGTGATCGGGCAACGGGGTTCTCTGTGATTCAGTTCGGGCCGTGCGGTCGGGAATCCGTGATACGCAATGCGCAACGCGTAATGCGTCATGCGTAATACGCAATGCGCACCCCGTGATCGATGGTCCGCAGCGTGAGAAGGAGCTTGTCAGGCGTGGGAAGGGATGACTGGGCCTTGATGGGCGAGCACGAGGGCGGATGGTGATGAGCGCGCATCACAGGTGGTAGCGTCGCCCCACGGGGCGACGGTGGGCCTGCGCCCCACGCCTGACGTATTGAGGGCGACAAGGCGACCCACGTCACACGCAGTGTATCATCGGTCGCTACCTTGACTGGTTCAGTCCCTTCCGAAACCAATAGTACTCCCCCTGCACTTTCGCTTCCTCCATCAGGTCCGGGGCCAGGGTCCCGCTACGGTGGACGGGAATCAGGGCCCCCGTGTTCAGACGGTTCTCTCCGGCGATGCGGGCCCGTGCAGCGGCGACCACGGCTCGCTGCCCGGAATGGCCGAGGCTGGCCAGACCCTCGATCCAGAGGCCCCGGTACGTGATCGTGTCCACCGGGATCAAGGAGACTGTCTCCGGGCATCTCGGCGACTCCACGCCTGGCCGCGGGGACCACAGCAGAAGCTTGTGGACTTGCTCGTCTGTCGTGAATCCGACCCTGCCGAACGCCTTCTGACTGGGGTTGTTTTCCACTCGGATTAGCGCGCGGAGCACATCCACTCCCCAGGAGGTTGCCTCCTCTACCAACCCAGCGATCAGGCGTGGGCCAAGTCCCTCGCCCTGTCGGCTGGGAGTCACTGCCACGAGATCGATCTCGCCGCGGCGGTGCCCGAACGCGTCCGCTGTCCGGAAACCGGAGGCGAATCCGATGACTGCCCCCTCCGCTCTTACCACCCAGATGGTAGAGGGCTCCCCGGCGATCAGACCCTCACACGCGTCCGGAAGGATATCCTGGTGCCACACCTCGCGCACCACGCGTCCGATGCCCTCTACGTGGGCAGGGGAGGCCTTGATGACAGTGGTCACGCGGCCGTCCGCCGCGCAGGTGCTTCCGTTAATCATACTAGGCTATCTCCATCTGTTCTTCATAGCCGACTACGTCGACGGATGCAACTCGTGTGCGCGCTGCACTACTTGGGTCTCCGCCTGGAAGGCCAGCATCCTTCACAGTCAGAAGAGGCCCGTGCGCCTCCAGCGTCCTGACATGTGCCGAGATGCAGTGAGTGACGCGACGGCAGTCTCGTGTCTGACTTTCTTCCTTGACGGGTTCCTCGGTTGGACGGGATCGGTGGACACCCATGCCGCTGTCGAGAATCTGTATGCCATGGTTTTCCTTGGGTGAGGACAAGGGCATCATCTTCCCAGGAATCCCTGCGCTCTCAGCAACTCGGCGCTTAGAATGGCGCCGCCCGCTGCGCCTCGGACCGTGTTGTGGGAGAGCGCTACGAACCGGATGTCCATCACCGGGCATGGCCGAAGCCTTCCCACGCTGATCGCCATACCGGATGCGGTGTTTCTGTCCTTCCGCGGCTGTGGTCGGTCCGGTTCCTCCCGATAGACGAGAGGGGGTCTCGGGGCCGTCGGAAGTCTCAGCTCCTGAGGAGCTCCCAGGAATCCCCGCCAGGCGGTGCGAATCTGGTCCAGCGACGGGATCTGGCCTGCGAACGTCAGGCTCACGCATGCAGTGTGTCCATCGATGACCGGCACTCGGGTGCAGTGCGCGGAGACGGTTGGGGAGGGAGACGGCACAATCCTCCCCTCTTGAAGACTCCCGAGGATCTTCAGCGGTTCCTGTTCGGTCTTCTCCTCCTCGCCCGGGATGAAGGGAACCACGTTGTCGATCACGTCCATGGAGGAGACGCCCGGATGACCGGCGCCAGAGACAGCCTGTAGGGTGGTCACGATGATGCTCTCGACCTCGTATCCGCTCTGCATCAGGGCATAGATGGGCGGTAGGTAGCTCTGCAGGCTGCAGTTGGGTTTCACGGCGATGAAACCTCCTTCCCAACCCCGACGCTCCTGCTGAAAGGGGATGATCGAGGTGTGGTCCGGGTTCACCTCCGGGATGAGCATAGGGACGTCGTCGGTCATCCGGTGGGCGGAGTTGTTTGAGATCACTGGTAGGCCGGCGCCCGCACAGGCCTCCTCCAACTGACGCACTGCAGGTTTTGCCATGCCCAAGGCTGAGAAGACAAAGTCACAGGCTCCTGCCGCTGCTTGGACATCTTGGGCGTCGGCCACGACGAGGTTTGCTACCGTCGTAGGTATAGGCTCATCCATCACCCAGCGCCCGGCGACCGCCTCCGCATAGGTCCTACCGGACGAGCGTGGGGATGCCGACACGTGAGTCACCCTGAACCAGGGATGACTGCCCAACAGCCGCACGTAGTTCTGTCCCACCATGCCGGTGGCGCCCACGACGCCTACACGGATCTTCTCCATCGCGTTCCTCCTCGTACTCTGTCTGCACTGACGCCATCTTTGCGCTGCAGCTACACGCCCCGGTCCCAGACGATCGCCTGTCCGGGGCTGGCCCAGCTTACCGGCGGCGCTAGTCGCCCATTTTGTGGTCCATCTCGTCGAGGATGACCTCGCTATGGATTCGCCTCAAGGCATTCCCGGCATCGTCGGCATCGACCGCCAGCGAGATGCTGCATTCTGAGGAACCTTGCGCCACTGCGATGACGTTGATCCCGGCTCGTGCCAGCGCCCCAAAAATGCGGGCACCGACGCCCGGTGTCGTGCGCAGGCCGGACCCGACGGCCGTCACAATGACGACGTCATCCATGGACCATACTCGATCGATGTCCTTGCGGGCCAGCTCCAGGGCCATTTCCTGTTCAATGGCGCCTATCACAGACGACACGGTGTCCATCGGGATCAGGAAGGATATCGACTGCTCAGAGGAGGCCTGGGTGATCATGAGCACGCTGGCGCCCTGGCTCGCCACCGCGGCGAAGGTCCTGGCCGCGATGCCTGGCACACCCATCATGCCTCGGCCCTCAACGTTCACCATGCTGAGCCTCTCGATGGAGGTGACTGCTTTCACCGTGCTGGGGGCGGTCTCGGTCTCCTGGTCTATGCGGGTGCCGGGGTGAGAGGCGTTGAACGTGTTCTTGACCCAGAGCGGAATGCCCCGCTCGACCACCGGTCGGATGGTGCGCGGGTGGACGACTTTGGCACCAAAATAGGCCAGCTCACTCACCTCGTTGTAGGAGAGCACGGGTAGCACCCTGGCCTCCGGGACGATGTGAGGGTCGGTGGTCATGACGCCGTCCACATCTGTCCAGATCCAAACCTCATTGGCGTCCAGGCAGTCTCCGAGGATGGCGGCGCTGTAGTCGCTTCCCCCGCGCCCCAGCGTTGTCGTCACCCCGTCCTCGGTAGCGCCGACAAAGCCAGTGACGACGGGTACGAAGCCTGCCTCCAGCAGCGGCTTGAGACGGTAGTTCACGCGCTCACGGGTGAGGTCTATAAGGGGGACCGCGTTTTGGAACTTGGCATCAGTGACAATGAGATCGGTCGCGTCGACGGCCTCGCTCCTGGCACCGCGTTGCCGGAGGACGGCCGCTAGGATGCGGGCGTTGATCCGCTCGCCCAGTGAGGTGACGGCGTCCATGGCGCGGGCTGTCACCTCGCCCAGGACGTGGATGCTGTGACAGAACGTGGCAAAGTCGTCGAGGTGATCGTCCACCGTGCCTAGCAGCTCTGCCCGCTCGCCGTTGGGATCTATCAACTCGTCGACGGTGCGGTAGTGCCGCACGCGCAGGTCCGCCACGACGGCCCGGTAGGTCTGATCGTCGCCGGAGGCGGCTGTCAGGGCCCCCCTGGTCAATGCGTCGGTTACCCCGCTCATCGCCGAGACGACGACCACTAGGTCGTCCCATGCCTTCGACTGCTCCACGACGATGGCTGCTGCCTGGCTGTGGGCCTCGGCGTTGCCAACCGAGGTTCCACCGAACTTCATGGCCAATGTGGTCATCAACCCTCCTCAGATACACAAAATCCCTGCGCCCTGGGGCGCGGGGATCTCCACGCGGTTCCACCCAAGTTCAAGATCAGACGGTGTCTGACTTGCACTCTTGCGGCGATAACGGGCCGTACCGAGGTCCCATACTTCCACTTGGTGGTTTGGGGGACCTGCTCCCGGGTGGTTTTCTCGCCAGTCGGGTCGGGCAGGTTCTCAGCTCGTGACCTTCCCTCTCTTTAGACCCTTCGTGCGGCGGTACTCGTCCCGGTCGACGCTTTGCTAGGATCTGATCGTTCGGCGGATTATAGCATCCTAACGGAGACGTGCAAGCAGCCGGTTCTAAAGCATGCCGACCGCGTTCTGACGGGATTCGAACGGTCGGTGACGTTCTCCCCGGTCTTTCGACCACGTCATCATCGGCTCGCGCAGGAATCAGCCCAGCGTTTCATGGAGAGGCGCTACAGTGCGGGCGACAGAAGGCTTCTGTCTTCGGCCGAAGGCCCAACCCGCCGCAAGGCCGTTGTTGCTCACTCCTCATAGATCAAAGGCAAGAAGACCTGGTGTGGGGACCAGCGGGCATACCAGACCTCCCCGTTATCGCCCTCGACCCAGACGGCGTGGATCGGTCCACGCGGGTCAGCGTCCAGAACGACGTCCTGGATCTCCAGGATACTCGCATTCACCGCTGTCGGCCCTGACCAGGACAGGGCTGCGGTTCTCGACGTGTGAAGGAGAGCAAAGGAGGGGGAGGTTCCGTCTCCCCAGGCAGCGTGCTGACCGCCCAGGGCGTCAACAGCGAACGCGGGAAGCGTGGTGCCTGTGGCGCTTTGGGAGAGGGTTATGATAGGCGTCCAGGTGGTTCCTCGAGCGTACTGCACCTGAGGAGTGGCGCTGATGGTCTCCCGCCACGCTACGTGAGGCACGCCGCCGGCACCCAGGGCCAGCTGCGGTGCGGTTGAGAAGTCCTCAGGTGAGTTGGAGACGACCTCAGGCAGGCTCCAGCTCCCGGCCGGACCTCTCGACGTGTAGGAGATGTCGTAGGTCGTCGCTGGAAAGAACTCGCGGTAGGCGACATGGACCTCCACTGGGCCCGCAGCGGTGACGTCGATGGACGGGCTGGTGCCGTACGCGCCGGGAATCGGCACATAGGAACCGTCGCCAACACTGGCGTAGTAGAGGTGCTGATTGCTGCCCTCCACGGTAACGACGTGGAGGCTTCCATCGCCCGCCACGGCCAAGTCTGGTTCGTCCGAGGTGCTTGTCGTCAATGAGAGGTTGAGCGGCGCGCTCCAACTGGTCCCATTCCAAGAGCTGTAGAAGACATCGGGCCGGTTGGCGAACACCAGGTGGATCTCATCGCCCGAACCGGAGGCGAGCACTGGTTGCTGGGCGTTGATCGTCCCAAGAATGCTGGAAGGGCTGGACCAGCTGCCGCCGTCCCGGGAGGCGTGGTAGAGCCTCTTTCCCTCTTCCCAGACGGCGTGAACGACGCCGCTTCCACTGACCGCGACGGTTGGGGCCTCAGAGTCGAGGAGAATGGATGCTGACACGTTCTCCGGGGTGGACCAGCCTGGTCCCCCTGAAGCCCAGACTGCACGCCGTCGGTCGGCCTTGAGGAGCGGACAGGGTACGCACCAGAGCACTATGAAAGCGAGGAGTGCTCCCAAGAGGCGCGCCAGATTCCTACGGCTCATAGAATTGCCTCCTTGGTGAGCGGCAGAGCGGGGTAAGGTTGTGCCGATTCACCGTTGAAACCAGAAGTCTTGTCTGCAAGCGAGGGAATGGGCACGGACGACCAAGCAGACACAAGTCGCCCGTGCCCGACAGAAGCGCTACTGCCCGTTATCGCCGACTGAGGAGTCTGATGCGCATACCTCCTAGCTGTGGGCCAGGTGTGGGATTCACTCGATGGGGCCACCCAGCCGCCGGTCGTATCGGCGGATCATCCAACTCGAGGGCTTGGTTGGTGCCTCTTCCTGCGCAAGCGCCAACGGCGTTTTCTGGGTGCCCGGAGCGTCCTGGAGGTCAACATCGTCTCCCCAGCCGCCGTGCGGACCTCCGTCGAGCTTGATCCACAGAGCGTACAGGACCTCATCTATCTCTACGGCCTTGGCTTTGACCGAAGTGCCCACCTCCATCGCTGCCGGGTTGGGAACTAGCGCGGTAAGGTTGGTGACGTGGACCGTCACGGGTTCGGTGTGACTGATAACCCAGTCGCCCGGCAGCTCATCGGATGTCTTGGTAAGGATGCCTTCGAGTATCTCGAGCTCCGGTGTCTCGACCTCAATGTGAACGGCGTAGAGCTTGCTATCTTCCTCAACGGCCTCGATCTCGACACTGGCACCAAACACGAGGGCGGCCCGACCAGGTCTCACGTCCGTGTCCAAGTCCAAGGTGAATGTCACCCGCTCCGTCCCGCTCAGAATGACCCACTCGCCTGGAATACTATCGGTCACGACGATCGTGCCCTCGAACTCGAACTCTTCGGGTTCGGGCATCTCCACCTCGATTCGCCGAGCGTAAAGACCGTCAGCCATCTCAATGGCCTTGACCTCGACCGTGGCGCTAAGCACGAGGTCAGCCCGGCTCGGCCGCACGTGCGTCTCTGAGTCGACCGTGAAGGTGAAGCGCTCTGAGTCGCCCTGAACGACCCACTCGCCGTTTGGAATCGTATCGGTTTGGACGATGGTGCCTTCAAACTCAATCTCGTCGAAATCGGGGCGTTCCACCTTGATCCAGGCTGCCAAGTATGCATCAGTTTCGGATCGAAGTGCACCGATCTTCACCGATAGGCCCTGGGTAAGTACGGCAGTGGGCGGAATCCGTCTAGTATTCTCCGTGAGCGTCACCGTGACGAGATCGGTGTAACCGGACCTCGCCAGGAGGAGATAGGTCTCTCCCCCGTCCAAGTAGTCGATGGTGCCCTCTAAGACCTCCCATCTGGGACAGCACTCGTCATCCTCTACCTTGATTTGGACAGCTACTAGGTCTTCTCCTTCCCACAGTGCTTTGACCTCGACCCAGGCGCCCTCCGCGAGCGGCCCCTGCTCGGTCCTCAGTCGAGTTTCTTCTGTGACGGTGACGGAGATGGTGTCCGTGCCGCTGAAGGCGTCGGTCTTGATGGCCCAAGTGCTGGGATGGGTGGTTGAGAAGACCAAGAGTTCCCCTTCAAACTCCACCTCTTCATGCTCTGGCCCCCTGACGATGATCTCCCTGGCGAGGATAGATCCGTCGCTCTGTTGCTGACCTTCGACCCTGGCTGTGAGGCTGAGGGCGGGCGTAGCGCCTTTCTGCTCCGTGTCCGCAGTGACGGTGACGGTGTACTTGTCGACGACCCACGTTCCCGTGTAGGGCGCCGGAGGTAGGTCCTGGATCTTGCCCTCGATCTCTACTACATCATTGCCGTCTTCCATTCTGTGGAGGGCTATGTTCTTCGCCAGGTAGCCTCCGTCGGGCTGCAGGAACGCGATTCCGTTGACCCGCATCCCAATCGTGGGCGTCCTGCCCGGAGGATGGATACGTGTCTCGCTGTCAACTTCGACTGTCATGCCCGACACAACCCAGTTGCCAACCCAGCCCTCCAACTCGTCCGTCGATGCGGAGGGCAGGTTGTCGATAAGGCCCCGGAATTCCATGGGACGAGCACGCCGGGCCGTCCCCTGCTCGACCACGATGTGCGTCGCCAGAACAGGAGCTTCGTCGCCGCCATCCTGGGTTCCCACGACGTGGACCCCGTCACCGACCATCGGGACGGTGCCAGAAGGCACGATCTTCGTCTCGAGAGTGACGGTGACTGAACGGGGGGCGTTGGTTTCGTCCGTGATCTTCCACGTGCCCGTAAGCGCACTCGTAGTGGGCAGGACAGCGATTGTCCCGTGGAGGCTGACGCGACGTTCGCGCCGGGGCAGCGGATCCGGTCTTCCTGGATCAGGAGGCTGTCCCTGTTGAACCTGTTCGGCGGCGGGCCTAAGCGCTAGCGATGGCGAGACAAAGACCATCAGAGCTGCCACGAGACCCAGCCCGATCATAACACTTCCAATTAGCTTGCGCATGTTCCACTCTCCTTCCATTCGACGGCCATCTGAATGCTTTGTCGTCGGGGCCCCCCCCTTGGTCGAGACCCATCTGATGCGACACGTATAACGCTGGTCCCGGCGCTTCGTTACATGAGGGGGGATAGAACGGTGGTGGGCGCTGATCGCGGCCGCCCTAGGTATGTTCGCCGCTCTCTCATCCCAAGCTAGGGCTGGTCAGGCGACTCACCCTGACCAGGAGGGCCAGGATCCGTCGGATCGGTTGGCCGGCCTGAGTCCTCAGGATCAGAGTGATCAGGGTTCCCGGGTGGGTTTGGACTATTGTCCTCTCCCGGCGCATCGGAAGCAGGGGGGTCCGGCCCTTCACCCTGGCCTGGCGGATCAGGATTAGGAGGCCCTGGCGTGCTTTCCAAACCTGGTGGGCCAAACTCGGGAGCACCGGGGGTGTCGCCCGGTTCCTGCGGGTCGGCGTCTGGTGGCCGCGGCGTGCTTCTCGGCTCGGGCGGTCCCGGTGTTCTGGTCCGCTCAAAACCCTTTGGAGTGCGTGTGAGACCTGGCGGCAGGGGCGTGTCCCCGGTTTTCGGGTCCACAGCTGTGCCGGTAGGACGTGCAGGCATGCGTGTTCTGGTCAGTCCGGGCGGGTTTGGCGTCGCGGTCAAGCCGGGGGATTCAGGCGTTCTGGTCCGCCCCGGTATCGAGGGCGTGTAGGTAGGTGCTTCGTCCCTGGGACCGACATCGGCTTTGGGAGACGGTGTGAGCGACGGGCCGTGAGCTGGACTGGTTGTTGGCGATGGCCATGGACTGACGGAGGGGGTTGCTTTGGGGGAGTCCTCGAACTCCATTGCCTGTCTCTTGGTGTCCTCTGATGCTGCCAGGGCGTGTTCGACGGCTGGCCGGGCTTCGTCGGAGACCAGATCTTGAATAGCCATCAACTGTGCCTGTTGCTGATCCAACTGGTGTCTGATCAGACGGTACACAGAGGTCGCTTCGCTGTCCCTGTCCCGCTGTCGACGAAGGATGCCGTTCGCCGCCTCGAGTTCAGCAGCGTATTGCCGCATCAGAGGCTCGATCTCCTCCCCCCTGTTCCTAGCGGCTAACTCATTCGCCTCTTCCAAACGTTCACTGGCGAACTGGAGCCGGAGCCGCAGTTCCTCGTTCTGCGTGAGCGAGATGGCCATGCGCAGGCGTTCGGCAGCGAGTTTGACCGGATAGAGGGAGTCGCCCGGCAGAGTGTCCGACGAGGCGTGCACGACCCCGACGCTCGCCGCGGTGACGACAAGAAGAGCCGTTAGCGCTGCAGTCGCTGCCAACGCAGATCGTCTCACCGGGCCGGAGACGCCGGCATGCGGGAAGAGCCATTTGAGGAATCCCCGCCGCCGAGTCGTGTGATGGCGAGCTGTTTCCGATTCCTTCTCTCGGATCATTCTGACCATGCGGTCCCGAGCGCCCTCTCGGAAGTCGGGAGAGGGAACCACGCTCGGCGTGGTGCGTGTGATCTGCGCGGCGTGCAGGAGGGGCTCGAGCTCGTCTCGCTTATCTGGATACCGGGCCAAGCTTTCCTCGACGGTCTCGCCCTTATCGAGAGCCCCCAGGCACCGGGCCAAGATGCGTTCAGTCTCAGTCATACTTATGATCCTGCTTCAGAATCTCGCTCAAGCTTGCCAATGCACGGTGCTGCATCACGCGGCACGCTACCTCGCTCTTGCCGAGTATCTTGGCTACTTCGCTGTGACTGAGACCTTCGACGAAACGAAGAAGAATCAAGTCCTGCTTCTCATCCGACAGCTCCCGCAGGGCGTCTAGAAGGCGTGAGACCTCTGCCTTCCTGAGCAGCGTCTCCTCCGGGCCAAGGGCTTCGTCCGCTAACCGGAAGGCCACGGCGTCGAGTGGCCTTTCCTCCTTCTTGGTTCTATAGTGATCGACAACTGCATTATGGGCGATGCGGTACAACCAGGCCGAGAAAGGATGCCCTCTCGCCTCGTATCCGTCTATGGCATCCCAAGCGCTCAGGAAGACCTGCTCAGTCAGATCCTCAGCTTGCTTCTCACTCCCGACCTTGTAAAAGACGTAGCGATAGATCTCGTCGAGATGCCGCGCGTACAGGTCGCCGAAGGCCTCGGCGTCTCCACTGGCGGCGCGTCGAACCAGCGCCTCCTCGCTGTGGCTAGCTGCGTCTGCGGTCATGGAAGATCATGTCTCAGGCAAGCCGAGGCTCGCTACTTACAACGGGGAAGAAGCAGATCCGTTACACTCCGCCCATAGCTGAAGGTGCTCAGTTGACCTCTGCCATCTCGATGATCCCGCCCTCTTTCACTGGATAGCGGCGCCCGCAGGCCTCGCAGCGGAAGGAATCCGCCTCACGAACCAACGATCCTGTGCAATGAGGGCAACTAAGGATGTCCGGAAGTGGCCGAATGCCACCTCCTCTAGGCGTTCCATCCTTGACAGCCCATACCAGGCTGTAGTCGACCTGCCAGGTTCTCGTCTTCACCTGCTCGAGCACCCTCTGTTGCAGGATTTCTTCAAACTCATCAGGATCGAATGCTCTCCCGGGAAGGAATCTGGCATCCGGGCCGATCCGGTTCGTCACCAGGAGCACACCGCCTGGTCTTAGAACGCGGATCAGTTCATCCAGTACGTGCATTGGATGGGGCATGAACTCCAGTGCTTCGATGCACGTCACGGCATCGAACCTGTTATCCTTGAAAGGGAGTTGACTGGCTCCTTGATGGATGAACGTCAGCCGGTCGGAGAATTGGGCGGTTCGACGAACGGCCTCGTCAAGCATGCCCTGGGACAGGTCAAGGGCGATGATGCGCCCGTCAAAAGGGGGCTGGCGCAGGATGGCCCTGGGCAACCGGCCTGTGCCGGTGGCAACATCGAGCACCAGAGGCGCAGGTACGTTCGCCAGCGCACGCGCCATGGGAAGGCCCAGGAACCACTGCTCGTCGCCCGCTCGGTACTTCTTAATCCGCTCGTAGGCGCCCGCCGACCAATCATACATGAGCGAGACGACACGGGGACCGAGGTACGCCCCCTCAGCGAGGATAAGGTGCCAGTATGCGAGAAACCCAAGCACGAGGAGGCCGACCAGGGTGAGCCCTATGGCGAGCCAAGGCATAGACTAGAGTACGAGAGCCGCCACTACCATGATGCCCATCAGCCATGGACGGGTGTAACGCACGAAACGGGTTGCCGGCAGAATCGTGGATGCTGGGGTGTCCTGGCTTGCCCAGGGCAAGAGGGCCATCTGCGGCACCAAAGCCAGTAGCACGAGCCCGGCTGTGAGAGGCCGACCGAGGGCGACCAGACCCACCGCCGCGGACACCTCGCTGAGGATTAGAGCTGTGCGTGCTCCTGCCGATGTTGGCTTCCACGTATTGCCCCAGGCTACTGCGAACACCAGGGCGAAGACCGTGGAGGGCACTGTTAAACCCCCAAACGTTGCGTGTCCCGCCATCCAGGGCAACGTGACCCCGATTAGGCCGTCCCATCCGGCAGGGACGGTTCCATCTCCACCCTTCCAGAGGACGCCCATCTCCATCAGCGCTAGGGCTGCGGTGCTGAGGAGAAGTAATTCAGGCCCGAGCACGACACCCAGAAGTGCACTCAGCGGCACGCCGACCAGTATCGCCTGAACGGCGGGACCGCAGGCAGGCCAGAAGACTGCGCTCCACCATGCCCGCAGTCTCCCCGCCCACCGACTCAGCTGGTGACCGATCGAGCCTGGAAGTGTGTACGGAAGGTGTCTGGTTGTTTTTTCCGTTTCCCAGGATCGCCAGCGCTGGATGGGCATCGACCAGTTTGTCCCGGCCAGAGCCGCCCAGATCGTTCCCCATCCGCCGTCCACCAGTAGCACCAGGAACAGGAGCTTAACAATGTCCCCGCCCCCGGACGGCGATGCGTTGGAGGCGAGGACGCCGCAGAGCGCAGCCCAGGTGGGACCGAGCAGACTGCCCCACTCTGCGGCACGAGCCTGCAGATGGACGAGACCACTCGAGGGTAAGGGGGACGTATCAGCGCGGACGTCGTCTGGCATATTGGAGAGGATTATACCACAGTTCCCCTACCCTAACAGAGTTCTGTCTCCACGACGCGCATGACTGTCTCTGCGCATATCTGCCACGAGAATCGCTCGATATTGGCGAACCCCCTGGCCCGCAGCTCCTCACGTAATTCCGGGGCGCCGGCCAGGCGTATCGCCGCCGCGGCGATAGCGTCGACATCCTGGGGGTCGACCAGCAAAGCCCCTTCGCCGGCAACTTCCGGAAGGCTCGAAGTGGTGCTGGTGACGACGGGGCACCCGCAGGCCTGCGCCTCAAGCACCGGCAGGCCGAAGCCTTCATGGAGGGAGGGGAAGAGGAAACCGAGGGCGCCGCTGAGAAGGGGGGCCTTGTCCTCGTCCGCCACATAGCCAGGAAAGACGACGCGATCCGTCAGCCCCAGCGTCGCGATGTGCTCCGACAGGTCCTCGCAAAGCCACCCCGGCTTACCCGCCAACACCAGCTGGAGGTCCGGGGTAGCGGATCTGGCGACCACCTGTGCGAAAGCATCGACAAGACGCCGTATGTTCTTTCGTGGCTGGATCGTCCCCAAAAAGAGGAAGTAGTCTTCTGAGATAGCATGCTTTCTCAACGTCGCCTGAATCTGCGAATGGTCTTTCACCGGGCCCACCGACTCGTCGATCCCAGGGTAGGCAACTGTGATCTTCTGTGGGTCTATTCCGTAGTATCGGACCAGGTCGGCCTT
>Ga0180435_10003625_pt1 | contig 15379 bp, 12 predicted proteins | sample SS_ome_3_FD_132467 | JGI IMG/M metagenome (GOLD analysis project Ga0180435, IMG submission 132467) | Hypersaline lake sediment archaeal communities from the Salton Sea, California, USA - SS_3_S_1 metaG | ecosystem: Environmental > Aquatic > Non-marine Saline and Alkaline > Hypersaline >... | reverse complement strand
AGGTCAGCTCGATGACGGTGTTGTCTGATTCGTCACCGTAGCCTATGAAGGCAAGGGTGAACTTGCCATCCGGATAATCTTTCTGTCTCAGCAGGCGCATGCCCAGAATGTCGGTGTAAAAATTAATGGAACGCTGCAGGTCGCCGGTTCGCAGCATGGTGTGGAGGATACGCATTTCTCTTCTCCGATCTATCCAGTTAAGGGAAGGCTCGAGTGGCTTGCTGCGAGAGGAAAGGGCGACACCTTGTCAGCTGCCGGCCACCGTCATTCGCTCGATCAGCCAGGAGCCGGTATCAATGCTGCCGGGGATCTGGTTGTCACCGCCCACCGCGAGCAGGCCGCCGAACATGTCGCGCAGATTGCCGGCGATGGTGATCTCCGAGACAGGGTAGGCAATCTCGCCGTTTTCCACCCAGAAACCGGCGGCACCGCGGGAGTAATCGCCGGTGACCGTATTGCTGCCCTGGCCCATCAACTCGGTAACGATCAGCCCCTGTTCAATACGATCCATGAGCTGTTCAAGGGACTCGCCGGTGTTATCGATGCGCACATTGCGCACGCTACCGGCATGGCCGGTGCTTTCCATGCCCAGCTTGCGTCCCGAATAACTGTCCAGCAGGTAGGTGCGCAGCACGCCACCATCGATGATCTGATTGGCGCGTGTGGCGACACCCTCGTTGTCGAAGGGTGCGCTTGCCAGACCGCGCGGCAGGAGCGGCTCCTCGTTGACGTTGACCCAGTCCGGAAAGATGGGTTCACCCAGCTGGTCCAGGAGGAAGCTTGCCTTGCGATACAGCGCCGCACCGCGAATCGCGCTGAACAGGGCGCGGAGTAACGAGGTCGCGACATCGGCCTTGAAAATTACGGGGCATTCGGTCGTGGCCAGTTTGCGGCTACCCAGTCGTGCGACGGTGCGTCGGGCGGCTTCTTCTCCTACGGACCGGGGCGTCTCCAACTGCCCCGGTACCCGGCTGCTGGAATACCAGTAGTCCCTTTGCATGTCGCCATCCTCGCTGGCCAGCACGGCGCAGCTCAGGCTGTGACGAGTGGTGGGGTAGCCGCCCACGAACCCATGGGTATTGCCGTACACGAACAGGCCACTCTGGGTGTGTACGCTGGCGCCTTCCGAATTGTCGATGCGCGGGTCGAAGGCACGTGCGGCGTCCTCGCACTCGCGTGCGATTTCTGCTGCCTGCTGTGGATCGATATCCCAGGGGTGATTCAGATCCAGGTCCGGGATCTCTTTCGCCATCAGGTCCGGGTTGGCGAGGCCCGCCGCTGGATCCTCCTCGGTATGGCGCGCGATGGCGCAGGCGGCTGCGACGGTCTCGCGGATCGCCTCGGGGCGCAGGTCGGTGGTGTTGGCCGAGCCCTTGCGCTGTCCGAAGTAGACGCTGATACCCAGGCCATGGTCATTTGTATGTTCGATGGTCTCTGTTTCGCCCAGACGGACCGTGAGGTCCAGTCCGTGTTGTGCGTGTACCCCCGCTTCGGCCTGGTCGGCACCCTGCTGGCGTGCCTCCTCGAGGAGGTCGGCAACGATTCGTTTCAGCTGTGGCAACTCATAGTGACTCATGCGGCAGTGCCTCCGACGGTCATCTCGTCGATCTTCAGGGTCGGCTGGCCGACACCGACCGGCACACTCTGGCCTTCCTTGCCGCAGGTGCCTATGCCGGAATCGAGCTCCAGGTCGTTACCCACCATGCTGATGCAAGTCATGGCTTCAGGTCCGTTCCCGATCAGGGTGGCTCCCTTGACCGGTGCGGTGATTTTTCCGTTCTCGATCAGGTAGGCCTCGCTGGCGGAGAACACGAACTTGCCGGAGGTGATGTCCACCTGGCCACCACCGAAATTGACGGCATAAAGCCCGCGGTCGACCGAGGCGATGATCTCCTGCGGATCATGCTCGCCCGGAAGCATGTAGGTATTGGTCATGCGTGGCATGGGCAGGTGGGCATAGGATTCACGTCGGCCGTTACCGGTGGGCGCCATCCCCATCAGACGCGCATTCATCCGGTCCTGCATATAGCCTTTGAGCACGCCGTTTTCGATCAATACGGTCTGCTGGGTGGGTGTGCCTTCGTCATCGATACTCAGAGAGCCACGCCGATCGGGCAGCGTTCCGTCATCCACCACGGTGCACAGCGGGGAGGCGACCTGTTCGCCGATGCGTCCTGTGAAGGCGGAGGTGCCCTTGCGATTGAAGTCACCTTCCAGTCCGTGACCCACTGCCTCGTGCAACAGAACGCCCGGCCACCCGGGACCGAGGACGACCGGCAGAAGGCCGGCAGGCGCATCTATCGCTTCAAGGTTTACCAGCGCCTGGCGTACTGCTTCACGGGCATAGCTTTTGGCACGGTCCTCTTCCAGGAAGAAATCCAGGGCGCGGCGGGCACCGCCGCCGGCACTGCCCTGTTCAATCTTTCCATTCTGTTCCACGATGACACTGACGTTCAGCCGTACCAGGGGGCGCACATCGCCCGCCAGCTGCCCCTCGTTATTGATGATCAGCACGGTGTCGTGGGCTGCGACCAGGTTGACGATTACCTGTTGCACCCGTGGATCCTGGGCTCTGGCCTCGGCGTCTAGGCGGCGCATGAGGTCGAGTTTGTCCTGTTCGCTGAGCGACTCCAATGGGTTGATGGGTGCATACAGCTGCGCAGTATCCTTACGGCTCGCAATCGCCTGGCGACCGCTATTGCCGGCGCGTGCGATCGTGCGGGCTGCCTCGGCCGCCTCCAGCAACTGCGGCATGACCAGGTCGTCGGTGTAGGCGAACCCGGTCTTGTCACCGCTGACTGCACGCAGGCCCGCACCTTGTTCAATACTGTGATTGCCTTCGCGCACGATGCCATCCTCGAGGACCCAGGATTCGAGACGGGCGTACTGAAAGTAGATATCCGCCGCGTCCACCTGGCGTGACAGCATCCTGTCCATGACCTGGGCGAGAGACTGCTCACTCAGGCCAGGGGCATCCAGCAGGGTGGCCCGGGCCAGCTCCAGTGCATTGCTCATAATGATGTTCCGATGGTTATCTGCACCGCAGTCGGCGGTGCTTCAGGCTGGGAAAGTTACGTCGCGTGCTGGTCTGGAAATCGGGATCGATGGTGGCAATTGCAAGTCCGGTGCCTCGTTCGCGGCGGTCCAGCACACTGCCCCAGGGGTCGACGATCATGCTGTGGCCATGGGTTTCGCGTCCCTCGACGTGAAATCCGCCCTGCGCAGCAGCAATGACATAGGAGAGATTTTCGATAGCGCGCGCCCGTACCAGTACATCCCAGTGGGCGCGGCCGGTCACTGCGGTAAAGGCGGCGGGCAGGGAGAAGACCTCCGCACCCTGGTCCACCATGGCGCGAAAGAGTTCCGGAAAGCGCAGGTCATAGCATACTGACAGGCCCAGTCTGCCCACGGGGGAATCGACAACAATCACCTTGTCGCCCGGTTCGATGGTGTCCGATTCGTGGTATTGCTCACCCGACTCGACCAGGGTGACGTCGAACAGATGGCGCTTGTCGTACCGCGCCACTTCGTGCCCTGCTTCGTCGAACACCAGGCTGGTGGCACGCCAGCGTGACTGGTCATCGCCTTCCAGCGGGATGGTGCCACCAACGATCCAGATGCCCAGACGCGCGGCCAGGCGCGATAGAAACTCCTGCAGCGGACCTTCCCCCTCACTTTCACGGTAGGGCAGGGCATCCGCGCTGTCCGCTCCGAGAAAGGCAAAGTTCTCCGGCAACACAGCCAGAGAGACCCCCTTGCGTGCGGCCTCTTCCAGCAGTTTCTCCGTTGTCAGCAGGTTGGCATTGATGTTGGTGCCGGAAGCCAGCTGAATGGCGGCGACTTTGATCGGATTGCTGCTCATCAAATTCTCGCGGTTACGTCCCGTATCACGTTTCCATCATATCAAGGATCTTCGGGCTTAATCCCCGCCCGGAAAGCCGGTCTCTCCGGACTCGTCCGGAACGGTGGGTTCGCTTCGTTGGCCAAAAAGTTTTTCAAGCAGGCCTTTTTTCGGACGGGTACGACTTTCGTCTATCGCCGCTTCCTGGGCATCTGTCTTGACTTCGGTCTGCTGGCCACTCAGTCCGTGCAGTATCTGCGATATCGGTCCCCCGCTTTTCAGGGCCGTCAACTGTGGCTCGTTCCAGCTGCCGGTGACGGCATACTCGAAGCGGTTGATGCGGTCCACCTCTTCGGACAACAGGCGCTGTGCCAGGAAGGTCGCTGCTCCGGCGATGGGACCTCCGGCAATCGTACTGGCGATGATCAGGGTCGCATCGAGCTTGGGGGCGACCTGCACCACCTGGTCGAAGTCGCGTTCGACCAGGCCGATACGCCCACCGATCTCGATACGTCCGGAGGGACCGTCGATCATGAGGTCGCGGGTGCGAGCCTGGCCTTCGCCAAACTCGAAGTGACCGCTGATACGGTCGAAGCTGTACCCCTCTTTCAACAGGTCACCGAAATCCAGCTTCAGACGTCGCTTGAGAGCATCCAGGCTGAGCAGGCCAAGTACGCGCGTGATTCCCGGCTCCACCTCGGACAGGCGGCCATCGGCAACCTCCAGCTCCGCGCTGCCCCGCAAGCTGGCGCGCTGCGGTTGCGCGGGGTTTCCCGGCCAGTCCAGATCAAAATCCAGGTTGCTTCTGGCACCGTCCACATGGCGCGGCAGACCAAGGGCATGCAACAGTTCGCCCAGGTCCTGGGTCCTCAAGCGGCCATCCAGGTGTGTATGGGCCATGTTGTTCTGCCAGGTCCATCGCCCCGTGGTCTGCAGGTTCCCTGTCGGCCCCTTCAAGGCCAGTCGCTTGATGCGGCTGCCACCGCTGACCGGTTGCATTGACAATGCCAGCTCACCCATCGGGACGTCGTTGAGGCGGAGATCCCGGCATTGCAGTTCCACGCGCGGCAGAGTGCGCGGGTCGGGACCCTGTGCCGGGTCGGATGCAGGCCCGGCAGGTCGATCGCCCTGAGGCAGGCTGAGATACAGACGCTCGATGTCGGCACTCAGAACGCCCTGCGGGCCGGCGCGATAACGGACATGGCCGGCGAATTGCCGACTATCGATCTGGACATCGATATCGCCCTTGCGCCCCCTGGCGTCGAGGCGGACGTCGGGAAGTTCCACCGGGTCCAGGGCAAGCATCGGGGTGATCAGTTCCAGGTCCCAGGGCATTTGGCCCTTACCCTTTGGCAGGCGGTTCACGAGCCGGTGCCATTCGGCAGGGACCACCCGTGGCAGTTCGGCGAGTACACGCAGACCGGGTTGACCCGGGAGTTGGCTGCGGCCGCGGTTGACACGGATTTCGCCACGGCTGGCGTCACCGTTCACGATAGCGTCCAGTTGGCCGTCGTAGCGCACGCGAACAGGCCCGGTCTGCTTGCCAATGGGGACCTCGATCTCCAGCAGACGCGCTTCGTTGGCTGTTTTCCCCAACGGTGTGGGCAGTTCCAGTGCGATGCCCTTGAGGTGGCTGGTCACTGCGACAAAAATGGGTGTTTGCTCGGGTGCCTTTGCGCCGGGGATGTCGAGGTCGAGGGTGAAATCCGCCGCGCCGGAGGCCAGTTGCAGGGGGAGTTTCGGGAAACGTTGCTGGAGTGTTGCAACCGGCCAATTGGCGCGTGTGTGGATACGCGTGGTGCTGCCATTGGGTCGTACATCCAGGAGGATGGGCGAGCCGAACGCCCTGCCCCGGATGTCTGAGGCGCGCAACGCCTCCAGGCCAATCTCAAGGCCGCCCTGTATCCGGTCGACTGTCAGGTCCCAGCCTTTCAGGCTCAGGCGGTTGCCCTGAAAACGCAGCCTGCCGTCGAGCTCGTAGCTGCCACGCCCATGTACCAGCGGCACTTGGAAATCGAGATCCAGCACGCTACTGCCGACGGTAGTGAGTGCCCGTGCAACGTGTCCAAAGTCCTGTTCCAGCGCCGGTTCCTGCAGGACCCGCAGCTGGTCCCTGAGCGGGCCTTGCAGCCGCCCTTTCAGGCGCAGTGGACTGGTGGGTCCGAGACTGTCGATGCGCGCGTGTGCCGAGACGATCTCGCTGTCGTAGATGCGGCCCTCCAGCAGTTCGATATCGAGACTGTTTTCATGGAAGAAGAGCTTGGCGCTGACATCCCGCAACGGTGGCCAGCCCTCCTTGTACTCGAGCGGCGTGTCACGGGTGATGCCGACGACCTCGAATGTACCGTTGCGCGAGCGGTGAAAAGGAAAATCCTGCAACGGGCCGCTGACCAGCAGGTCGACCTGCTCCAGTCGGCCGCTGCTGAGCGAGTGGTCCAACCACGTAACCAGCTCCGGACTCATGATCGGCTTGGGAAGATAGTGGCTGGTAGCGGCGACATCCATCTCCCGGGCCTGGGCGCGCAGGTGGAGGCTGGGCGCCTGCTCGACGGTGTGCCGATACTCGAACCAGAGCTTGCTATCGAGATCGGCTGTAGCCAGGGCGAGGTCATTGCTGAAAAGCATCCAGCCATCGTCCGCCGGCTGCCAATGAATGCTTCCCTGCAGCCTGGTGAGTGTGTGTGACGAGGGAAACAAAGGTTGCTTGTCGATTCGCAGGTCGCTGCCCTCGAGACTCAGGTTTGCATACCGGGACGAACCGCTCAGGTGCAGGTCGAGTGCATCGATTCCGGGCGCCGACTGCCAGGGTTGAAGCGACAGGCTCTCTACTTTGGTATCTATTGCCCATTCGGGCTCGTTCCCGGTAGCCAGGGAGAGGCGAAGATCTCTCAACTTGCCGGTTGGCTGCAGTCCGCCCAGAGCGGAGGTCAGCTGCGGGTCCAGGGGCAGCATTTGTGCGAGCTCCCCCAGGGTTTTTAGGGGCAACCCGTTGGCTCCGACCTTGAAGTGACGTTGCGCATTTTCGACGTAACGATGAATGGCCAGGGCACTGATCTCGGGTGGTTCCTCAGGCAGAGTCTTGAGCAGAAGCTGGTCCAACAGCACCCGCCACTCGCCTTCGGAGCGACGCAGATAGTCGATCTCGCCCGACAGGGTTTCCAGCTGGAAGTGCTTGGGCTGCTCATCCTCCAGCGACAGGTTCAGGCGATCGATACGGAAACTGCCCAGGGTACTGACTTCGGTTGCCTGCTCCCATTCCTGCCAGATCTCACCCCTGAGCCTGCCGTCATGCAGTTGGTAATGATCGGGCAGGTAAGCGGAAAGCAGCTGTCGCAGCTGGAGGCCCTGTACCCGCAGATAACTGCTGCCATGCCAGTCATCCGTTCCAAGAAAGCCGCTGATCCGCGCGGCAAAGCGAACGTTGCCAAGCTTGCTCTTGAGGCGTGCCCTCAGGTCCAGTTCCTCCCCCCTGCGAACCAGGTCGAGTTCGATGTTCTCTACCAGGATCGGTTGGGCCTGGCGTACCCGGTCTTCCCAGCGCAGGAGGGTATGCCGCAGACGGGTGTGACGGGGCAGGACCAACTGCCTGCCACTTTTCTGTCCGTTCAAACCCCCACTATCAGCGGCGGCGGTTGGAAGGCCGACCAGGTGAATGCGTCGGTCCGCTTCACGTACCAGGTTCAGCTGCAGGCCATCCAGCGTCAGGCGAAGCGCGTCCAGCAACTGCCCCTTCAGCAGACTGTAATGACTCAGATCCAGACTGACCGCGTCCAGGGTGACCGGTTGGTCCCCGGAGCCGATCTCTACCTGGGTGAGTCGCAGGCGCGGCCCGATACCCCACCAGCTGGCCTGGATCCGCTCGAAACGAACCGGCTGTCCAAGCCGTTCGCTGAGCCAGTCGGCGATCGGGTCATGCGCGTATTCGAGCAGCGGGGTGCTGAGGCGTGCCGTAAGGGCGAGGACTCCCCACGCGATAACCACGAAGGCCAATAGCCGGCCTCCCCAGCGGGTAACATGTTTCATGCCTGATCAGACCAGGACGACGTCGTACTGTTCCTGGGTATAGAGGGCCTCTGCCTGCAGCTTGATCGGTTTGCCGATGAACTGCTCCAGCTCCGCCAGATTCTGGGATTCTTCGTCCAGCAGGCGGTCAATGACTTCCGCTGAGGCCAGTACCAGCAGCTGCTCCACGTCGAACTGGCGGCACTCGCGCAGGATCTCCCTGAAGATTTCGTAGCAGGTGGTTTCGGCGGTCTTGATGGTGCCCCGTCCGCGGCAGGTGGGACAGCCTTCGCAAAGTATCTGTCCCAGTGACTCACGCGTACGCTTGCGCGTCATTTCGACCAGTCCCAGGGCCGAGACCTCGGTAATATGGGTCTTGGCATGATCGCGCGCCAGACAACGTTCGAGTGCACGAATGACCTGGCGCTTGTGTTCCTGGTCGGTCATGTCGATGAAGTCGACGATGATGATGCCACCAAGGTTACGCAGGCGAAGTTGCCGGCATATGGCCTGGGCCGCCTCCAGGTTGGTCTTGAAGATCGTTTCCTCGAGGGTGCGGTGGCCTACGAAGGCGCCGGTGTTGACGTCGATGGTGGTCATAGCCTCGGTCTGGTCGATCACCACGTGTCCACCGGACTTGAGGTCCACGGTACGCTTGAGCGCCTTCTGAATCTCGTCCTCCACGCCGTACAGGTCGAATATGGGACGTTCGCCGGGGTAGTACTCGATCTGCGCATTGCTGTCCGGCAGAAATTTGAATGCGAACTGGCGTCCTTTATCGAAAGTGGAACGCGAGTCTATGCGTACCCGCTCCACCTCCGGTCCGACCAGGTCCCGCAGGGCGCGCAGTCCCAAAGGCAAATCCTCGTGGATGACTTCAAGCGGCTTTGCTTCCCGCGACTTTTCCTGGATCGACTTCCACAGGCGCTGCAGGAACTGCATGTCATGCTGCAGTGCCGCCTCACTTGCGCTCTCGGCCGCGGTGCGTGCAATGAAACCGGAAGGCAGTTCCGAGGTCTCGGCAAAACTGCCGAGGATGCGGCGCAGGCGACCGCGCTCTTCCTCGTCCTCGATCTTCTGCGATACCCCCACGCTCTGCATGTTCGGCATGAAAACCATGTACCGCGAGGGGATGGATATATTCGTGGTCAGGCGGGCACCCTTGCTGCCGATCGGGTCCTTGACTACCTGCACTACGATTTCACCGCCTTCATGCACCAGGTCGGTGATCTGTTCGCTGCGGCCGCTGTCGGTATGGATGTCCGAGGCATGCAGGAAGGCGGCCCGTTGCAGACCGATGTCGACAAAGGCCGCCTGCATGCCGGGCAGTACGCGGCACACCTTGCCCTTGTAGATATTGCCCACCAGGCCACGCTTGGCGGTGCGTTCAATGATGATCTCCTGAACCACTCCATTCTCGACCATGGCCACACGGGTTTCAGGGGGAGTGACGTTGATCAGGATTTCCTCGCTCATGGGAGCAAGTCTAGCATTCTCAGGGTAGGTTCAGAGCGAGGCCACGGAGCAGTTTGGCGGTCTCGAACAGGGGCAGACCCATGATGCCGGAATAGCTGCCTTCGATGTGCTCTACGAATACCGCGCCCAGCCCCTGGATCGCATATCCACCGGCTTTGTCGTGTGGTTCGCCAGTGTCCCAGTAACGGCCCGCCTCGTGTTCACCAATCTCGCGAAAACGCACCCTGTTTTCCGACAAGGCGTACTCGATGCTGGAGTGGACCAGGGCCACACCGGTCAGCACCCGGTGGGTCTGTCCACTGAGTGTTCTCAGCATGGCGATCCCGTCTTCCCGATCAAGCGGCTTTCCCAGGATGCGGTCGTGCAACACCACCGTGGTGTCCGATCCAATGACTGCATCGGTGCGATGACCTGCATGCACGGCGCGTGCCTTTTCGGTCGCCATCCGCTGCACGTAGTCCTCGGGTGACTCGCCGGGCAACGGCGTTTCATCGATGTCGGCCGGCAGGCATACGAAATCAAGTCCGATCTGGCGCAGCAGTTCGGCGCGGCGGGGCGACTGGGAGGCGAGTATCAACATGGGGCGGTGCTTTTTCTCTTAATCACGGCGTCCTGGAACTTGAGCACCAGGGGTACCTGGGTAACCCTGTGTACGCGAAAGCTCGCACGCGAGCTCAACCACCCCGATGATAGGGGTGATTCCGCAGGATGCTCAGGGCCCGGTACAACTGCTCCGCCATGATCACCCGCACCAGAGGGTGCGGCAGGGTCAGAGGCGACAGTGACCAGCGTTGTCCGGCCGCCGCGCGCGCCTCATCGGACAGTCCCTCCGGGCCACCCACGAGCAGGGCAATGTCCTGGCCGCCTGCCATCCAGCCGTCGAGCTGCCGCGCCAGTTGTTCGGTGGACCAGTTGCGCCCGTCCAACTCCATGGCGATCACCCGCGCCCCCTTGGGTATGGCCTGTAGCATGCGCTGGCCCTCATCGCGCATGGCGCGTGCGATATCGGCGTTCTTGCCCCGCTTCCCGGGGGCGATCTCCACCAGCCGCAGAGCGCATTCGGCTGGCATGCGCTTGGCGTACTCGTTGTAGCCTTGCTGCACCCAGGCGGGCATGCGGTCACCAATGGCGATCAGGTGAATGTTCATGCAGGGAATACAGGCTGGTGGTTGGCAATGGCCCGGGGATCCGGGTTCTGCAAAATCAGGTCTTGCCCCGAATCAGGCGTCAGCCACGTTCCTTGCTCAGCTTTTCAGCGGCCTGTGGATCGACTTCCCACAGTTTTTCGATCTGGTAGTAGTCACGCACACGTGGCTGCATGACATGTACCACCACCCCGTTGAGATCGACCAGGGCCCATTCCCCTTCTTTGACGCCTTCTTCACCGATGGATGCCTCGCCCGCCTGTTTGGCCTTGAAGGCAACCGCTTCGGCGGAGGATTTCACGTGACGTTCGGAGGTGCCGGAGGCGATAACCAGGTAATCGGCAATTACCGTGCGGCCACGTACGTCGATGACATTGATGTCCTTGGCCTTCATGTCTTCAAGGGTGGCGACCACGAGGTCGCGCAGTTCTTCAACCTGCATATTGTTTCCGGAAGTCTCGATCATTGCATGGATTCTAAACCAAGCCCGAACGGTCTGCTGTACGGCGGTAAAGTTCCTGCCTGGTTATGTAGTCGCCAACCGCATCGGGCAGCAGCCAGGCGGGGTCTCTGCCTTCCTGGATGCGTTGCCGGATGTTGCTGGAGGCTATCTCGAGCTGGGTCACGTCCAGGAAGACAAGCCCACCGGATGATCCACGCTGCAGACCGCTGACATCGGTATGATGGATTTCGGTCAATTCGCGCAGTGAAGGATCGTCGGGCAGGCGGTAGCCGGGACGTTGCAGTACCGCGATATGAGCGGTAGCCAGGATCCCCTCCGGATCACGCCAGCGCATGAAACCATTGAAGGCATCCGAACCCATCAGAAGGCACAGCGTCTCTCCAGGCAGGTCCTGTTGCAGAGAGGTCAGGGTATCGATCATGTAAGAGTCGCCGCCGCGTTGGATTTCGCGGTCGTCAACGGTATACAGGGAATGCCCGTCGATGGCCAAGTGCAACATCGCCAGTCGTTGCGTTACGCTGGCGAGCGGTTGTTCGCGGTGTACGGCCTGTGCCAGCGGGACGAGACGGATTTGTTGCAGCTCGAGTGCTTCGGCGGCGTCCAGCGCAATGCGCAGGTGACCATGATGAACAGGATCGAAGGTGCCGCCGAAAATACCGATCATGGGGTTCTATGGATAAAACTCAGGTGCGGATATGCCCGTCGCCGAGTACCACCCACTTCACCGAGGTGAGCCCTTCCAGGCCGACCGGTCCGCGCGCGTGGAACTTGTCGGTGGAGATGCCGATCTCGGCACCCAGGCCATACTCGAAGCCGTCGGCGAAACGGGTTGAAGCGTTAACCATGACCGAACTGGAGTCCACCACGCGCAGGAAGCGGCGTGCCTTGGTGATGCTCTCGGTGATGATGCTCTCGGTATGCTGGGAACTATGCGTGTTGATATGTCCCATGGCCTCTTCGAGGTCCTCCACCACGCGAATCGACAGGATAGGCGCGAGGTACTCGGTATCCCAATCCTCATCGCTTGCGGTCCCGCACCTATCACCCAGGACCTCGCGCGTGACCGGGCAGCCGCGCAGTTCCACTCCCTCTTCGATGTAGGCATCCGCAAGCGCGGGCAGCAGTTCTCCCGCGACGGTGGCGTTGACCAACAGGGTCTCCATGGTGTTGCAGGTGCCGTAGCGCTGAGTCTTTGCATTCAGCGCCACATCGAAGGCCTTTTGCGGATCCGCCTCGTCATCGATGTAGACATGACAGATTCCGTCCAGGTGCTTGATCACCGGCACGCGTGCTTCGTTGCTGATCCGTTCGATCAGGCCTTTGCCGCCGCGCGGGATGATGACGTCGATGTACTCTGGCATGGTGATCATTTGCCCGACCGCCGCGCGGTCGGTGGTGGCGATTACCTGTACCGCGTAGGCCGGGAGACCGGCCTGTTCCAGGCCGTGCTGAATGCAACCGGCAATGGCCTGGTTGGAGTGGAAGGCCTCCGATCCACCACGCAGCACGGTGGCATTGCCGGATTTCAGGCAGAGTGCTGCCGCATCGGCGGTCACGTTCGGACGGGATTCGTAGATGATACCCACCACGCCGAGCGGAACACGCGTGCGTCCCACCTGGATGCCGGTCGGGCGGAATTTCATATCGAAGATTTCACCAATCGGGTCGGGTAGCGCGGCGATCTGGCGCAGGCCCTCGATCATGCTGTCGATGCGGACATCGTTGAGTTCCAGGCGGTCGAGCAGGGCCGCATCCAGGCCTTTCGCTGCACCTGCCTCGAGGTCTTTGCTGTTCTCTTCGATCAGCTTGGCGCGGTTGGCTTGGAGGTCGTCCGCGATGGCATTCAGGGCATGGTTCTTGGCATTGGTGTCGGCCGCGACAAGCGCGCGCGAGGCGGCACGGGCGCGCTGGCCGAGTTCATCCATGTAGGTGCCGATATCGGAAAGGTTGGGAGCATTCTGGCTCATGGTGATCAGGGTCCAAGTCAATCAAAGCGCGCATTATACGGGAGCGGTGTTTGCTCATACTATCGAAGCCGGGAACAGTGCCTGCCAGAGTGCGGATTCTCAGCTGCTGCAGATCCGGGCGATTATTTGTTCGAACAGCATCCAGGGGTCGCGAGGATCGGCGCCCTTGACCGCGGCATCCGCCGCCTGACAGGAATCCAGCAGTGAGAGCCATCGCGCGGGTTTGTGTCGGGACAGGGCCTGGCGCGCGAGTGCCTTGCGCTTTTCCCATATCTTTGCACGGCTCATGGCGTGATCCAGGCTCAGGCCCCGGGCGGTCTCCAGGGCTATCGCGGCCAGTTGCGAGATCTCGCGGTGCAGGGCCCACAGCACCACGGCGGCGGCGACACCTTCACCCTTGAGGCCATCGAGTATGTGCAGGGAGCGAGGCAGTTCCGCGCGCAGGGCGGAATCGACCAAGTCAAACACGTCGTAACGGGCACTGTCTGCAACCGCTTCCGCGAGCCCTTCCGCATCGATGGGGCCCTCGCCATGCAACAGAAGCAGCTTCTCGATCTCCTGTCTGGCCGCGAGCAGGTTGCCCTCGACGCGTTCGGCAAGCAGCGTGATCGCATCCCGGCTTGGTTGCAGGCCGGCCTGGCGCATGCGTTGTCCAATCCAGTCGGGCAGATTCGCCAGCTCCACCGGCCAGACCTGGATGACCACACCGCGCCCCTCGACCGACTTGAACCACTTGCTGTTCTGCTGCTGGCGATCCAGTTTCGGCAGCGTGAGCAGCAGCAGGGTGTCCGGCGGGGGATTGCCGCAGTATTCCGCAAGTGCCTGGCCGCCCTCGCGCCCGGGTTTGCCACCCGGCAGGCGCAGATCAATGATTTTCTTTTCTGCGAACAGGGAAAAACTGGCGGCTTCTGCGAGCAGCGAATTCCAATCGAAACCGGGTCCGGCCTCCATCACCTCGCGGTTGTCGTGCCCGGCATCGCGGGCTGCCCGGCGGATCGCGTCGGTCGCCTCATCGAGTAGCAGGGGCTCGTCGCCACTGACCAGGTAGACAGGCGCCAGCTCGCTTCCCAGGTGGCGTGCGAGCTGTTCCGCGCGCAGGCGCATTCAGAGCAGAACGGACAGGCGCCGGATCAGACGGTTGACCAGTTCGCGTCGCATGTCCTCGCGCAGGGTCTGTGCTTCCTGCTGCCCGGAAAGTACCCGGTTCTGCGGAGCGAACAGGGTCCGTGTGACTCGCAGGGTCTGTTCGGGGATGCGTTGGCCATGGCCTTTTTCGCGCAGGCTGAAACGCATGGATTCCATGAGCTCGTACTCAGTGGCCCGGTTACGCGAATCCAGCCCGACAACCCGCTCGGCAGTGTTTCGAGCCGAGATACGCAGGGTGGCGTTTGCCATTGAGCTGTCCGCTGTCAGCTGGGCACCCGCCTGTCGCAGCTGATCGTGCAGCTCTCGCCCGAACGTAGAGTCCGGTGACACACCCGAGATGGCGAGGGGCTGGGGCAGGCTCTGCAGTTTCGCGACCTGGCCCCGCAGCTGGAAACCGCAGGCGCTCAGCAGGCCGAGCAACATGAGGCCCAGCGTCAGTCGCATGGCGATGTTCTTCATCCTGGGTCGTCCTCCTGGGTTGTATCGTTCAGTTCGCAACGATGTTGATCAACTTGCCGGGCACCACGATGACTTTGCGCACGGTTTTGCCCTCGATAAAGCGTTGTACGTTTTCATTCGCCAGGGCGGTGGCCTCCACGGCATCGCGATCGGCGTCCGCTGGTACCTGTATCTTGGCGCGTACCTTGCCGTTCACCTGGGTCACGATCTCGATGGCATCCTGGTGCAGTGCCTCTTCGTCCACCACCGGCCAGCCGGCCTGCAGTATGTCATCGCCGAAGTCGAGTTCGATCCAGAGCCGGTGCGTGATGTGCGGCGCAATGGGGGCTAGCAGGCGCAGCATGATACCCAGACCCTCCCGCAGTGCCTCGGTTTCGGCCGTGTTTCCGCCGAGTTTGTTGAGCGCATTGAGCATGCTCATGCAGGCCGATACCACGGTGTTGTACTGTTGACGCTCGAAGTCGAACAGGGCCTTCTTCAGGTTGCTATGGAGCTCACGGCGGGCATCTTCGACACTGATCGAGCCCTCGGCAGTGGATGCGTTGCTGTCGCTCAGGCGTCCGGCCAGGTTCCACACCCGCTTGAGGAAGCGATGCGCACCCTCGACGCCTTCGTCGGACCATTCCAGGGACTGATCCGGGGGGGCTGTGAACATGGTGTACAGGCGCACGGTGTCGGCGCCGTAGCGATCGATCAGATCCTGGGGGTCGATGCCGTTGTTCTTGGACTTGGACATCTTTTCCACACCGCCGGGCGTGACGGCCCGTCCGTCCTCGCGCAATACCGCCCGAATCGCGCGCCCTTTGTCGTCACGTTCGACCTCGACATCGGCTGGGTTGAACCATTCACGCGAGCCGTCCTGGTTCTCGCGAAAATAGGT
>Ga0180435_10003622_pt1 | contig 15388 bp, 14 predicted proteins | sample SS_ome_3_FD_132467 | JGI IMG/M metagenome (GOLD analysis project Ga0180435, IMG submission 132467) | Hypersaline lake sediment archaeal communities from the Salton Sea, California, USA - SS_3_S_1 metaG | ecosystem: Environmental > Aquatic > Non-marine Saline and Alkaline > Hypersaline >... | reverse complement strand
GTGATTGCCTGGCTCCTCGAACTGGTCGAAGATCATGATGTTGTCGCGCGTGGATTGAAGCTCTTTGCACTTCTGGAAGATCTCCCACACGTTGGACTCGCATCCAGGTGTGGCAATGACCTCGCCTGCAACCTTGGACAACCACTCGAAGCGTTCTTGGGACATTTCCTCCGGCAGGATGGCGATGGACTCGCAGCCCAGCAATGCTGAGTTGTACGCGCCGCCTCGGCAGAAGTTGCCGGTGGAGGGCCATACGGCCTTATGGAATGTGGGATCAAACTGTCCGGTCACCAAGGGAGGGACCAAACAGCCAAAGGTTGCGCCGACTTTGTGGGCTCCTGTCGGGAACCACTTACCAACCAGCGCGATGATGCGAGCGTTCACGCCCGTGAGTTCGGATGGGAACTCGATGTAGTTCACGCCTCCGAACCCGCCGCCATGTGACACTGGCTCATTCTTCCAGGTGATACGGAACAAATTGAGCGGATGGATATCCCAAAGGCTCAGATCTCGTAGCCCGTCTTTGGCCTGTTGCGGCGCCTTTGCCGGGTCCTTCATCTGTTCGAACGTCGGGATCGTGATTCCTCGTTCCTTGGCTCGTGAAACGGAGTTCTCCAGGTTCTTCTCGTTTTTCTCTAAGTTGATCATTGTGTCGCCTGCTCTCTCGTTGTGGAGTGATGGCGGTAATGCTATCATGCAGCTTGGCAACTTTGCAACATCGATGGGAAGGGGAATTGAGCGCACAAATGCATGATCTCGTCATCCGGGGAGGCACCGTTGTCGGCCCTTTGGACGTTCAGCGCGTCGACATCGCGATCGACGGAGAACGCATTGTTGCCATTGGCACGGACCTTCCGGGTCGGCGCATCGTGGATGCCTCAGGCAAGCTCGTGTTCCCCGGCGTGATCGATGCGCACACGCACATGGCGCTCCCCGTGGGTGGGACGCGCTCCAGCGATGACTTCTTCACTGGTACTCTGGCTGCCGCCTTTGGAGGTGTGACCTCCATTGTTGACTTCACTGTAGGCTCTAGGGAATCGTCCATTCCGCAGGACATCGATCAACGTCTACATGTGTTGTCGGATGCAGTGATCGATGTCGCACTCCACGGCGAGGTCGTGGGTTGGACGCCAGACGGTGGCTGGCAGTTCGAGGAAGCGGTTCAGAAGGGAGTAACGAGCTTCAAGTTCTATACCGCCTACGAAACCTCTGGACGAAGAACCTTCCCTGCAGAGATGCGCCGGGCATTTGAGATGCTGGCTGATCTGGATTGTGTCGCGCTAGTGCATTGCGAGGATGAGGAACTGATTCGTTCGATTCTTAAGAACCTTGCACCGCGAGAGCTTGAAGACATGGCCACGCTTGCGCATGCCAGACCCGATCTGTGCGAGCAAACTGCAATCTCTCAGGTCGCGCGCATCGCGCGGGACACCGGCTGTCGTGTGCATATCGTGCATGTCTCGTCCGCCTTGGGTCTGGCTGCAGTCCAAGAAGCCAGGCGACATGGAGCTCCGCTCACCGCGGAAACCTGTCCGCAATACCTGACACTTACCGCAGACTGCTACGACCGCATGGACGGCCATTTGTTTTCTGCCAGTCCCGCGCTTCGGACACTGGCCGATCAGCAAGAACTGTGGGAAGGGCTGCGCGACCATGGACTGGACTTTGTGGCCACGGACCACTGCCCGTTCACCAAAGCCCAGAAGCTCTGGAGAGGATCCTTCCTCGAGTTGCCGTACGGCCTTCCAGGCGTTGAAACCTTGCTGCCCATTCTCTTCACTGAGGGTGTCAATCGTGGACTGCTGTCGATCACTGACATACCGCGGCTACTTTCTGCCCGGCCCGCAGCCTGTTATGGACTCGATCACCGCAAGGGGGTTCTCGAGGTTGGAATGGACGGAGACGTCATTGTCTTTGATCCGGAACTGCAGTGGGAGATTGCGGCACACGAACTACACATGAACACCGACTTCTCTCCGTACGAAGGGTGGATCCTGGACGGGAAAGTCGTTACGACGATCGCACGTGGCGACGTCATTGTAGAGGACAACGAGTTTCTCGGTGAGCAGGGCAGGGGACAGTACATTTCCCGCGGCAGGGAGTAGGCGCTTGCTTTTTTGCGGGATGAAACCAGTCAGGCTATCATACAGGTTTACAGGATGGTGACATCCTAGTCACTGGAGCGAGGAGGTTAGATGACGTTCAAGAAAGTCAGACCCCGCAAGATTTCCGCGGTTGCTGCGGAGCAGATCGTTGAAGCGATCCAACGGGGCGACTACGCCATTGGCAGCAAACTCCCCTCTGAGTTTGAGCTTGCTGAACTCATGGGCGTAAGCAGGCCGTCCATTCGAGAGGCGTTGTCAGCGCTACAGGCCATGGAGATCATCGAGTCTCGCCCAGGGAGTGGGAATTACGTACTTCGAAAGCCAAGTTCCGCAGACGAGAGCGATGCGGTCCATCTCATCGAATCCGAGACGGGATGCCTTGAAGTCATGGAGGCCCGCGGTGTCCTGGAACCTCCTGTGGCGTCACTGGTTGCAGGCAAGGTCGAGGCAGAGATGCTGAGCGCGCTCCGCGAACCGATCGATGAGATGCGCACCTATGCCGCAGAGAACAATTTCGATGCCTACTTTGATGCAGACAAGCGATTTCATTTGGCGCTCGCAGAGGCCGCAGGCAACCCATTGGTCACTGCGGCACTTGCGCCACTGCTCTCGTCCATGGATCAGCGCGTCTACCGCGAGTTCACACGTCACTACTATCTACGCAATGTCGAGGATCTTCAGCATGTCGTTGATCTACATCATGAGATTCTCTCTGCGATTGAGGCCAATGACGGTGAGACGGCATTCGCAAAGACTGTGGAGCATTGGGATCGCATGCGAGAGATTTGGGAGGCCTAGCTGACAATCGATCGAGGCTTGCCAGCTGGCATTGTGTTTGCCGGCGCTGAGGAGTGAAACGGAACCGGCCGAGCCTGGCTGGTTCCAATCAATAGATAGAAACTGAACGTACGGAAAGGTGATCGAATGGAAGGCGGAAAGCAAACAGTCGTCGTCGCCCTGGGCGGCAATGCGATTCTACAGCCGGGTCAGAAGGGCACGTTTGATGAACAGATGGCCAACGTGCACGTAACCTGCGAGCAGCTTGCGCACATGGTGGAATCCGGGAAGTACCGGGTCGTCGTGACGCACGGGAATGGTCCCCAGGTCGGGAACCTTCTGCTGCAAAACGAAGCAGGCAAAGACGTTGCGGCGCCGATGCCGCTGTTTGTCTGTGGTGCCGAATCCCAGGGCCTGATTGGCCTGATGATTCAGCAGAACCTCGGGAATCTGCTCGCGGCACAAGGCAACGGGGATATCCCGATTGCAACCATCGTGACGCAGGTCGTTGTGGACAAGGACGATCCTGCATTCACCAACCCGAGCAAGCCGGTCGGACCGTTCTACTCTGAGGAAGAAGCGAGAGCGCTCGAAACCGAGAAAGGGTACAACGTTCGAGAAGATGCGGGTCGTGGCTGGCGCCGCGTGGTGCCTTCCCCCAACCCGATCGAGATCAACGAGAAGGCTGCGGTTCGTCAGCTGGCAGATGCGCAGGCCATTGTCATTGCATCCGGTGGCGGCGGTATTCCAGTGATTCGCGAGAACGGCAAGCTCAAGGGCGTGGACGCGGTTATTGACAAGGACCTTGCAGGCCAAGTGATGGCTATCGATGTGGAAGCATCGATCTTCATGGTGCTGACGGATGTTGATAGTGTGCGCCTGAACTACAACACGCCGGAAGAGAAAGCACTCTCCAAGATGACGGTCGCCGAAGCCAAGCAGTACGCTGAGGAAGGGCACTTCGCCAAAGGTTCCATGGATCCCAAGGTGCGAGCTGCTGTTCGTTTCGTGGAAGCAGGCGGCGAGAAGGCGATTATCACGTCGCTGGATCAGGCCGTCGCGGCGCTTGAAGGCAAAGCTGGAACAACGATTACAAAGGAATAGACAGGAGGGACATCGATGTCCAACACGACACTTCGAGGCCGAGACTTCCTGACCTGGCTCGATTTCTCGCGAGATGAGATCGAGGCCATGCTGGATACGGCACATGATCTGAAGCGAAAGTTCATCCGAAAGGAACCCCACAAGGTTCTGGACGGGCAGACGTTGCACATGCTCTTCTACAACACCTCGCTGCGAACGCGTAATTCGTTCGAAGCCGGTATGACGCAGTTGGGTGGGCACGCCCACTTCCTGCAGCCAGGCGCTGTCTACACCCCTGCACTCAAGGGTGAGGAAGTCGCCTATTCGACCGAGCGCATTTCGGATGTCGCCCGCGTACTTGCCGAGATGGGCGACGCGATCGCCATTCGTATCTACGGAAAGCCGACGGGCTGGGACTACGGGAAGGGACACCGCATCATTCGCGAGTTCGCTGAGTGGTCCAAGGTACCCGTCATCAACATGGAGGATGACATCTACCATCCGTGTCAGGCCCTGGCTGACGTCATGACCATGCAGGAGAAGCTCGGACACAACCTGCAGGGCAAGAAGTTCACGATGAGCTGGGCCTACTCCGGTTCGGTTGCCAAGCCGCTGGCTGTCCCGCAGTCTGCGATTGTCTCTGCTGCCATGATGGGCATGGACGTTACGCTGGCACATCCTGAGGGTCTTGACCTGGATCCGAAGATCCTCCAGGCCACCAAGGATCTTGCCAAGAAGAACGGCGGCGCGTTCAAGATCTCTCACGACATGGACGAGTCCTTCCAGGGTGCGGACGTTGTCTACCCGAAGGCCTGGACCGTTCAGCCTACCGACGGATCCGGACTGATGGACGAGTCGTTGGCCAAGCCGGTCTTCGAAGCGAACAAGGACTGGATCTGCACGAATGACAAGATGGCGATGACCAACGATGCCTACTACATGCACTGCCTGCCTGCAGATCGTGACATGGAAGTAACCGACGAGGTTATCGATGGTCCAAACTCAGTCATCATTGAAGAGGCCGCCAACCGTCTGCATGCGCAGAAGGGCATGATGGCCCTCATCATGGCGTAGAGTGCTTGATTGCGGGAGGCGCGTTGCGTCTCCCGCGTCCTGTGCTCAGGCAAGGAGGAAGTATGAGTTGGTTTGATCTTGCGGGACGCAATCTGATCAGCGAGGTCGACTGGACGCGCGAGGAGTACGATATCGCGATGAAAGTGACCGACCAGCTGAAAGGTGCGTACTACAGCCGCAAACCGCATCGCACGCTTGAGGATAAGACGTTCGCGATGCTGTTCTTCGCTGGCTCCACGCGCACGCGCATGTCGTTCGAAACCGGCATGACGCAGTTGGGTGGACACGCACAGTTCCTGAACCCCTCGACGATGCGAATGTCGCTTGAGGACAAGCCAGGTGCTGGCGAAACCGTCAAAGATACCGCCAAAGCCATGGCACGGTTCTGCGATGGCATTGGGATTCGCCTGCTCGACGACGGCATCGACCGCTACGGGTATGCGGATGAAATCATGCGCAAGTTCGGCGAAGAAGCCGAAGTGCCGGTCATCAACATGGCCTCGGATATCAACCACCCGTGTCAGTCGCTGACCGACATCTACACCATGCATGAGAAGCTCGGCGGCGATGTCAAGGGCAAGAAGATCGTCGTCATGTGGGCTTACACGCCATGGATTCGTGGTCTCTGCTCGGTCCAAGGAACAGCGCTCATCTCATCGATGTACGGCATGGACGTCGTGGTCGCGCACCCACCGGAGTACGACATGGATCCGAACGTGATGCAGCAGTGCCGAGATTTGGCCGCCGCATCGGACGGACAGTTTACCGTGGAGAATGACCTGGACAAGGCGCTTGAAGGCGCAACCGTGGTATTCCCGCGCAACTGGTTCACCATGGATCGCTACCAGATTGGCAAGGAGAAAGAGCACGAGATTGCGCTCAAGTACAAGGACTGGTGCTACACCGCTGAGAAGCAGGCGTTGACCGATCCTGGGTATCTCCTGCAGTGCATGCCTGTCGACCGTGGGCATGAGGCGATGCCCGATGTCTGCGACAACGATCGCTCGTGGATCTATGATCAAGCCGAGAACCGGCTGCATACCCAGAAGGCGATCATGACGCTGACCATGGGAGGCCGTCTCTAGCATGAATGCATCGCGGGGACCGCTGATTGGAAAGGGCGTACCCCGCCCGGATGCTGTAGACAAAGTCCGGGGAGAGGCGAGGTACGTGGATGACCTCGCCTTCTCCGGCATGTTGCATGGCGCAGTAGTACGTAGCTCGCACCCCCACGCCACAATCCTTCGCATCGATGCTTCCGCAGCGCTGAGAATGCCCGGCGTACAGGATGTGCTCACAGTGGACGACATTCCCGGGCGGAATGTCGTGCACGTGATCTACGACGATCAGCCTGCACTGGCAGCGGGTGTCGTTCGATACGTCGGCGAACCGGTTGCATTGGTGGTTGCTGAAACAAGGCGCGAGGCCAAGGCAGCAGCAGCTGCAGTGCAGGTTGAGTATGAGCCATTGCCTGTTGTCAGTGATCCGGAAGAGGCGCTTCGCCCGGATTCCCCAGTTATCGTCGAGCTGGCAGAGGCCGCCGAAGGCGGCGGCAATCTGTTCAACGAGATGAACCTGATCCACGGCGACGCAACTGCCGCTTTCGAAGCTGCAGACGTCGTGGTGGAGGGCGAGTACACCACCGGGTATCAGGAACATGCCTACATCGAACCTCAAGGCGCGCTCGCGGTTCCTGAAGGCAACAACGGGATCGTCGTGCATGCGTCGATGCAGTGCCCGTTCTATGTACAGAAGGCGGTCTCCATCGTCCTCGGACTGCCGATGGCTAAGGTTCGAATCGTGCACGAGACGACCGGAGGCGCCTTTGGCGGCAAAGAGGATGTGCCGTCGCTCGTAGGCTCCCTTGCGGCATTGATGGCCTGGAAGACCCGGCGGCCAGTCAAACTGATCTACGACCGTGCTGAGGACGTGCTAACGACCAGCAAGCGACATCCCTCACGCGTCAACTATCGCACGGCTGCCAAATCAGATGGCACGATCCTCGGGATCGAGGTCAACATCATCTTGAATGCGGGTGCCTATCAAACCCTGTCCTCAGCCGTACTCTGGCGCAGTCTTTGCACTGCTGCTGGACCCTATCGTGTGCCCAATGTTCGAGTGAATGCGAAATCCGCAGCCACGAACACCGTTCCCAATGGCGCATTTCGTGGGTTTGGAAGTCCGCAGGTCATCTTCCCACATGAGGCGCAGATGGATCGGCTTGCTGCGACGCTCGGTATCGATCGCGCAGAAGTTCGCAGACGGAACCTCCTGCATCCCGGAGATCGATCCGCAACCGACCAGCTGCTCGAGAACAGCGTTGGCGTTGCCGAGACACTGGAACGCGCTGTGGAGATGGTGGGCTGGGACGAACGGCTACAGGCAATCCAGCGTTTCAACGCTGAAGGCGGCCCAACCCAGCGCGGACTTGGACTGGCCTCGGTGCTGTATGGTGTCGGCCTCGGCGGCAAGGCACCGTTCCTGGACAAAGCCGGCGCAACCATGAAGCTTGAATCGGACGGATCGGTCAGCGTGGCGGTGGGCACGGTTGAGATGGGCCAGGGGCTCACCACGTCGCTGCTACAGATTGCTGCGGAAGCCCTGGGGATCAATATCGAACGACTGCAGCTTGCGCCTGTAGATACCTCACGCGTGCCAGACAGCGGCCCAACTGTCGCTTCGAGAGGCACGATGATGAGCGGACTCGCGGTACTCGATGCTGCCCACAAACTGCGAGAACGCGTGGAAGCTGTGGCTGCGGACCGAGGCATCTCAACGCACGAGATCTCGGATCGCTGGGATGAGATCGCAGCTGCATTCTGGCTTGGGAACCTGGATCCTGGGGTCGAAGGATGGGCCAAGACAGAGCCGGTTTCATGGGATCAGGAGACCGGATTGGGAGACGTCTACCCTGTCTATGCCTATGCCACACACATCGCAGAAGTCGAAGTAGACACAACAACTGGCGAGACCGATGTAATTGACTTTGTGGCTGTGCACGATTCTGGGCGGATTCTCAACTGGACGCTTGCCACCGGCCAGGTGCAGGGCGGGGTTGCGCAAGGTATTGGGTTTGCCCTGATGGAGGACATTCCGCAGAAAGACGGGTTTCTGAATGTCAATGGCCTGACGACCTACCGACTGCCTACGATCCGGGACGTTGCGCCTACGACAGAAGTGGACTTCGTGGAAGCGGAGTTTCCAGCTGGACCCTATGGTGCGAAAGGCATCGGTGAAGTTCCGCTGATGGCGGCACATGCGGCAGTGGCCCAGGCCGTTGCCCATGCGCTCGATCGCCCAGCAACCGACTACCCCCTCGATCCACCAGCCGTGGTTCAGCTAAAGTCTGACTAGCAGCAGTCTACGACTGCACAAAGAAACGGGAGAGGACAACAAATGTCGTCCTCTCCCGTCATCATTTCGCAAAGATTGAGGCTACAGTCCGAGCAGCGCGAAGAGCGAGCTGAAGTCTACTGCCCCATCAGTTACTTCGGTCAGGCTGGTTACACCCAGCATTCCCATGATCGTGTTGAAGAAGTTCTCAATACCCTCTGCCGGAGCAGCCATGATGATGGGCATGAGTGAATCGACCAGGTTCATTCCGAGTGACTCGGAGACGCCAGCCAGGTACTCACCGTTATCTGCAAAGAACTTGTCGAATGCGGCCTGGAGCGCTGCAGGGTTCGCTTCGCGAACCGCGACGATACCAATGCCAAACAAACGGCCAAGCACGTTGACCGAGGTGATGAATGGTGCACCTGCCGGGAACGTGTTCCCTGTCTCGTCCATGACGAGCCACTGTGCAAGCGCTGGGACCGCGCCTGCAGGAAGATCGATTTGAAGCGTTCCGTATTTCACGAGCGTGCCCGCGAAATCGAAAGAGGTGCCGGTGAGCGGACCCAACGGAACCATGCCACCACCCAATGCGACAAAGTTCGAGATGGTGACTTCCTGCTCGAACTCCAGGTGAAGGATATTCACCGCTGCGTCGGTTGTGTTGTTGAAGAACCAGACGCCTGTTGCTCCTGCAACATGCATGTCAATCCACGGCGCGATAGGCGCAGCAAGCGCACCAACCGATAGGCTTGCGACGAGGACCAGCACCAGCCACAGATTCTTGTGTCGAATCATTCCAGCCTCCTTGGCGAAGTGAATAGCAGCATTCTAGCCGGATGCCCCAAGTCTGACAACGCGAACCAGACCTAGACGTCTTGTTTACGCAGTGTTGCGATCGCAGTTGCGAGTGCGAGGTCCTCAGGTGTCGTAATCTTCAGATTGAGTGGATCGCCTGCTACCACGGCCACCGGCAGATTATGGCGTAGGAAGGCGGCCGCATCGTCGCGAAGCGTGTCTGGAGAGTCACCCAGACATTCGAGCAACTGCTCACGACGAAACCCTTGAGGCGTTTGCGCACGAACGCATGCCGAAGGTGTGGACGGACCCTCAGGAGCATGAAGAAACGCATCGTCTGCGAGATGCAGTGCATCATGCATGCGCAGTACAGGAATTGCTGCGCCGTGCGCATGCATGGCATCAATGACTCGGTGGATTAGCGCTTGCGAAGGGAACGGGCGCGCGCCGTCGTGGATCAGCACATGGTCGCCGGTAGCTGCCAGAACTCCCTGTTCTGAGGATTCCTTGCGCGTCCTCCCTCCCGGTACGAACACGGCCTCTGGGGCGGCCGTACCCAGCTCGGCCTCGATCTTGTGATCTGAGGTCACAATCACCAGTTCATCAATGGCTGCGCACGAGGTAAAGGCTTCGATCGTGTAGGCAAGCACAGGTCGTCCATTCAGATCAGCCAGCAGTTTGTTGCGCACAGCGGACTGCATGCGACGGCTGCTCCCCGCAGCAACCAGCACAGCAGAGAGCTTCATTCGCTTGCAGTGGGCTCGAACTGCGTAATCTTGCGAAGCTCGGACCCGTCTGGCTGGATCGTGTAGATCTCCCAGCTATCGGTTCGGTTGGAGTTGAAGTAGATGAGCCCGTCACTCCCCCAGCTTGGGTTGATGTCATCGCCCTCGTGCGACGTGAGTCGCTCGACAGCTAAGGTTTCCACATCCACGGTGTAGATGTCTGGATTCTCGTCTAGCACGCCTGCATAGGCCACGAAGCGTCCATCTGGAGACCATGTCGGAGACCAATCCGGGTCCTCGTTGCTCGTAATCTGACGGACTTCATCTGTCTGGAGATCACGCACATACAACTCCAAATCGCCGTCATCGTCAGATTCGTAGATAAGATAGCGACCATCCGGGGACAGGTCAGGTTCCCAGTGCGTGTAGCGCACATCCTGACCGCCAAAGAAACTGCACCCGGATAGTAGCAACAAGGTTGCCCCTAGCAATGCCGAAATCGAAAGTAGCGTACGTTGCTTCATGAGTAGCTCCCTACCGTTCCCATCTGGAGTGTTCGCCTGCGGGTTCCACAAAGAGCATGCGCCCTGCATCGGTCTGCAACGTGCTCTTCACTGTGGCCTTGATTGTGCGCCCGATGTGCCGCCGCCCGTTCTCCACAACAACCATCGTGCCATCGTCAAGGTATCCAATACCTTGGTTGATCTCCTCACCGCGATCGATGATCTCCACAGAGATGCCTTCCCCTGGAATGAAGCGAGGTTTAACGGCATTTGAGAGCTCATTGACGTTGAGGATCGTCACGCCCTCAACCTGCGCGACGCGGTTGAGGTTGTAGTCTGTCGTGACCAACGTTGCGGATTCGTCCTTTGCTAGGTGGATGAGTTTGCGGTCGACTTCGCGGATGTTTGGGTAATCTCGTGTGACCACGCGAATGGACACGCTATCATCCTGCATCAGTTGGTTCAGGACATCGAGTCCCCGTCGCCCTTTCCGACGTCTCAGACTGTTGGATGAGTCGGCGATGTTCTGAAGTTCACCGAGGATGAACTCCGGTACGAGGATCTCGCCCTCCACGAAACCCGTGGAAATGAGGCTGGCGATTCGACCATCGATGATGATGCTGGTGTCGAGAATCTTCGGCGGGATCCCACTCTTCTTCCCCCGACTCTTCGTCTGCTTCTCCCGAACCCACTGGATCGGGAGTCCATCGAGCATGAATCCCACCCTCAGACCGAGCAAACAACAACCGATCAGCACGCTGCCTTGAGCGATGCGAACACCGGTAGTCTCTGGGAAAGCGAGTTCCAGACCGAAGTAGAGGATGAATCCAATGGCCGCGCCCCCGAGCCCGACCAGAAAGCTCGTTAGCAGTCTTCGTTCGCTACCTTCCTCCTGGAACAATGGTGCAATGCCCCTCCAGATCCAGCGCATTAAGACAGCAGCCAACGCGCCGATGAGTCCACCAAACAGAAGATTGGACCAGACAGCGGAGGCTGCAAACAGGGGTGGAAACAACTGGTAGGCAATTGCGATGGATGATCCGGAGAAGGTTAGGAATAAGATAAACAATACAGAATAGAGCATAACCCGTAACCTCCCGTTGACCTCCGAGGCCAATTCCCTTGAGAATTTCAGCCCGAAGCCCTCGAAGAAATCATTATACGCAGCGCTTGCAATCAGGGCAAGATTCCGCTATTGTAATCTGCAAATGAGGGCTTTTTGCCTTCGTGGATGGGGGGGGAAGACGCTGGCTACTGATTGGACCATCCGCGAAGTTCTGAATTGGACTCGTGGCTATTTCGAGGCAGCCGGAATCGTCCAACCTCGTTTGGAAGCCGAAATCCTTCTCGCACACGCACTGGAAGTTGACCGCCTTCATCTGTATCTCGCTCCAGACAAACCGCTGACCACTGACGAGCGGACACGTTACCGAACCGTAATCCAGAAGCGGCATGAGGGCACGCCGCTTCAACACATCATCGGCGAGGTCAGCTTCTATGGCCTTCGTTTCCGCGTGAGTCGAGAAGCCCTGATTCCTCGTTCGGAAACTGAGGAGCTTCTTGACCAAGTGCTGAAGCATGCCCCGCGTGATCGATCGATCCGGTGCCTGGATCTCGGAACCGGAACCGGCGTGCTCGCGGTCTGTCTGGCAAGGTACTTGCCAAAGGCTGAGGTGACTGCAGCAGATGTCTCTCAGACCGCACTCCTGTTGGCCAAAGAGAACGCATCACTGAATGGTGTTGATGCCCGCATCCGCTTTGTGGAGAGCGACTGGTTCGCCAATGTGGAAGGACCCTTTGACCTTATTGCCAGCAACCCGCCGTATATCCCCGCGACCGCCATCGCCAGCCTGCCTCGGGAAGTCCGAGACCATGAGCCGCGGACGGCATTGGATGGTGGCGACACAGGGATGGAGAGCATCGCGCGCATCATCGAGTCTACGCGGGCGCATCTCGCTTCGGACGGACTCATACTCATGGAGATCGGAGAAACGCAAGGTCCTGCAGTCATGGAGATGATGCAGGCCGCAGGTCTCGAGGCTGTGAGCGTTTCTCAAGACATGGCAGGCAAAGATCGCTTTGCGATGGCACGGAGGCCGTCATGATTCAAGTATCTGAACTGCACTTCTCGACCGAAGATGGCGTGAAGGTCCTTGAGGACATGCATCTGCATGTTGAGCAAGGGGAACTCCTCTATCTCGTTGGGCCTGCGGCATCAGGGAAATCACTGCTCTTGGGACTGCTTGCTGCACAGACGCCACCGCAACGTGGACAGATCCTTGTCCACGGACGCAATGTGGTCCGTCTGGGACCTGAGAAGGTCCTTGAGTTGCGGCGCAGGATTGGATTCTTGACTCAAGGCTACCTCCCTCTCCCGCGCACAGTACACGACAATGTCGTATTCAAGCTGCGCGCGCTGGGAGACTATCAGGAACAGGCAGAGGAAAAAGCGATGCTTGCCCTGGAAACCACAGGACTCTTGAGACAGCAACAGTTGGATGCGCAAGAGCTCTCGTCCATCGACCGCATTCGCCTAGGGATCACCATCGCATTGTGTCACGATCCTCTGCTCCTTCTCTTGGATGAACCGTTCGAGGGACTGACCGAAGAGGAAGTTGAGGAGATCGGAAACCTCTTGCATCGCCTGCACAACGGCCACCTGACTATGATCGTGGCTACACGAGGACCGCTTCCCAGGATCGCGCACGAAGCGCGCAGAGTTGAGTTGGTCGATGGGGGAGTGAGGACACGATGAACACCTTCATGTTCCTGTTCAGAGAACTGCTCGGCGCGATCCGAGCCAAGAGTGCTGCCTACTTCGCTTTGGCTGGCCTGCTGCTCTTCCTCTTCCTCGCAGTGGTCTCTTCCTTCTTTCTTCTGACCCCGGTGGAAGGGACTTCCCCGGAGGCGGAGGAACCGATCGAGGAGATTCATGCCTTCCTGTCGGCCACACTCTCGTCTGCAACCATTGACGCCCGCTATCTGGAGTTTCGAGAACGGCCCGAAGTCGCTGACATTCAGTTCCGCTTTGCCCAGGAGCTTGATCCGTCGGCCACAGGCGGCGTCTTTGTCATCGTACCGGTGTCCAATGAAGCCGCTGCCATCTTGATCTCAGAGCTTGAGTTGCAGAGCGGGGTCACCGAAGTAGTTGAAGTGGCCCAGGAAGTGACTGCAGAGGAAGCGGAGTTCTCACTCGTGGTACGCATCGGCTTGCTTTGCGGTCTTGTCTTCACGATCGCAGGAAGCTTCGTGCTTGTCCGGCTGGGCTATCGCGAACTGCTTGGGGTGTTCTCAGGCGAAGTCCGCATGCTTCGGCTCTCCGGAATTGCCGCGCGCAGCATTTCAGTGCTCATTGTCTGCTTCGGGCTACTGATCGGGATCCTCGCAGGTGTCTTGCACTTTGTGGTGATCTACCTGGTGCATCAGATCGTCGTTTCGCAGCCTGATCCTTGGCGGATTCTCGAGGCAGCTGCTGGAGGGTGGCGAACGGTGGGCCTGGGGCTCATCGGGCTTGCGCTCGGATCGATCCTCGGAGGATTGATGGGTCTTTTGGGTGCGAGTCTGTTGCATGCGCGCGAGTTTGATCCGCTCCCGTAGTTTCCCTTGCTAGGACTCTGCTTTCGGTTCTGACTTGATTGAGGTGTCCTCAGGATTCGTTTGCTGGTTTGCGCGTGCTCGCATGTACTGCACACCGCGACGCGCGAGATACACCATCCCCCCTGCAACCAGAATGGACTCTGCAAACTTGAACACTAAGGAGTACGCGACAACCCCTGCGCTGGTGAGTGTGGGGGCAAGCAGCGCGTAGAAGCCAACCAACGCAGCTTCAGAAGTTCCCAATCCTCCCGGGGTAATCCACAGGAAGAACGACATCACGATCGTGAATGAGAACAGCAGGGACAGCTGGGGGAACGTGAACCAATGATTGGAAGCGAACAGGAAGAAGAATTGCGGTCGGACATACACAAAGAATGTAGCCACCGTTTGCAGAAAGAAGGCGAGAAGCGTTGCTTTCCAGTGTTTCGTGAATGCGTAGTGGATCTCGTCCTCGGTTTCTGAGACCTTGTCGGCTGCGCGCTCCAGCTTGTCTCGCCAGCGTCCGAACGGCTTGCCCAGGGCACGAATGATCCGGCTAATCCACTTGAGGTTCCCCGCGAAATCGACCAGCCCTACAAGGATCCAAAACGAGACGAACCCCACGCCTGCTGCGATCAAGCGGCGTTGTGAGAGCGGAATGCTTGGGGAGGAGAGTGCAAAGAAGCTCCCCACCAGGAGTAACAGGATCATGCTCAGCCCGCCGAGAAATCGCTCGACGAATACTGTGGCAAAGATCCTTGTTGTCGGAGCATCCGATCTGCCGACCACCAGCATGGCGCGTACCGGCTCTCCACCGAAGTACAGGGTTGGGGTGAGATAGCTCACAGCGTACCCGCTTAAACGAACGCCGATGATTGTTCGGAGTGGCAGGTGAATTCCGTATGCACGAAGGATAACGCGCCAGCACAGAATCCAGAAGGTCATGGAGATGAGCACATTGCCGATGACTGCGAGCATGCCAAGGATTCCCAGGGCATGCATTTGGGAGAGAATGGCTCGCCAGCCCACGAAATAGAGGACTACGCCGAGAATGGCAATGCCAATGGCTATCGAAACTGCGATCTTCCACCCATTCCTCCACGCCCTCATGACGGGCATCCTATCACAGGGATCAGAATAGGACCAAGGAATCGGTGGTTCCGCAACGGGCTACACGTCCCCTGGATTCAGGAAGTCAAGGAGCATGGCTATCGCGTGATCAATCGCTTGGGATTGAATCTCGGCTCGCGAGCCGTGAAAGTGGAGCTCTTCAACGACTGCATGTGCGGCTCCTGCGATACCGATGAAGACTAACCCTACGGGCTTCTCAGGGGAACCGCCCCCAGGCCCGGCAATGCCTGTGATCGAGATGCAGTAATCCGCGAGCAATCGTTCTCTACCCCCACGCGCCATT